>Ga0209157_1003851_pt1 | contig 11377 bp, 10 predicted proteins | sample GraSoiAngelo_135_FD_185892 | JGI IMG/M metagenome (GOLD analysis project Ga0209157, IMG submission 185892) | Grasslands soil microbial communities from the Angelo Coastal Reserve, California, USA - 14_0929_05_40cm (SPAdes) (version 2) | ecosystem: Environmental > Terrestrial > Soil > Grasslands ... | reverse complement strand
TTCTTTTCTGAAAACTGAGAACCGGGAACTGATACCTGTTTTTCATGCTATGCTTCGCTCAATCTCTTAACCCAGGACATTGAGTGCTCGCCGAACTGCGGCTGGAAAACTATGCAGTAATCGATAATGTGGCAGTCGAGTTCGCGCCCGGCCTCAACCTTCTGACCGGCGAAACCGGCGCCGGGAAATCAATTTTGATTGACGCGTTGGCGTTGCTCCTAGGCGAGAAAGCCTCTTCAGATGTAATTCGTGCCGGTGCTGACCGAGCTATTGTTTCGGCGGTATTCGAGGTCGAGAGCGGCAGTCAGAAAGCGGTCAGCAAAATTCTTGAAAATAACGGTCTCGACTGGGAAGAAGATTCAGTTATCCTACGCCGTGAAATTGCCCCCGGTGGCAAGGGTCGCGCATTTGTCAATAATCAGCCCGCGACGGTAGCCGTGCTTCGGCAGCTCGGGCCGCATCTGGCCACGGTTCATGCTCAGAGCGAGTCTCTGCTCTCCTTCGATGTAACATCCCGCCTCGCCTTGTTGGATCTTTTCGCGGGTAGCCAGATCGATGCGATCAGCCAGGCATTCTCTAAGTGGAAGGGAATTCAGACCCGCATTGAAGAACTCGAGCGCGATGAACAGGACCGTCTGCGTCTGGTTGATCTATGGAGTTTCCAAAAGCACGAAATCGAGGAAGCCAAGCTGCAACCCGGAGAAGATGAGCGGCTCGAGATAGCGAAGCGCGTGCTAGCCAATGCCGAGAAAATCTATGGCGCGGCCATGAATGCTTTTGATCTGCTCTATCAGGGCGATGCCTCCACTTCAGCTAGCCTACGCGCCGCGCAGAAGCATATTGAAGAGCTGGCTGGCTACGAGCCAAAGTTTCAGGAAGCGCTGGCGGCCCTTGAGACCGCCCGCATCAGCGTGGAAGATGTCGGCGCAAACTTACGTGACTATGCCGGCGGAATCGAAGCTTCTCCCGAGCACCTTGCGGAAGTGGAGGATCGGCTTGTGGCTATCGATCGGTTAAAGCGCAAATACGGACCGAGTCTTGTGGATGTGATCCACCACGGCGAAGAAGTGAGCCGCAAACTTTCCGAGATGGAGAATAAAGACGAAATCCTCGGCCAGCTACGGAAAGAACTTGCCGAAGCTGGCGGAGAATATCTTCGCGCGGCTCACATAATCTCAAAAAAGCGCTACGAAGCTGCTCGCAAGTTGGAGAAGCTCGTCGAATCTGAGATCAACGACCTGGCAATGCGGTCCAATTTTCGCATCGAGGTCAGCGGAACCGACGAGGAAGGGAATTGGACGTCATGCGGCTTCGATCAGGTTCTGTATTTGATCTCAACTAATCCGGGCGAGCCACTGCTGCCATTGGAGCAGATCGCGTCTGGCGGTGAGCTTTCCCGTGTAATGCTGGCGCTGAAAGCCAGCGTGGAGGCCGGATCGGCAAAGAAGAAAACCTCCGGCGCGCAACGAACCATGGTCTTTGACGAAATTGATATTGGCATTGGCGGCCGCGCCGCCGAGGCCGTAGGCAAAAAGCTCAAACAGCTCTCGCGATCCAATCAAGTCCTCTGCGTGACCCACTTGCCGCAGATCGCGACATTTGCTGATCTCCATTATGTAATCGAGAAGAAGCAAATCGCCGGACGCACTCGCACTGCCGTCCGTCCCATCACCGGCGATGAGCGCACCGAAGAAATTGCCCGCATGCTGAGTGGCGCGAAATTGACAGATACTTCCCGCAAGCACGCCGAGCAGATGTTGAAGGCGAACGCGTAGGTCGCGGCTCCGCCTCGCACATTAATTCCTGCTCGACTGGCAATAGCCGCCGCAAATGGTGCTGTTCGGCTTTGCTTGAAAAAGCACGCTTTTTTAGCTAAGATGAGTTAGCTAACATGGAGACCATAACCATCCACAAAGCCAAGACCCAGCTTTCCCGGCTGATCGAGAAGGCCTGTAAGGGCGAGGACATCGTCATCGCTCGCGGCTCCAAGCCCGTCGTTCGCCTGGTTGCGATCCAGGATGCGCGGGGAAACAGGAAGCCGGGCGCTCTGAAAGGAAAGATCCAGATCGGCCCGGAATTCTTCGAGCCCCTTCCTCCAGAGGAACTGGATCGCTGGGAATAAGCCTGGGTGCGCCTCCTGCTCGACACACATACGCTGCTTTGGTGGTTTAGCGCGAATGCGTCACTGCCTGCTTCCGCACGGAAGCTAATTGCACATAGGGACAGCAATGTATTCGTAAGCGCCGTTTCTGCTTGGGAAATTTCGACGAAGGTCCGGTTGGGGAGACTGTCGATTGCCAGTGATCTAGCACGTGATTTGACAAGCTATATCGCGCGAGAAAGATTCGAAGCCCTTGGCATCAGTATTGAGCATGGGATTCACGCTGGTTCTTTGCCCGGTCCACTTCGCGATCCGTTTGACCGTATGCTGATCGCACAGGCGCAGATGGAGGAGCTGGTCATCATTAGTAATGAATTGATTTTCGACAGCTATGGCGTCCAGCGACTCTGGTAACGATCAGAAACCGTTCACCACCCAATTCTCCCCGTCTGCTGCTAATCCCAAGCCTTTCTTGAGCTTACGTTGACCAAACGGATGCTGATCCGCTACTTTACTTGCCAAATATCCACGGGAAACGTGTAACCTAGATAAAGAAACGCACAGGCAGGCACATGCACTTTAATCAGGAAGAGAAGACGTTGCTGTTGTTAAAACCTCGCGGCTTTTGCGCCGGCGTGGTACGCGCAATCGATATTGTTCGAATTGCGCTCGAAGCCTTTGGTCCGCCCATTTATGTCCGCAAGGAAATTGTCCACAACCGCTTTGTAGTAGAGGAACTACAAGGTAAAGGCGCGATTTTTGTGGATAGCGTGGAAGAGGTCCCAAACGGCGAACGGGTCATCTACAGTGCTCATGGTGTTTCTCCTGAAGTGCGTGAGGCCAGCCAGCGGCGAAAGCTGCGCGTCATTGACGCTACTTGCCCGCTGGTCACCAAGGTTCACGTAGAGGCTGTGAAGTTCGCCAAGGAAGGCTATTCGCTAATCCTGATCGGGCACCGAGATCATGATGAGGTAATTGGCACGTTGGGCGAGGCACCGATCGTAACTCAGGTTGTAGGCTCACCGGAGCAAGTGGAATCGCTGATCGTGCCCGATCCTGATCGCGTAGCCTATCTGACCCAAACTACGCTCAGCCTTGATGAGACTAAAGACATCATTGCGGCTCTGAGAAATAAGTTTCCGAACATCAAAGGCCCTGCCGCGCAGGATATCTGCTACGCCACCGAAAACCGCCAGGTCGCTGTCAAACAGGTTGCCTCCGACGCTGATCTGCTGTTGGTGGTCGGTTCCGACAACAGTTCCAACTCGAACCGGCTTGTCGAGGTGGCCAGAAATTTGGGCACGAGTTCGCACCTGATTGACAGCTTCCGCAACATCAAATCAGAGTGGCTTGAGGGCGTGAAGACCATAGCCTTGACGGCTGGCGCCTCCGCTCCTGAGTGTCTGGTAGAAGAAGTTGTGAACTTTTTAGGTACCAAAGGGTTCGACAACGTCAAAGAACTCGAAGTCATGCCTGAAAACGTGCGTTTCGGCTTGCCGCCTGAAATCGTGGAGGCGATTGCCAGCGCTCCCGCTGCGGCAGCCGCGGAGTAAGTAAGCTTATATGGAAGATGCCTCCTCCTCACACCAAACATCTGCTATTCCGCAGATGCGTTTCGGAAAAATTGATGATCTCAGCAGCCGGGTCGCGGCGGCTATCGGCGGCGCACGCGACTACCTCTTCTCGCAGCAGCATGAAGAAGGTTATTGGTGCGGAGAGCTCGAAGCTGACACCACACTTGAATCCGACTACATCATGCTACACACGCTTCTCGGTACTGGCGACATGGACCGCTTTCGGAAGGCTGCGCGCTATATTCTCCAGCACCAGAATGAAGATGGCGGATGGCCGATCTACGCCGGTGGGCCCTCCAACGTCAGCGCCTCGGTGAAAGCATACTTCGGATTAAAGCTGGCGGGATTTACGGCAGATCATTCCGCGCTCGTGCGCGCCCGGAAAAAGATTCTTGAACTGGGCGGCGTAACTGAGGTCAATACATTCACCAAGATCTATCTCTGCTTCTTTGGCCAGTACGATTACGATGCCGTCCCGGCGATCCCGCCCGAGATCGTGCTGTTTCCCAATTGGTTCTGGTTCAACATCTACGAAATATCTTCTTGGTCGCGCGCAATCCTGGTGCCGCTCTCAATCTGTTATGCCAAGAAGCCTTTCAAGAAAATACCCGACGAGATGGGCGTAGAAGAGTTGTTCGTCGGGGGACGCGACAAGTCGCGTATGCATTTGCACTGGGATAAGAAACTGCTCTCCTGGCGCAATTTTTTCTTGTCGCTTGACCGCCTGACCCACTGGTTTGAGCGTGTGCACATCCGGCCGCTGCGTTCGATCGCTCTGAAAAAAGCAGAGAGGTGGGTGCTGGAACGCTTCGAGATGAGCGATGGTTTGGGCGCCATTTATCCATCCATGCTCAATGCCATCGTGGCACTGCGTTGCCTGGGATACTCACTTGACGATCCGCAAGTCATCCGTGCTATTGACGAGTTTGAGAAGCTTGGGATTGAGGAAGCCGAAACTTTTCGCATGCAGCCATGCAAGCCGCCCGTCTGGGATGCGGCTTACGCGCTATTCGCCCTCGGCGAAAGCGGAGTGCCGGCGAATGATCCCCGCATGGTCAAGTGCGCCGACTGGATCTTGCAGAAGCAAGTCCGCACCGTGGGCGATTGGAAAGTGAAGAACAAGAAGGGCCAGCCCGGCGGTTGGTATTTCGAATTCAACAACGAATTTTATCCAGACGTGGATGACAGCGCCATGGTTTGCCTTGCGTTGACCCACGTCGAGCATCCAAACGGCCGCTATCAGCGAGAGTCGGTCCAGCGCGCGATCGATTGGATCTTTTCCATGCAGTGCCGTAATGGCGGCTGGGCTTCGTTCGACAAAAACAACGACCGAATGGTCTTCCAGCACATTCCGTTTGCCGACCACAACGCCATGCTGGATCCACCGACGGTGGATATCACAGGGCGGATTCTCGAGATGCTGGCGGCGTACGGCTACGACAAAAATCATCCCGCCGTGAAACGAGCGCTGAAGTTCATTCGTGATGAGCAGGAAGCCGATGGCTCCTGGTTCGGACGCTGGGGCGTAAATTACATTTACGGAACAATGCTGGTGCTGCGCGGCCTGGAGGCGATAGGCGTAGATCACCACGAGCCCTACGTTCAGCAAGCTGCGGAGTGGCTGCGCATGGTACAGAACGCGGATGGCGGCTGGGGAGAGACCTGCGGTTCTTACGACGATCCGAATACGAAGGGCGTAGGGCCGAGTACGCCATCACAGACCGCCTGGGCGATCATGGGATTACTGGCAGCCAACGACACACGCAGCGATTGCGCGGCCAAAGGAATTGCCTATTTGCTGCGCACACAAAAGAAAGATGGGTATTGGGACGAGCCGTACTACACCGGAACCGGCTTCCCGCGTGTGTTCTATCTGATGTACCACATGTACCGCCAATACTTTCCGCTGATCGCGCTGACGACGTATAAAAAAGTCATTGCACAAGAGCAAGGGCAGAATTAGGTATCGCGGTCAGCTCTCAGCCATCAGCCTCCAGTTTTCGCTGAGAGCTGACGGCTAAGAGCTGAGGGCTATGCTTGCTTTCGTCACTGGCGCCACCGGATTCGTCGGCAGTCACGTCGCGCGTGCTCTTGCCGAGCACGGCGCCGATGTCCGCCTGCTGGTTCGCCCAAACAGCAACACAAAAAACATTGCTGACCTGAAAGCCGACCTCGTCATCGGCGACCTCCGCGACCCCGTCTCGCTAGAGAAGGGAATAGCTGGCTGCGACGTAATCTTCCATGTCGCCGCCGACTATCGCCTCTGGGTACGCGATCCCGACGAGATGTATCGTGCCAACGTTGAAGGCACGCAGTCCATCCTGGAGGCGGCTCGTAAGAACGGAGTTCGACGAATCGTTTATACGTCGAGCGTCGCAACCATGGGATTCACCTCCAATGGCCAACCAGCGGACGAGAATTCGCCGGTCTCGCTGGATAAGATGATCGGCCACTATAAGCGCTCGAAGTTCATGGCCGAACAACTCGCAATGGAAGCAGGGCGGTCCGGAATGGATGTGGTCGTGGTGAATCCAACCACTCCGGTGGGAGAACAGGATATCAAGCCGACACCCACAGGCCGTATCATCGTTGATTTCTTGAAAAAGAAATTTCCGGCCTACGTCGATACCGGTCTGAACCTGGTGGATGTAAAGGAATGCGCGCGTGGCCACATCGCCGCTTTGGAGAAGGGAAATAGGGGTGATCGTTACATTTTGGGCGGAGAGAACCTCACTCTAAAGCAAATTCTCGATAAGTTGGCGGCCATCACGGGCCTGCCTTCGCCGAAGATTCGAGTGCCCTACGTCCTCGCGCTTGCAACTGGAGTTGTGGATGAAATGGTCACTGGTCACATCTTTGGACGCGAACCGCGTGCCACGATTGACGCCGTCCGCATGGGCCGAAAGAAGATGTTTGTATCATCAGGCAAAGCCGAGCGCGAGCTGGGCTGGAGAGTAGTCGAGGTAGATGACGCTCTTCACAGAGCGGTTGAATGGTTTCAGGCCAATGGATACGCCTAAACGAAAAATCGCATTGGTTGCGGCATTGGAGAGAGAGGTCTGGCCGCTGGTAAAGCAATGGAGTGCCAGTGAGCGCGAATTCGACGGCAGGCAGTTCAGATTTTTTGAGAACGCTCGAGCGGTCCTGGTGTGTGGTGGAATTGGAGCCGAGGCTGCACGGCGTGCAACCGAAGCGATTATCCGCCTCTACCAACCTGTCGCCGTTGAGAGCGTCGGGTTCGCGGGCGCGCTGGACTCGCGGCTAGAGGTCGGAACAGTTATAGGAGTCAAGAGGGTCATTGATGCCAAGGATGGCAGCACAGCCGAGGCTCCCATCGGATACTGGACTTTGGTGAGTAGTGAATCAACGGCAGGTGTCGAGCAGAAGAAAAAGCTGGCACTGGCATACGGCGCCCACGCAGTTGACATGGAATCGGCTGCGGTGGCTCGTGCAGCGCAGTGCCACGGAATACCGTTCCTCGCTCTTAAGGTCATTTCTGACGCTCACGATTTTGAAATGCCTCCGGTGGATCGATTCGCCTCGCACGACGGTTGTTTTCGCACTGGACGTTTTCTACTCTTTGCTTTGCTTCGTCCATGGTGGTGGCTAAGAGTAGTTCGATTGGCGAGAAACAGTAATAAAGCGGCCAAGGCTCTGTGTCGCTGGCTAGACCAATACAATCACGAGGTACAGATTTCTGAGCTCGGGCCAAGTCTGCACCTGACTACAGTCTCGCATTAGATAATGTCGTTGGCAAAACAACTCGTCATGGAAGAGAGAAGGCAGGCAATTCCTTCCACGATGCAAGCGGCGGTATACCGCGGTGTGAACGACGTCCGGCTCGAAACAGTTCCTGTCCCGCAGATCGGCCGAGGCGAGATCCTCCTTCGCGTGCACACCTGCGGAATCTGCGGGACCGATCTCAAGAAGATCGCCACCGGGTCGCATTCCGCCCCGCGAATCTTCGGACACGAAACTTCAGGCGTAATCGCCGCAGTTGGGGACGGGGTGTGCGGCTTCCAGCCCGGAGACCGCGTCGTAGTCTTCCATCACATTCCCTGCCGAAATTGTTACTACTGCCGCCATAAAACGTTTGCCCAATGTGAGACCTACAAGAAAGTCGGTTGCACCGCCGGATTCGAACCTTCCGGTGGCGGCTTCGCCGAATACGTTCGCGTCATGGATTGGATTGTGTGCGAAGGGACGGTCCGAATCCCTGACACGGTCTCCTTCGAGCAGGCCTGTTTCGTGGAGCCTGTAAACACTTGCATGAAGGGAAGTGAAACTTTGCAGCTCAAGCAAGGTGAAACGGTTCTGGTAATAGGTCAGGGGCCGATTGGTATCTTGTTGAGTATATTGGCTCAGCGCGCTGGGGCTAGCGTAATTACTTCCGATTTATATCCGCAAAGGCTTAAAATAGCTGAAACATTCGGCTTGGGGAACAGTATTGATGCTTCGCGCTCCGATACAGTCAGAGCGGTGCGGGAGCAGACTGAAGGCCGAGGTGCTGACGCGGCGATTCTCGCGGTAGCAGGCGACGGCCTCATCCGGTCGGCGATGGACGCAGTCCGTCCTGGTGGCCGGGTATTGCTGTTCGCGCAAACTGTGCATGGTGAGGCCACAATCGACCCCGCCGCGGTTTGCGTCGATGAGAAGACTTTATTGGGGTCGTACAGCGCCTCTGTTGAGCTACAGGAGGAATCGGTTCGATTTGTGATGAACCATGAACTAGATTTGGAACCTTTGATTAGCCACCGCTTTCCTCTCCCCAGCGCTGTCGAAGCCTTGAACCTGGCTGCCCATCCCCAAGCGCATTCCATGAAGATCGTGATTCAACCGGGCAGCTCGTGGGAAGGACGCTCAGATTGAACGGAAAAATGACTGCAGCTGTCCTCTACGGCAAAGAGGACGTGAAAATTGAAAAAGTACCGATTCCTCGCGTTAACGATGGAGAGGTGCTAGTTAAAGTGCAGGTCGCGCTGACCTGCGGCACCGATTTGAAAGTTTATCAACGCGGCTATCATGCTCGCATGATTGTGCCACCAGCCCTCTTCGGACACGAATTGGCTGGAGTGATCGAGGAAGTTGGCCAAAATGTCCGCGGATTCAAGAAAGGAATGCGCGTCGTAGCCTTGAATTCCGCGCCCTGCCAGATGTGCTTCTATTGCTCTAAACATCAGGAGAACCTTTGCGAAGATCTGCTGTTCAACAATGGCGCTTACGCAGAGTACATCCGCATCCCGCGCCGCATTGTTGAAACCAACATGCTAGCCGTCCCCCCTGACGTGACGTATGAAGAAGCCGCCATGGTCGAGCCGCTGGCTTGTGTGCTGCGCGGTTTGCACGAAACCGGGGTCGAAATCGGCGACACGGTTACTGTGATCGGTGGCGGGCCGATTGGATTAATGTTCGTTCAGGTTGCAAAGGCGATTGGCTGCAACGTCATGTCGGTCGTTAAGCGGGATTCTCAAGTAGCCGCCTCCAAGCGCATGGGGGCTCACGATGTGGTGCAGATTACGAATGTAAAAGATCCCGTGGAAGCCGTGCGGGCACTCTCTCCCGATAAGCGCGGCAGCGACGTTGTCATCGAAGCCGTGGGTCGTCCGGAAGCCTGGGAGTTGGCTATCGACATGGTTCGTAAAGGTGGCACCGTGAACTTCTTCGGCGGATGCGCCAGCGGCACCAAGGTCCAGCTTGATACCAACCGCCTGCACTATTCGGAGATCACGCTGAAAGCCACCTTCCACCATACGCCGGAGACAGTGCGTAGGGCATTCAATTTGATCGCGGAAAAGAAAATTCGCTCCACCGATTACATTACTGGTGAAGCACCGCTTTCACGCTTGCAGCAAGTTCTCCGGCATATGCTGAACCGTAACGGAGATATTAAGACAGCGATCATACCGGGGCATTGAGCCTGGAGAGCATCGAGATTCTTGTCATTCCGAATCCGGCTTCAGTCGGTGAGGAATTTGCTTTCTGGGAATTGCCCGCGCCTCTAACTCGCGGCATCAAGTCACGGAACAGCCTGTACTCTCACTTATGACCCCAGGCGCCACTACCGAAACCCGCTCCCCGGCCTGGAACCTTCTGCCCCAGGGCTACGCCATCCCCGATCGCGCCCCTTCGCAGTCTGTAGCCCAAGAATACTGCCGTCACCTTGCCCGCACACATTACGAAAATTTTTCGGTCGCAACCTGGTTCCTTCCTGAGCGCCTGCGCCAGCACTTCTACAATGTTTATGCCTACTGCCGAATTTCTGATGATCTCGGCGATGAAATCAGCAATCCCGCAGCTTCGCTGCAATTGCTCGACGAATGGGAGGCGGAGCTCAATGCTTGCTACGCTGGGGAACCGCGCCACCCAGTCTTTGTTGCGCTCGCGGAAACCGTCCGCAAGTTCGACATTCCGATGCAGCCATTCGCTGATTTGCTGAAGGCCTTTCGCCAGGACCAAACCATTACTCGTTATCCCACATTCAATGATCTTCTGGGCTACTGCCGCTATTCAGCCAACCCTGTTGGCCACCTCGTGCTTTATCTCTGTGGCTATCGAGATGCCGAACGCCAGGCACTTTCTGATTTCACCTGCACCGCGCTGCAGCTCGCGAATTTTTGGCAGGACGTGAGCGTCGATTACGCGAAGGGTCGGATTTACTTGCCGTTGGAGGATATGCAACATTACAAGGTCAGCGAGCGAGACATTGCAGCAACCCAAAACACCGCTTCCTTCTGCGAAATGATGCGGTTCGAAGTCGAACGGGCTCGCGAGTGGTTTCGTCGCGGCCTGCCACTCGTGAAGAAAGTCGACCGTGAGCTGGCCATAGATATCGAGCTGTTCAGCCGAGGCGGCCAGGAAATCCTCAACGCGATCGAACGGCAGGGCTTCGCCGTACTGGGACGTCGGCCCTCCATCTCTAAAGCTCGCAAACTGGCGCTGGTCATGCGGGCAGCGCTGGGGAAGTTATTATGAGCGCAGCCGTGCAACAGGCACCCGCGTTTTCTCCCACTCCGTCGCAACTTGCGGTTGCCTATTCCGTGTGCCGCAGCATCGCGCGTGCTTCTGCCAGGAATTTCTACTATGCCTTCCTGGCATTGCCAAAGGCTAAGCGGCAGGCATTGTGTGCGGTATATGCGTTCATGCGCCGCTGCGATGACATCACCGACGAGGCCAGCCTTCCGTTAAACGATCGTCGCCAAAAGCTCGCGGAGTGGCTTGATGGGCTTCATCGTGCCCTCTCTGGCTATCCAACCGACGATCCTGTGCTGCTGGCGCTCACAGACACGCAGCAGCGTTACAAGATTGCCCCGGAACTACTTGACCAGTTGGCATATGGCACCGCCATGGATCTCCAGGAGTCGCCCGCCGGTTCGCAGCCAGGAGTGTCGGTGCCGCACGCGCGGTATCGCAGCTTCGAGGACCTGCGGGTGTATTGCTATCGAGTAGCTTCAGTCGTGGGATTGGTTTGCATCCGCGTCTTCGGTTATCGTGATCGCGCTGCTGAACCGCTGGCTGAAAATCTTGGCCTAGCCTTCCAGCTTACGAACATCATTCGCGACGTAAAGGAAGACGCCGCGATGGGCCGCGTCTATCTTTCACAGGAAGAGCTGGAGAAATTCGATGTTTCGCCTTCAGAACTGCACTCAAACGGCGATTCGGCTCGATTACGCATGCTGCTTGGCTCTATTGCAGATCGCGCTCG
>Ga0209157_1003848_pt1 | contig 11379 bp, 11 predicted proteins | sample GraSoiAngelo_135_FD_185892 | JGI IMG/M metagenome (GOLD analysis project Ga0209157, IMG submission 185892) | Grasslands soil microbial communities from the Angelo Coastal Reserve, California, USA - 14_0929_05_40cm (SPAdes) (version 2) | ecosystem: Environmental > Terrestrial > Soil > Grasslands ... | reverse complement strand
TCTGCGACGTCTTCACCGATCGGCCGCTGGCGGGAAATCAGCTCGCCGTGTTCACGGACGCGCGGCTCGTGCCCGAGCATCTGCTGCAGCCGATCGCGCGCGAGATGAATTTCTCGGAGACCGTCTTCGTGTACCCGGCGCTCAAGGGCGGACACGCGAGGATTCGAATCTTCACGCCGTTCAACGAGCTGCCATTCGCCGGCCATCCGGTGCTGGGCAGCGCCTTCGTGCTGGCGGCGCCGCTGCAGCTGCCGACCGTCGTGCTGGAGACGGGCCTCGGCCTCGTGCCGGTCGTGCTCGAGCGCGACGGGCCGCGGATCACCTTCGGTCGCATGAGCCAGCCGCTGCCCACGGTGAGCGCCGAGCCCGCCGCGGCGGCGATCGTGGCCGCGCTCGGCGGCGTGAAGCCCGTGCTGCCGGTCGAGCGCTACGTCAACGGCCCCACCCACGTGCTGGTCACCGTCGGCTCGACCGACGAGGTCGCGAAGCTGGCGCCCGACCTCGCCGCGCTCGCGCGGGCGACGCCGGCCGGCGTGTCGTGCTTCGCGGGCAGCGGCCGGAGCTACAAGACGCGCATGTTCGCGCCGGGCCACGGCATCGCCGAGGATCCCGCGACGGGCTCGGCGGCGGGCCCCCTCGCCTGCCACCTGGTGCGTCACGGCCTGCTCCAGCCGGGCCAGGAGATCCAGATCACGCAGGGCGTGGAGATGGGGCGCCCGAGCACGCTCTTCGCCCGCGCGGGCGGCACGCGCGAGCGCATCGAGAGCGTGGAGGTCGGCGGCTGCGCGGTGACCGTGGCGCGCGGCGAATTCCGTCTACAATGACCGGCGCCAGGGAGGACCCATCGATGAAGCTCAAGGATCGTGTGGCGCTCGTCACGGGCGGCGGCTCGGGCATCGGCCGCGCCATCTGCGAGCGCTTCGCCGACGAGGGCGCGCGCGTGGTCGTCAACGACGTCCGCCAGGAAGCCGCCGAGGCCACGGCCAAGGCGCTCGGCGCCGGCGCGCGCGCGATCGCGGCCGACGTCGCCGACAGCCAGGCCGTCCGCGCGATGTTCGCCGTCATCGACCGCGAGCACGGCCGCCTGGACGTCCTCGTCAACAACGCGGGCGTGGCCATGGGGCCCGGCGACGACCGCCAGGCCACGATGCGCAAGGGCGAGGCGCGCATCATGGAGATGGCGTCCGGCCAGGGGGTGCAGACACACTGGGACGTGACGCAGTCGATGAGCGACGAGGCCTGGCACCACGTGATCGGCGTGCACCTGCACGGCACGTTCTACTGCACGCGCGAGGCGTTGAAGATCATGAGCCGCCAGAACTCCGGGGCCATCGTGAACCTCTCCAGCGTCGCCGCGCTGATGGGTCTGGAGACCGTGCCGCACTACAGCGCGGCCAAGGGCGGCATCCTCGCCCTCACGCGCGCCGTCGCGCGCGAGGTGGCGTCGCGCGGGATCCGCGTCAACGCGATCTGCCCCGGCTACATCGACACGCCGATGACGGCCGGCATCTCCGACCTCAGCCGCAAGCTGGTGCTGGGCCGCACGCCGATGGGGCGCGTGGGCGAGCCGCGCGAGATCGCGGCCACCGCGCTGTTCCTCGCCTCCGACGAGTCGTCGTTCACGACCGGGCAGTGGCTGTCGCCGAACGGCGGCCTGTTCATGGGCTGATGCCGCCGGCGCGCCGCGAGCTGTCGATCCGCGGGACGTCCGTCCACATGCTCAGCGACGGCGCCGGCCCACCGCTGCTGTTCCTGCACGGCGCCGGCGGCGGCGGGCGCTGGCTCGAGTTCCAGGAGCGGCTGGCCAAGACGTTCACCGTGCTCTCGCCGAGCCACCCGGGTCACGGCGGCGGCTCCCCGACCGCCGAGTGGATCGAGCACATCTCCGACCTCGCCTTCCACTATATGGACTTGCTGGACGACCAACGCCTGCCGCGCGTGCACGTAGTGGGCGCCTCGTTTGGCGGCTGGATCGCCGCCGAGCTCGCGACGATGGCCTCGCACCGGATCGCGTCGCTGGTGCTGATCGATCCCCTCGGCATCAAGGTCGACGGCTGGATCTACCCGTTCCTCTTCGGGATGGACATTCCCGAGGTCGTCGCCACCGTGTTTCACAATCCGATGGCGGCGCTGGCGCTCGCACCCCCTGATCAGTCTCCTGAGACCCTCGCGCTCCAATACCGGCAGGGCACGGCGCTGGCCCGCGTCGCGTGGAACCCGCACCTCTACGATCCGCTGCTGCGCCGCCGGCTGGGGCGGATCGCGGCGCCGACGCTGCTCTGCTGGGGCGCCCACGATCGGCTGGCGCCGCTGAGCCCGTGCGGCGACACGTGGGCGAAGGAGATCCCCGGCGCGCGGCTGCGTGTCTTCGCGGAGTCCGGCCACGTGCCGCACCTCGAGGAGCCGGAGGCGGTCGCCCAGGCGGTCCTGGAGTTCTGTCGCTCGGAAGGGGCCTCGTGAAGTTCTACTACTTCCACCTGATGCCGTACGTCATGGAGCACGACGAGCCGTCGTCGTGGGTCACGCTCTCCAACCGCTTCTACGACCCCAAGCAGGGGCAGATCCTCTACAACCAGTACCTCGACCAGCTCGAGTACGCCGAAGCGCTGGGCTGGGACGGGCTCTGCGTGAACGAGCACCACCAGAACTGCTACGGCACGATGCCGAGCCCGAACGTGATGGCCGCCATGCTCGTGCGGCGGACGTCGCGCGCGAAGATCGCGATCCTCGGCAACGGGCTGCCGCTGCGCGAGAACCCGCTGCGCATCGCCGAAGAGATCGCCATGCTCGACGTGGCCTCGGGCGGCCGCGTGATCTCCGGCTTCGTGCGCGGCATCAGCGCGGAGTACTTCTCGACCGGCGCCAACCCGACGCACTCGCGCGAGCGCTTCTACGAGGCGGCCGAGCTGATTCTGAGGGCGTGGACGGAGCCGGGGCCGTTCCCCGAGAACCCGCTGCGCATCGCCGAAGAGATCGCCATGCTCGACGTGGCCTCGGGCGGCCGCGTGATCTCCGGCTTCGTGCGCGGCATCAGCGCGGAGTACTTCTCGACCGGCGCCAATCCGACGCACTCGCGCGAGCGCTTCTACGAGGCGGCCGAGCTGATTCTGAGGGCGTGGACGGAGCCGGGGCCGTTCCCCTTCGACGGCAAGTACTACCGCTACCACTACGTGAACCCGTGGCCGCGGCCGATCCAGACGCCGCATCCACCGGTGTGGTGCCCGTCGCAGGGCAGCAGCGAGACGGTGGAGTGGGCGGCGAAGCGCCGCTTCCCGTACTTGATGGTCTTCACGCCGATCAAGCGCATCGCCCAGATCTACGGCGAGTACCGCGAGGCATGCCAGCGCCACGGCTACACGGCCAGCCGCTACCAGCTCACGGTCAACGTGCCGATCGTCGTGGCCGAGAACGACGCCCGGGCTGCGGAGATCGCGAAGAAGAACACGATGTGGGTGTTCAACACCGGCCTGCGCATGCACCCGCCGTTCTGGCGGCCGCCGGGCTACATGACGGAGGCCTCGCTGCGCCGGATCCTCCAGAACCCCCCGCCGCTGCCGAGCGACCTCACGTTCGAGCAGGCCGACCGCGAGGGCTACATCGTCTACGGCAGCCCGGCCACCGTGCGCGACAAGCTGAAGGTCTTCTCGGACGAGCTGAAGGCCGGCATCGTCTGCTCGGGCATGAACGGCGGCAGCCACGAGGCGACGCTGGAGATGATGCAGCTCTTCGCCGAGGAGGTCATGCCGCACTTCCGCGAGGACGCCGAGGTCGACGAGACGGCGGGGGTCGGCCGCTGATGGCCATCAAGAGCATCGACCACTGGGTCATCATCGCGGGCGACCTGCAGCGCACGCTCGACTTCTATGCGCGGCTCGGCTTCACGATCGCCTGGGAGAAGCGGCCCGGCCGGCCGGACATGGCGACGATCCGCATCAACGCCGCGCAGAAGATCAACGTCCACGCGCCCGACGCGCCGGCCCAGCCCGGCTATCTCGGCGCGCGCCGGCCGACGGTCGGCGGCGCCGACTTCTGCCTCGAATGGGACGGGACGGTCGACGAGGTTCTCGCGCTGTTGAAGCGCAACACTATCGTTCCGGAGGCCGGCCCTGGGCCACGCACGTGCGCGCGCGGCGTGTCGACGAGCGTGTACTTCCGGGACCCCGACGACAACCTGGTCGAGCTCACCGTCTACGACGGCCGCGCCTGAGGCCTGAGGACCGTGGCGGTTCGGGCGTCACGGATCCCCGGCGCTCAAGGCCGCGATGCACTCCTCGCGGATGCTCCAGACGTCCTCGAGGCCCCGGCCTCGGGCCTCATCCGTACGCCGAATCCAATCGGCGAGAAATATCCTGTGGAGCTCGTTTTTGTATGCGCCGATCTGGTCGACCGTGATGACTTCCTCGTGCAGGAATCGCTCGATAGGCTCTCCGCCCGGCGGGACGCCGGTGACGTCGATGCGCTCCCCTTGATAACGAAGGTAGCAGTGTGCCTCGGGGATATACGAGAGCCCATACTTCTGGAGTACACGCCCGACCCCCGGCGTATTTCGCTGGTTCATCTCATAGATGCCGAGCATGAGCTGGACGGCGATGCCCTGCTCGTGGGCGAGCTCGGCGAGGAGCGCATGCTTGGTGGTGCAGGTTCCACGCCGTTCCTCGAGCACCAGCCAGAACTTGCTTCGATCGGCGATGCGCCCGTAGGGGAGCCGCAGGACATGATGGGCTGCCTCGGCAAAGTCGCGACTGCCGGCCGCTCGAAACATCCGGGTCACGGGCCCGTCGAAGACCAACGGCTGATTCGCGAGTCGTTCAAGCGTCTCGGGCATGGGATATAGCGCTCAATAGCTCTTCGGCAGGCCCAGCACGTGCTCGGCGAGGTGGTTGAGCACCATCTGCTGGGAGACGGGCGCGATCTTGTAGAGGCGCACCTCGCGCCAGAGCCGCTCGACGTAGAACTCCTTGGCGTAACCGTAGCCGCCGTGCGTCTGCAGCGCGACGTCGCAGGCCTCGAAGCCGGCCTCGGCGCCCAGCAGCTTGGCGACGTTGGACTCGGCGCCGCACGGCTGGCCGTGGTCGAAGAGCCACGCGGCCTTCAGGCACATCGCCTCCGCCGCCTCGAGCTTGGCCCACGCCATCGCGAGCGGGTGGGCGATCGCCTGGTTCTGGCCGATGGGCCGGTCGAAGACGACGCGCTGCTTGGCGTACTCCACCGCCCGGCCGAGCGCGGCGCGGCCGATGCCGACCGCCTCGATGCCCGTGAGCACGCGCTCGGGGTTGAGCGAGTCCAGGATGTGGTAGAAGCCGCTGCCGACCTCGCCGACGACGTTTTCCTCGGGGATCTCGAGGCCGTCGATGAAGATCTCGTTGCTGTCGACGGCGGCGCGGCCGAGCTTCTCGATCTCCTGCACGGTGATCTTCGCGCGATCGAACTCGGTGAAGAACAGCGTGAGGTTCTTGAGGGGCTTCTTCGGGTCGCGCTCATCCGTGCGCGCCAGTAACAATATATGGGTCGCGTTGCGGGCGTTGGTGTTCCAGACCTTGCGGCCGTTGACGACCCAGCGGTCGCCCTGCCTGACGGCGCGCGTCTGGATCCGCGAGGTGTCGCTGCCGACGTTGGGCTCGGTGACGCCGAACGACATCACGATCTCGCCCGTCGCGATCTTCGGCAGGTACTTCTCCTTGAGCCGCTCGGAGCCGTGCTTGATGACGGGCATCGGCGGAAACACGTAGAAGTGGATCGGCGAGGCGCCGCTGGTGCCGGCGCCGGACGCGCAGATCTCGTGCAGCAGGATGGCCGCCTCGGTCACGCCGAGTCCCGACCCGCCGTACGCCTCGGGGATGATCGCGCCCAGCCAGCCGGCGCGCGCGAACGCCTTGACGAAGTCCCACGGGTACTCGTGCTTGCGGTCCTTCTCGAGCCAGTAGTCGAGCGAGAACGAGCGCGCGAGCGTGGCGACTTCCTTGCGGATCATTTCCTGCTGCTCGGTCAGCGCGAAGTCCATGGCCGGATTCTAACGTAGGATAGGGCGCGACGGGAGGACGGCATGGCGACCTTGACCGAACGGATGTTGGGCGCGGCGCTCCTGGAGCGCACAACGTACGAAGAAGTCGAGCGGGACAGGACGGCCACGGCCCAGGCCCTCGGCGTGGTCGTGCTGAGCTCCGTGGCGGCCGGCATCGGCCTCGGCGCTGGCCTGCGCGGACTGATCATCAACACCGTGGCGTCGATCGTGCTGTGGGCGATCTGGGCCGCCCTCGTCTACGCGATCGGGACCAGGCTGCTGCCCGAACAGGATACCCACGCCGACTGGGGCGAGGTGGCGCGCACCGTCGGCTTCGCGCAGGCGCCGGGTCTGCTGCGCGTGTTCGGCATCGTCCCGGTCCTCGGCCACTTTGTGCGCGCCGCCACGGACGTCTGGGTGCTCATCGCGACGGTGGTCGCCGTGCGTCAGGCGCTGGACTATCGCTCGCTGCCCCGTGCCCTCGGCGTGTGCCTCATCGGCTGGGTCCTTCAGGTCGTCGGCTTCTTGGTCCTGCGGCGGACGCTCGGGTAGAATCGCGGCGCGATGGCGGTCCAGGGACTCTACGCGCTGCAGAACGGCTTCATGGGCGCCCAGCGCTCGCTGCTGTTCTACGGCGAGTACTCGGAGGCGCGCACTCAGATCCCGGTCACCTGCTACGTCGTGCGCACCTCCGACGCCATCATCCTGTTCGACACCGGCGTGGCGCCGCGCGCGGTGCCGGGCCTCATGCGCAACGACCCGTTCGCGCGGTTCACCGACGAAGATCTGTTGGTGCACCGGCTCGATGGCCTCGACCTGTCGCCGTCACGCGTGGATCTCGTGGTCCTGTCGCACCTTCACTACGACCACGCCGGCGGCGCCGCGCTGTTCTCGGAGTCCGAGCTCGTCGTGCAGAAAGACGAGTACGCGTACGCCCACTACCCCGCCCCGTTCTTCGCGCCCTTCTACTACCGGAAGAACTTCGACCTGCCGGGATCCAGGTGGCGGCTGCTCGACGGCGATACCGAGCTGGTGCCGGGGGTGACCGTCCTCCGCACGGACGGTCATACGCCCGGTCACCAGTCGCTGCTCGTCGAGCTACCCGAGAGCGGGCCCGTGGTCCTGGCCGGCGACTCGTGCTACTGGCAGGAGCACATCGACCAGGAGCGCGTGCCCGGGGTGGTCTGGGACCCGACGCGGGCGCTGCACTCGATCAAGAAGCTCAAGACCATCGCCCGCCTCACCGGCGGGAAAATTTTCCCCAGCCACGACCCCGTCTTCTGGCAGACAGTGAAGCAGGCGCCCGAGGCGTATCGCTAGCCTAGTCGGCTGTCGGGTATCGAGGGGTGCCACGGCTTTGCCGGGGCGCCCCGAGCGTGTGGGGGGTATGGGGGGCCATTTCGAGGCCCCCCATTTACTAGTCGGGCGCTTGTCGCGCCGCGGGACCTTCGCGTCCTTCTTGCGCGCCTCGCTGAGCCCGATGGCGATCGCCTGCTTGCGGCTGGTCACCCGCTTGCCGCTGCGCCCACTCTTGAGCGTGCCGCTCTTGCGCCGCCGCATCGCCGACTTGACCATCTTCGCCCGCGCTCTTGCCGTACCGCGCCATCTCCGCCACCTCCTGATGAGAGTCTTCCCGGTTGACGCCTCCCGCGAGTATTGCAAACCGTGTGCACACGGCTGGCGCCGTGGCAAAGTAAGCGCGTGACGGACATCGGCAAGCGACTGAACGCCCTCGACTGGTCGGCCATCGAGCGCTCGATGTGGGAGTACGGCTACGCGAAGACACCGCCCGTGCTCACGCCGGACGAGTGCGCCGACCTCGCGGCGCTCTACGGCGACGAGGGCCGCTTCCGCAGCCGGATCGACATGGCCCGGTACCGTTTCGGCGTCGGCGAGTACAAATACTTCGCGGCGCCGCTGCCGCCGCTCGTGGAGGCGCTGCGCGAGCGCGCGTACCCGCCGCTGGCCGCCATCGCCAACCAGTGGCAGGCGGCCCTCGGCGACCCCGATCTCTTCCCGGCGGATCTCGCGGCGCTGCTGCGACGCTGCCGCAAGCACGGCCAGACGAAGCCGACGCCGCTCATGCTCCGCTACGAAGCGGGCGGCTACAACTGCCTGCACCAGGACCTCTATGGCGACGTCGTCTTTCCGCTCCAGCTCACGTGCTTCCTCAGCCGCCGCAGCGTCGACTACGAGGGCGGCGACTTCCTCCTCGTCGAGCAGCGGCCGCGGGCGCAGTCACGCGGCGAGTCCATCGCCACCGAGCAGGGCGAGATCGTCATCTTCACCACGCGTCACCGCCCGGTGGAGGGCACGCGCGGCGTCTACCGCGCGGCCATGCGCCACGGCGTGAGCCGCGTGACGAAGGGCCTGCGCTACACGCTCGGCGTCATCTTCCACGACGCGAAATAGCGCGGTCAGGGCGGCGGGCGGCGCCAGTCCGTCGCGCGCTCGTACGCGCGGCCCAGGCGCAGCACGTTGGCCTCGTCGAACGGCCGGCCGACGATCTGCAGCGCGAGCGGGCGGCCGTCGGCGGTCCAGCCGCACGGCACCGAGAGCGCGGGCAGACCGGCGGTGTTGAACACGCGCGTGAGCCGGGAGAAGCGGCCCATGCGCGCGACGATATCGTCCACGCTGCCCGCCTTGGCGGCGGCGTAGGCCGGCGCGGGCTCCGGGATGGTGGGCACCAGTAAGACGTCGGCGTCGGCGAATGCGGCGGCGACGAAGTCCCGCGCGAACCGCTCGCGCACGCGCTGCGCCTGGAGATACTGCACGGCGGACACCGAGAACCCCGCCGACGCCCGCGCGTACACCACGGGCTGCACCTCGTCGCGCCGCTCTCGCAGCAGCGGCGCGTGCTCGGTGGCCGCCTCCGCGCTCACGATCGGCACGTTGCACTCCTGCGTCAGCGTCCACACGTCGGGCAGCTTCACCCCGCCGACCCGAACGCCGAGCGCTTGCACGGCGCCGATCGCGGTGCGCACGGCCGTTTCCACGTCGGCGTGCAGGTCATGGAAGAAGTGCGCCTCGGGCACCGCGGCGCGCAGGCCGGTGACCGGCGCCTCGAGCCCACCGACGACGTCGTCCACCGGCCGCGGACTCGAGGTCGGATCCGCGCCGTCGTGTCCGGCCATCGCAGTGAACAGCAGCGCGGCGTCCGTCACCGTCGCCGCCAGCGGCCCGATGTGGTCCATCGTCCACGACAGCGGCATCACCCCGGCCCGGCTCACGCGGCCGTACGTCGGCTTGAGCCCGACCACGCCGCAGCAGGCCGCGGGCAGCCGGATCGAGCCGCCGGTGTCGCTGCCGATCGCGCCGGCGACGAGCCCGGCGGCCACCGCCGCTGCCGAGCCGCTCGACGAGCCGCCGGCGGCGTGGCCGGGCTTCCACGGGTTCTGCACGTCGCCGTGGTGAGCGTTGTCGCCGAACGGGCCCATGGCGAGCTCCGTCATGTTGGTCTTGCCGAGCAGGATCGCGCCGGCCGCGGCCAGCCGCGTCGCCGCCGTGCACGGCACGCCGCTGCGGAAGTAGTCGCGCGTGCGCGTGCCGCACGAGGTCGGCAGCCCCGGGATCACGCACAGGTCCTTGTGAGCCACGGGCACGCCGTGCAGCGGGCCGCGGAAGCGGCCGGCCACGGCCTCCGCCTCCAGCGCGCGTGCGGCGGCGAGCGCGCCGTCGGCGTCCACGGTGATGAACGCCCGCAGCACCGGGTTGCGGCGCTCGATGCGCGCCAAACACTCGCGCACGAGCTCCACCGGCGAGACGCGCTTCGCGCGCACCGCGTCCACCATCGCCGCGGCCGTCAGCTCCATCGTCAAGGCGCGCCAACCGTACCCGGCTCGCCGCGGGCTGTCAACGCGGCGGGTCGTCTCGCGCGCCTTGACAGCGCGCGGCGCCGATGGTGCGATTCCAGGCCTGATGGCCGAGCCCGCGCTGGACCTCCTGATCAAGAACGTGCGCGTGGTGCGGCCGACCAGGCCCGAGGTCGAGCGCGGGGATATCGGCGTCAGGGACGGCCGCATCGCGCGCGTGGCGCCGGAGATCGCCGCCGCCGAGGCGCGCCGCGTCTACGACGGGCGCGGCCGGCTCGCGTTTCCGGGCGTGGTGGACGCGCACACGCACGTCGGCATCTACGGGCCGCTCGCCGAGGACGCGGTGCACGAGAGCCGCGCGGCGGTGTCGGGCGGCGTGACGACGATGCTCACCTACTTCCGCACGGGCCAGTACTACCTGAACCGCGGCGGCCGCTACGCGGAGCTCTTTCCCGAGGTCCTGAAGCTGTCGGAGGGCCGTTACCACTGCGACTACGGCTATCACCTGGCGCCGATCGCCGCCGGCCACGTCGACGAGATGGAGGCGCTGGCGACGACGCACGGCGTGCCGTCGTTCAAGATCTTCATGTTCTACGGCGGCTACGGCCTGCACGGCACGGCGGGCGATGAGGAGCAGCGCCGCTTCCTGATGATCGGGCCCGAGGACCACTACGACCTCGCCCACTTCGAGTTCGTCATGCGCGCGGCCGCGCTCATCCGCGCCCGGCACCCTCGCCTGGCCGAGCACGTCAGCGTGAGCCTGCACTGCGAGATGGCCGACATCCTCAACGCCTACACGCGCCTGGTGCAGAAGGACACGTCGCTCACCGGCCTCGCCGCCTACAGCGCGGCGCGGCCACCTCACGCCGAGGGCCTCGCCGTCGCCGTCGCCGCGTACCTCGCGCACGAGACCGCGTGCGTGAACGTGAATCTTCTCCACCTGTCGTCACGCAAGGCGGTCGAGAGCGCGCTCACGATGGCGCGGGCCTTCCCGAACGTGAGCTTCCGGCGCGAGGTCACCGTCGGCCACCTGCTGCTCGACGTGGACGCGCCGAGCGCCACCTACGCGAAGGTGAACCCGCCGATCCGCCCGCGGGAGGACGTGGAATACCTGTGGCGCGCGGTCCTCGAGGGCCAGGTGGACTGGATCGTCAGCGATCACGCGTGCTGCGCCGCGGAGACGAAGGGCGCGGGGGCGGGCGGACGGGGCGACATCTGGCTCGCGAAGTCGGGATTCGGAGGGACCGAGTACCTCCTGGCCGGGGTGTTCAGCGAGGGCCGGCGGCGCGGGCTGCCGCTGCACCGGATCGCGGCGCTGACCGCGTGGAACCCGGCGCGGCGCTACGGTCTCCTCGCCAAGGGCGACCTCGCACCGGGCTTCGACGCCGACCTGGCGCTGCTCGATCCCGACCGCGCGTTCACGGTGAGCGCGGCGGACTCGCCCTCGGGCCAGGGCTACACGCCCTTCGAGGGCCAGCGGCTCACCGGCCAGGTGACCGCGACGTTCTTGCGCGGTGAGCTCGCGTGGGAGGACGGGCGCGCCGTCGGCCCGCCGCGCGGGCGATA
>Ga0209157_1003845_pt1 | contig 11382 bp, 11 predicted proteins | sample GraSoiAngelo_135_FD_185892 | JGI IMG/M metagenome (GOLD analysis project Ga0209157, IMG submission 185892) | Grasslands soil microbial communities from the Angelo Coastal Reserve, California, USA - 14_0929_05_40cm (SPAdes) (version 2) | ecosystem: Environmental > Terrestrial > Soil > Grasslands ... | reverse complement strand
AGGCCAAGTAAGATCGAACCAGGCACTATTGCGAAAACTGGCGCGCCGAAAACGAAGCGGATAGAAAGGATAAGCGGGGGTGTCGCCGCGGGTCAAGCCGCGGCCGATCTCTAGAAACGCAGGTTGTGGTAACGTGACCGCTACGGCAACCACTGGGTCAGTTCGGGTGCCAGCTACGGCAGTCTTCCAGCCTGACGCCGACAGCCGAAAGCGTTCACCAATTTAGAACCGGACACTAGCAGGCTGCTGAAAGATTCGAATCTGGGTTTTTCAGCAGCCTGTTAGAGCAACCCGGCATTGTGGACGACTTTGCCGTCAACCACTGTCAAGGCAGAGCGAATTTTCTTCAGCATCTCGTCCGGCACGGTGAAGTAGTCATCGCTCAGGACGGCGAGGTCTGCAAGCTTTCCCGGTTCGATCGTTCCGATCTGATCTTCCTCTCGCATGAACCAGCCGTTGTTCGCCGTATACAACTTCAGGACTTCATGCCGCGAGATCTGCTGGTCTCGATTGATGAGAACTTGCCGGGCATTCAGCCCCGTTGTCGCGTAATACATGTGCAGCCATGGATTCATCGGCGCGATCTGCATGCCGTCGGAACTCATTCCGATATGAATCCCGTTATCCACGATCATCCGAAAGGGAGGCCCGTTTTGCTCTGGTGTGCCGGCGAGATATCGCCAGCTGGTGAGCGATAGTCCACCGCCCATGGCTTTCAGACGATTCACCCACGGCTCCGTGATGAAAGGAACATGCGCGATGACCCAGCGCAAATCCGTAATCGGGAATTCGGCATGGGCCGCCTCATAGTTCTGGATCTCCTGCTGGAAATCCGTCGCACTCAGCGAGTGAACCTCGGCGCGCCAGCCTGCGCGCGCGATCCGCTTCGCGGCTTCCACAAAGATATGTTGTTCGCACCGGTACCGCCTCCAATGAATTCACCGATTCCACCGGTACGTACCACGTCGTCGCCGAAGAATTTGTAACTGTTCTTGAGACGTTCGGTAAGTGTCGGCAGATCTGCAGTTGTGTCCTGGTGGAGAAAGTTGATCCGCAACCTCGCCGGCAGTTTTCCTTCCTGGTGCAAAGCCAGGAATGGCAGGTGCATCGTGTAGTTGTCCTCGTGCGCGGCGCCATCGCTTGGTGTGTTGCTGGGCTGGAAGGCACCCTGATCCAGGTGTGTAGTCACGCCCAGCGAAAACCGTGACCCAATGCATCGAGCGCCCTTCGGCGGCGCTGTTCAAATGTCAGCAAGGTCTGCCGCAGTGCCAGCGTCGAGCGGCCCGTACCCTGCGTGCCCATGGCAATCGCCCCATCAGCGGCAACCGGAATGGGAGGCGTTTGGCTTTCGAAGAATTTCTTACCCAGACTGTTCGTCGTCGAAGGACCGGCGAATCCCTCCGAGATGTACACGGGATTGTTCGGCGCAGCCTCATCAAGCTCCGCAAGCGTGGGCAAACGTGGAGTCTGGTCAGGCCGAAACAGATGATTGCGGTGGAATCCTCCAATCGTCGTGATCCAGCCGCCACTGGGAATTCCCTTCGCGCGAGCTGCCACAATTTCCTGCACTTCGCGAATCGAGTAGGCGTTCTCGAGCGGGGTGTGATAACCGGGCCGGTTCCCCATCAAGACAACGTGATTGTGATTGTCGATAATGCCGGGCACTGCTGGCCGTCCGCGAAGGTCTATGATGCGGATTCCCGGTCCCTTCCTCGGAACGGCGCCACCCACTGTGGAGAAGCGATTCACTACGCCGCCGGTGAGCCGGGATTCTTCTTCTGCCGCTCCAACTCTTTCATGAAAGCTGCTTCGCGGTCTGCAACATACGCTTTGTAGCCGGCGGGATCGATAAATGGATTCGGTCCGCCCGGTTTCATCTTTTCGTATTTCGCTTTCAAGCCGAAATTGTTGCCATGCGCGCCCAAGAACAAATCGACCGGCAGGCTCTTCAGGATCTTGAAGGTCTTCATGTAATCGTCCGCGATCTGCGGATAATTTTTGTTGCCGACGAGAAGAGTGCCGGCGTTCACGTTGGCGCTGCCGATGATCACGGCATTCAGCTTGCGCCCGCCTTCATCGACTTGCATGGTCCACGTCGTACACCCCTTTGTGTGACCTGGGGTCAAATGCGCCGTCAGTTTGGAGCCCCCGAGCTCGACCGTGTCTCCGTCATGCAACAGGCGATCCACTTTCGCGGCGGGACGGCCCTGCCCCGTGCTTTCGGTCGAAGCAACATCGGCGTCCATGATCATTAGCCGCGCCCCGGTCTCTTTTTTAATGATGCCGACGGCTGCATCATGATCGTTATGCGCGTGACTGGCGAGAATGATCTTCGTGTCGGCATATTTGAAACCGAGCCGGTCGATATTCTTCTTCACGAGCGGGAGATCTTCAGGAAAATCCGAATTGATCAGAATGTTTCCTTGCGGCGTGTTGATCAGATAAACCGACAGATCAGCCGTTCCAACCCAATACAGATTGCCGGCGATTTTGAACGGGGGAAACTCGCGATGAAAGTCCGGATTCTGCTGCGCCGCGAGCGGCGCCGCCAATACGAGTAGCAGAAACAAACTTCGTTTGATCATATTCACCTCTCTCGAGGTGCGATTATGTACCAATTCTGTTTCTGCTGGCACTGATGGTCGAGGAGGGATACGATTCTCGCGTTATCCATTTCCAGGAACAGCCCTGAGGTTATCGGATATGGAACGAATTCGACTAATTGGCAATCTGAAGTTTTCACTATGCCTGCTGGTCTTCGCTTGGGGGGCTTTGACCCAAGCGAACGGGGCCAGCCTGCTGGTTCGAGGTGGAACTTTGATCGATGGAACGGGAGGCGTTCCGCTCGCCAACGCCCGAATTCTCATAACAGACGGCAGGATCGCCCGCGTCTGGTCCGGAGACACAGGGGCGCCGGCGCTTCCGGCTGGAACCGAAATCGTAGAAGCCGGCGGCAAGTTCATCATCCCGGGACTTATCGATTCGCACGTTCATTACAACTGGTACATGGGTGAGTTGTTTCTTACTCACGGCGTGACGACGGTCTTCGATCTGGGCGGAGGGCCGGTTTGGTCGATCGCGGTTCAGAAGGGACTGAACTCAGGCCAAATCGTCGGCCCCCGGTATTACTTCCACGGCGTCCTGGGTGGTGGAGGAACGGGGCAGACCGATCCTTTGGCCGGAACGAATACCGCGAAGATGCGTTTTGCCGCTAACGTCAATACCCCGGCGGATGCACCAAAGGCGGTTGCCGCTCTCAAGGGCAAAGCCGACATCATCACACTCAATGAAGATTGGAAGGCCGATTATTTCAAAGCCGTCGCCGGCGCCGCGCATGCCGGCGGGCTGAGTATCATTTCGCACTCTTTCAACGCCCTCGATACATCCGCCTGGGGAGTGGACGGCATTGAGCATATGACCGGAGTGGGAATCGCCGCCGCCCGCAGCCCTGAAGCCAAAAAGGCCGTGGCCGCGATGGGGTTCTGCACTCACCAGTACGCGCCGATCCTCGAGCAGTCGCTGCCCTGCATCGCCGCCGGGCACAAGAACAGCAAGCTTTATCAATGGATGGATACGTCGTACTTCGACGAGATGATCCAGCACCTTGTGAAGAATCACACGTTTCTCAACCCGACGCTGGATTTCGAATGGAAGGGCATCATCGATCGAACGCCTCAGTTTGAGCTCGAGGATCAGAAGTTGTTCTTCAACCCTGCGCTCCAATATGTACCTGAAGATGAGCGCCTGGTCACCTTAGGCCAGTATCACTGGGCGGATGCAAGGCCGGCGTCGGATCGGGAACAGTTCCTGACGGGTTATAAGAAGGTACAGGAATTTCTGCGAAAGTTTGTTACCGCCGGAGGCAAGTTGTACTCCGGCACGGATTCGGCGTCGGCGAACACGCCGGGTTTAGCGCTCCATCACGAAATGCAGCTCTTTGTGGATGCCGGTATTCCGCCCATGCAAGCGCTGCTATCTTCCACGAAATGGGCCGCCGAGATGGCCCGGATGGATAAGAACCTCGGGACGGTGGAGCCGGGGAAGTATGGAGACTTAGTTATCCTTGCAGCCGATCCGCTTAAGGATATTCACAACACGCAAACCGTCGAAAAGGTAATCAAAGGCGGCGTGATGCAGAACATCGGCTACCATGCCGACTACGATGCGCCCTTCCATCTAACCGGTCCCCTGACGAAACACTTATATAGCCAGCCGCCTGTCATCGCAAACCTTGAGCCCGCGCTAATAGTACAGGGAAGTGAGGTGTGGGTTCGTGTGACGGGAGCCAATTTCTCTCCGAACTCGGTGGTTCTGTTCGACGGAAAGCCTGTGGAAACCAAATTCGTCGGTGATAACGAACTCCACGGACGGCTAACGGCGAACCAAACGTCTCATCCAGGGAACTATCTGATCGGGGTCGAGACGCCGAAGCCCGGAGGCGGCGTGGCTGGAGGATTAGGGCTCATTGTCGACTATCGGTAGGAGGGCTATGAAAAACGACATTCGAAGCACGATACAAAGAGTTGCAGGCGCTGTTACTGCGGGCTTGTTGCTCGTCGCAGGCGTGCAACAGATGCGGGCCGGACAGCAAACGCGGAGCGCGGCTCACCCGCCGGACTGGACCAATAAGGTCATAGAGGAAAAGATCTGGAAGTTGCTCGAGGACCACAAATCGGTTTTTGTCACACTGCCGGAGGCAGATTTTCGGGCCCTCGGAGAAGGCTTCGATCTACCCGATGGCGGGAAGACAGTTACCGATCTCGCGACGGCAGCGCCCGGAGGAGCTTTCGATCCGCGCGACCTGGCAAAGATCCCGGCTGAAAAGCTCGGCTATAAGGCCGAGTGGGTCGTCGAACGCTACAAACGCTACAACATGGATTGGGACATCACCGGCCTTAAGCTCACCAGCCTGAATCCGGATGCGAACAAGTATCCCTGGTTCATCATCATGAACGGCGGAGCGGCAAACTTCTATGAGTTCTTTGTCGATCTGAAGAACCGTCCGGGTTGGGGGCAGTTCCTTGCCCAGAAAATGAACGTCATGATCGTCACCATCCCTGGGAATTTCAAATACGGCGGTTGGGAGGAGCCCATTCAAAGCCCTAGGCGCCAGCCGCAGTACTTGCTGGATCGTGACCTTCCGATAGGGGAATCCGAGGTTCGCAACACCCTGTTAAACAACCGTGTGGTAATGCAGGGGCTGAAGAATTTGGTTCTGAAGAATACGCAGGGCGACATCCTGCTGATTGGTCACTCCACTTCCGGTGAACTGACCATGCTTTCCTATGAGGATCCCGAACTCTCTGCACGCCTCAAAGGAAGATACCTTGGCTGGGGCAGCGGCGGCCCCGCCCGCCTTGCCCTGACGCGGGCAATTAAATCGCCGGCGATCAGTGCGGGCGGAACGGGCGACGAAGGCGGCGGCCAAAAGCGGCCCTTGGAGATGCTAACCCGTCGTAACACAGCAGCGTATAGCCGCGGCTATAGCTGGTTTCTCAATCCGCTTTACGAGCCGGGTATGTCGATCGCCAACATTGCCGACGCCTGGCTGAACGCGGAAGCCCGCCGCCGGCCTCAGTTCAAGCAGCAGATTCAGGATCTGGAGCACGGTGCTGCTGTCGATCAGAAGGGGTGGATCGAGCTCCAGATTTTGGGCCTTCTCAAGAAGACCGGAAATCCGTGGGGTGTGAACTTCGAAGACGTCGACAAGGATCTCTACGCCACGCACTACACGCGCATGGATGGATACAAGAGAATGGTCTGGACCGTCGGTCATTTCGATCGGAATCACTGGCTTCCCGAAGATCCTATGCACGCGCTCGAGGTTTACGTGGCCAACGAGTACAGGGCCGTGAACCCGGACGCGCAGATTCGCCTGATTGTGTGGGATCCGCCTATGACGCACTACGGCCACCTCGAGTTGCCGAAGCAACTCGCTGCCGCCGACTACAGCGTAGTGAGGTGGCTGGTCAAGTAGGATAGTTTTAATATCCCATTGGAGGAGCTTGACCAAAATGAAAGTGGTCCAAGTACCCAAGCCGGGAGCGGATTTCCAGCTTGTGGAACGTGAAATCCCGGAGCCCGGTCCAGGTCACGTGAGGATTCGCGTTCAAGCGTGTGGAGTTTGCCACAGCGATGTAGTTACGAAGGAAGGCCTCTTTCCGGGAATGTCGTATCCTCGCGTGCCCGGACACGAAGTGGCCGGCGTGATCGACGGCGTCGGCGCGGGTGTGAAGGATTGGAAGAAGGGCGAACGAGTCGGCGTCGGCTGGCATGGCGGCCAGGACGGCACGTGCCGCGCGTGCCGGAGAGGTGATTTCGCCAACTGCGCAAATGGCAAGGTTTGCGGAATTAGTTACGACGGGGGCTATCAGGAATTCATGGTTGCGCCGATCGAAGCGTTGGCTCGGATGCCCGAATCCCTCGATCCCGCCGAGGCCGCGCCGCTCATGTGCGCCGGAATTACGACGTTCAATGCTCTCCGTCATAGTGGTGCGCTGCCCAGCGATCTTGTCGCCGTTCAGGGGATCGGCGGGCTCGGGCACCTTGGCATTCAGTTCGCGAACCAATTTGGCTATCGCGTCGCCGCAATCGCGCGTGGCCCTGCTAAAGCCGCGTTGGCGAAAAAGCTTGGAGCGCATTTCTTCATCGACAGCGCCGCAGCGGATCCCGCGACCGAATTGCAGAAACTTGGCGGGGCGCGCGTGATTCTTGCGACTGCTTCCAGCGGAAAATCGATGTCGGCGCTGGTCGGCGGCCTGGAAGCGAATGGAACAATGGTTGTTGTGGGAGCATCGATGGAGCCGATCGAAGTGGCACCCAATCAGTTGATCTTCGGAAGGAAGCGAATCCAGGGTTGGTCGGCTGGGATCCCCACCGACTCCGAGGACACGCTGCGTTTCGCGAAAATGACTGGTGTTCGCCCGATGATCGAAAAGTACCCGCTCGCGAAAGCCGCTGAAGGCTACGCTCGCATGATGAGCGGGAAAGCAGAATTCCGCGTGGTCTTGACCATGTGAGGGTGCTTTGCTAAACAAATCGGGGAACGTACACAAACGCGAATTCCCCGCTACGACGGTATGACAAATTCCCGCAATTTCCGGTTGTGGTTATAAGGCGGGTAACGCAAGCCGCCGAAATCCAGCTTCGTACTGTGGTACAGAACGCCGCGCGCGTTTGTGTAGGCGCGAAATCCCCACTCGCCATGGTACTTACCCATGCCGGAATCCCCGACGCCTCCAAATGGCAAGTCGTGAATGATCGGCTGCACCGTGCAGTCGTTGACCGCCGCATCCCCCGAGGAGGTCGAGGTCAACATCTGCTCGGTTATAGACTCATCCTCCGAGAATACGTACAAGCCGAGAGGGCTCGGCCGTGCATTGACGAAGTCGATCACCTCCTGGAGACTGCTGACCTCGAGGACCGGCAGGATTGGGCCGAAGATCTCTTCTTGCATCACCGGCGAGTCCGGCGACACGTTGACCAGCACCGTCGGCGCGATGAAACGGTCCGCCCGATCGTTCTGTCCGCCGTGGTAGGTCGTCCCGCTCTCGACGAGGCCCATCAGCCGATCGAAGTGGCGGGCGCTGACGATCCGGCCGTAGTCGGGGCTTTTCTGCGGATCATCGCCGTAGAACTCGAGCAACGTTTGTTTCAGGTCTCTCAGAAATTCCGCGGCGACGTCGTTGAACACGAGGACATAATCCGGCGCCGTGCACGTCTGGCCGGCATTGAACCAGCGCCCAAAGGCGATGCGGTGGGCGGCAACCTTCAGGTTGGCTGACGAGTGAACGATGGTCGGGCTTTTCCCGCCCAGTTCGAGCACGACCGGCGTCAATCGCTTCGCTGCCGCCGTCATGACCAATTTGGCGACGGCCGCGCCGCCGGTGAAAAAAATGTGATCCCACTGCTGTTCCAGCAACGCGGTGGTCTCGGGCACCGCACCGAGGACGACAGAAAACGCGCTGCGGTCCAGATATTCCGGGACGAGCCGCGAGATCAGTTCGGCGGTGGCAGCGGCCACTTCAGAGGGCTTTATGACAGCCGTGTTTCCCGCAGAAATCGCCCCGATTAACGGGGACAAGGTCATCATCACCGGATAGTTCCAAGTGCCGATAATCAGCCCGACTCCAAGTGGATCGAACCGCACCTGCGTATGGGATGGCGTCAGCACCAGAGGCGTACTCACGCGTAATGGTTTCATCCATCGGCGTAGGTGAGAGAGCGCGTGATTGGCCTCGCTGGTTATGTACTTCACATCAGTCCAGTCAGCGTCGATACGGTTGCGGCGGAGGTCCGTCCATAACGCGGCGTAGAAGTCCTCAGCACGGTCCTTCATCAGCGACCGCAACGCGATCAACTGGCTTTCCCGCCACTCTACAGGGCGGGTGGCGCCGGATCGGAAGTAATTGCGGTGACGGGCTACGAGGGCGCCGAAATCCTGCTGACTTGAGCTTGATCGTCGCTCAACATTTGTCTCAGGTTCGTTTGCGGCCGGTTTTTTCTCAGACATTTGCTTTCTCCTCGAATCGAAAGTGAGATTACGTCGCGTCACGGGGGCGCACCCAAAACTAGTGCCGCCAGGAAAGGAATATAATGCCTGCCCTATGAGAAGCGGACGCCGTATTCAGTGTTTCCGAAGACAAAATTGTTTTCGACCGGTCAAGCGGGTTTGATACCGCTCTGGACAAGCAGGTACTTGACAAGCTCAAGGATTTGCGCGCTCTCGAATGGACATCTCTCCGGAAGTAACTATCCGAAAGATTGCCAAACCACTGAGGATCAAATGCATAAGAAAAAAGACTCCGAAATCTCACCGGTACCTTTTTTGAATATCGAATTCCTAAAGAGTCCGGCAGCCAGAACTATTCGAATTTTGGCTGAATATCTCGAACCAGCCGAACGACTCCGTCGCGCCGGTATTCGTGACACGATCGTTTTCTTCGGTTCGGCGCGGTCGCCGTCTCCGGAACAGGCGGACGAGCGGCTCTCGCATATTAAAGAAGAGATCGAGCGCGCGGGCGTTGTCTCGGCGGAACTGGAAGATGCCCGAAGGAAAGCCGAGGCTGCAGTCCGGCTGGCGCGGTACTACCGGGATGCGGTCGAGCTATCACGCCGATTGACCCAGTGGTCAAAATCGCTAACCGGCAATCGTGACTTCATCATTTGTTCAGGGGGTTCCGGAGGCATGATGGAAGCGGCCAATCGTGGGGCTACGCTCGCCAGGGGCAAGACCATCGGACTGAATATTCAATTACCGGAGGAACAAGCTGTGAACAGCTACGTTCCTCATGAACTGGCTTTTAACTTTCACTATTTTTTTATGCGCAAGTTCTGGTTCGTCTATCTTGCGAAGGCACTGGTGATCTTTCCTGGCGGCTTTGGCACGATGGATGAGTTCTTCGAGGTGGTGACTCTGATTCAGACGAAGAAACCCCGCAAGACCATGCCGGTTGTGCTGTTCGGCAATGAATACTGGAACGAAGTGATCGACTTCGACGCGTTAGTCCGATGGGGCACCGTCAACGCCGAAGAACTTGACGTGTTCTACAAAACAGATTCTGTTGATGATGCCTACAAATATCTCGTCGGAAAACTTGAAGGGCTCTATACGACTCCTGAAGGATTAGAGCAGATCAAGCTGACGTAATCGTGGGAGATCCGCTGTGGCATACTTTGGATCTTGCGAAAGACGCGAGCGTTGAAGAAATCATCGGAGTGGTAGCGCGTGACCCGCAAGATTCCAACCTCCACAGTGGCCCGAATTGCCGAGAAGGGGATGATGCGATCGTCTATGAAGAAATTCGCTCGGAGCAGGACCTTGGCTCGTCGCGCCGAATGGGTCGCCTGTCTGACCGATAAGCGAAGCCGTGAGACACGTCTCAGTTGAAATCCTACCGAAGGCATTGAGGAGGGCCTATTATTCCCAGGTTGTGCCGGTTTCCGCCAGTTGTTTTCTGGCGTGTTCAAGTGACTTCGAGGTTCGGCAGAACCCAAGAACGGACACGCAATCATCACAGGTTCGCAGGTGTTCTAGTTGTGAAGGCACGAGAGCACTGGAGTCTTTCGCATATTCCCAAAGCAACGAGATAGGAACGTGTAGTGCTCTAAATCGCGGTTTCATTCACGCGGTAGGATACCAGCAGGGCGCTGACTTGACGGTGCAGGAAATATGATTTTTTCGTGTCAGTGTTGTGCTGACACAACTAAGGGAGGGCGAAGAACCATTCGCTCCGGCGCCGAAGGGCATCCGGCCGGAATGGTTCTTCGTCTGGATGTTCCAGACATTGAAGATCGTGCCTGCTCATGTCTGGATATTCGAAGGTGAGCGGGTCGCCATTCTGGGGTTTGGGTTGCTGCTTGTGCTGATTGCTGCGGTTCCCTTGCTAGAGGCGCGTTCAAGTAGCGTCAGACCGTCCGCATCCGGATGGTTCACGATGCTTGGATGGATATTGCTGCTCTACGTCTTTGTCATGACGCTGTCGGGATACCTCGAAACGCCGGTTTTTGCGTCCACATTGCAAGAAGCAGCTCCCGACGAACTGTTCAAGAGCGACATCCATAACCAGCTCGGAATCACATGTGGGGACTGCCATAAGGACAATCCCCAGCCGGAGAAACGTGAAGTTGCGGCCCTATGTGCGCGCTGCCACTCCGACCTCAATTACATGCGGCGATTCAATCCGCAGATGCGCGTTGACCAGTTTGCCGAATATCAAACGAGTGTGCATGGGATGCGAAACGCCCGGGGCGACGAAAACGTCGCCACGGTTGACGAACCCGGCGATGACGATGACCGCGGCTGCACATAAAAACGCGGACAGAGCGCTCGAAGAAGTCGGCTTCCGGCGTCGTGGTCTCGGTTACGCGTTGATTGCAATTGCCGTAACGATGATTGGACTTCTTTTGAAGATTCGCGAAATCGAAAGCAGATGAATATGCCGCTCTATTGGTTGTCCTCTCCAGCGATTCTCGCGACGAAGGTTCCCCAGTGTGCCAAGAATGTGCCTGTTCCTCGTATACCGGAACTCTTTGCCGGAATAAACTCTGTCGCAACCCAAATGTTGCCGTTCTCGTCGGCAGTTGCTGCCGAGTAATCTCCCCAAGGAGCGATGCCATCCACACCCAGACAGGAGTTATATCCAAAGCAACTGTCTTCCGGCGCGACCCCGGGCCCGGCGATGCGGACTTTAAACTTCTTTTTTTTGTCAGTGATATTCGCAAAAGCGGCGCTCGGAAAGAAATCCGGACCAGTCAATGTAAAAACCATTACTGCATTGCCGCTAGAATCGAGTCCAATTGCAGGATTCAATACGTCGTTTCCTCTGACGGACAAGTAGCCCTGGTCGGCGATTTTGGCTTGCAAAGTACCTCCGGGCATTG
>Ga0209157_1003843_pt1 | contig 11387 bp, 11 predicted proteins | sample GraSoiAngelo_135_FD_185892 | JGI IMG/M metagenome (GOLD analysis project Ga0209157, IMG submission 185892) | Grasslands soil microbial communities from the Angelo Coastal Reserve, California, USA - 14_0929_05_40cm (SPAdes) (version 2) | ecosystem: Environmental > Terrestrial > Soil > Grasslands ... | reverse complement strand
CTCATGGGCGTCGGGCCGGCGGTCCGCGGCCCTCTCGTGCTCCTGCCGCCGCTCCGCGTCGGTGACTACGTCGTCGAGCACCTCACCGGCGTCGTCACGTCCCTGGAATTTCCGTTCGTCGTCGACGGCTTCCTCGGCGCGAACTTCATCGAGGCGTTCCGCGTCAGCATCGATTACCGCGCCAAAGAGCTCCGTCTCGAGGCTCGCTGAGCCCGCTGGCACTTCCCTTGCTCGAAAGAGGCTCAGGAGGGCTCGCTCATGTCGCGCGTTGTCCCGGCCGTGCTCATCGCCATCGCCGTGGCGACTTCGGCCCTCGCCCAGGACCGGCCCGCCGCCGGCATGAACCGGGAGCAGAACGCGCCGGGCGCCGCCGGGCCCAAGGACCGCGGCGTCGTGCAGCGCGGCGAGCAACCCAACCCCGGAGAGGTGCGGCCCGGGCGGCGGATCCTCGGGCTGCCCGTCGACGCCGCGCTCCTCATCGCCGGCCTGGTGATCGTCCTGGCGGTGATCGCCGGCGTCGTCATCCCCGGCGCGCGGCGCCGCGACCGCGCCCGCGGCGGCGGAACGTACGGCGGCGCCGGCCGCCGCGACTGAGCCGCCGGCTCGGCCTCGCGCCCCCCCATCGCGGGCCCGCGGACGCCGCATCCGCCCGCCGGCCATCCTCCGTAATCCTGGGTGATGGCGCGCAAGTATTTCTTGCCCAGGATCGCGCGACGGTTTTAACTGAAACGACACCGCATGCCGGCCTTCGACCTCGATGCGTGGGTGGCGCGGTCACGAGCGATCGATCTGGCCGAGATCGATTGGGCGGCGGTTCCCCATCACGCCGTCTCGCCCGAGACGATCCGCACGCTGCGCTACATGCAGGACATCGAGATCCACACGATCATCTACACGCGCGCGTTGCTGGCCACGCGCGCGATCGACGATCCCGACGTCTCCACGTTCCTCGCGTGCTGGCTCTACGAGGAGACCTTCCACGGCCTGGCGCTCGCGCGCTTCCTGGACGCCGCCGGCCATCCGGTGGGCGAGCGCGCGCGGCCGCGCGGCAGCGAGTCGTTCCCGCAGTGGCTGCAGGCGCGCCTGACCGCGCTGCTCTCGCGGGCGTGGCCGGACTTCTGCGCGGTGCACATGACGTGGGGCGCGATCAACGAGCTCACGACGCTGACCGCCTACCGCCGGCTGATGGCCGTCGCGAGCCATCCCGTGCTGACCAGTCTGCTCGAGCGGATCGCGCTCGACGAGTCGCGGCACTTCTTCTTCTACTATCGCCAGGCGGAGCGTCGCCTGGGGCGCCGCGCGGTGGCGCGCGTCGCGCGGCTGATCATCGACCGCTTCTGGGCCCCTGTCGGCAGCGGCGTACAGCCCGACACAGAGTTGCGATTCATGGCACGATACCTCTTCAGCGACGCCGACGGCCGCGTGGCGGCCCGCCGGGTGGACGAGACCATCCGGCGGCTGCCCGGGTTCGCCGACGTCGGACTGCTCGAAGCGTGGTTGCACCGGTACGCGAGGGCCGCCAACGGCAATGGAGAGCGCAATGGCCACGGTCACCACTGAGCACTATCGCGCGTACACGCCCCGTCCATTCACGCGACAGGAGCGCGACTCCGTCACGATCCTCTTCGGCGGCCTGCACTGGCGCGCCGAGCGCGTTCTGCAGGCCGTGCTCGAGGGCGCCGGCTATCGCGCGCGCATCCTGCCCATGGCCACCAAGGACGACCTCCTGACCGGACGCGAAGTCGCCGACATCGGCCAGTGCTGCCCGACGTCGTTCACGACCGGCAACCTCGTCAACTTCCTGAAGGGCGAGGCGTCACGCATCGGGGTCGAGGAGCTCAACAAGCGGTACGTCTACCTCACCGCGGGCGCGTGCGGCGCCTGCCGCTTCGGCCAGTACCACCAGAGCTACGAGCTGGCGCTGCGCAACAGCGGGCTCGGCGCCTTCCGGATGTTCCTCATGGCCCAGGACCAGCTCGACCAGAAGGCGGCGATGGGCGACGGGCTCGACCTGAACCTGCCGCTGACGCTGGGCCTCCTCTGGGGGATCTTCGTCACGGATCTCGTACAGGACCTCGAGTACCAGGTGCGCCCCTACGAGGTCGTGCCCGGCGCCACCGACGCCGTGGTGAAGGACAGCATCGAATACCTCTACGGCGTCTTTCGTGACCGTCCGAAGCGCTCGCCGTATCGCTCGGTCGCCTGGCATCTCACCACGCGCTACTTCACGCGCGCGCTGCGCCGTGTGCACGACACGTTCGCCGCGATCGAGGTCGACCGGCTGCGCGTGAAGCCGACGGTGAAGATCACCGGCGAGTTCTATCTCCAGACGGTGGAGGGCGATCCGAACTACAACATCCACCACTGGCTGGAGAGCGAGGGCGCCGAGGTCTATCCGGCGGGCATCTCGGTGTGGATGGACTACCTGCTGCGGCACGGCCTGCAGCGGTTCGAGGATTATCGCGGGATCGAGAAGGGCGCACGCCTCAAGCTGGCGCTCGGCCGTGTCGCGCAGGCCATCTACCGCCTGACGTTCAATCGCCTGCGCCGTGCGCTGGCGGACCTGCCGCACGAGATGCCCAACCAGTTCGAGCTCCGGCGACTGGCCGCGCCGTACTTCCACAGCCGCCTGGACGGCGGCGAGGGCGACATGCTCGTGGGCAAGGCGATATGGGCGCATCACAAGAAGAAGGCCCACATGATCTGCGAGCTCTCGCCGTACTCCTGCATGCCGAACACGATGTCGATCGGGGCCATGGCCGGTGTCATCGGCCGCTACCCGGATCTGCTCTACGCGCCGCTCGAGATCAAGGGCGACGCCGAGGTGCACGCGCTCTCGCGCTGCCAGATGATCCTCACCGAGGCCAAGAAGCGCGCGCAGCGCGAGTTCGACGACGCGCTGCAGGGCACCGGGCTGACGCTCGACGAGGTGCGCGCCTATCTCGACGCGCACCCCGAGATGAAGAAGGCCACCTACCGGGTGCCGCACGACGGCCGCGCCGCCGGCACCGCCGCCAAGCTCGTCCTGCACGTCGCGAAGAAGCTCGGCCGGTGAAGACGATCGGGGTCGACGTCGGGTCCACCACCGTCAAGGCGGTGGTGGTCGAGGACGGCAAGGCCGGCTGGCAGGACTACCAGCGCCACAACACGCGGCAGGCCGAGAAGGTCGTCGAGTTCCTCGGCCGCATGGAGGCCGAGGCGGGTCTGACGCCCGGCCGCGACCGTGTCTTCTTCACCGGCTCCGGGGCCGGGTTCCTCGCGCCGCTCGTGGGCGGCAAGCTGATCCAGGAGGTCGTGGCCGTGGCGGCGTGCGTGGAGCGCCTGCATCCCGACGTGCGCTTCGTCTCCGAGATCGGCGGCGAGGACATGAAGACGATCTTCTTCACCACCACCAGCACGGGCCCGCTCCCGCGAGATCAAGTCAGATCGAAGCAGGTCTACATGCAGTCGGCGTGCAGCGGCGGCACGGGCACCTTCATCGAGAAGACCGCGCGCAAGCTGCAGGTGCCGGGCGAGCGGCTGGCCGCCATGCCCTACGAGGGCATGAGCCTGCACAAGGTCAGCAGCAAGTGCGGCATCTTCGCGGAGACCGACGCCAACACGCTGGTGAAGACCGGCGTGCCCGTCGAGGAGATCATCGCGAGCCTGTTCGAGGCGGTGGTCTACCAGAACCTCGCGACGCTCACCAAAGGCAACACGCCGATGCCCGAGGTGCTGCTGCTCGGCGGCCCCAACCTCTTCTTCAGGGGCCTGCAGGAGGCGTGGCGCCACCACCTCGCCAAGCTGTGGGCGCAGCGCAAGATCGAGATGCCGGAGGGCCGCGAGCCGGCGTCGCTGATCAACGTCCCCGCCGAGGCGCTCTACTATGCGTGTCTCGGCTGCGTCGAGATCGGCGCGGGCGAGAAGCCGGAGGTCGGCGTCTACCAGGGCGCTGACAAGCTGAAGTGGTGGGTGGAGGTCGGCCAGCACGAGCAGAAGGCGAAGGACGGCGCGCGCGGGCTGATCGCGGGCGAGGGCGACCTCGCGACCTTCGTCAGCGAGTACGTGCGTCCGGCGCCGGCCTCGCCCGAGTGCCCAGCGTCCGTGGGCCCGGTGCTGATCGGCTGCGACTTCGGCAGCACCACCGCGAAGGCCGTCGTCCTCTCGGACGAGCGTGAGCTGCTCTTCTCCTGCTACGCGCTGAGCAAGGGCAATCCGATCGAGGACGCGCAGTCGCTCTTCCGCCAGGTGCGGGACGCCGGCTTCACCGACGTCGGCGCGCTGGCGCTGACCGGCTACGGCAAGGATCTCTTGAAGGACGTGCTCGGCGCCGACGTCGGTGTCGTCGAGACGGTGGCGCATGCGACGGCCGCGCTGCACTTCTACCCCGACGCCGACGTGATCTGCGACGTGGGCGGCACGGACGTGAAGATCATGATCCTGCGCCAGGGGACGGTGGCGGATTTCCGGCTGAACTCGCAGTGCTCGTCGGGCAACGGCGCGTTTCTGCAGGGCGTGGCGGAGCGCTACGACATCCCGCTGGAGCGCTACGCCGACCGCGCCTTCGAGGCCAAGGCGATGCCGAGCCTCACCATGGGCTGCGGCGTGTTTCTGCAGTCCGACATCGTCAACCAGCAGCGCAAGGGCTGGTCGGCGGAGGAGATCATGGCCGCGCTGGCGGCCGTGCTGCCCGTCAACGTCTGGATCTACGCCGGCCAGCTGCAGAACCTGCGAGCGGTCGGCCGCAAGTTCGTCCTCCAGGGCGGCACGCACCGCAACATGGCCGTGGTGAAGGCGCAGGTCGACTTCATCCGCGGCAAGGTCCCCGACGCCGAGGTGGTGCTGCATCCGTACTCCGGCGAGGCCGGCGCCATCGGCGCCGCGCTGTGCGCCGCCGACTGGAAGGGCCAGGCCCGCGCCTCGGCCTTCCGCGGCTTCGACACGATCGCGGCGCTGACCTACACCAGCACCACCGCCGCCGAGACGGTGTGCAAGTGGTGCCCGATCAACTGCACGCGGACGTTCATCGACGTCCAGCTGCCCGGCGCCAAGGGGCGCGCGTGGAGCAAGCTGCCGCTGGCCGAGGGGTGGGAGCGCGTGATCAGCGGCAACTCGTGCCCCAAGGGGCTCGTCGAGGACGTCAACGAGATGCGCGTGGTGAAGGCGAAGCTCGAGGAGGTCAAGCGTGAGTACCCTAACGTTGCCGAGATGGTTCGCAAGGACGCGTTCCGCCGGGTCGGCGCCGGCGCCGTCGCGCGCTAGCCTCCGCATCGGGGTTCCGCGCGTCCTCAACCTCTGGTCCACCCACCAGTTCTGGATGGGCCTGTTCACGGCGCTCGGCGTGGATCCGCGCAACGTCGTCTTCTCCTCCGACACGTCGGAGGAACAGGGCCGGCAGTTCGGCAAGGGCCGCGGCACGGTGGACTGCTGCTATCCGGTCAAGTGCATCTCCGGCCATTACGGCGAGCTGCTGTTCGGTCAGAAGCAGAAGCTCGACGTCCTGTTCTCTCCGATGATCTACACGCTGCCGTCGTTCATGAGCGGCCACGTGGCCAAGACGCTGACGTGCCCGCGCGTGATGGCCGCGCCCGAGAACATCAAGGCCGGCTTCATCAAGGAGCGCGACGCCTTCGCGGACGCGGGCATCGTCTACGCCGCGCCGTTCATCTCGCTCGACGAGCCGAAGCTGGTCCCCAAGCAGACGTTCGAGGGGTTGCGCGACGTGATCCCCGGGCTCACGTACGAGGAGACGGTCAAGGCCGTCGACGCGGGATACACCGCGCTCTTCGACTTCAATGCGCGGCTGCGCCGCAAGTCGCGCGAGGTGCTCGAGTGGTGCGCGCGCGAGGACCGGCCGTGCCTGCTCGTGCTCGCGCGCCCCTACCACATGGATCCGGGCATCGGCCACGAGATCGAGGTGGATCTCCAGGCCTACGGCTACCCGGTGCTGTGGGTGCAGTACGCACCGGTCGACGACGATCTCATGCAGTGGGCCTTCGGCGACGACATCCGCGCCGGCATCACGAAGTCGGCCTTCGACATCCACGACGTCTGGCCGTCGTCCTACTCGTCGAACACCAACGAGATCCTCTGGGGCGCCAAGTTCGCGGCACGCATCCCGTGGATCGCCTGCGTCGTCCGCCTGTCGTCCTACGAGTGCGGCATGGACCAGCCGACCTACACGCCGACCCAGCAGATCATCGAGCGCTCGGGCACGCTGTTCTTTTCCTTCCAGGACCTGGACTCGACGAAGCCGGCGGGCTCGGTGAAGATTCGCGTGGAGACGATCACCCACTACCTGCAGAAGTACGCCGGCGACATCATCGCCCGCAAGAAGGCGGCGGCGCCGGCGGGCTGTCCGCTCGGCGCCGCGGGCGTCAGCGCGTAGCGCCGGCCAGCACGACGCCGTCGACCGGCACGAGCCGCCGCGCGACGGGATCGACGCCGAGGCTCAGCGTCAGCTCCGCGGCTGGGCGGCCGTCCATTGTGCGAGGATCGCGCGCCCCAGCGCTCCGCCGAAGAGAAGCCGGCGCGGGCGGAAGTCCCTGACGTACACGGCGACGTGGCGCAGCAGCCAGAAGCGCACCTGTTCGCAGCGCTCGACGGCCGACCACGGGATCACGAGCGGCGGATGCATGAACCGGAAGGGCAGCAGGATCGAGAGCGCCAGCCCGCGGCGCCCGACGGTCGCGAACAGGCAGTTGCCGTAGTTGACGGGGAACGCGCCCCAGCCGATGCCGGCGGATCTGAACCGGAAGCGCTCGCCGTCGATGTCGTCGTCGCTCCTGAAACGGCGCGCCAGCGCAGACCAGCCGCCGATGACCGACAGCAGGGCGCAGATGAGGAGCCAGAAGGCGATGAACCCGGGAGCGAACCAGCGCAGGTCGAGGTCAGCGTCCAGCGCGGGGGCCTCCGCGCCGTCGCGCGCGCGTCCGACTCACCAGGCACGCCGCGTAGCGGGCACGAATCTCGCGCACGAACGCGGCGCGCGCTGCGCGGCCGGCGCCGACGGGCAGGACGATCTCCGCGCCCCACGTCGGGCCGTTCTTGGCGTGCACGCGCCGCGGCGGGTGCTTCGTGTGGAAGTGCATGAACGGCGTGCGGCGGAGCCAGAACACGCCGGGCGCGCGCTCGGTCAGGCCGGGCAGCGCGCGAATGCGCGCGAGCGCGTCGCGCAGGTCGCGCAGATCGGCCGGCCGGGCGCGTGGCATCGGGTCGTCCCCTCGCGACGATAGCGCACCCGGGCGAGGCGTGTCATCGGGGTCGTCGCCGCGCGCTCCACGACGCCGCGGCGTCGTGGAGCGCGTGACGAGCCGTGCTTCTCGGGTGGTTACTTCTTCGCCTGGCAGAGATTGGTCGACGCCTGCCAGTCGCCGCCCAGCTTTTCGCAGTCGGCCTGGTTGTGGATCGTCGAGAGCGAGGGCGAGGCGCCGCTGGAGGATCCGCTGCCCGTCGAAGGGCTCGCCGACGGCGACGTCGACGAACCGGACGAGGGCGAACCGGGCGACGACGGCGTCGACATCGAGCCGGTGCTCGAACCCGACCCGCTGGCGCCGCTGCCGCCCGTGGCGCCAGTACTCGACGGGCCGCTCGTGGAGCCGGCCGCGCCGCTGCTGCTGCCAGTGCCTGCTCCGCCACCGGTCTGCGCGGCGGCGAGGGCGGGCGCCAAACAGATCATCCCGATCAAGACGAGGGAGAGCATCTTCTTCATTCGATTCCTCCTTGCGGTGTGGTCAGAGGGGTTTTCTCTGCCGCGCGGGAGGAGGTAGCAATATCCGGGCCCTCGACCCCCCGGCGCGCGCAAGGATTCGATCGCGGGGTTACGGCCGCGTGGCGGGCGACGCCGCGGCGGCGCGACGCTCGATCACACGGAAGATCACGACGCTTGCGATCGTGGTCGCCATCGCCGCCGCCGCGAAGCGCACCGGCGTCGCGGGATCGCCGGTGACGTCGCGCAGCCATCCGGCGAGCGGCTGCACGACGGCCATCACGAGATAGTACGCGGTATAGGACACGCCGAGGCCCGTCGCGAGCCGCTCGGGCGCGAGTGCGCGCGGCAGCAGCGACGTCAGCGGCCCCGGCGGCGCGCCAATCGCCACGCCCACCAGCAGCAGCCCGAGCGCCGCCCCCGGTATCGTCGGCAGCGCGAAGAGGAGTGCGCCGGCGGCGACGGTACCGGCGACGATGAAGACGTCCGGGCGGCCGACGCGGTCACTCAGCACGCCGCCGAGCGGCACCGACAGGATCGTCACCCAGATCGCGAGGCTGACCTCGAAACCGGCCTGACCGAGCGACACGCCGCGCGCGACGAGCATGGCGGGCCCGAACGCGATGACGGCGACGAGGCTCGCGTTGAAGGCGCCCCACGCCACGCCGCTGCTGATCGCGAGCCCGACCTCGCGCGCGGCCAGCGCCGCGCGCGCGCCGGGCGCCGCGCGTACGGGCGCCTCGCGGAACACGGTCGCCATCACGACGAGACCGAGCGCCGCCATCGCGGCGGCGGCGACGAGCGACGTGCGCCACGACGTGGCCGTCGCCAGACCGCCGAGGGTGGCGGCGGCGAGGCCGAGGCCGACGGGCCACGCGGTGAGCATCACGGCCATCGCCGTCGCCATCTCGCGGCCTGCGAACCAATCGGCGGTGATCTTGACGAGGAGGATATTCATGAGGACGGCGCCGCCGCCGCTCACGAGCCGACCCGCGGCGGCGCCGGCGAAGCCGTCGCTCCACGCGGTGACCAGGCCGCCGACGACCATCAGGGCCAGGCTGGCGACGACCGCGCGGCGGTCGCCCAGGCGCTGGCCGATCAATCCCCCGGGCAGCGCCAGCACGACGCCCGGCAGCAGGTAGAGGCCGATCAGGGTGCCGAGCTGCGCGTAGCTGAGCCCGAGATCGGCGACCAGCAATGGCCCGACCGAGCCGATGGACTGGAACTGGAAGCCCATCGACGTGCGCGTGACGAAGATGAGTGCGAGCGCGACCCAGCGCGAGTCCATCTGCGGCGCATCATAGCCCGACACGGGTATCATCCCCGCGTGGCTCTGCTCGACGTCCGCGACCTCCGCCGCGCGTTCTACGGCGTCACCGCGCTCGACGGGGTGGACCTCACCGTGCGCCGTGGCACGATCACCGGCCTCATCGGGCCGAACGGCGCCGGCAAGACCACGCTGTTCAACTGCGTCTCGGGGCTCATCCCGCCCGACGGCGGCCGCGTGATCTTCGACGGCGTGGACGTGACCGGCTGGCCACCGCACCGCGTGACTGCGCGTGGCCTCGTGCGCACGTTCCAGATCGCGCGGGGATTTCCGCGCCTCTCGGTGCTCGAGAACCTCATGCTGTACGGCGCGCGACAGCCGGGCGAGACGCTGTGGCGTGCCGTCGCGCGGCCGCCGGGCGTCGCGCGGCGCGAGCGCGAGCTGCACGCGCGCGCCGTCGACGTCGCCGCGGGGCTCCACCTGACGTCGCTCCTCGACGCGCCGGCCTCGGATCTGTCCGGCGGCCAGAAGAAGCTGCTCGAGCTCGGCCGCGCGCTGATGACCGAGCCGAGCCTGATCATGCTCGACGAGCCGATCGCCGGCGTGAACCCCGCGCTGGCCGCGCGCATCGCCGAGCACCTGCGCGCCCTCCGCGAGTCCGGCCTCACCTTCCTCGTGATCGAGCACCATCTCGACGTCATCGCGCGCCTCTGCGATCCGGTGATCGTGATGGCGGAGGGCCGCCACCTCGCCGAGGGGACGTTCGCCGAGGTCGCGGCCGACGAGCGGGTGCAGGCCGCCTATCTCGGCCGCCGCGTGGCCACCGCGTGAGCGCGCTGCTCGCCGTCGAGGGCGTCGTCGCGGGCTACTCGCCGACCGACGAGATCCTCAAGGGCGTCGATCTCAGCGTGGACGCGGGCGAGATCGTGAGCGTGATCGGTCCCAACGGCGCCGGCAAGTCGACGCTGCTCAGGGTCGTGGCCGGCCTCCTGCGGCCGCACCGCGGGCGCGTCCGCCTGCGGGAGGCGGCCATCGAGGGCCGGCCCGCGCGCGAGGTCAGCGCGCTGGGCGTGGCCTTCGTGCCGCAGGAGCAGAACGTGTTCGGCTCGATGACCGTGCGCGAGAACCTCGAGATGGGCGGCTACGTGGATCCCGGGGCCGCCCGGCGGAAGATCGACGAGATCTTCGCGCGCTTCCCCGCGCTGGCCGACAAGCGGCGGCACGCCGCGCGCACGCTGTCGGGCGGCCAGCGGCAGATCCTCGCGATGGCGATGGCGCTGATGGTCGCGCCCGTCCTGCTGCTGCTCGACGAGCCGTCGGCGGGGCTCGCGCCGCGCGCCGCCGAGCAGCTCTTCGACACCGTCGCCGCCGTCAACCGCGACGGCGTGGCCATCGTCATCGTCGAGCAGAACGCGCTCGAGGCGCTGGCCATCGCGCGCCGGGGCTATATTCTCGTGGACGGGCGCAACGGCAAGAGCGGCCCCGCGGCCGACCTCGCCCGCGATCCTGACGTGCGGCGAATCTTTCTCGGAGGATAGCCATGGCTCAGCGCATCTCGCGTCGTGCGTTTCTCGAAGTCGGCGCCGCCTCCCTCGCCCTCGCCGCGTTCCCCGCGCCGGCGCGCGCGCAGGGCGGGGTGATCCGGCTGGGCACGCTCACGCCGCTCACCGGCTCCGGGGGCAACTACGGCCCGTCGATGCTCAAGGCCATGCAGTGGGTGGCCGGCGAGATCAACGCCGCCGGCGGCGTGCTGACCCGCAAGATCGAGCTGGTCAGCGAGGACGACCAGACGAACCCCGAGGCCGGCGTGCGGGCGGCGCGCAAGCTGATCGACCTCGACAAGGTCGCCGCGATCATGGGCACATGGGCCTCCGCGGTGACGACCGCGGTCGCGCCGCTGTGCTGGGAGTCGAAGACGTTCCTCACCACCGTGTCCGGCTCCGACACGATCACGCTGCTGCCACACCAGGGCTATCTCGTGCGCACCCAGCCCAACACGCAGCTGCAGGGGCGGAAGTTCGCCGAGTTCATGGTGGCGCAGGGCAGCAAGCGCGTGGCGATCCTGGCCGTGCAGGCGCCCTTCGCGCTGCCGACGCAGAAGGTGGTCGGCGAGGAGCTGAAGAAGCGCGGCGCCGAGCTGGTGGCCGCGGTCGTCTACGACAAGGACAAGACGACGTTCCGCTCGGAGATCGACCAGGCGCTGAAGGGCCGGCCCGACATGGTCTATCTCAACGGTTACACGCCGGACGTCACCATCGTGCTCAAGGATCTCTACAAGGCCGGCTATGCGGGGGCCAAGATCGCGCAGGCGTATGCGGTGAACCAGAAGCTGCTGAACGCGCTGCCGCCGGAGGTCACCGACGGCACGTTCACGATCGCGCCCTCGCCGGCGATCGAGTCCGCGGCGTACAAGCGGCTGGCGCAGGCGCTGGG
>Ga0209157_1003841_pt1 | contig 11392 bp, 11 predicted proteins | sample GraSoiAngelo_135_FD_185892 | JGI IMG/M metagenome (GOLD analysis project Ga0209157, IMG submission 185892) | Grasslands soil microbial communities from the Angelo Coastal Reserve, California, USA - 14_0929_05_40cm (SPAdes) (version 2) | ecosystem: Environmental > Terrestrial > Soil > Grasslands ... | reverse complement strand
GCGAACGCGGAGTCCCAGTTCGCGCGCACGGCGTCCCAGTAGGCATAGTTGTAGCGCGCTTCCGCCCAGACGCCGGCCGCGACCAGCTGCCGCTCGACGGGCGATGAACGCTGCGCCGCGAGCAGCGCGGGGAACATCACCAAAAGCCACGACGTACGGGATGGCATGACCCTAATTTATCTGTTGCTGTTCGCAGCGCCGCAGTTGCTGCTGTACCTGTACCTGCGCGAACGCCTGCCGCTGACCGCGCGCCGTCCGCTGGCGCTCCTCTTCGTGGTTTTCAACATCCCCTGGGTCATCGTCGCGGTGCGGATGTTCTCCGGCAGCTTGTGGGGCATCAGCCGCACGCCGTACATCGCACCCTGGATCGCGTGGCAGCTGCTCGGCTGGATTTTTTGTGGGCTGGTGGCGGTGTACATCCTTGGGAAGGCGGTTCGGCGGTTAGGCGGTTGGGCGGTTAGTAAACTGCGGGCTTCTCCAACCGCCCAACCGCCTAACCGCCCAACCGCCTTGTCCCGCCGTCAATTCCTTGCTCGCGCCACCTACGCCTACGCCGCCGCCGGTCTCGGCGTGTCCGCCTACGGTATTTGGAGCGCCGAGCGCCTGCCGTCGATAACCAGGCGCACGCTCCTGTTTCCCGACCTGCCGCCCGGTCTCGACGGCATCCGCATCGCGCATCTCTCGGACGTGCACGCCGGCATCCACATGTCGGAAGAGAAGATGCGAGCGATCGTCGCGCAGACCAACGCGCTGGGCGCCGATCTCATCGTGCAGACGGGAGACATGATCGATATCTCCCCATCGTTCATCCCCGACTACGTCCGCGCCTTTCGCGACCTGCAGGCACCACTCGGCGTGGTGACCGTGCTCGGGAACCACGATCGTTACACCGGCCAGGATGCCGTCATTCGCGGTGTGCGCGATGCGGGCCAGGTCTTAGTGAAGAACGGCGTGCATCTGATCGAGCGCGGCGGCGCGGCACTGGCGCTCATCGGCATCGACGACCCCCGCAACTGGCGCGCCGACGATCCCCAGGACGCCGACCTCGATGCCGCACTCCGCCTCACACCGCCGGCGACGGACGCGTTCCGGATTCTGCTCGCGCACCGCCCCGGTGCGTTCGACGGCGCCGCCCCGCGCGCGATTCCCCTGACCCTCGCCGGCCACATCCATGGCGGTCAGTTCTACCTGCCGGTGGTCGGTTGGTCCCCCGGCCGCCTGATCACGAAATACGTGATGGGCCATTTCACCCAGGGGAGCAGTCAGCTCTATGTGAGTCGCGGGATCGGCGTGGTAGGCGTGCCGTTGCGGGTTTTTGTGCCACCAGAGATTGCGCTGTTTGAGTTGCGACGGGGGTAAGCGCGTAAGCGATGGGCCCCACGGAGCGACTGTTGCTTTTTGTCGCGAAGTGGGGCCCATCGCTTACGCGCCAATCGCTCGCCATGCTGCATCGATCACCAGTCGCACACCGGCATCGCCGGGTTTCCATTCTCCCACAACGATCTTCTTCAACGCATAACGAATCGCCGCGAGCCAGACGCCCGCCCAGATCTCTACCGCACCTGCGCGTACGGTGCCCTGAGCCTTGCCCTCCGCCACGATGCGCTCGATCGCCGTCCGAAACTCCCGTTCCGTCCTGCGACTTTCCTCGTCCAGCAGTGCGTCGAGCGGCTCGAGGAGTCCCAGCTTGACGATGGCCGTGTCACGGGCCGCCCCGTCCAACAGGCCGTGCGCGACGGCCGTCAGCTGCGCCCGTGCGGTTCCCGTCTCCGGACCGCGCGAGGTCTCCTGTACCACTTTGGCCGCCCAGCGCTGCGCAGCGCGGTACAGCTCGTTCACCAGCTGCTGCTTGCTCGCGAAATGGCGATAGATCGTCCCCTCGGCGATGCCGGCCTTCTTCGCGATCTGGGCCGTCGTGGTGTCGTGGTAGCCTTTCGTGGTGAACAGCTCCAGCGCCGCACGGATCAGGCGCTGCCGCGTCAGGTCTGCGGCGCCCGCGGCGCCCGCGTGGGATAGCGAGGGGTGCGACACGGTGGCGAATCTACTAGCTTTCCCGCCGCTTCAACCCCCATCGATCACTCGGAGAGGTTGTAATCAATGCGCATGCTTGTGCTGGGCGCTGGGCTACAGGGTTCTGCCTGCGCGTATGATCTGCTGCAGCGTCCCGAGGTGGAGCGCGTTACACTCGCCGATTTGCATCCCCGCCGCATCCCGGCGTTTCTCGAGAAAAAGAAGAACAAGCGGCTGGTGACCGCGAGGCTCGACGCCAAGCGTGGCCCACAGCTGCGGAAGCTGATGCGCGGGCATGACGCCGTCATGAATGCGCTGCCGTACTACTTCAACTTTCCCGTTGCCAAGGCTGCCGTCGCGATGGGGCTGCACTGCGCCGACCTGGGCGGCAACACGGAAATCGTGAAGCGGCAAAAGACGCTGCACGCGGCCGCTGCAAAGCGACGGGTCTCGGTGATTCCCGATTGCGGGCTCGCGCCCGGCATGGTCAACATCATCGCGGCGGAAGGGATTCGCCGCGTCGGCGCCGCCGACAGTGTCAAGATCTTTGTCGGCGGCCTGCCGCAGCAGCCGGAGCCGCCGCTCAATTACCAGATCGTCTACTCGCTCGAAGGGGCGCTCGACTACTACACGACGCCATCCTGGGTGCTGCGCGAGGGCCGCCCGGAACGCGTGGACGCGCTCTCCGAGCTGGAAGACGTGCACTTCCCCAGCCCGGTGGGTACGCTCGAGGCATTCCACACGGGCGGCGGAATATCGACCATGCCGTGGGCGTATCGCGGCAAGGTGCGGACGATGGAGTACAAGACGCTGCGCTATCCCGGACACGTGGCGATCATGCGGCCGATTCGCGAGATGGGGCTGCTCTCGTTGGATCCCGTGATGGTGAAAGGCACGGAGATCGTGCCGCGCGACGCGTTCATCGCGGCGGTGTCGCCTCAGCTCACGAAGCCGAACGGGCGGGACCTGGTCGCGCTCCGCGTCGACGTGCAGGGTCGGGATGGCCGGCGCGTCGCATGGCAGCTGCTGGATTACTTCGATGAGAAGACCGGAATCAGCGCGATGATGCGTACGACCGGATACTCGCTGGCGATTACGGGGTTGATGCAGGTGGACGGCAGGATCACGGCGGAGGGTGTGCACACGCCGGATGAGGCCGTGCCGTTTCAGGCGTATGTGGATGAACTGCGACGGCGCGGCGTGGAGATAAAAGAAGTGAGCTAGAAGCTCCAGGCGGTCGCGAAGGTCACCTGCGCCGGCTCGGTCCCCTTGCCCGCTTCCAACAGAATCAGCGTATTGCGCATCAGCGACATCGCCACGCCGCCACCCATCGCCTCGTGCAGGTCGCGGAACGTGAGGCGCACGGTTTCGCCGTCGCCGAAGACCCGCCCCGCATCGTAAAACGCGAACAGCTTGACCTCGAGGAGCCGCGGTGCCCACAGCAGCCCGTATCGAGCCTCCGCGCCATACACGATCTTGCCCGGCCCCACGAACCGCCCGTCATAGTAACCTCGCAGCGAGCGCGCTCCGCCCAATGCGACCACAGGCCCCTCACTGGTTTCCATGGTTTGTTGCACCGCGAGGGGCGCCGTGCCGGTGATCGTTTCACGACCGACGCGGCCGGCGAGAATGAGACGCTCGAGCGGATGCGCATAGACGTGCAGCGCCGCGCTGCTGCGCGCGTACCCGCGGCCGCTGCTCTGGAGTGCTTCGGCGAACACACCCCGATGCGGATCGATCTCCAGATCCCGCGTGTCGAACACGAGCCCGACGCGGGCGACGCGATCGGAAAAGGGGCCGGTGCTGTCGCGCTCGTAGATGCTCACGCCCGGCAGCGCGCGGAACGCGGTGTGCTCGAGCGATCCCCCGACGAGCACGCGGAGCGGCCCGACGATTTTCCGTTGTATGGTGACGCGCGCCGCCCGGTTCGCGCGACTGACGCGGTAAAAGTACGAGCGTCCCGGTCCGGTCGTGCTGTCGCGATCGTAGACCGTGCTGTTCCCCTGGCCGAAGTAGCCCAGCCGGTTGGCGCGGGTCAGGCTCAGCGTCACGCCGAGCCTCCAGCCCTCCCAGTACGCCGGAGCCTGCGCGTCGAGGATGACCGCGTGGCTCCCCTTCGTACTGGCGCCGACGTCCAACGCGATGCGGCCGAAGGTCGGCTCGGGCCGCTCGGCGAACCCCATCGGACTCGACCAGTCGTAGTGCCCGGCGAACCAGAATCCATCGATCGAGCTGTAGTAAAGGAAAGGGTAGAGGTGGTCGACCCAGGTCTTCCGCTGGTTCGCCTCGCCTTGCGCCGCAAGCGGCGACGCCAGCACGATGGCGAGCGCGAGGGTCAGGCGTGCGAGAATAGGGAGGCCGTGTCGCGAAGTTTGGCTTCCGTGCCGTCGTGCGCCGTGTAGCGGTTGGGGTACAGCGAGGCGGCGCCGAATTCCCCTCTTTTGGTCACGGCGTAGAACACGAGGTCGAACTTGGGACGCCCCTGCGGATTGAGGAGCCGCGTCTCGGTCATGGCGACGACGCGTTTCAACGTCTCGAGACAGGCATCGGTCGGCTTCATGCCGCGCCGCATATGCTCGACCGTGAGGAACCCGCCGCACACTTTGATGTTGGCCTCGCCGAGCCCGGTGGACCCGGCGGCCCCGACGTCATTGTCGCAATACTGTCCCGCGCCGATGATCGGCGAGTCGCCGACGCGGCCGGGAATCTTCCAGGAAAGGCCGGCCGTCGTCGTCACCGAGGAGAGATCGCCCTGCGGCGTCACGGCGTCGCAGTTGATGGTGCCGGTCTTGGTGACGACCAGGTGATCCGAATCCGGGACGTCGAGGTAATTGTCGTTCGGGCTCAGATTGGCGCGCCACCGCAGCCACGCTTCGCGCGAATGCTCGGTCAGCAGGTCTTCTTCCTTGAAGCCGTACGACAGCGCGAACCGTTTGGCGCCCTCCCCGACCAGGAAGACGTGATTCGTGTATTTGAGGACCAGCTTGGCGACTTCCGAGGGTGTCTTGATGTTCTCCAGGCAGCCGACCGCGCCGGCGCGCTTGGTCGGACCGTGCATGCAGGACGCATCGAGCTGGACGACGCCTTCGGCATTCGGCAACCCCCCGTAGCCGACGGAGTCGTCGCTGGGGTCGAGCTCCTGGATCTTCACGCCCTCGACGACGGCGTCGAGGGTGTCTGCCCCCTGCATGAGCAGGTCGAAGGCTTTCTGCACCGCGCGCAGGCCATTCGCGCTCGCGATCGCGACGGGCTTCGCCGCCCAGCGGGACGGGGGAGGGAGCGGCCGCACCGGCCGCATCGCATGCGGGATTCCCATCAGCGTGCTCGCGGCGGCACCGCCCGCTGCAGAGCGCAAGAAATCCCGGCGCGTCACGGAGTCGGACACAGACGGGTTTTAGCCACTCGTCTAGCGGCTGTCAACTTGCTATCGTTCCCACCCCGTGGAGCTTTCGCTCGTGGTCCCCGCGTATAACGAGCGGGACAACCTCGCGCCGCTGCTCGCCGAGATCGCGGCCGCCCTCGCCGGTCGCCACCGCTACGAGGTGATCGTCGTGGATGACGGCTCGACCGACGGCACGCTCGAGGCGCTCAAGGCACTGCGCCCACAGCACCCCCAGCTGCGGATCATCTCCTTTGCGCACAATGCGGGTCAGACGGCGGCGTTCGCCGCGGGCTTTCGGGCCGCGCGCGCGCCGATCGTCATTACGCTGGACGCCGACCTGCAGAACGATCCGGCCGACATCCCGCGCCTGGTCGACACGTTGCAGCGCAGCGGCGCGACCGCCGTTGCCGGCTATCGGGCGACGCGTCGCGACACGGCGTGGAAGCGGCTCCAGAGCCGCATCGCCAATGGCGTCCGCAACCGGCTCAATGGGGAAGTGATCCGCGATACCGGGTGCTCGCTCAAGGCTTTTCGCACCGAAGCCGTTCGCGCGCTGCCGTTGTTTTCGGGGATGCACCGCTTCCTGCCGACACTCGTCAAGATGCAGGGCGGTACGGTGACGGAGGTCGCCGTGGGCCACCGGCCTCGCAAACACGGTGTCACCAAGTACGGCATGTGGAACCGGGTGCTGCGCTCTTTGACGGACGCGTTCGCCGTGCGGTGGATGCAGCGTCGGGCGCTGCGCTATCGCGTTCGAGAGGAGGTTTGATGGCAGACGCCACGCACGATCAATGGCTCGCGCAGATCGATGCCGAGCTCGACGGCGAGCTGTCGCTCGTCGAGCGTGCGGCGCTCGCGAAACACCTGGCGACCTGCGGGCATTGCGCGGGGGCGCGCGCCAGCCAGCTCGAGGTGCGTGTCGCCCTGGCCCGCTCGGCCGGGAACCCGCACGCGTTCGTCGTGCCGCGGCCGTCGATTCGCGCCGGCACGCTGGCCATCTGGGTCGCGATCGCCCTGGGGACGGGCCTGCTCGCCGGGTGGGCGGCGAACCAGCGCTGGGGTGGGCCCGGCGGCGGCGCAGCGCTCGAGGAGACGCGTGGCACTATCGTCGTTCAGTAGCATCCTGTTGACTCTGGCGGCTCTGCAAGGACCGGGCACCCGGCTCACGTATCGCATTCGGGTCATCGAGCCCGCGGCGCTCGCGCCGCGGGTGCTCGCGAGCGGTGCCGTCAGCGGCCCGCTCGACAGCGACATGCGCCTGACGCTCCGCAGCGACTCGGCGGAGGTCGAGGCCTTGTTTCACGTCACGCCGGTCGGCGACACGGTGAGCCTCGGCGCCGAGTTCTTTGCGCGGCGAAAGGTGGGGCGATCGCGGCGTGGTCTGCTGCTGTGGGAGGAAGACACCTATCGGAGGCGGGTGCGGCTGGCGTGGAGCGATACCGCGCGCGTTTATCCCTTTGGGAACGCGTCTCGCGCGATGTGGGTCGAGTTACAGCTGGAGCGGGAATTTGCGGGCGGCGAGGCGCGCGCGGCGGAGGCGTTCGACCTCGTCGATTCCACGCGTGACTTCCGGCTCGAAGCGGTGGTACGCCCGCGCCGCGCGCGGGTCATCCTGAATCTCGTGCGGGGTGACACCGTCAGCGCGCCCCGTCCGATCGATCTGATTCCGGAGGAGCGGCCTCGCATCGTCCAGCTCGTGCTCAAGGGACGCGCGACGACGCTGGTCGTGAGCCTCACCCGCCCCGATCCGGCGCGCTCGGCGCGCGACCGCGCGCTCGCGCTCGACGCCGACGTCGTCTGCCTGCGTGTGTCACGGCCGGATGCCACCGAGCCGCTCGGCACGATGTGCGGGCGCCTCAACAACGTGGCGCGACAGCTGCCACTGCCGACCGGCGACACGCTCGCCGCCACGTTTGCCTGGCCCGGCCCGCGCTGATGGCTCAGCGGAAGAAGCGTCTCGATCCGTCGATCTTTCACCTGCCCGTCGACAAGATGCGGGAGGGCTACTACTCCGACAAATATTTCGTCCGCGCGCGCGATCTGCTGCGCAAAGACGCGCACCGGCCCCGCGTGACGATGCAGGTATTCGGGAAATCGCACGCGTACCTGGGCGGCATCGACGAGGCGATCGCGATCCTCAAACTGTGCGCCGAGCGCTGGGACGAGCTGGTCGTGCACGCGCTGTATGACGGCGACGAGATCGATCCCTGGGAGACGGTGCTGCTGATCGAGGGGCCGTACGACGCCTTCGCGGTGCTCGAAACGTTGTACCTCGGCGTCCTCGCGCGGCGCACGCGCGTCGGAACGAACACGCGGCTCGTGGTCGAGGCGGCGAAGCCCAAGGAAGTGATGTTCTTCCCGGCGCGGCACGATCACTGGCTGGTGCAGACCGGTGATGGCTACGCGGCGCACATCGCCGGCGCCATCGGCGTGTCCACCGACGCGCAGGCGTCGTGGTGGGGATCGGAGGGGATCGGCACCGTGCCCCATGCGCTCATCGCGGCCTACCAGGGGGACACCGTGCTCGCCTCGCGCAAGTTCGCCGAGCATAGCGATCCCTCGATTCGCCTGATCACCCTCGTGGACTTCGACAACGACTGCGTCGGGACATCGCTGGCTGTGGCCAAGTTGCTGGGAGACCGGTTGTATGGCGTGCGGCTCGATACGTCCGAGACCCTGGTGGACAAATCGGTCATTCCGCAGATGGGAACGTTCAAGCCGACGGGGGTGAATCCGCAGCTGGTCAGCAACGTGCGTCGCGCGCTCGACGCCGCAGGCTATCGCGACGTCAAGATCATCGTGTCCGGCGGCTTCACGGTCGAGAAGATCCGCCAGTTCGAGGAGCAGAACATTCCCGTCGATGCCTACGGCGTCGGCTCGAGCCTCTTTCAGGGCAGGTTCGATTTCACCGCCGACGTGGTGATGCTCGAAGGCAAGCCGTGCGCCAAGGTCGGGCGCGCCTACCGGCCTAATCCGAGGTTGGAACGGGTGACGTAGAACGTGCGAGGTAGGGGCGCAGCATGCTGCGCCCCTACACTACAACGTAACGTTGCGGCCGCCACGTACCTTGCGTCTCCCTTTCCCTCTGCATAATTTTCCGCTCAAATGAATAATCATGCATCCGTCCCGGTCGGCGTGCTGGGGGCGTCCGGGTATGTCGGTCAGGAATTGCTGCGCTTGCTGCACGGCCACCCCAATGCCACCGTGGCGTTTGCGACCGCCGAGTCGGCCGCGGGCGAGTGGGTCGACGGCCATGAGCTGATCAAGGCCGACGACGCGCCGTGGCAGGAAGCCGAGATCATCCTGTCCGCACTGCCGCACGGCGTCTCCGGCCGCTACGTGAACGAGGCGCGGGCGGGCGGCAAACGCGCGGTCGACCTCTCGGCAGACTTCCGGCTCTCGCCGGATGCGGTGTACGGACTCACCGAATTCACGCGGCCGCGTCTGGCCGATGCCGAGCTGGTGGCGAATCCGGGGTGTTATCCCACCGCCGCGCTGCTGGCGCTGATTCCCCTGGCGCAGCTCGGACTCATCGATGCCGCGCGGGAAGTCATCATCGACGCGGCGTCGGGCGTGACCGGTGCGGGCCGCAATCCCAAGCGTGAGCTGCTGTTCGGCGAAGTCGCCGAGGATTACCGCGCCTACGCCATCGGCAACACGCACCGCCATCTCGCCGAGCTGAAGCAATCGCTGGCGCGGGAGGGCGGATTCACGGGCGACCTCGTCTTCACGCCGCATCTGCTCCCGGTGAAGCGCGGCATTCTGGAAACGATTCACGTGCCGTTGATGCGGGTGCTCGATCAAGCGACCGCCGAAGGCCTGTACGGCGCGGCGTACGATCACGAGCCGTGCATTCAGGTGATGCACGGGGCGTTACCCTCGCTCAAGGATGTCGTGTATCGGAACCGCGTCGCCATCGGCGTCGCGGAAGTCGCCGATGTCCGGCGGCCGCGCCTGACTGTGATCGCCGCGATCGACAATCTCGTGAAGGGCGCGGCGGGCCAGGCCATCCAAAACATGAACGTGATGTTGGGATTACCAGAGACGGCAGGACTCGCGTGCTGACGGTGCGCGTCGTCAAGATCGGCGGCAACGAGCTCGATCGTCCCGAATGGGTGGCCGAGTGCGCTCGTGCCCTGAGCAAGATCGGTCCGGCTGTTGTCGTGCATGGCGGCGGCCGGGCTGTGAGCACCTGGTCGCGCCGGCTCGGGCTGCCCGTCGAACAGCGGGACGGCCTGCGAGTGACCACGCCGGAGATCGCCCAGCTGGTCGAAATGGTGCTGGGCGGCCCGATGAATCGCCTGATCGTCTCCGCGTTACGCGCTGCCGGTCTCGATGCGATCGGATTATCGGGCGTGGACGGCGGCCTGCTGAGTGCGCAGCCGCTCGAGAACGGCGTCGACCTCGGTGAGGTCGGCGCGATCGTAAACGTGCGCGCGTCATTGCTCCAAAGCCTGCTGCTCGCCGGCCTGACTCCAGTCGTCGCGCCGGTCGCTCCCTCGCTTACCCCACCGATCCGGCCGCTCAACGTCAACGCCGACCAGGCAGCCGCCGCGATCGCCGCCGCCCTGGGAGCGCATGAGTTGCTCTTCGTGTCCGACGTACCGGGCGTGACGATCGAAGGCGTCACGCAACCGACTCTTGCGGCCGCGGAAATCGAGCCGCTGATTGAAGGTGGCGTCGCGACCGGCGGCATGGCCGCCAAACTCCGCGCCGCCGCGCATGCGCTCGGGGCGGGTGTCCGGGCCGTACGGATTGGCGACCTCGACATGTTCGAGCACGCTACCGCCGGCACCCGCCTCCTCGCCGCACCACCCGCGGTTCAACCCGCGTGACGCTGCCTGCCTCCCCTCCCGTGACCACGCCCGACGCCACGGCTTTGCTTGGCGTCTATGCGCGCGTCGGTCCCGTCTTCGTCGCCGGCGAAGGCTCGGAGCTCATCGCCGAGGACGGCACGCGCTACCTCGACTTCGTTGCGGGGATCGCGGTTAACGCACTCGGCTACAACCATCCTGTCTTTCGTAACGCGGTGCTCCGCGGTCTCGAGTCGGGGCTCGTACACGTCTCCAACCTCTACCGCACCGAACCCGGCGAACGGCTCGCCGCGGAGCTGACCGGCCGGGCATTTCCTTCCGACGGGGGTGGGCAGGGGGGGCAGGCGTTCTTCTGTAACTCCGGCGCGGAAGCGAACGAAGGCGCATTCAAGTTCGCGCGCAAATGGTCCCAGAAGACCGAGATCGTCGCGTTCAGCGGATCGTTCCACGGCCGCTTGTTCGCGTCGCTGGCCGCGACCGATCGACCCGATTATCGCCGGCCGTTCGAGCCGCTGCTCGCCGGCGTGCACATCATCCCGCTCGGCGATGAAGACGCCGCGTCGCGAGCCATCACCGAGCGGACGGCCGCCGTGATCATCGAGCCGCTGCAAGGTGAAGGGGGCGTGCGCTGCGTAGCGGATGAGTTTCTGGTCTTCTTACGGAAACGGTGCAGTGAAGCGGCCACCGCATTGATCTTCGACGAAGTGCAGTGCGGTCTCGGCCGCACCGGGACGGTGTTCGCGGCGGAGCAGTCGGGCGTGGTGCCGGACATCTACACGCTGGCGAAGCCGCTGGCCGGCGGGCTGCCGATGGGTGCCGTCCTCGTGAACGACGCGATTGCCGCCGCGCTCGCCCCTGGCGATCACGCGACCACGTTCGGCGGCGGCCCGTTCGTCGCAAGCGTCGCGCTCGACGTGCTGCGCACGATCACGGAGCCGGACTTCCTGGCCGAGGTGCGGTCGAAAGGCGAGTGGTTCGGCCGGCGCTTGAGCCGCCTCGTGGCCGGCAGCGCCCGCGTCCGCGAGGCGCGCGGCCGGGGATTGATGTGGGGGCTCGAGCTCAATGATGTCGCCGCGCCGGTCGTGGCTGCGGCGCGCGAGCGCCATCTACTCGTGCTCACCGCGGGGCCGACCGTGATCCGCATCGTGCCGCCGTTGACGATCAGCCGCGACGAGCTCGAGCGCGG
>Ga0209157_1003839_pt1 | contig 11394 bp, 6 predicted proteins | sample GraSoiAngelo_135_FD_185892 | JGI IMG/M metagenome (GOLD analysis project Ga0209157, IMG submission 185892) | Grasslands soil microbial communities from the Angelo Coastal Reserve, California, USA - 14_0929_05_40cm (SPAdes) (version 2) | ecosystem: Environmental > Terrestrial > Soil > Grasslands ... | reverse complement strand
TGGGGCGCGCCCCTCGAGCTCGAGGCCGAGTTCGGTGAAGAACTCAATGGCGGCGTCGATGTCTTCTACCACGATGCCGACGTTGTCCATACGCTTGACCGTCATGATGTCTCCTTGGCGTCTAACGCTCGCGGTGAGCAGCCGCGGCGAGCGCATGCGAGCCAGCGGGCTGCTCCACTGCGGTGTTAGCGAGCGACCACAAGCGACTCGAGCTCCGCCACGATGCCCGGTAGATATGTTGGATCAACGTCAAAGCTGAAGCCTACCCGCGCAGTTACGAACTCTGCTGAAGACCCGCAAGATGTTCGACCAACAAAGCCGCTCGCGGTCACATGGCCAGCTCGATCTCGAACTCTGATGCTGAGCTCAAGGTCGTCTGGGCTCAAGCTGGTAAGTTGAGCCTCTCCGCGCCGGTCTCGTTCGAGGACGCGAACGGCTTCGACGAAGCGTTGGAAGTCGTCGGCAGCGACCCAAACGTGCTCATTGGTGCCGTCGAAGCCCAGCGTCGAGACACGACGATGGCGCGGAAGTCCCCCGCACGTGGGGACATTGGCGGTTCCACCTCGTGGACCGTAATCTCCAGCTCGCCTTCGCCATCCGCGAGGATCATGGCCACTGTCTCGTTAACGTTCAGGCTTTTATCCGTCGTGCGCCGCGCATGGCGGATAAAACCAGTTGAACTGAACCCCGCGCGCGCATGACGTACGGGGATTCTATCGTGGGGACAGGGCGACGAGAAGGACGAACGGTAGGTGGTGTACGAGTTGGGTGGACGTGTCGGGGGTGGGATGGCGGGACGGGAGGCGGTGCCGCGGGTGATCACGGCGATCGGATCGGCGCGGCGGCGAGGCGGAAATCGCGAGGGCGCAGACGACGAGTGTGGGCGCGCCGGCGCCGAGCGCGGACGTGGGGACGAGCGGACTCACGAGGTGTCCCATGTCGCAGGCGCGGGGGGCAACACCTCGACCTGATGGAGAACGCCCTGCTGACAGACGGGACAGCGAGCGATGTCAGTGCCGGTAACGCGCAGCATGAGCTCGCGCACGGACTCCGGTGAGGCCGGCGGCACTGGTGGTTGCATCAGCAGGACGCGACACTGGGCGAGGGCCGCGGCGCGGCGACGATTGGCGAGCAGGCCGAAGTGGCGGATGCGGACGAACCCGTCGGGGACGATGTGGAGCAGGAAGCGACGGAGAAACTCGTCGACGTCGAGGTCCAGGACCTTCACGCGATCTCCATCGGCGTAGTCGCGCCAGCGAAAGCGGACGCGGCCGTCCGCGAGGCCGAGGAGGCGGTCGTTGGAGAGGGCCACGCGGTGCGTGTAGCGACCGAGATAGGCGAGCACATGGTCGGGCCCGGCAAACGGCGGCTTGCAGTAGACGACCCAAGCCGACTGGCGCAGTTCGGCGAGCCAGGCGGCGAATGCCGCGGGCGCGGCGAGGGAAGCGAGGCCGTCGGTGAGGTGCAGGTCACCGCGGTCGAACGCGCGCTGCAGGCCGGCGAGATACCGCCCGCGGAACACCTTCGCGAGGGCCCGAACCGGAAAGAGGAACGTGGGCCGGGCCGGCATCCAGCGCGTGCCGTCGGGCGCGAGCGCGCCGCCGGTGACGACACAGTGGACGTGAACATGCTGCGAAAGATTCTGGCCCCACGTGTGGAGCACGGCCGTCACGCCGACGTCACCACCGAGGTGGCGAGGGTCGCGCCCGAAGCGCAGGAGGGTGGAGGCCGCGCTGTGAAAGAGCAAGCGATAGATCAACCGCGGGTGACTTTGCGCCAGCGGGTTGAGCGCGTGGGGCAGCGTGAAGACGACGTGGAAGTAGGGAATCGGCAGGACTTCGCGGCGGCGGGCGGTGAGCCAACGCTCGGTGGCCACGCGCTGGCATTGGGGGCAGTGGCGGTTGCGACAGGAGTTGTAGGTGATGCGCTCGGTGCCGCACGCCGTGCAGACGGCGCGATGGCCGCCGAGCGCAGCGGTGCGGCAGATCGCGATGGCGTGCAGAGCGCGATGCTGAGCGCGAGCCAGCCGATGCGTGCGTCGATAGTCGGGGCCGTGGGCCCGGACGATATCGGCGAGGTCGACTCGCCGCGCAGCCTCCGCGCCGACGCCCGCGGGGGCGGACGGCGCCGGCGCCACGGCTCAGGCGGTGGGCGGCTGCGGCAGATCCAGGGGGGAGCCGGCCGTGAGCACGCGGCCCTGACTGAGGTGGAAATACCGCATGGTCGTGGTGACGTGCCGGTGCCCGAGGAGGCGCTGCACGGTGTGGAGGTCTTTGCCGGCCTCGAGCAGATGGGTGGCGAAGGCGTGCCGCAAGGCATGGATGCCGCCCTGTTTGACGATGCCGGCGCGGAGCTTCGCGAGCATGTAGGTCTTCTGCGCGACGGTGACATCGATCGGGCGGGTGCCCTGGCGATTGGCGAAGAGCCAGGTGCGCGGGGGCGTGGTTTTCCAGTACGCGCGCAGTTCCTGGAGCAGACGCGCGGCGAGGGGCACATAGCGGTCCTTCGCGCCCTTGCCTTGCTCGATGCGGATGGTCAGGCGATCGGCGTCGATGTCCGACACCTTGAGGGCGATGGCTTCGCTCACGCGCAGGCCGGCGGAGTAGACGGTCATGAGCAAAAGACGATGGCGCGGCAGCGGCGGTACGGTGAGCAGGCGCCAGACTTCCTCGCGGCTCAGGATCTCGGGTAACTTCTGCGGCTGCTTCGGGAGCGGGACGTGAAAATCGGTCCGCGGACGGCCAAGCGTCACGTGGTAGAGAAACCGGAAGGCGTTCGCGGCTTGGCTGCACGTGCTCCACGACAGTTTCCGGTCATTGATCAGGTGGGCGAGATAGGTTTGCACCTCATCGTTGGTGAGTTGGTCCGGGGAGCGGTGATAATGCTTCGCCAACTTCACCACCGCGGCGATGTACGCCGTGTGGGTGCGCCGGGCGAAACCACGCACGGTCATGTCGCGGATCATGCGATCTCGAAGCTCGCTCATGGGGCACCTCCCTGGAGTGATGAACTGCAAGGAGGTGATGGTGCGTCGGATGCGTGGCGTTCAACAGGGCTCGGCGCCGGTGGGCGACGGACTGCGAGAATGACGAACAAGTGATCGGAGCGGCGATCGACCTACCGCGTGAGCGGTTTAGTTCAACGACTATTATCCAGACCCGTATAGCGCCATGCGGGATGCTATCTACGCAGTGTATCCAGTATCCGCGCTTTGCCCTGGGTGGTCCGATGGAGTCGCCGCGCCACGCACTTAGCGGACGTTCTTCGTGCGGACGGAATCTGGATATGCTGCGCGGCGCCGCCCGCGTATCTGATATCCGCGCTCATGCGTCGAGCAGGCGGTCGACGGGGCTACGCACAGCGGACGGGCCGCGGTTCAGGACGTGGGTGTAGATCATCGTCGTGCTGACATCGCGATGCCCGAGCAGCTCCTGGACGGTCCGGATGTCGTGGCCGTCCTCCAGCAAGTGCGTGGCAAAGGAATGCCGGAACGTGTGACAGCTCGCGTGCTTGAAGACGCCGGCCTCGCGCAGCGCGCGCTTGACGGCACGCTGGACGACAGATTCGTGCAGGTGATGGCGGCGCCGCTGGCCGGTGAGGCGATCCACGTAGTGTCGGGTCGCCGGGAACACCACTGCCAGCCGACCTCGCGTCCGGCGTTCGGGTACTTTCGCGCCAGCGCGTCGGGCACGGCGACCCAGCCGGCGCCGGTCTCGAGATCCACGCGATGCTGCCGGCGTACCGCCTCGATCTGCTCCAGTAGCCGGGTCTTGGCGGCGGTGGGAAGCATGGTCACGCGGTCCTTGGCGCCCTTGCCGCTGCGAACGACCAGCTGGTTGGCGGCGAAGTCTATGTCCTTGATGCGCAGTTGCGCGGATTCCAGTAGCCGGAGGCCGGCGCCGTAGAGCAACAGCACGATCACGCGCGGCGTACCCTCCAGGCATTCGAGAACGCGACGCACTTCGTCCCGCGTCAGAACGGTGGGCAAACTCTCGGGCCGCCGGGCGCGCACGACGTCGTCGAGCCACGGCAGATCGACCTCGAGTACGACTCGGTACATGAACAACAGCGCGTTGAGCGCCTGGTTCTGCGTGGACGCGGCGACGCGGCCATCGACGGCGAGCGAGGTGAGAAACCGGGCGACCTCGGGCGCGCCCATATCCGCGGGGTGCCGCTTGGCGTGGAAGAAGATGTAGCGCTTGATCCACCCGACGTACGCCTTTTCGGTGCGGCGGCTGTAGTGGCGGGCGCGGATGGCGTCACGGACGCGGTCGAGGAGGCGCGGCTTGGGGTAAGACGCCGGTGTCTCTCGGACAGCCAGCATGATCGACCATAGCCTGCGTGGCTGTCGCCGCGCAAGGAAAACACGGGGCGACTGTCACCGAAAGGTCACAGGCTCACGGAATGAAGTAGAAGGGGTTCGGCAGCTTGTAGGTCCGTTCGGCAAATCCTCCGTCGAGGTCACTCATCTGGTCGCCGATATTCACGATGATCGTGTAACCCTGGTCCTGAAGCTTCTTCCGCTCTGGCGCCTTGAAATCGGCGGCGGATTTCGTCGTGAGGTCGTCCGGCTTCAAGATCAGTCGGGTCCACTCGAATCCTGCGGCTCTAAGATTCGCTTCAGTCGCCGCGCGTAGACGTTCCGGGCGTCCGGTGAGAAAGAACACGTCGACGCCACGATCGCGGGCCAGGCGGGCGAGGGCCAGGACCGGCCTGATCGGCTCCGCTCGAGCCATCCCGATCCAGGCGCCCAGGCCACACGGTTCCCGTGGAAGATCGCAAGGGCCGGCGACGATGAAGCCGTAATCGTTCGCTCGAAGGCTCGGGAGGTTTGACAGCGCGGTTTCGTCGACGTCGATGACGATCGCCAGCTTGCCTCCGCGCTGCGCTCTCGCCTCGACCAGACTGGGGACGGCCGCGACAGACGGCGCGGTCGACGCTCCTGTCCCCGCGCAGCCCGCCCCAAAGACGAGAAGGGGGACGGTCAGCCAGAGGGGCCACGGTCGCCTCAGGGCAGGCCTCGGCCGGCCCTGGCCGGCGGTGAGCTTGCCCAGGCGCTCACATCCGAACGTCAGCGCCAGCGCGGACCGGGGTGGCCGTCCCACGACAGCCGCGGCCCGTCCACGCTGAAGCCGGCGGCGACGAAGGCGTCGAAGGCTTCGCTCTCGCGGATCGGGCGGCCCTCCCACTCCTCGACGTCGAGCCGGCGCACGCGGCGCAGCGGCAGCGGCGGCTCGACGGTGGCCTGGAGCGCGCGGATCGCGCCGGCCAGGTCTACCGCCTCCCAACCGGCCAGGGGCGTGAGCGCGCGGCCCTGGCCCTCGACCAGCAGCACCGGCCGGCCCTGGCGCGCGATGAGCCACGTCGTGGGGATGCGGGCGGCGCCCGCGCGCTGGCCGTCGCGCCGCGTGAGCGTGAAGACGCGGCCCCAGAGGTTGGCGGGGTCGGCGATGGTCACGAGCACGTGGGGCTCGGCGCGGCGCGACGGCGTTTCCAGCTCGCGCAGCGTGTCCTCGAGCGCGTACTGCTCACCGGAGAGACCCTCGACGAAGTAGCCGCGCACGACCTCGCCGCCGTACTCCATCCTCAATAACGTGTGACGCAGCGTCGACCAGTCGCCCTGGGCCAGCTCGCGCGAGAGCACGCCGTAGCGCGCCAGCAGCAGGTGGGCGCGCGCCTCCTCGCGCTCCTCGGGCGAGAGTCCTTCCTCCTCCGCCAGCGCGCTCCAGCGGCCGATGACGGGCAGGCGAGCCAACGGCGGGCGCCGCTGGCCGCGCCGGCGTCGGGACGAGGAGCGCCCCGGCTTCGCCGGGGCGTGACGAGCGGTGGGGGGTGTGGGGGGCCATGTCGGGGCCCCCCACGAAGCAACCGCGCTGAACGTGTCGGGTGTGACGAGACCGGCCCAGAACAGCTCCCAGAGCGCGGAGAGCGTCGTCGCGGTGTCGAGCCCGGCCACCTTGGCGAGGTCCTGGGCGAACGACGCGCCGCGAAGCTGCAGATGCAGCAGCACGTTCTTCACGCGCGGGTCCAGCTCGGCGCGCGGCGTCGGCGCCGGGCGCAGCCAGCCGGCGTTCTCGCGCAGCGCCAGGCCGACGCGGCCCGGGCGCGCGGAGGCCGTCTCGCGCGGCTCGAACACCGTCCACACGATTTCGCCCGCGAGGCCGAGGCGATCGAGCCACTCGCGCTGGTAGTCCTCCACGCGCGGGACCAGCAGATCCTGCTCCCACACGCGCGCGGGGAAGTCCTCGCCCTGCAGCAGCTCGACGGCAGCGAGCACGCCCGTCGGACCGGCGAGGCGATGCTCGGGATGCAGGTGATGCCGCCGCAGCAGCATCGCCGAGAACTGCTCGGCGGTCGCCACGGGACGCGGCAGGCGGCGCGCGTGCACCTGACGGCGCTGGACCTCCTCCAGCACTGCGATGTGGACGTACTGGGGGCCCGGCGCGTCCGCCAGGAACTCGCCGCGACGCACGAGGCCGCGCTCGGTGAGCCGCTCCAGCGTGGCCGTCGCCTCCTCGCGCGAGAGGCCGTAGCGCTGCGCCACCCAGTCGGCGGTGACCGGCCCGCGCGTGCGCAGCAGGCGCAGCGCCACGCGCTCGAGCCCCGCGTCGGTGGCCAGCGCCGCGTAGTGCATGGCGTCGGCCGTCGGGATCCACGCCCGGCGCCCGCCCGTGAACTCGGCCTCGGTGATCCGCCGCTCGGCGCGCAGCGCCTCGATCAGCGCGTCGGGGTCGGCGGCGCTGCGCTCGGCGATCTCCTCGCGCGTCAGGTCGCCGAGGTCGTCGAGGATCGCGGCCAGCTCGTTGGCGTCGCGCGCGCGCCGGTCGGGCGCCGTCTTCTGCAGCTCCGCCTCGACACCCGCGACGATCTCGGGCCGCAGCGGCCCCGCGCTGACCGACCACGCCTTGCGCATCGAGACGGCGTCGCTGCGCCGCTCCTCCGCGTGGCCGGCGTCGAGGTACGCCCAGTCCCAGGCGAGCAGCAGCGGGTAGACGAACGGCGAGGGCAGCGGCGTGTCGACGTGCCGCGTCCACATCTCGCCGTCGTGCAGGCGCTCCAGCATGCGCTTGAGGCGCGGCACGTCCAGCGCGTCCTCGAAGCATTCGCGCAGCGTCTCGGCCACGACGGGGAAGTCGGGCACGCCGCCGACGGCCTCCAGCAGCGCGTCGGCCTTCAGGCGCATCAGGTAGGCCGGCGTCCGCTGGCCCTTGTAGGTGCGCGGGATGAACAGCGAGCGCACGGCCGCGTGGCGGAAGCGCGTGCCGAAGAGCGGCGAGCCGATCAGCGCGCGGCCGAGCAGGTCGTCGACCTCCTCCGGCGTGACCAGCGTGGCGAGGCGCTCGGGGCTCGTCGGCGGGATCTGGCCGGGAGCGAACGACAGTAGAAGCCCGTCGTCGACGTGGGCGGCCTCGGCCACCAGCCCGTACGCGCGGCGCACCTTCTCCTTGAGCGCCATGCCCCAGGCGCCGTTGATCCGCATGCCGAACACCGAGTGGATCATGGCGTGGCGGCCGCCCATCTCGTCGGCGAACGACTCGACCACGATGCCCTGATCGTCCGGCACGCCGTCGAGCACCTCGCCCGCCTTCACGAGCCACGCGCGCAGCGCGGCGGCCGCGCGCGGCTCGAGGCCACATTCCCGCCGCGCCCACTCGGCGAAGTCAGGATCGTCCACGTGACCGGCGGCGTCGCGGCGCAGGCGCCCGACGGCCAGACCCAGGTCGAACGAGCGCGACGGGTGCTCCCCCTTCCAGAACGGGATCGTGGGCGACATGCCGTGGGCGTCTTCCACCAGCACGCGGTCGGCGCGCACCTTCTGGATTTTCCACGCGTTGGAGCCGAGCAGGAAAACGTCGCCCGGCAGCGACTCGGTGACGAACTCCTCGTCGAGGGTGCCGACCTTCAGGTCGGTCTCGGCCACGTAGACGTCGTAGAGCCCGGCGTCCTGGATCGTCCCGCCGGAGGTCAGCGCCAGGAATCGCGTCCCGCGGCGCGCGTGCAACCGGTCGTTGACGCGATCCCAGAGCACGCGCGGCGCCACGCCCTTGACCTCGTGGGGCAGGGGCTCGGCGACCGACCTCACGACTTCGCGGAAGCTCTCGCGCGTCAGCGTGCGGTAGGGCGCGGCGTTGACGAAGCGCTTCCAGAGCGCGTCTGTGTCGATCGACTCGGCGGCCACGGCTGCCACGATCTGCTGGGCGAGGACGTCGAGCGGCGCGTTGAGCATCGTCATGCGGTCGAGCGTCCGCTCGTGGATCGAGCGCACGACCGCCGCCGCCTCCACCAGCTCCTCGCCCTTGGTGACCACGATCCGACCCTTGGACACGCGCGAGAGCGCGTGCCCCGCCCGGCCGACCCGTTGCAGCGCGGCCGCCACGTTGCGCGGCGACTGCAGCTGCACCACGAGGTCGATGGCCCCGACGTCGATGCCCAGCTCCAGCGAGGACGTGGCGACCAGCGCCTTGAGCTGGCCGTCCTTCAGCCGGTTCTCGGCCTCCAACCGCGCGCGGCGTGAGAGCGAGCCGTGGTGCGCGGCCACGCGGCCGTCCACGATGCGGTCGTTCAGATCTCGCGCCAGCCGCTCGGCCGAGCGCCGGCTCTGGGCGAAGACCAGCGTCGTGCGGTGCGCCTGGACCAGCTCGGCCACCTGCTGGAGGGTCGCGTCCCACACCGTGTCGCTCGTCGCCGTGAGGAAGTCGTCCACGGGCGAGACCACGGCGACGTCGAGGTCGCGCGAGAATCCGGCGTCCACGATCACGGCATCGCGCGCGGTGGCGCCGGTGAGGAAGGCCAGCGCCTCCTCGACCGGACGCACGGTGGCCGAGCAGCCGATGCGCTGCGGCCGCGGCTCGCCGGCGTCCGCGACGAGCGCCTGGAGCCGCTCGAGCGACAGCGCCAGGTGGGCGCCGCGCTTGCCGCCCAGCAGCGCGTGAACCTCGTCCACGATCACGAACCGGGCGCGCGAGAGCGCGGGCCGGAAGCCGGCGGCGGTCAACAGGATGTAGAGCGACTCCGGCGTCGTGATGAGGATGTGCGGCGGCCGCCGCGTCATGGCCTGTCGCTGCGCGGCCAGCGTGTCGCCCGTGCGGACGGCCACGCGGACCTCGGGCAGGTCGAGCCCTTGCGCCTCGGCGGCGGCGCGGATGCCCGCCAGCGGCGCGCGGAGGTTCTTCTCGATGTCGTTGTTGAGCGCGCGCAGCGGCGAGACGTAGACGACGTAGACTCGATCCTCGAGCCGGCGGTCGAGGGCCAGCCGGTGCAGGTGGTCGAGCGCCCACAGGAACGACGCCAGCGTCTTGCCCGAGCCCGTCGGCGCGACGATCAGCGTGTCACGCCCGGAGGCGATCGCGTCCCAGCCGTCCCGCTGCGGCAGGGTCGCCTCGCTGAACGTCGCCTCGAACCAGCTACGGACGAACGGCAGAAAGGCGGGCATGTCCACTCATTGTACCCATCGCGACAACCGCGTCGGACTGATCCTATCGGCCGGCCCGGCCGGCCCGAAGAGGTCGCGGAACTGGTAGCTTTCCTGGTTTCGGACCGGGCAGCCTCGGGTCACGGGAGCGAATACGTGATCGATGGCGGTACGGTGCCGGCCGTGTGAGCGGCACGGAGCGCGTGAGCGCGCCCTGCAGATAAGTCCGGCAACAACGCGTCTCCGCTACAATCAGCGCGATGCGGATCGTCTCGATCGGCGGCGGCCCGGCCGGGCTCTATTTCGCGATCCTCATGAAGCGGGCCGACCCGTCGCACGAGATCGTGGTCGTCGAGCGCAACCGCGCCGACGACACCTTCGGCTTCGGCGTCGTGTTCTCGGACGCGACGCTCGACAACTTCCAGGAGGCGGATGCCCCGAGCCACGCGGCGATCATCCGCGCGTTCGCGCACTGGGACGACATCGACACGCACTACGCCGGCCACGTCCTCCGCTCCACCGGCCACGGCTTCTCGGGCATGTCGCGCCAGACGCTGCTGACGATCCTCCAGGAGCGTTGCGCCGCGCTGGGCGTCACGCTGCGCTTCTCGACGGAGGTCGACGACCTCGCGCGCTACGCGAACGCCGACCTCGTGCTGGCCGCCGACGGCGCCAACTCCTGGGCGCGCGCGAAGCACGCGGACTGGTTCGGCCCGCGCGTCGACTGGCGACCGAACCGCTTCGTCTGGCTGGGCACCACGTTCCCGTTCCCCGCTTTCACCTTCATCTTCAAGGAGGACGAGCACGGGCTCTGGCGGGTGCACGCCTACCGTTACAACCGCGAGCACTCGACGTTCATCCTCGAGACGACGGAGGCCACGTGGCGGCAGGCCGGACTCGATCACGCCGACGAGGCGGCCACGGCGGCGTTCGCCGAGCGGCTGTTCGCGCGCGAGCTGGATGGCCACCGGATGCTGACCAACCGCTCGCTCTGGCGGCAATTCCCGACGGTCCGCAACGAGCGCTGGCACCACGGCCCCGTCGTCCTCGTCGGCGACGCCGCGCACACCGCGCACTTCTCGATCGGGTCGGGGACGAAGCTCGCGATGGAGGACGTCATCGAGCTGGCGCGCCACGTGCGCAGGCATCGCGCCGTTCCGGAGGCGCTCGCCGCGTACGAGGCCGAGCGACGACCCCTCGTGGAGGCGCTCCAGCGCGCGGCGCAGACGAGCCTGGAGTGGTTCGAGGGAACCGAGCGCTATCACGGACGGCTCGAGCCCGTGCAGTTCGCCTACAGCCTGCTCACGCGCAGCCTCCGCGTGACCCACGAGAATCTGAGGACGCGCGACCCGAAGCTCGTGGCGGCCGTGGAGCGCTGGTTCGCCGAGCGCGCGGCGGCGCAGACCGGGTGCGCCGTCATGGCCGCGCCGCCGATGTCGACGCCGTTCCGGCTGCGCGATGTCGTGCTCGACAACCGGCTCGTCGTGGAGCGTGCGGGCACGCCCGGCGCGCCCGGCCTGGTGCTGCTCGGGTCACTCGACGAGCCGCGAGGGCACGGCGCGCGCGTCGGCCTGCGCCTGGCCGGCGATTTTGCGGCGGCAGCGCGCGCGGCCACCGACGCGGGCGTCGATCTTCTCGAGCTGGACGTCGCCGACAAGCCGCAGGCGACGCTGCAGGCATTCGACGCCGCGCGCGCCGCGTGGCCGATGGCGCGGCCGATCGCGGTCCGGATCGCCGCCGGCGGAGACGCCGATGCGACCATCGAGCTCGCGCGCGTCCTTGCCGCACGCGGCTGCGATCTCGTCAGCCTCGCCACCGGGCACGATCCGATGGCCGGGCTCGGCGCGATCTCCCTCAGCGATCGCATTCGCCACGAGGCGGGTATCCCGACGCTGGTCGGTGCCGAGGTGGACACGCGGCCCGACATCAACTCGGTCCTCGCCGCCGGACGCGCCGACCTGTGCGTGATCCGGCCGAGCCGG
>Ga0209157_1003835_pt1 | contig 11399 bp, 9 predicted proteins | sample GraSoiAngelo_135_FD_185892 | JGI IMG/M metagenome (GOLD analysis project Ga0209157, IMG submission 185892) | Grasslands soil microbial communities from the Angelo Coastal Reserve, California, USA - 14_0929_05_40cm (SPAdes) (version 2) | ecosystem: Environmental > Terrestrial > Soil > Grasslands ... | reverse complement strand
TCCTGGCCTGCGGGTCCTGGACAAGTACGCCGTGCGCATGGGGGGCGGCGTCAACCACCGGCTCGGCCTGTTCGATGCCGTCCTCATCAAGGACAATCACTGGCGGCTGGCGGGCGGGGTCGGAGAGGCGATCCGGCGCGCGCGCCGTGAGATGGCGCGGGAAGGACGGCAAGAGCCGATCGAAGTGGAAGTGGGGACGATCGAAGAAGTCGAGGAGGCCCTGGGCGCGGGTGCCGATACGATTCTGCTCGACAACATGGACCACACCGTGCTGGGTCGCGCGGTCGCGGCCGCCCGCGGCCGGGCCTTCCTGGAAGTCTCGGGAGCGGTGAGGGAAGAGGACATCCCTCGACTTGCGGCGCTCGGCGTCGACCGGATTTCGCTCGGAGCGCTGACCCATTCGGTCCGGGCCGCCGACCTGGCGCTCGAGATGGCGCCCCCATGAGCCCGGACAGGAGTCCCGAGGAGCCGCTCGCGCCGGCGGCGCTTCAGAGTCGTCTCCGCACGGCCGTTTTCGGTCACCGGGTCTTCTACTATCCGACCATCGGATCGACGAACGACCGGGCGCTGGACCTGGCGGCCGCCGGCGAGCCGGAGGGCGCCGTCGTCCTGGCCGAAGAGCAAACCGGCGGGCGGGGGCGGCGGGAGCGCACCTGGCACTCCCCGGCGCGACTGGGGATCTATGTGTCCTTGATCCTGCGGCCGCTCGTTCCGGCCACGCGGGCGCCGCTCTTCACGCTCACGGCGGCGGTCGCGACGGCCGAGGCCCTGCGCGAATCCCTCGGCTTGCAGGCCTCCATCAAGTGGCCCAATGATGTGGTGGTCGCCCGCCGCAAGATCGCAGGAATCCTGGGGGAGACACGCGGGTCGGACCCGCTCATCCGGGAGATGGTGCTGGGAGTCGGAATCAATGTGAATCACCGGCGGGAGGACTTCAGCCGCGAGGTCCTGGAGCGGGCGACGTCGGTCCTGATCGAGACGGGTGCCATCGCCGACCGGGCATCCCTCCTGGCGGCCATCCTGGAGGGCTTCGAGCGGCGGTACGCCCGCCTGGTGCGCGGCCAGCCAGCCGATCTCCTGCGCGAATGGGTGTCGCTCTCGGCGCTGCCGCGCGGACGCACAGTCGTCGTGGCGGGACCCTCGGGACGATCCGAGGGGAGCATGGACGGCGTGGACGAGGAGGGAGCCCTGCTGCTGCGGCTGCCGGACGGCCGAATCCTGCGTGTCCCGTTCGGGGAGATCGTCGAGTCCAGCTGGACGTGAGCGCCGCGCGGCCGCCGCGCCCGGACGCGTGTTGAAGGCGCAGCACGAAGGCGGGGAGGGTACGGCATGCTCCTGGTGATGGACGTCGGGAACACCAACACGGTTCTCGGGGTGTACGAGGCGACGCGGCTCGTGGCCCACTGGCGGCTTACGACGGTGCGCGACCGGACCGTGGATGAGTACGGGATTCTGGCGCGCAACCTTCTGTCCCTGGCGGGGATCGAGGCCTCGGCCATCGACGCCCTGATCGTGGCCTCGGTCGTTCCGCCGCTCAACAGCGTGCTCGAGGCCATGGCGCGCGGCTACTTCGGGCTCAGACCGTTGTTCGTCGAGCCGGGCGTCAAGACCGGTATGCCGATCCTCTACGAGAACCCCCAGGAGGTCGGCGCGGACCGGATCGTCAACGGGGTCGCCGCCTACGAGCGGTTCAAGAGCGCGGCCATCGTGGTCGACTTCGGAACGGCGACGACATTTGATGCGATTTCCTCGAAGGGTGAGTACATGGGCGGCGCCATCGCTCCGGGTCTGGCGATTTCTGCGGAGGCTCTGTTCGAGCGCGCCGCGAGGCTGCCGCGGGTGGACATCCGCCGCCCGCCGAAGGTGATCGGGCGCAACACCACCCACAGCCTGCAGGCCGGTCTGTTCTACGGCTACATCGCGCTGGTGCAGGGGATCCTCGAGCGAATGCGCCAGGAGATGGGAGAGAAAGTCAGGACGATCGGGACAGGCGGGCTGGTCTCGGCGCTGGAGGCGGATCTGCGCGCCGTGCTCGACGACCTGGATCCCAACCTGACCCTCGAGGGGCTGCGCATCATCCACGAACGGAATCGATGAAGGCCGGCGATCCGGATGATGAGTATTTCCGCACGGCCGAAGAGGAATTCGTGCGGCGTCGCGGAGCGGCGATGCTGCTTTCGCCGCGCGACTGGAGCCTGATCGGCGAGTGGAAGGCGGCCGGCGTACCGCTGCGCGTCGTCCTGCAGGCCATCAACAACATCTTCGACGCCTTCGAGCGGCGCGCGCCCGCGGGCCGCAGGATCAACTCGCTGTCCTATTGTCGACAGGAGGTCCTGGCCCTGAACGATCTGTACCGCACCCTGCACGCGGTCGAGGCGGGACGGCCGCAGTCGCCCGAAGACACCGCGGGGATCACCGCAGCGGCGCGGCACATCGGTCGTCTGGCGCGCCGCGTTCGCGCTTCCATGGCCCTGGCCTCGAAGGAGCGTCGCGATCCGCTGGTGGCGTGCCTGGCGCGCGTGGCCGCGGAGCTGAAGCATATGCGCAAGGAAATCCAGGGGGGACTCCTGGAGCCGCGTCTTCTCGAGGACCGCCTGCGCCTTTTTGACCAGGACCTGCTCGAGGCGGCTCGCGCCTCCCTGCCTGCGGGTGAGGTGGCGTCGCTCGAAGCGGCCGCCGACCGTCTGTTGGGGCGTGCCGCAGAGCGCATGACCCCGGTGGCACGCGACCGCACGCGCCGCGCCCATCAGGCCCGCCTCCTGCGGGAGATCACGGGTCTTCCGCGTCTCACGCTGTTCGACTGAGCCGCCGGCCACGCCCCAGGGGCCCGAGGCGGTCCCTTGTGCCGGTCCCGTCGGAACGATAGAATCGTTCCTCTCCGGGGAGAGTCGCACGACGGGGATCAGTTCGCGTGCGGTTCGCGCACACCTCCTCATCAGGCCGGAACGCCCTCGTGAGGGCCTCTGCCTTCGCGGCGGGCATCGCCCTGCCGTCGCTCGTCCCGGGACAGTGGCCCGTCGTCCTCGCGCCGCTGGCCATCCTGGGTCTTCTTCCGGAATGCCGGCGGGCCGGCCTGTTTCTCCTTCCGCTCGTCTGCGGCGTGGTGCTGGGGGTGGGGCAGCGTCTCGCCGATCCGCTCCCGGACCTCCTGGCAGCGTGGGAGGGGCACGGGTTCCATGCGGGTGCCACGCCGGTGGTGATCGAAGGGCGGCTTCTGGACGCCGAAAGGGTCGCCGAAGGGCGCACCGCATTTCTTGTGCGTATGCGCCGATTCGAGCTCCCGGGTCGGGGCTCGTCACGGCTGCGGCCGGCACGACCGATTGTTCTGCGGCTCACCGCCCCGACCCCCGAGGATCCGGACATTCCCCTGCCGCGGCCGGGAGACCTGATCGAGCTCATCGCCCGAATCGGTCCGCCTCGGACCTTCCGTAACCCCGGGGCGTTCGACTACTCCTCGTACCTCGCGGCGCGTGGCATCTCGCTTGTCGGCACGGTCAAGAGCGCCCGGCTGATTCGGGCCATCCCCGGAGGGAGAGGGACGTTCAGCGCTCTTTCCGCGCGGGCGCGCCACCTCCTGATCTCGACGCTCGAACGCGCGGCGGGCGGCCGGGAGGAAGCGACCGTCTCGTTCCTCGCGGCCCTCCTGGTCGGTGAGAGGGACGACCTCCCTCCCGCGTTTGAGGATCATTTGATCCGCGCCGGCGTGTACCACATCGTCGCGTTGTCGGGATTCAATGTCGCTCTGATCGCCGGCCTGGCGTCCGTCCTGCTGCGGATCCCGCCACTCGGCCCGCGGGCCAGGCGCGCGCTTCTGGCGATCTGCCTCCTCCTGTACTGGGAGGTGGCGCGGCCGAGTGGTTCGATCGCCCGCGCCGTGCTGATGGCGCTTCTGTTCCTTTGCGGAGCGCTCTTGGGTCGACGGATCCCGGGGACGGGCGCCATCGCCTCGGCTTCCGTGCTGATACTCGCCGCCAACCCGGCCTGGAGCCGCGACGCCGGCTTCCAGCTGAGCTTTGCAGCCACGCTCGGTCTGCTCCTCCTCGTTCCCCGGGTGAACGACCGGGCCGGTCGGGCCACCTCGGTGCGTCGCGACCGGCCTTTGTGTACCGTCCTTCGATGGATGCGAACGTGGCTCCTCGGCTCGCTGGGGGTGTCGGCGGCGGCGCTTCTTTCGACCTCGCTCGTCTCGGCGCGGCACTTCCAGACACTGACGCCCGTCGCCCTCGTCGCCAACACGTTCGCCGTTCCGATGGCCGGCCTGCTCCTCATCCTGGGTCTGCTCGCCTGCCTCCTCGAGCCGCTCCTGCATCCGGCGGCCGGCGCCCTGATCAGCCTGGCGCGGGTCCTGGTCGACACGCTCGATCGCATGACCGCCGCGGTCGCGGCTCCTTTGTGGTGCTCGTTCTCGGTCCTGCCGCCGCCCGTCTGGCTGGTCCTCCTGGGACAAGGTGCCGTCGTCCTCGCCGGCTTCGGCGGGGCGCGGCTCCGACGCTCGGCCCTTCTCTTCCTGGCCCTCGCGGTCGCGGTGACCACGGTCGCCGGCCGCGCGCCTTCGTCCGCCGGCCGCCTGGAGGTCATCGCCCTCGACGTCGGTCAGGGGGACGCGCTTCTCGTCCGCTTCCCCGGAGGGCCTACGATGCTCATCGACGCGGGCGGCTTCGCCCGCTCCCGCTTCGACGTAGGCGCAAGAGTGGTGGCTCCGGCGCTGCGGGCGCTCGGGCTTCTCACCATCGACATCCTGGCGATCACCCATGCGCACCGCGACCACCTCGGGGGGGCGGTTGCGGTCCTTCGCTCCTTCTCACCGGGCGCGGTGTGGCTGGGCAGGATGCCCGGTGATGACGCGGCCGTGGCGTCTTTGGAGCGAGCGGCCGAGAAGCGTGGAATCTCCGTCGTCTTCCCGCGGCGCGGGGCGAGGATCGCCCTCGGCGGCGCCCGTGTGGAAGTGCTCAACCCCGGACCCGGAGTCGAAAGCGGCGGCCCGGCGCGTAACGACGATTCGCTGGTCCTGCGCCTGTCATTCGCCGGCCGCAGCGTCCTCCTGACGGGGGATCTCGAGTCCGGTCTCGAGGCTCTGCTGGTCCGCGAGGGTCGCGACCTCCGGGCCGATCTCCTCAAGGTCGGTCACCACGGTAGTCGGACTTCGACGAGCGAGCCGTTCCTGCGGCAGGTACGACCGAGACTCGGAGTCATTTCAGTGGGGTCGTCGAACCCCTGGGGTCATCCGAGCGCGGAGGTCGTGGACAGGCTGATCGACGCGGGCGTCGAGGTCTATCGCACCGACAGGGATGGCGCCGTTCGCTTCACGACCAACGGAGTCTCTCCCTGGCGCCCCCTCCGGCTCACCCAGGACGAGACATGGACCACGGTCGGACTCAGAAGAATTGAGGAGAGAACGGAATGAAACTGAGGACGAAGATGGCCAGGGCCACGACGGCGATCAGAACCCGTCCCGGTCCGAGGCTCTCCGATTCATCCATGACGGGTGGATGCCGCGGGCCGAGGATCGCCCAGAGGACGCCGAACAGGATCAAGTGGTATCCGCCGAAGAGCATCCCGGCCGAGATCAGCATGACGATGACCGCCATCGAAACCGGCCGGTGGGCGCGGCGCGAAAGGGCATAGAGCACGTGTCCGCCGTCGAGCTGCCCGACCGGAAGCAGGTTGAGGAACGTGGCCAGAAGCCCCACCCATGTTGCGACCAGGACCGGATGCAACGAAAGTGTCTCGCCCGCCCCGACATCGGGGAAAAAAAAGGAGTAGGCCAGGTCAAGCAGGAGACAGGAGGACCAGGCGATATCTCCGGGCCTCGGGTGATAGGGGACGACGCGCGAGTGCGCCAGGCCCCACCAAAGGACGGGTAGCGAAACCACGAACCCGGCGATGGGACCGGCGACGCCCACGTCGAAAAGGGCGCGACGGCTCCTGAAGGGAGAGCGGATTCGAATCACGGCGCCGAACGTTCCGATCGGCGTCGGAGCGGGGATGAAGAACGGCAGCGTGGCGTCGATGCCGTAGATCCGGCAGGCCACGTAGTGACCCATCTCGTGGGCGCCGAGGATCAGTATCAGGCTGAACGAATAGGAGGCGCCGAGCGACCAGAGAGACGGGGTCAGAAGGACATCGAAGGCCGTCTTGAAGGAGTAGTCACCGAGCGTGAGAAGCGCCCCCGCGACGACGGTGGTTACGACCGTCAGGAGGAAAAATGCCAGGTTGACGGACGGAGGAAGGGGCCGGCGCGCCAAGCGGGGTGACGTTGGTGCAGCGCTCGTGGACACCCTCGCTGTCTCCAGGGGAGTCTCGGCGAGGATGCGCGGTTCGCTCTCCATCGGCAAGGTCATTGTAACCCGGCCGGTGGCGCCAGCCGAGCCGCCCAAAGGACGTCGAGGAGACTCTGGATCTAGCGTAGGTTCCGGAGGTTCTTGCCCGGCTTGAAGCGGATGGTCTTGCCGGGGGGAATCCGGACCTCGGTCCCCGTCCTGGGGTTCCTCCCGATTCCTTTCTTACGCGGTTTGACCTGGAAGACGCCGAAGCCGCGCAGCTCGATCCTCTCGCCGCGGCGCATCGATTCCTTCATGGCGTCGAGGATGGCCTCCACGGCAACCACCGCTTTGACGCGCGTGATGTCGGCGTTCCTGGCCACATTATTAATGATGTCGGTCTTGATCATCCCCCGGCCTCCCGAGCGTCGCAGCGCGAAACTTGCGTAAGTTGCTGAAAGTATAGGCAGCTACGACAAGGGCTGTCAAGACGTAGGAATGGCGGGCGTGTGCTATATTCCATTCGGCTTCAAGCATTTGCGCACATTCCCGGGAGACAAGCCTCGATGCCACCGCCCGTCGTCGCCATCGTTGGCGCGCCGAACGTCGGCAAGTCTACTCTTTTCAACCGCATGCTCGGTCGCCGGAAGGCCATCGTCTCGGATGTCCCGGGCGTCACCCGGGACCGCCTGATGGCGTCCTGCGACCTGTTCGGGGTGAACGTCACTCTCGTCGACACGGGCGGGATGGTGAAGGGGGCGCCCGACGACCTCACGCGCCGGGTGCGGGCGGAGGCGCTCAAGGCCGTTGAGGAGGCGGACGTCATCCTGTTCGTGCTCGACGCGCGCGCCGGTCTCTCGGCGCTCGACCTGGAGGTGGCGCCTCTGCTGCGCTCATCCGGCAAGCCGGTGGTACTCGTGGGAAACAAGATCGACGCGGTCTCTCTGGAGGGACTGGAGCTCGAGGCCTACCGGCTGGGACTGGGGGATGTTGTGTCGCTCTCCGCCGAGCAGGGGAGGGGCCTGGACGAGCTCGTCGAAAGGCTCGTTCGTTCTTTGCCGCATCGATCGGCTCCCGTGGCGCAACCCGGAGTCCGAGTGGCGATCGTGGGACGCCCCAATGTCGGGAAGTCGTCCTTATTCAATCGCCTTGTGAAGCAGGAGCGCGCGCTGGTGACTCCGGTGCCGGGGACGACGCGCGACCCCGTGGACGCCCTGTTCGAGCATGCCGGCGTGACCTACCGGGTCATCGACACGGCCGGCATCAGGCGGCGCGCACGCCGGGGCGAGGACATCGAGTGGGTCAGCGTGCTGAAGGCCAGGCAAGCCCTCGAGGAAGCCGAGATCGCCGTCGCCCTCATCGACTCCAGCGCCGAGATCGGGCACCAGGATCTGGCGATCCTCGGGATCATCGCCCAGGGCCAAACTCCCGCAGTGGTCGCCGCGAACAAGATCGACCTCCTTGGCCCCGGCGGCCCTCTGAGCACGCGGATGAGGGAGTTCAGCGAGGCGCTCGGGTTCGTAGCCTACGTTCCGCTCGTGCCGATCTCGGCCCTGACCGGCGAGGGGGTGGATCGGCTCCTCGACACTCTCGGAAAAGTGCGCAACGAGGGGCTCAAGCGGTTCAGCACCGCGGAGCTGAACCGTGCCCTGCAGGAGATCGTTCGGGAGAAGCAGCCGCCGTCGGACAGCGGGCGCGAGGTGCGGTTCTACTACATGACGCAGGCGGGCGGGCAACCCCCCCGCTTCATCATCTTTGGCAACGGCAGGCAGGTACCGGAGCCATACCGGCGCTACATGGCGGGTCGCCTGCGCTCTCACCTGGGGCTCGCCTTCTCGCCCGTGGTGCTGAGCTTCAGGCGCAGCAGGCCCGTTCGTTGACTCCCCCCGGAGCGGATGTTATATTCCCAGAACTGCGGAGCCCGGATGGTTCTCTTTAACTATTCGACCCGCGAGCTGACGGCCAAGATCGTCTACTACGGACCGGGGCTCTGCGGGAAGACCACCAATCTCCAGTACACCTACGAATCTCTCCCCGACAACGTCAAGAAGGGGAAGATGCTGTCCCTGGCCACGAAGACCGACCGGACGCTCTTTTTCGACTTTCTGCCGCTCGAGCTGGGGAGGATAAGGGGCATGAAGACGCGCGTCCAGCTCTACACGGTGCCGGGGCAGGTGTTTTACAACTCAACGCGCAAACTGGTCCTCAAGGGCGCCGACGGGGTCGTATTCGTCGCGGATTCGCAGTCGAAGATGCTGGAGGCTAACGCCGAGAGCTACAAGAACCTCGAGGACAACTTGCGCGAGATGGGCCTGCGGATCGAGGAGATCCCTCTCGTCATGCAGTTCAATAAGCGGGACCTGCCGCACCTCTCCTCGATCGAGGAGATGAACGCGCAGATCAACCGCCACAACGCCCCCTTTTATGAAGCGGTGGCCACCACGGGGATCGGCGTCGAGGACACGCTCAAGGCGATCACCAAGCTGGTGCTCAACAACCTGGCGACGAAGTACAAGCTCGACGGCGTCGGAACTCAGGACGCCCAGACCCCGGCCGAGCCTGCCGCCCCGGAAGCGGCGCCGCGCCCGGCGTCTCCGGGCCCGCGACCGGTGACGCCGCCCATCTCGCGGGCGGTCGCGGCGGCCGGACCGCCGCGCGCCCCGTCCCCCCGGCGCGAGGATGATCTGGCCCTCGAGGCCCTGGAAATGGAGGAGCCATCCGCCGAGGCGGCCCCTGCCCGGGCCGCGCGCCCCGCGAGACCGGCTCCGCCCCCGGTTCGCGCCGCCGTCCCTCCGGCGGACGACGTGATCGATCTGGTGGATGAACTCGACCTGACGGACCCGGGCGAAAGGCCGGACGACTCCGTCGATCTGGGGGAGGACCTGCTCCGGGAAATCGAGGCAGAGCCGGCTCCCATGGCGACCCGCGCCGGGCGAGGAATGCCGACAGCCTCGCGACCCGCAGCGCCGCCGTTGCGCGCCGTGGCCGCCAATCTCGCGCCCGACGATCCGATCGATCTCGACGAACCGCTCGATCTGGACGGAAACTGGGAGCAGTCGGCGTCGGCCGATGCCGGTTCTTCGATCGACATCGGCCCCATCACGCCCGGACAGGAACGCACCATCGATCTCCCGGTCACCGCGACCGTCGACGGCAGGCCGGTCCGCCTCAGCCTGAAGGTCACCGTCCGCCTGTCCCGCTGACGCGCCGCGCATGCCTCCGGTGGACGCGCCGCCCCCTGAGACCGGGTCGTCAGCTGATGCGACGGCCTCGTCGGCTCCTGCGCCCCGGACGCCCGGGGAGCCGCTCGAGACCCGCCGCGCCCTCCGCAGTGCTCCCGAGCGCCGGGAGATCGCCCTGGTGCTCGGGATGGTCCTCCTGCTGAATTTTCTGCCCGGCGGTTTTCTGCAGCTCGTGAATCTGCGCTGGGGTCTCCTGCTGACGCAGGTCCTGTTCGTCGCGGCGCCGGTCCTCCTGGCGATCCGCTGGTTCTACCTGGACGGCCGTGCCATCCTGCCGCTGCGTTCACCGGGGCGAGGGGCCCTCCTGGGGGCCGTCCTCGGCATCATCGGACTGAACCACGTTCTCAACTACGCGCAAGCGTGGCAGGATCTGCACTTTCCGATGCCGGAGGTCTGGAGAAGCCTGTTCGAGGCTCTGACGACGTACGACGGACCCTTCGACTTCATCCTTCTACTTCTCCTGGTCGGAGTCGTACCGGGAGTGTGCGAAGAGCTCCTGTTCCGCGGCTTCGTGCAGGCGGGGCTCCGACAGGCATTCGAGAGCGACACCAAGGCGATCGTCATGGGCGCCATGCTGTTCGCCGGGTTCCACCTCAACCCGTGGAGCTTTTCCTTTCTGCTCATCATCGGGCTGTACCTCGGTCTGCTCGTGCAGCGCACTCATTCGCTGGTACCGGCGATGGTCGCGCACGCCCTCAACAACATCCTGTCCCTGCTCCTCGCGTCGCTCGACGAACCCGTGCAGGACGTCATCGTGCGGTCGGTCTGGTCCCACGTCCTGGCGTGTTCCTGCCTCGTCGCGGCGGCTTTGCTGCTGCGGCGCGCGCGCGCCTGAAGGCGCGAAACCCGCATGCTATAATTGCCGTCTTTCGATCCGCAGGAGAGGAGGACCCTTGACAATGACATTCCCTCGCGCCGCGGCCTTCGTCAGCGCCGCATTCTTCGTGGCCCTGGCGACCAGCCCGGCGTCGCCGGATTCCCCTTTGTTCAGCGTCTATCCTTCTTACGGCGCCAAGTTCGACATCGGCACGGAGAAGTTCTCGCTGGTCACGCAGATGGTCGTCTACAACATCAGCGGCCAGACGTTCACCGATGTCGGCTTCAAACAGACCTTTCCGGACGGCGTTTCGGTGAAGGAGACCTATCAGCGCGAGGTGGGGACGGAAGCGACCGGAGAGCAGTCGTCGGCGCGCAAGGTGGAGAGCAACGTCTTCTACGCGAACCTGCCGACATTCAAGAACCGGATGTACGTGGTCATCCCGAACGAGCTGGTTCTGGCGCGTCGCCTCAATGAGATCACCTTCCCCGGGGTGGAGATCTCGTATACCGACCCGGAGGGGCAGAAGCAGACCGCCAAGATGCAGGACAACACCTATGACCTGTTCATCTATTCCAACGTCGTGGGCGGACTGGAGCGGTTCCTGCACAAATATAACAACATCACGTTCGATTTCGCCAAGGCGGTGCCGAACCGCAAGGAGTGGGAGTTCGCGCCGATCGCAGCGAGCGCCCAGGGTCGGTTTCCCACCGGCATCATCGGTACTTCAGGCGACAATCAATACAACGGACACTTCCGGCTTCGCAGTGGCCCTCCGGGGGACAACATCCAGGTCGTCGTCGCCTATAAGGCGGCCCAGAAGAACGAGCGCGTCAAGGATCAAGAGACACTCATGAAGCTCCTGCGCGACTACCTCCACTGGTGCGGCGAGTTCGACGTCCAGCCGGACGCCCTGAAGGTCACGCAGGGGCAGTGGAAGAAGTACGACGACAGCTGGTCGATCGAGGGGCGATGGGTCGATACGGTCAAGAATCGGCTGGGCGAGGGTCCTTTGAAGGCGAAGGTCTTCTGGGGGGCGCGGGAAGATGTCGAGTATTTCGTCCTGGCGCTTGTGCACGG
>Ga0209157_1003834_pt1 | contig 11400 bp, 10 predicted proteins | sample GraSoiAngelo_135_FD_185892 | JGI IMG/M metagenome (GOLD analysis project Ga0209157, IMG submission 185892) | Grasslands soil microbial communities from the Angelo Coastal Reserve, California, USA - 14_0929_05_40cm (SPAdes) (version 2) | ecosystem: Environmental > Terrestrial > Soil > Grasslands ... | reverse complement strand
GATGCCGGGGGAGGGAGTCGAACCCTCTGGAAACCGATCTGCAGTCGGTCACATTAGCCGCTCTGTCACCCCGGCGTCGCTCGCCCAACCGACGCGCCGTAATTGAAACTTTGGAGACGCATTCGCGCCCTCGCGGGGGGGACTCGAGCGACGGGAAACTGGAATGCGATCGGCGCGTTTCTCTGAGGCGTCCTCGCAAGCCCACAGTCGTCTTGCAGGGTTCGAGCTTCGTCTGATAAACTATTAGAGTCGACTCCCCCTTTCTACGAATTCCGGCCCGGAGGGGAGTTGTATGGAGCCCGAGGCGGACGCGGAGGGAGGACGCGTCGATGTTCCGCCGGGCGCCGAGGGTCCTCACCGCCGGCCCTGGGGCCGCATCACTGCGGTCCTGGTCGTCGCGCTGGTGACGATCACGGCTCTCGCCATCGCGGTTCGACAGCCCAACCGCCCGCCGTCGATCATCGACGTGGCTGTCAGCAGCGACGCGGCGACCGTGGCCACCCCTCCCGCACCTCTGACCTTTTCGGCTCACGCGACCGACCCCGACGGCGACGCGCTGACATATTCCTGGAACTTCGGCGACGGGCAGACGGGATCGGACACCCAATCGACCCACGCCTATGGCGTACCCGGTTGGTACATCGCCGTCTTGACCGTGAGCGATGGAAAAGGCGGGGTCGCAACGAACGATGACCGCCTTCTGTTCATTCACGTCCGGTCCAATCCGCGAGATGGAGAGGTCCCCCCGAGCCCTCCATCGCCGTCGAGTTGCCCGGTCACCTGCGTCTCGGCGACCGGACTCGCCGTGCTCACGGCAAACCGTTCCTCGGCGGCCGCGGGTTCCGAAGTCCGTTTCAGCGGGAATGCCTCGTGGGCCTACGTGTGGGCGTGGAATAACGCATCGAACGCGTCCCTCGGCGGTACGTACGCCGTTGTGAGTGCCGCGGAGAACGCATCGATGTTTTCGTTCGATTACTCCTGGGGGGACGGAACCGCGAACACGGCCGGCACCGCGGTCGAGGTCGGCCAGACCGCGCACCGATTCTCGTCGCCGGGGAACTACTTCGTTCGCCTGAGCGTGTCGTCGGACGCATTGACGACGTCCGCGGGATACACCGTGCGCGTGTCCTCAGGAGCTCCGACGGCCCAGCTGAAGTATCCGGACATCTTCGCATCCGCGACGGCGCGGGAGCCGGATTCGCTGGAGCCGGCCATCGACAACGAGTCCGCCGGCGGAGAGGTGCTGCAGAACGTGTACGAAACCCTCGTCACATTCCCATCCGACAGCGAAAGGGTCGATCCGCTCGTGTCCCGCCTTGCCACGGAAGTCCCGTCGATTGCAAACAACGGCACGTCGGCGGACGGGAAGAACTACACGTTCCGGTTGCGGCAGGATGTGGTCTTCCACGACCTCACGCCCATGACGGCGCGGGATGTCTCAGCCTCGTTCCGGCGCCTGCTCGCGATCCACGCTCCGGTCGGACCGCCGCGGATCCTGGAGCGCCTCATGACGAATCTGATCAGCACCTTCGCGGGCGCGGACTGCAACCCCTCGAGCCCAGGCCGGCAAAACTGCACGATCGGGGACTGGGCCAACAAGACGTTCCCGGTGAGAGCCGAGGTACCGGGGTACATGAGCGCAGCCCTGCCGCCAGAACCGTCGTGGGATAGGACAGCGTTGAACGTCTCAACGGCATGGGCTGTGAGCAATTCGACGACGATGCCGACGGGGAACTATTCCGTGGTGTTCCATCTCCTGCGGCCGTATCCCGCCTTCTTGCCGGTTCTCGCTTCAACGTTTGGCTCCATCCTGTCGGAATCGTGCGTCGGGAGAAACGGTGGCGTCCGATGGGGAGTCCCTAGTTTCCTGCTCGCTCGAGGCGCCGAGTGCGGGAGCGGACCGTTCACCTTGGCGACGTGGTCCTCGAACCAAGCGATCGTGTTGGCGCGGTTCGACCAGTACTGGCGTGGCGCGGCGAAAGCCCCATCGGTCCAGATCCTTCCCGTGCGCGATGTTCTGAGCCGTGAATTCATGCTCCTTGCCGGCGACGTAGACTCAGCCGCGATCGACCGCTACCATCAGTGGGACGTGATGAACCCGGACGGGACGCCGAGGTCACCGACGTTGCGAATCGCAAAAGACCGACCTGCGTTCGACCTGTCGTTGTTCGGGTACAATCAGAAGATCAACGTCACCGCGGCGCCGGATGCCATCACGGTGCCCAGCACCTTCTTCGCGGACGTCCACCTGCGGAGGGCGTTCACGTACGCGTTCGACTACGGCCGCTTCCTCGTGAACGTGACCCAGGATGCAGGCCTGCAGCCCCGCGGGCCCGTTCCGCTCGGCCTCCCGGGGTACAACGCGAGCATCCCCCTCTTCCCGTTCGACTTGGCCGCGGCCGCGGTCGAGCTGAACGCCACGCCGTATTGGGTGTCGGGATTCAATCTCACCTTGTACCACCGCGCCGGCAATGGATACGAAGAACAGGGCTGTCGACTGATCGCCCAGGGCCTCGAGGCGTTGCATTCGCAGAAGGGTTCTCCGGGGGCGATTCGAGTGGACGTTCGATCGTTGGACGCCGCCGCATACGACGGAGTGTTGCACTCCGGAGGTCTTCCGCTTGCCCTCTTTTCTTGGACTGCCACCTTCGCCGATCCCCTCGATTCAGTCATGCCATTCCTTCGGACCGGGAGTCCGTTTCCCATGTGGATCCGTTACGGCAACGCGACCTTGGACGCGCTCATCGACGCCGCGACCAGCGAGTTGAACGAGACCACGCGAGTCCAAGATTTTCTCGATCTGTCCGCCCGCGCTGTCCTTGACGACGTGCCGTACCTGTGGGTCTTTCAAGCGACGAGCTTTCACGTCGAGCGCGCCTGGGTCACCGGCTACTACTTCAACCCGATGCTGTGGGGCCTGGACTACTATCGCTTGTCCAAAGCCTAGGCGGGTCCTCGCGGCGTCAGGATCGCGACGATTCATCCTCGACGACATCCGGTAGAGAGTTCTTCGAACGGACTCGCCGAATCTATATATGCGGGTACGGACTGGCGCGTCGGATGGCGGATCTGAAGACGATTACGGACACGGTTCATGGGACGATTCGCCTTGATCCGCTGACCCTCGACCTCCTCGAAACGCTCGAACTTCAGCGACTGAATTCAATCCGCCAGCTCGGCCTCACGTATCTCGTGTTCCCCGGGGCGAACCATTCACGCGTGGAACACTGCCTCGGGGTCGGCCATGTCGCGGGGGAGATGGCGCGAGCCCTCGGCCTCTCGGACGACGAACGAAAACTCGTCCAAGCCGCGGGCCTCTTGCACGACGTGGGCCACGGTCCCTTCTCCCATACGCTCGAGCATGTCCTGAGCCGCGAGCTCGCCGTGGATCACATGCACCTCACCCAGCGGATCATCACCGGTCACGACGACAACGTGTCCCCGGAGGACCGGCGCGCCTTCCCGGACGTCAAGCGGATCCACGAGGTCCTCGAGACGCACCGCGTGGATCCCGAAGCCGTCGCCGCGCTGATTCGCGGGCCCTCGGAACGAGGCGCGGGCCTGCTGGTGCCGGGGGGCCGGAAGGAAACGAAGCGCTACCTGGCGCAGATCATCCACAGCCCGATGGACGCGGATCAGATCGACTACCTCATGCGGGACGCGCACTACACCGGTGCCACCCACGGGACGATTGACTTCTCGCGGCTCCTGCAAACGCTCCGCACCCACCAAGGCGAGCTCGCGCTGGACCGCAAAGGCCTCCCGGCGCTGGAGGGAATGCTCGTCGCGCGGGGCCTCATGTACTCCTCCGTATACTTCCACAAGACGGTCCGCATCGCGGAGGAGATGCTCGCACGCGCGGTCGAACGCTCCGATGCGCCGATCGCGGATATCCAGAAGATGGTGGACCACGAACTCCTGAACTGGCTCGTGCATCAAGGACCTCTCCAGCGGGAGATCGCGCTGCGTCTGAAGTACCGCAAGCTCTACAAGCGCGTCCTCGCATCGGACCGGGACGACCTGACCGATGCGACTCGGGCCGTGCTCGCGTCGTTCAAGGACCCGGACGAGCGCCGTCGCGTCGAGGACCGCATCGCGCGTCGAGCTGGCGTGAAGCCGGGTCAGGTCATCGTGGACGTCCCGCTACCCGAACTCCTCCTGAGCGAACCGCGAATCGCGAAGACCGAAGTCCCGATCCTCGACGACGGGGACGTGAAGCCCTTTTCGAAGGTGAGTCCGCTGGGCCGCGCCCTCCAAGTCCGCCAGGTCGTCGACTGGGTCGTCATGGTCGCGGCGCCGGCCGAGTCCGTCGACGGAGTCCGAAAGGCGTCGATGTCGGCGCTCTTCGGGTGAAGGCCTCCCATCAACGACGATTCCCGCGCGTTTGTCAACGCGGCGGACGTTCGTCCGACAACTTTTAAATAGCGTCCGCCGGATACGCGGCCATCTTGCGGGATGGGATGAACTCGCAGGCTCTGCAGGTGTCGCAATGAACTCGATGTTAGAGGACGTACTCGCCCGGGAAGGGAGTGCCCCCGCATTTGAAGACAGCCGGGTCGACGCCGAGCTCGAAGAGATGCTCAGCAAGATGCGGACGAATATCAAGATCATCGGCCTGGGTGGTGGAGGCTGCAACACGATCGGCCGCGTCTACAACGAAGGGATCGTCGGGGCCGAGCTGTTCGCATGCAACACGGACGCGCAACACTTGCTGCATATCGCCTCCCCCAAGAAGGTCCTTCTCGGTCGACGCATCACGAAGGGCCTCGGCGCGGGTGCGCTACCGCAGATCGGCGAAGAGGCCGCCCGCGAGGCCGAAGAGGAACTGCGCGCCATCGTCCAAGGCGCGGACATCGTCTTCGTGACGTGCGGCCTCGGCGGCGGCACCGGCACGGGCAGCTGCGGGTATGTCGCGCGCCTTGCCAAGGAGATGGGCGCCCTGACCATCGCGGTCGTCACCTTGCCGTTCCGAGGCGAAGGCAAGCTCCGAATGGAGAGCGCCGAATGGGGGCTCGAGCGGCTCCGTGACGCGGCCGACACGGTCATCACGATCCCGAACGACAAGTTGCTCGACCTCGTGCCGCGGCAGTCGCTGAACCTCGCGTTCAAGTTCGCCGACGAGGTCCTGATGCGGTCGATTAAGGGCCTCACCGAGATCATCACGAAGCCCGGCCTCGTGAACCTCGACTTCAACGATGTCAAGACGATCATGAAAGGCGGCGGGGTCGCAATGATCGGCCTTGGCGAGAGCCAGGCCGTCGGAGACAACCGCGCTGTCGAGGCGATCGAGGAGGCCATCAACTCTCCGCTCCTCGAGGTCGATGTCTCGACCGCCCATGGGGTGCTGATCAACGTCACGGGCGGGAACGACATGACGATTTCCGAAGCGGAACGCGTCGCGGAAGTCGTCCAATCGAAGGTTTCCCCTACCGCGCGGATCATCTGGGGCGCGACGGTCGATGCGTCCCTCGAACACACGCTGCGCGTGATGCTCGTCGCGACCGGCGTCAAATCGAAACAGATTGTCGGACGACGAGACCCATCGGAGGAGAAGGCCCGCGTCGGCGTCGACGTGATCCGCTGAACGCCGCGCCGTGGCCATTCCACGGGAGGCGGGGCGGCTGGAGCGAACCCGGAAACATTTATTAATCATCCTCCTTTACGTGAATGTCGCGGTTGCTTCATTCGCTTCCTCGGGCAGCCGGAGGCCGAAAAATGGATTCCATTGTCAGGGAAGTCGTGAGTCGCTCGGGCGTTCAGCCGCGGCTCCCTGAGTCCCCCACGCAGAGGGTAGGCGTCGACGCGGAAGACGCCGAACTCGAGCGGATCCTCGCGAGCCTCCGGACGAATATCAAGATTGTCGGGATCGGGGGCGGCGGCTGCAACACGATCGACCGCCTCGTCGAATCCGGCATCGTCGGGGCGGAGTTGTTCGCCGCGAACACGGACGCCCAGCATCTGCTCATCATCCGGTCCCCCCACAAGCTCCTCCTGGGACGCCGCGTCACGCGCGGCCTCGGAGCCGGCGCACTCCCCCAAGTCGGCGAGGAGTCGGCCCGCGAGGCCGCGGACGAACTGCGGTCCGTCGTCCAGGGTGCGGACATGGTGTTCATCACGTGCGGCCTCGGAGGCGGCACGGGGACGGGCGGCGCCCCGGTCCTCGCGCAGCTCTCGAAAGAGGCGGGCGCCTTGACGATCGCGATCTGCACGTTCCCGTTTCGGGCGGAGGGAGCGATCCGCGCGGAGAACGCGGAGTACGGCCTCGAGAAGCTCCGGAACTTTGCGGACACGGTGGTCGTGATCCCGAATGACAAACTCCTTGAGCTCGTCCCGCGTCTCGCCCTGAATGCGGCGTTCAAGGTCGCGGACGATGTGCTGATGCGCGCCATCAAGGGGATCACGGAGATCATCACGAAGCCGGGCCTCGTGAACCTCGATTTCAATGACATCAAGACGATCATGAAGGGCGGCGGGGTCGCGATGATCGGCCTCGGCGAGTCGGATCGGGACAACCGCTCGGAGGAGGCGATCGAAGAGGCGATCAACTCGCCCTTGATCGACGTGGACATCAGCGCGGCGACCGGAGCCCTCGTGAACGTCACGGGCGGAAACGACATGAGCGTGGCCGAGGCGGAGAAGGTCGCCGAGATCGTCCAAGGTCGAATCGCCCCGAACGCCCGGATCATCTGGGGAGCGGCGGTCGACCCGAGCCTGGAGCACAAGCTTCGGGTCATGCTCATCTTGACCGGAGTGAGATCGAAGCAGATCCTCGGGCCGGGAGAGCACGTGCGTACCCACGGCGGCGTCGACATCGTACGGTGAGGTTCATGGCGGACATCGTGGACAAGAGCTGGGAGGTCCAACGGCGGATCGAGGAGCGCGCGAAGCGTCTCGGCAAGGGGCGGTACGGCCGCGTCCTGAAGATGGCGCGCAGGCCCACGCCGGACGAGTACTCGAAGGTCGTGCTCATCACCGGCCTCGGCATCGCCGCGATCGGTGCCCTGGGCTTCGTGATCTACCTGGTCATGCGATACGGTCCCGGCGTCTTCCATGGGATTTTCGGGTCCCTGGGGATGTGAACGATGGGTCTCCTGGACGATTTCTCGAGGCGCGAGGCGAAGGCGGAGCCCAAGTCCGAGCCGCCCGCGGTCGGCCACTACGGCGTCAAGCTGGACCTGAAAGAGGAGAAGGTCTCCCTCACCGCCGGTCAGACGAAAGAATACCCGGTCGTCGTCACGAACTCGGGGACCGAGGATGACACGATCCGGATCAAGGTGGACCTCGTCTACAACTCCGAGCTTCCGGATCCGCCGGAGTGGACCGTCAAGCTCTATGGCGTCGAGGACAAAGTGTGGGACGTCACCTTCACGAAAGTAACGGAGAAGGAGTTCCGGCTCATCGCCGATGGCCAGCGAGAGATTACCCTGACCGTCACATGTCCGAAAGGCGCACGGTACGGGGACCGCCTGAACGTCGTCGTGAACGCGATTTCGAAGGGCGACCCGGGGGCGTTCGACGCAAAGACCTTGAGCTTCAGCGCGCGGCAGGCGGTCCTGGCCGTGAAGTCATCGATCGGTCACGAACGCGCGGTGGCCGACGCGATCTACGCGCGGGCCAGGGCAAAAGACGTCGGCGTGTTCTCGATCCTCGTGCCGGCGAACTTCCGCGGTTACGTCTACGTGGAGAGCATGAACCCCGACCGCTTGGAGGAGGTCGTCCGCGGCCTCCGGCGGGCGCGCGGCGTCGTGAAAGGCGAGGGAGAGTCGACCGGAATCGCGTTCTCGGAAATCGAGGCATACCTCACCCCGAAGCCGATTGTCAGCGGCATCATGGAGGGCGACATCGTCGAGCTAGTCGCCGGGCCGTTCAAAGGCGAGAAGGCCCGCGTGATGAAGATCGACGAGACGAAGGAAGAGATCACCGTCGAACTGTTCGAGGCGATGGTCCGAATTCCCGTGACCGTGCGCGGAGATAGTGTCCGGGTCCTCCAGAAAGAAGAGGAGAAGTGAGTCCCGCCATGGTTGAGAAACTCAGCGTGCTCGTCGATGGCGGCAAGGCCACCCCCGGGCCTCCGCTGGGACCGGCGCTCGGCCCGCTCGGCCTGAACATCGTCGAAATCATCAAGGCTATCAACGAGAAGACGAAGAGCTTCGAAGGGATGAAGGTCCCCGTCACCCTGCTCGTCGATCCTAAATCGAAAGCCTTCACGATCGAGGTCGGGACCCCACCGACGTCCGCGCTGATTGCCAAAGAGCTCAAGGTCGAGAAAGGCTCCGGCGACCCGGGCAAGACGCGCGTCGGTAACTTGACCGTGGCGCAGGCGATCAAGATCGCGAACATGAAGGCGGACGCGATGCAGGCGAAATCCTTGAAGACGCGCGTCCTCGAGGTCGTCGGCACGAGTGTCTCGATGGGCGTCACCGTCGAAGGGAAACCCGCGAAAGAGTTCTCGAAGGAAATCCAGGCCGGCAAGCACGACAAACAGCTCGCGGGCTGATGTCAGCGGGCCTTTGGAAACGCCTTGCGCTCCCGAGCGGTCGGTTGCGACAGGTCCAGGAGCATCGCCTCGAGCTGGATCCGGACAAAGTCCATGTCGCCGACCCACAGGCCCTGGAGCTTGTCCGCCGCGAGGCCCCCGTCGCGGTAGAACGAATTCAGGATGAAGACCTCCTGGTCGCTCGGGAACACGTAGGTGTGGGCGAGACGCGTCGCAGAGAGCGGCCGTGCGGGGAAATGGAACTGCACGCGCATGTTCCGCCCGAGGAGGCTTCCGAGCTCCGCGAGGTCCGCGCGGTTCGCCTCGTTCAAGACGACCCGGACGACGCGGCGGGATCGCCCGAGCGCATCGAACAGGAGGCGCAGGATCTCGGGGGCGACGGGAAACGGACTCACGCACAGGATCTGCCCGCTGCTCGAGAGGACCACCTCGCGGAGCTTGCGTCCGATCGACTCGGTCCCTTTGTAGATCCAGAGGTCCGTCTCGGTCTCCCGGACTTTCGGTACCGCGCTCTCCCTCAACCCGCCCACCATTTCGGCGGCCGCAACCAGATCATCGCCTTTCGATTGGCGCGCTTCTTCCGCGACGATTCGAGGCGCGCGGGCCCGATACCGGTTCGGCCGCTCCCGGGACACCTCGATCCAGCCTTTCGTCTGCAGGGACTGCAAGATCCGATACACCGCGGGATACTGGACCCCGAGGAATTGGCTGACTTGCTGAGCGGTCGCGACTCCGTTCTGCAACAGGCTCAGGTACGCGCGCGATTCCTTGCCGGTGAGCCCGAGGGTCTCGAGGGCACGCGCGACGTCCTCCTCCCGCACGCATCGGGCTACGAGCGATTCCTACAAAAGGCTTATGCAGTTATCATCGTCCGACTGATAATTCACCGTCCAGTGTCCAGGACGGAATCCCAACCGCGAACCCGTCCCCGCCGGTTTCCGTCTCCCGTGAACCGTACCGCGGCCGTGTGTCCGCAAAGCCTTATTAGGGGCACGCTCTTTCGCCGGCTCTCCTCTGCAGGAGGCCCCACGGCTGCACGCACTGCAGGAGGCGATCTCCCTTGGCGGACAAGCATTCGGTCGAGACAATCAAGAAGCTGCTCGAGGCCGCCAAGCCCCGCGCGTTCAAAGAGTCCGTCGAGGTCGCCGTGAACCTCCGCGATGTCGATCTCTCGGTGCCGAAGAATCGCGTCGAAGAAGACATCGTCCTGCCGAAGGGGCGCGGGAAGCCGATTCGCGTCTGCGTCTTTGCCTCCGGTGAGCTCGCGCTCAAGGCGAGGAACGTCGCAGACCTCGTGATCCAGCCGCAAGAGATCGAAGAGTACGCCAGCGACAAGCGAAAGGCAAGGGCCCTCGCGACGTCGTACGAGTTCTTCATCGCGGAAGCGCCCCTCATGCCCGTGATCGGGAAGCGCCTCGGCGTCGTCCTCGGACCGCGAGGGAGGATGCCTCGGCCCGTGCCGCCGACGGCGGACCCGACAAACTTGATCAACTCGTTGCGGAACACGGTTCGCGTGCGGAGCCGCGACAAGCGGACGTTCCATGCGGCGATCGGGACCCGGGACATGCCCCCGGAGGATCTCGCGGAGAATCTCGATGCCCTCATGCGGCGGGTCGTCGGCAAGCTCGAACGCGGACGCTTCAACATTCAGTCGGCCTATGTCAAGACGACGATGGGCCCGGCGGTGAAGTACCTCTGAGGTGGTCCCATGGCGCACGTCGCTCCCCATAAGAAGCAACTCGTCGAGGCGCTCGCGACGCGCTGCGCGCAGGCCCGCGTCGTCGGGATCGCGAACATCCACGGGATCCCCGCGCCGCAATTCCAGGCGATCCGGAAGAAGCTCTCCGGACGCGCCACGATCACGGTCGCGAAGAACAACCTGCTCCGCCTCGCGCTGCAGCAGGCGAGTGAGAAGAAGCCGGAGCTGGTCAAGCTCAGCGACACGATCGAGGGGCAGACGGCTGTAGTGACGGCGGACATCAATCCCTTCCGGCTTTTCAAGGAACTCGAGGCGACGAAGACGCGCGCTCCGGCCCGCGGAGGCGAGATCGCGCCCGAGGACCTCTGGGTCCGCGCCGGGGAGACGCCCTTCAAGCCCGGCCCCGTCGTTGGCGAGTTCCAGAAAGCCGGGATCCCCGCCGCGATTGAACGGGGAAAAGTCATGATCCGACAAGACAAGCTCATGGTGAAAGCGGGTCAGCGCATCCCGAGGGACGTCGCCCAGCAGCTGGCGCGCCTCGAGATTTTCCCGCTCGTTGTCGGACTCGACTTGCGGGGCGCCTACGAGGACGGCACCTTGTTCCGCCGTGAGGTTCTCTCCGTGGACGACACGGTCGTCCGGGGCCAGATCGCCCAGGCTTGGCGGGAGGCTCTCGCGCTCGCGCTCGAGATCGGGTACCCGACGAAAGAAACGATCCGTCCGCTCCTCGCGAAGGCCCACGCGCAGGCGTTGGGGCTCGCGGTGGAATCCGAGTTCCCGACGAAGGAGTCGATCAAGTTTCTCCTGGCCAAGGCGTATGCTCAGATGCTCGCCCTCGTCGCACGCGCGCCCGGCGCGGCCGACGAGGCGCTTCGCGCGATGACCGGGTGATTAAGAACAAGGAGGTGACGACGAATGGAATATGTGTACGGGGCGTTGGTCTTGCACGCGGCCGGGAAGCCGGTGAACGAGGAGAACCTGAAGAAGGTGCTCACGGCCGCCGGAGTGAAGGTCGACGAGACTCGCGTGAAGGCCCTGACCGCTGCGTTGGAAGGCGTGAACATCGACGAGGCCCTGAAGGCCGCCGTCGCGATGCCGACCGCCGCTCCCGCGGCAGCGCCGCCCGCCGAGAAGAAAAAAGAGGAGAAGAAAGAGGAAAAGAAGGAAGAAGAGAAAGTCTCCGAGGAAGAGGCGGCCGCGGGCC
>Ga0209157_1003832_pt1 | contig 11401 bp, 10 predicted proteins | sample GraSoiAngelo_135_FD_185892 | JGI IMG/M metagenome (GOLD analysis project Ga0209157, IMG submission 185892) | Grasslands soil microbial communities from the Angelo Coastal Reserve, California, USA - 14_0929_05_40cm (SPAdes) (version 2) | ecosystem: Environmental > Terrestrial > Soil > Grasslands ... | reverse complement strand
TTACCACTTCTTTTTGAAGAAAATGCCGGCGACTGACCAGGGCACGGCCTCAACGCAGGCCATCACCCTGATCGGCGTTCGAAGCGACCTCCTGCAGATCGCCGAGGCGGAACGCGCCTACATCGCCATCAACGGCCATTGCGCTCCGCTCGACGAGCTCATGTCCTCCGGTTCTCTTTCCATGACCCGCTCCGAGCGCGACGGCTACTCCTACTCCGTCGAATGTTTCGGCGGCGAATTCACGGCCGCTGCGCACCATTCGCCCGCACCTGCCAGCTCGCCCATTCGCTATCCCAATTTCGCCGTCGACGCCACCATGCAAGTCCACGAAATTGACTGACCACCGGTGAGGAGTGGCATCTGTCCTGAGCAGCACACGGGAGAGACTTCACTCATAACTTCCGGGAACTTTTCCTGTTGACTCCGCGTACCTCTCATTGAAAGCGGTTCCCCCAACAAAACGCGCCCGCCGGCGGCGGGCGACCAAACGAAGGAAAGAAGGATCACACTATGGCCGTGACGCTGGGGATGGGTGTCCCCCTCGGCGCACTGTATACGTATTACCGGGTCCGCAAGCTTCGAAGCGAAGAGCGGCTCGCGGCGATTGCACGCGGAGTCGACATTCCGATGGAGCCTGAGTTGAACCAAGCGGCGCGTTCCCGGCGCTCCGGCATTTTGCTGGTCAGCGGAGCGCTTGGCTACATCGCGACTTTTGGATTGATTGCCAGCATCCAAGCGGACCGCGACATCTGGACCGTTGCAGCGTTCGGCATCATTCCCCTTGCGGTTGGACTCGGCTACTTCGTGGACTGGTCCATGATTCGCCGCGACGCCCGCGCCTGAGAGCAGAGAAATTCACCCGGCGCTCGAATGAAAAACGCGGATCGGTCTTCACATTTTCTGTAGAAGGCCGATCCGCAATTCATTTGATTTCGAGCGGTGTGAACTTGTCTCCGCGCTTCACTGCCAGCCGGATGGGACGTGGCGGGCCCTTCTTCGGAACGGTTACCTCGACCCACAATTCTTCGCCTTGCTGCCGCCGCGAAGGATCGACTGCGTGTTCCGGCAAAAAATAAGCCACCGGCTCGCTGAGGGCCGCTACCAGATCTCCGTTGCGCGCCCTCCATCTCGTCACGCTCAGGCCGGTCGGTTGGAGTGATGGGCTTGCCACCAAGTGTCCATTCTCGGCGTGCAAATAAACATCCCGCATGTCGCCCCAGAAGTTACCTTGAATTGATTTCGGCGGCTGGGAAGCACCGTAGACTCGATCCGCATCCACGCGCAATCGCACGCTCAAATACCGGCCGCGAATCGGCAGGTCAGGATCGTAAGCCACGGTCTGCGCCCAGACCCGCGGAAAGCGCGCGCGATCGATGGCATATTTCGCCGCCAGGCTCGCGACAATCGCCAGTTGTAGCACCGCCAGAAGAACCCCCTTGCGTGAGAGTTTCATAGCGTTCCTCCCGCGACTCGCGCCACCAGTTGCCGCCGCGTTCGCTCCAGCGCCCATCCGCCAAACAGGAACAGCACGCCCAGCCCGATCAGGCTCGCGGAACGTCCGAGCTTATCCATCACGTCCGAGAAATAGAAAATGATAACGGTGAGCGCGAAACCCGCGACTCCCAGGTTGATGCGCTCTCGCCTCCGGTCCACCAGTCCCCACGCCACCATGGCGAGCGCCCCGACTCCGGCCCAAAAATACGGGCCTAGAGAATTCCACGCAAATATCGGCAGCTTGTCACTGGCATTTCCATTCCTGGCGTGAAATGTTCCAATCACCAGAACCCAGACCGCCGCCACTGCGTTTGTCCACGCCGCTTTCTTGCGCAGCACATAAGCCAATGCCATAGGCCCGCAGATCGCGATAGCCCAGCCAGTAATTTGCAGAAAGGAGGAAACGTGTGGGCGATTCTGCCACCATCCCCAGTATCCCCGGCCTTCGACAAATGCCCAGAGGCTGAGAGGCAATACGGCAAGCCCGCCGATCCACGCGAGCGCGCGGCGCGTGCTGGAGTCTTCCTGGCTCGTTCTGACGCTCAAGTAGGTGATTGCGATCAGCACGAGCGCTTCGGTGATCAACCGGTTGCTCACCGCAAATCCCTGGGTACGCACTTCCCACTCGCCTACAAGCCATCCAGGCACGAGCAATGCCAGTAGCGCCGCTTGCGTCCAATGCCGCAGCAGAAGCCACCCGGCAAGCGCGCCGATCGCCCACATCAGAATGCCGCTTGGCCAATGCTCCTGCAGATTGAAAATTTGCGCGGTCAGAAAAATCCCCGCGCCGACGCAAACGGTCCCGATGGCGTAGAACGTTGTTGAGAGCGCCGGGAATCGCTCCTGCGTGAATGCCCCGGCAAGAGGAAACACTGCCGCCAGGATCATGACCAGCGTAAAACGCCACGCCGGCGAAAGCTCATCCCAGTGCGCGGCCACGAACAGCAAGACACCCGCGCAAAGCAGCAGCCCGCCGAGTGCCACGGCCAGCAGCACAGGCCAGCGCAGACGCTCGCCAGAACTCTCCGACTCCTCAAATGTTCGAATGCGCGACGCCGTGCCTGCATCCACCACCCCGGCTGAAACCCATCGCTCCAGCCGTTTCTTCAGTGAATCGGCCATGCGAGGCCCTCCTCTCGCCAGCTACTTTTCGCCAGCAGAACATACTGGCGCTTCTTGCTCACGGCGCGCGCTTTTGGTCCACCACCAGCACGCCGGCTTCGGCGTAGTTCGTTGCCGGTACATCATGAAACGATACGTGAATGTTCTCCCGCTTGGCCTTGCCATCTTCGATTAGCACGGTCGTGACGCGCTCCGCGATTTTCCGTTTTTGCTCCGGCGTCCGGCCTTCTACCCAGGTAACCTGCACGTGCGGCATGTCTCTTTCCTCCTTAGAACGGGCAACTTCGTATTTCTTGCATGCAATCTCAGGCATTCTATCCGCCGCCGCGGTTCGCGCAAAGTCCACGGTGTCCATGTGCTAGAATTATCTGCTCATGCATCCCGCCATTCCTCACCTGATCGAACTGCAGCGCGTGGACCACCAGATTGCCGTCCTGCGCGCGGAACTGGAAGCGTTTCCAAAACGCATCCGCGAAGCGGAAACCAAACTCGGTGGCGCCCGCGCCGGTGTTGCTTCCGCGAAAGAGGCGTACACGCAGATCATCACGGAACGCAAGAAGTTCGAGCTTGACGTGCAGCAGTGGAAAGACCGCGCGCGGAAATACCGCGATCAGAGCGGCGCCGTAAAGACCAACGAAGCTTTCAAGGCTTTGCAACATGAAATCGCGAACGCCGAAGCCGAAGTTGCCAAAGCCGAAGACCGCCAACTGGAAGTAATGATGGCCGCGGAAGAAACTGAACGCCGCGTGAAGATCGCGGAGTCGCGGCTGAAAGAGGCCGAGCAGGCCGTCACCGCGGAGCGAAAAGAGATTCAGGCGCAAGGCACGGAGAAAAAGAAACAACTAGATGCCGCTACCGTCGAACGCGAAAAAATCATTGCGCCAGTACCGGAAGATTTGCGCGAACTTTACGCGCGCATCGCCAAGCGCCACAATGGCACGGCTATGGCCGAAGCTCGCGACGGGCAGTGCCGCGGCTGCGGAATGCGCGTCTTGCCACACATTCTTCAGGAACTGGCTACGGAAACCAACGAAGAAGTCTTCCGCTGCGAAAGCTGCGGCCTTATTCTTTACACCTTGGAACCAATCCCGGTCGCGAATTCCGAGGTTGGTTCCGCAAATACATCCTCGGCGGCTTCGACAAATTCCTGATGCCGCGCCGACCGCCAACTTCCCGTGGAAAAGATTTGTTCGCCGACTCTCCCGCGGAGCCCAAGCCGGCCGCAGCGGCGCATCGCGCGAACATTGACGGCGGCTCGCGCGGCAATCCCGGGCCCGCTGCGTACGGCGTGGTGATACGCGATGGGCGCGGCGAAATCGTCGCCAAGCTGAAAAAATATATTGGCCGCATGACCAACAACGTCGCCGAATATTACGGATTGATCGCGGCGATGGACTACGCGCAATCACACGCGATTCGCGCGCTGCGCATCGAGAGCGATTCCGAACTTCTCGTCAAACAAATGCGCGGACTGTACAAAGTGAAAAGCGAGGATCTGCGGCCGCTTTTCGAGCGCGCACAAAAAATGTCGAAAGGATTCGATCCCTTTCGCATCGAGCACGTTTACCGCGAGCAGAACCGCGAAGCCGACGCGCTCGCCAACGAAGCGCTGGATGAAACCGAAGGAAAAGCTTCCGGCTCGGCAGCGGCAAAAAAAACTGAATTGGCTGGCTCCAAAACCTCGTCGGCCAGCCCGAAATCTGAACCGGCTAGATCGAAAACTGAAGCCGTTAGCTCCAAACCGGAGCCGCGAAAGATTCAGGCGCGTTTCCGAGGAGGAGTTCTTTACCTCCTGGAAGACGTCGAATTGCCGGACGGCATGGTCGTCGACGTTTCCATTCACCTGCGCCCAAAACCTGTATAAGTCCTTCCCGCCGCAAATTTTCTTGTAGCGTCCTAAAATTATTTCAGAACGTAACTTCTGTAAAGAGTGTCGCGTTGCGCGGGAATGAAGCCGGCGTCGGAGATGACGCGGCGGAGTTCGCTTTCATTGGTGCGATTTTTCACGCCGGCGGCAAAGACCACGTTTTCTTCAATTAGAATGCTGCCGACGTCGTCGGCGCCGAATTGCAAGCCAATCTGACAGACTTTGATCCCGGGCGTCAGCCAACTGGACTGGATATGGTCGATGTTGTCGAGATATAGGCGGCTGACGGCGAGCGTTTTCAGATAATCCACGGCCGTGGTTTCCTGCACTTTTTTTCCGAGGGCGGTATTTTCAGCGGCAAACATCCAGGGAATGAACGCGGTGAAACCGCCGGTATCTTCCTGAATGCGCCGCAAGCGTTCAAGATGGTTGACGCGATGGCGGAGCTCCTCGCCGCAGCCAAACATCATGGTGGCGGTGGTGCGCAGTCCCAGCGAATGGGCGACGCGGTGCATTTCTTCCCAGTCGTCGCTGGTGCATTTTAGCCGCGCAATTTTCGCGCGGACTTCATCGTCGAGAATTTCCGCGCCACCACCGGGAATGGATTGCAGACCCGCATCCATCAAGCGTTGAATCGTTTCGCGAATGCTGATTTCACTGACTTCCGCGATGCACAGGATTTCCGGCGCGGAAAAACAATGCAGATGGACTTGCGGATAGCGCGCTTTTAAGGAGCGCAGCAAATTTTCGTAATAGCCGATTTGCAAGTCCGGGTGCAGGCCACCCTGGAGCAAAATGCCGGTGCCGCCAAGTTCCAGCATTTCGTCGATTTTCTTATAGATTTCCTCGAACGGCAGAATGTAGCCGTCTTTCGCGCCGAGCGGGCGGTAGAACGCGCAAAAGGAACAATACTCGGTGCAGAAATTGGTGTAGTTGATGTTGCGGTCGATCTGGTAGGTGACGACGCGAGGATCGTTTTTCTTCAGGCGAAATTGATGAGCTTCCATGCCGATGCCGAGGAGATCGTCGGATTCGAGCATGTCCAGAGCTTGTTGTTTGGTCAGTGCCAAGTTGTTTCCTTCAATTGCCCAATTCCACTGATATTACTGCGCCTAGCTAACTGGGGCACAGCATGCTGCGCCCCTACAAAGGCTTAGAAAGTTTCGTTTACAATTTCACGGCTTCCGCTTTCGTTGCAGCCCACTCGATCGGCTTGGATCGCGGGATCAAGCCGAGGTTTGCTGCGTGCGTGAAATACAGTTCCAGCCCGCGGCGATTTTCTTCGTCAAGCGAACAGTCAATATTATGCCGCAAGTACGACTCGAGAGTGGGTTGCGGCAATTCCAATTCGCGCGCGGCGTCGAAGCAGATTTCGGGGATGCGCGACAAACCGAAATCACGGGAGGCGAGGAAATCCGCGGCCGCTTCCGGAGTGGCGACGTCTCGCCGCGCGGCCCAGACTGCAAGGACAGCGGGCAGTCCCGTCAGACTCCGCCATTCGCCAACGACGTCATAAACGTAGAGAATTTCCGCGCTGGTGATTCCCAGCGTGCCTGCCTGGCAAATGGTTTGGCCTTCCGTGCCGGTCCAACTTTCTTTTTCCATTCCCATGCTTATGCGCAAGGCGGGATCGCCGATTATCAGGGCCGCGTCCGCTTGCTGCAACATCGCGGGCAAGTCCGGCTGAGATTCAAAAAATTGCGGCGCGATTTTCCACTTTTCCGGGCACAGGATGCGCGTCAGCGTTTGCGTGCTGCGCGAACCGGCATCCAGCGCAAAGCGCTTCACCAGTTCGATGGGCTTCTTCGCAATGACCAATAGGCTGCGCACGTGCTTTTTCGAGGCGATGGCCATGTCCGGCAGGATCACCAGATCCTCAATGCGCTGGTATTCGATGGCGGGAATGATGGCTACGTCGGCGCGGCCAGAGCGCAAATCCTCGGCGCATTGCGAAGGGACGGTGAAGGACAAATCGTACTTGCCGCGCAGCGGGCCGTTGGTGAAACCCCAGACGAGCGGCGCGGTGTTGAGATATTGCACGATAGAGATGCGAAGCTTGGTCACGGTTCGAGGGCTCACGCTTAAGTTCCAGTATAACAAAGAGGGTTTTTCCGAGCGGCAACCTTCTTTCGCGAGGAATTGTCCAGCAACTTCGGAGTGTTGGAATCGATTGAAAATCCAGCAGATGAGGCCGCGCACCCCCCCACCCCCCCATCAATTTGCATGAATGTCAAAAGAAAGGACTTACAAGAAGAGCATTTCGTAAGTTGCTGAGTCTAAAGGACGCGATTTTGGTTGTTTTGAGCCAGGAAGAGCCTGAATAGCTGCCTCAAAAAAAGAAAAGCGGAGCAAGCTCCCGCACTCCATACGCAGTTTCTTACGGCGTTAAGTATACTGCTGGATAAGAGGGCGAGTCAAGGAAAAGTTTGCGGAAATTTTGAAGATATTGGTTTGCAAACGTCGCAGTCGGGTTACGTTCACTCGATGCGCAGGGCGTTCATGGGGGAGATGGAGGCGGCGCGGTTGGCGGGAATGATGGCTGCGAAAAAGGAGCAGATCCCGAGCGCACCTGCAGCGACTGTGAGGGCGAAGGGGTCCCACGAAGAGACGCCGTAGAGCTGGGCGGAGAGCAAGCGGCCGGCACCGACGGCCAGCGGCAAGCCAAGGATGAGCCCGATAGCCACGCGCTTGAAGGCTCCGCCGAGGATGAGACGAAGGACTTTCGGACGATCGGCTCCGAGCGCCATGCGAATGCCGATTTCGTTGGTTTTCTGGGCAACGGAATAGGCGGTGACGCCGTAGAGGCCGATGGCAGCAAGGACGAGCGCGACGATGCCAAACAGGCCAGCGAGACTAGCCACGGCGCGCTCCTGATCGAAAGTAAGCTCAATCTGCTGCTGCATGGTGCGAACACTGTTGATGGTGAGGTTGGGATCCAATTCCGCCAGGATCCTGGTGAGCTGGGCTTCGAGGGTGCCAGGGGTAATGTTGGTGACGAGCAAGATTCCGCCAATGAAGTGGGAGTTCAACTCGACCATCTTCAGCAGGTTATCGGGATAATTCACAGTTTGGGCCAGCGGGACGTAGAACATGGGGCGCGCGGGCCTGCGAAGGCCCCAACCGGCAAACTTGGCATCGCGCACGACGCCGACGATGCGGAAGGTGCCGGAATACTCGGGGACATCAAGGCCAAAGTGCTGATCGAGGGGGTCTTCCGTGCTCTTGAAAAAACGCTTGACGAAAGCTTCGTTGACAATCGCCACAGGCGCGGTGGTTTCGTTATCGGCAGTGGTGAACGCGCGCCCGCGCAAAATCGGCATGCCAAGATTCTGAAGATAATTGGCGCTTACGCGGTCCCAAGAGGCGCCTGATTCCTCGTTGAGTTTGGCGGGAGGATGGCCAGCGACCATGATGAGTTCGCCCCAATTGTCGGTGAGTGGGTTATAGAGCGCCAAGCCGGCGCCCTGAACGCCAGGGAGACGGTTGAGCTGCCCTTCGAGCTGACGATAGAGCGAAGCTACCTGCGGCAGCGTGTAGGTGGCGGGAGGCCGGTGCATGTTGACTTCCACGCGGTTTTGCACCTGGAAGCCGAAGTCCTGATGCTCAAGCTTGTTGAGGCTGCGGGCCAGCATAGTGGCGCCGGCAACGAGGACAACCGACAAGGTGGCCTGCACAACGAGCAGAGCCTTGCGAGCAAACGAAGAACGATCCTGCGTGCCGCGGCCTGAGCCGCGCAAGGCTTCGGCGGGATCGGTGCGCGTGGCAAGCCAGGCAGGAGCCGCGCCGAAAATGATTCCGGTGACGAGAGCCAAGACAAAAGCAAAGGCCAGGACCATCAGCGATGGCGCGGTGCTGATGGGAAGAAAATGCGAGTTGTGGAAGGCGAGAACAAGCAGCAGACGCGCCGCAGCCATGGCCACCACAAGCCCGACGATGCCGCCGCCAATGGCGAGCAGGACGCTTTCCGTAAGGGCTTGCACGACGATTTGCCGGGGAGTGGCGCCGACGGCCAGCCGCACAGCAGTTTGGCCACGACGGGCAACGCCGCGAGCGAGCAGCAGATTCGCCACGTTGGAGCAGGCAATCAGAAGCACCAAGCCGCACACGGAGAGGAGGATCTGCAGGCTGCGGCCATATTCCTCTTTCATTACGGCAACGCCCGCTCCAGCAGGCACCACGTTGAGAACCTGTTTGGGGAGCAAGCTGACCATGTCCTGCATCCAGTTGGCGGGATAGCCCGAATCGTGCTGCAGCCACTGGCGGAGGACTGCCGTGAGGCGCGGAGACATCCCGTCAATCGAAGCTCCGGGGCGCAAACGGCCAATCATGCGAAGCCATGCCGAAACGGGCTGGCGCAGCAGGCTGCCGCCGGCATTGATCATGGGTTCCTGCTGCAGGGGAACCCAGATATCAGGCGGGTCGCTTTGGAGAGTTTCCCCGAAGAATCCGGGGGGAGCGACGCCGATTACTGTCACAGGATGGCCTTCGATGATGAATGTGGAACCTACGACGGAAGGATCGGAAGCATAGGCGGTTTGCCAGACACGGTGGCTGAGGACGGCGACAGGAGGTGCGGCGGGCTTGTCGTCATCCGGCGTGAAGACGCGGCCTCCGAAGGCGCCAGGGTTGAGAAATAAGTACCGGTGACGTACTCCGAGCGGAAAGGACGGGCCACGGATTCGACACCTTGACGCCGCACGCCCATGCGCCAGCGTCCAGCCTGGAAGGCAGTAACCTCCTCGAATTCAGGAGTTTCGGTCTTGAGGCGTTCGTACAAAGGGAAGGAAACCATGCCCCAGCGGTCCTGGGGACCGCCTTCGACGCAGCACTCGTCGCCTTCGCCAACGCGGTAGAGCCTGCCGGGGTCAGAAACAGGCAAAGAACGGAGCATTACGGCGTGAATCAGCGTGAAAATCGCGGTTGTGCCGCCGATGCCCAATGCCAAGGTCAGTACCGCAGCCGCTGTAAATACGGGCGATAGCCGAAACTGGCGAAGGGCGTAGCGAAAATTGCCTGGCAGGCTTGGCATAAACACCTCTCCGTACAGTACGAAGGCTAGGGCCAAGAGTTCCCAAATCCAGCAAACCGGGCAACTACGACCCTGGCCGAGCTTCGGCTTGGCGCTGCGATATGGACGCTGGAAAAATACGTTTGTCACGCGATAAAAGTGGTCAAAAGGAGCGCAGCAGTGCTGCGCCCTTACCACGGCAGTAACCCCAGTCAATTTAGATAAGGCGATATCAGTTCACCATGGAGCTACTTCTGTTGTAAAACCATTCGGCAAGTTTGGAGGGATGGGACATGTCGAAGGCTTGGGCCGGCGTTTTGTTGATGAGTGCGGCGCTTACGGCGCCGATGCGCGTTCGGGCGCGGGCGGAAACACCGCAAACGCCCACGATTGCGGAAAAGACTGCGGGCTCGCAGAAACTGCCCGGCTACTTCAATCTCTACTGGGATGCGAAGCAGGGGAAGCTGTGGCTGGAGATTGATAAGTGGAGCAGCGAGTTTCTTTACCAGAGCGGGCTTCCGGCGGGGATCGGTTCGAATGACATTGGGCTGGACCGCGGACAACTGGGACGGACGCGCATCGTGCGGTTCGAGCGGAGCGGGCCGAAGGTATTGCTGATCCAGGAGAACCTCGAATACCGCGCAGTGAGCAACGATCCCGACGAACGGCGCGCGGTGCACGATTCTTTCGCGGAGTCCGCGCTGTGGGGTTTCAAGGTGGAAGCAGAGGAACAGGATCACGCGCTGGTGGATGCGACGGATTTTTTCCTGCGCGATGCGCACGGGATTCCTGCGGCGCTGCGCCGGACGAAGCAGGGCACTTATCATCTGGATTCTTCGCGCTGCGCGATCTATCTGCCGCAGACAAAGAGTTTTCCACTGAATACGGAAGTGGAGGCCACTCTCACGTTCGCGGGAGAGGAGCCCGGTAAATGGGTTCGCGACGTGACGCCTTCTCCCGAATCGATTACCGTGCGCGAGCATCACTCGTTCGTGCAGCTTCCACCAGCCGCGTACAAGCCGCGCGCGTACGATCCGCGGTCCAGCTTTTTTGGCATTGGCTACATGGATTACGCGACGCCCATCAGCGAGCCAATCGTGAAGCGCTTTATCGCGCGGCACCGGCTGGAGAAAAAAGATCCGAAGGCGGCGGCCAGCGAACCCGTGCAGCCCATCGTGTACTACCTGGACCGGGGAGCGCCGGAGCCGATTCGTTCCGCGCTGCTGGAAGGGGCGCGGTGGTGGAACCAGGCGTTTGAGGCGGCGGGTTATAAGAATGCCTTCCGCGTCGAGATGCTGCCGGAAGGCGCGGACTTGATGGACCTGCGCTACAACGTGATCCAGTGGGTGCATCGGGCGACGCGCGGATGGTCGTACGGCGCGGCGGTGATCGATCCGCGCACGGGAGAAATCATCAAGGGGCACGTGACGCTGGGGTCGCTGCGCGTGCGACAAGATTTTCTGATTGCGGAAGCGCTGCTCGCGCCTTACGAAAAAGGCAAACCGGTTTCACCGAAGATGCAAGAGATGGCGCTGGCGCGGCTGCGGCAACTGGCGGCGCATGAAGTGGGACACACGCTGGGACTGATGCACAACTATTCCGCGAGCACGGTGAACCGATCATCGGTGATGGATTATCCGCCGCCGTACATCAAGCTGGGCGCGGATAGCGTGCCGGACTTGTCCGCGGCCTACGCGACGGGAATCGGGGAGTGGGACAAGGTGTCGATCGCGTTTGGCTATCAGGATTTTGCGCCGGGGACGAATGAACAAACGGCGCTGAACAAAATTCTGCTGGATGCGTACGGGCGAGGGCTGCGCTACTTGACGGACCAGGACGCGCGGCCGGCGGGTTCATCAAGCAGCATGGCGCATTTGTGGGATTCGGGTGCCAACGCTGTCGATGAATTG
>Ga0209157_1003828_pt1 | contig 11407 bp, 13 predicted proteins | sample GraSoiAngelo_135_FD_185892 | JGI IMG/M metagenome (GOLD analysis project Ga0209157, IMG submission 185892) | Grasslands soil microbial communities from the Angelo Coastal Reserve, California, USA - 14_0929_05_40cm (SPAdes) (version 2) | ecosystem: Environmental > Terrestrial > Soil > Grasslands ... | reverse complement strand
GGGCAAAGCCCGTGGCTGAAATCGGCTTCTGAATGGGTCTTGATATATGCCTCAATGGTATGCCAGTACCCTTGGTCATCGCGAATTTTCTTGCAGTGCACACAGATGGGAAAGAAGCCACGCAGCACCTTGACTTCTTTGAGGGCCTGCTCGAGTTGCCGGTTTTTCTCCACCAATTCTCGTTCCCGCGCCTTTCGAACGTCGATTTCCTGCTTCATGGCCAGGGCCGACGACACCCGGGCCAGGAGCTCCACCGAGTTCAGTGGTTTGGTGATGTAGTCTATCGCGCCGGCGGCAAAGGCCATCTGCAGACCCTCGGCATCGGTCCTCCCAGTCAGCATGATAATGGGGATCTCACGAAGACGCTCGACGGCCTTGATCCGCCGGCACGCGCTGATGCCGTCCATATCGGGCATCATGATGTCCATCAGGATCAGATCGATGGCCGCGTTGCCGCTTTCGTGATCCATGATGGCGAGGTGTCTGAAGGCATCGTGTGCCGATTCCGCCGTGAGCACCTCAGTCTGGCCTTCCGCCGTTAAGATGGCCTGGATGAGCTCTCGGTCGTCAGCGGCATTATCAACAACTAGGGTACGCATAGATACAGATGGTAGCAGTGCGGGTGATACCGGTCAAATGGCGCTGGTGTTCGCGAGAGGTTCCAGGTAAGATCGCCGCGCGCTGAGGAGTCGGATATCTATGCAGCAGTTGGTCGCTGTCTGGTTCCAATGGGTGAACGATTGGGGCTATGTCGGCATCGTCATGTTGATGGCGATGGAGAGTTCCGTCATCCCGATTCCGAGCGAGATCGTCATCCCGCCTGCGGCTTACTGGGCCGCGCAGGGCCGATACAGCTTCGGCGGGGTCGTGCTGGCGGGCACGGCCGGGAGCTACCTGGGCGCCGCCGCGACCTACTGGGCTGCGCGGTGGCTGGGGCGTCCCTTGCTGGTACGGTATGGGCGGTTTCTGTTCTGCCCTGAAGCCAAGCTGCTGCGCGCCGAGCGCTGGCTGGCCCGGTACGAGGCGGGAGGCGTGTTTTTTGCGCGACTTGTGCCGGTCGTCCGCCACCTGATCGGCATTCCGGCCGGTCTCGTACGCATGCCGTTCGGCGTGTACAGCCTGGTGACGCTGCTCGGGGCTGGGCTCTGGTGCTGGGTGCTGGCTTGGTTCGGCGGCCACCTGCTGGGCGACCGTCCGGACCTTCTGAACGATCCCGCTGTACTGGTGCAGGTGCTGCGCGAGCGCTCGTGGCTGTTTGGCGGCTTTGCCATCCTGCTGTGCGCGCTCTACGTGCTCGTGATGCGCCTGACGGCCCCCCCGAGACCGTGACCGCAAGTCGGACGCTGGCGTTTTACAAACCGTATGGCGTGCTCTCGTGCTTCACGGATCCGTCGGGGCGCCCCACGCTGGCGGGCTACATCCCGGTCCCGGACATCTATCCAGCGGGGCGGCTGGACTACGACACGGAAGGACTCCTGCTCCTCACCTCGGACGGTGCGCTGGCGCACCACATCACGGATCCCCGCCACAGGCTTCCGAAAGTCTACCTGGCCCAGGTCGAACGCGTTCCCGACGAGCGGACCCTGGACCGCCTTCGTCACGGGATCCTCCTCGGCGGTCGGCGCACGCGGCCGACGGAGGTCGAGCTGCTTCCGGCGTCTCCTGATCTCCCACCGCGTCCGGTCCCTATCAGATTCCGCAAGTCCGTCTCGACGGCCTGGCTCAAGGTCACCCTGCGCGAGGGGCAGAACCGGCAGGTCCGCCGCATGACCGCGGCCGTGGGCCATCCGACGCTGCGCCTCGTTCGCATTGCCGTCGGTCCTGTCACTTTGGGCGATCTCAAGCCGGGGCAGTGGCGCGAACTGGATGGTGTTGAGGTCGCCAGCCTGAACCGGTCGCGATAGGCTATTTGCAGAGTCATTCGGTGTTGGTTTATAAGAGAGGCGACGCGCGGGTGTGCAGGGCAACGGAGATCACGATATGAGAGCGGCACGGATTGTGCCTGGGATCGCAGTGAAGAGCTCCGCCATTGGGCTGGGCTGCCTCCTATGGGGTCTCGCGGGCTTTGCGTGGGCCGAGACTTCCGACACGAAGGTGCAGGATCAACCGCCGAAAGGGTTCTTCGTCAACCTGACCCTGGCGCAAGGCTACAAAGAGTCCGTGGACTCGTACCAAACGGAGCGATTCAAGCCCGTTGACCCCGGCACTACGTTCAAATCGGACATCGAGGCCGTGTACATGGTGTTTGATCTTCTCCCCAGGGAGAATCCTGCCAACGTGATCGGGCAATTGTTTCTGTCCAAGGGCGAGGGCGGGGCCGATGAGAAATTCGTGCATGAAGAGGCCGCCTACCTCACGACGGCCCAGGAGAGCGGGTTTCTCGTCTTCCCGCGGCCCAAGGGTGGCTGGGTTCCCGGCGAGTACAAGGTGAAGATCCATCTCGGGGAGAAGGTTACCGAGGCCAGCCAGATCGGGACCCTGCGCTTCAAGATCGTTCCCTGACTACATCTTGCCCTGGATCTCCTCCGCGATCTCTTCGAGCGTGCGATCGTCGGTCGGGATGATGTGGTCGCAGGCGGCCTTGTACATCGGGAGCCGCTCGTTCAGGACTTCTTCTACCTCGTCCACGTAGCTTTTCTTCTGGGTGAGCGAGGGGCGGTCCTTGCTGTGCTTGATCCGTTCCATGATCGTGGGAACTTCGGCGCTCAGCCAGAATACGCGTCCCCGCTCGCGCAGCGCGGCGACGTTCTCCTTTCGGAGGACCACGCCGCCGCCGGTGTCGATGATGGTCCGGTCCTTTTTCCCCACCCGCTGGCAGATCTGGGTCTCAACGTCTCGGAAGTAGTCCCAGCCCCGCTTTTGGATGATCTCCGGGACGGACAGTCCGGCCTTCTTGACGATCTCGGCATCCGTGGAGATGAGCGGCCATTTTAGACGCTCGGCCAGGATCTTGGCGACGCTGGTCTTGCCCGCGCCGCGATACCCGATCAACACGATGTTCATGTCAGTTGCTTCTCAAGGACGGCGCGCATGACCTCGACCGGAGCCGGCTGCTGAGTCCAGAGTTCGAACTGCCCGACGGCCTGTTGTAGAAACATCTCCAGGCCGTGTATGGTGCGGCAACCGGCCTTGCGCGCCGCCTTCAGCAGGCGCGTCTCCCGGGGGTTGTACACGATGTCCATGACGGTCAGGTGGGACGCCAGCAGCGAATCGGGGACGCAGGCCTCCCCCACGTTCGGACTCATGCCGACCGGCGTGCAGTGGATCAGCACCTGCGCGTTGGGGATGGCGCGGCCGAGCGTCTGCGGCGTGAGTTGGTCGCCCGTGACCGCGACGCCGGTTTTCTCGCGGAGGTCCCGGATCAAGGCTTCACGCTCCTGATCGATGATGGCCAGGATCGTCAGCACGGCCACCTTGGCCTCCATGCAGAGGGCGAAGGCGATGGCGCGGGCGGCGCCGCCAGAGCCCAGGATCAGGACGCGGCCTCCGTCCACCGGCGCGCCGCCTTTGCGGAGGGCGGCCAGGGCCCCCGATGCGTCGGTGTTGTAGCCCGTGAGCGTGGCGCGGTCCGCCACGATCGTGTTCACGGCGCCAATGTTCCGGGCGGTGGTCTCGACCTCGTCGAGATACCGGAGGACGGCGATCTTGTGGGGGATCGTGACGCTGACCCCGCGGATGCCGGTGAGCGCGCGGATGCCGCGCATGGCGCCTTCCACGTCCTCCACCTTGAACGCCACGTATGCGAAGTTGAGCCCCAGGTGCTGGAACGCGGCGTTATGAATGGCGGGTGACAGGGAGTGCTCGACCGGATTGCCGATGAGCGCGCAGAGGCGGGTCTTGGCGTCGATGGGCGGCATGAGATGTGTAGAATAGCGGGGCCGAGGAGAGGGGTCAAGAATTGGCTAACTGGGGCATGGTGCTTATAATGAAGCCCCCAATCGGTTATTACTCACAAGGAGGCTGCTATGCGCAAGCTGTTTATATGTGGATTGATCGCGATGATCGCACTCCTGGGCGCGCAGGGAGGGATCAGCCCGGCCCTTGCTGCCGAGGATGATGGCTCCACGATCACTATCACGTCTCCTAAGGATGGGGACATGGTGGGGGACACTTTCGAGCTCAAGTACGAGCTGGTCAAGGGGTCGAAAGCGGCGCACGCCCATGTCTACCTTGACGGCAAGTACCAGAAGGGCTTTGATGGCACGTTCACGGGGGTGCCCAAGGGAAAGCACGAGATTAAGGTTGCAGCGGCCACCGCGAAGCATGATGTGCTGGCGGCGTCGCAGACCATCACCGTCGAGGTGAAGTAGTCAGACCCTGACAAAGGGGTTGAACCGGATTTCGAAACCGATGCGGGTCTCAGGGCCGTGGCCCGTGATCACGCGGGTGTCCTCGTCCAGGGTATAGAGCCGGGTTTTGATGGACCGCTCGATGGCCTGGGCGTCGCCGCCCCAGAGGTCGGTCCGCCCGATACTCTCGCGAAAGAGCGTATCGCCGGCCAGCAGCAGCTTGGCGGCCTCAAAGTGGAAGCACATGGAGCCAGGGGTGTGCCCCGGCGTGTGCAACGCGATGCCTGTGACCGCGCCGAGTGACAGTTCCTCGTCGTTCTTGAGCCACCGGTCCGGCGGCGGGGCCGGTGTGTAGGGCACGCCGAAGGTCCGGCATTGCAGTTCCAGATTGTCCCACAGTTCCTGGTCCGCCTTGTGCAGCCATAGAGGTGCCCCTGTCGCGCGTTTCATCGCGCCCGAGGCGAGAAAGTGGTCGAAATGGGCGTGCGTGTGCACGATGTAGGTGACCGTCAGGCCCAGCTCCTGCAGCTCCTTCAGGATGCGCTCGGAGTCGCCGCCCGGATCCGCCACGATGGCCTGCTTGGACGTCGGATCGCCGATGATCGAGCAGTTGCACCCCAGGGGAGGCACCGGGAAGGAGCGGAAGATCATGAAGTCTCCTGCTTCGGTTCGCTCAGAGGCTGGCCGGCGGAATCCCAGGTCTGCTTGTTGACGATGATCGGGGCCTTGAACAGCACCGCCAGGGCGATCGCGTCGGAGGAGCGGCTATCGAAGATATAGGTGCGGCCGCCCAGGGTCACCGTGAGATCGGCATAATAGGTTTTCTCTTTCAGAGTGATGACCGCTCGGGTCACCTTGGCGCCGAACTCCAGGAGCATGAGGCGTATGAGGTCGTGGGAGAGCGGCCGGGGCGACGCGCCGCCCGAGAGCGCGCTGGCGATGGACACGGCGACGGTTGGGTCCACGAAGATGGGGACGAAGCGGTCCCCGACGATCAGCAAGACCACAGGACTGTGGTCCACCATGCGGACCTGCACCTCCTTGACTTCGACCCCGTCTTCGGCGGCCCAGACCGGAGGCCCGCACGCCAAGCTCAGGACCAAGCACGCCGCTCCTATCATTGCTGGATGTACGCGTTCCATAGCGCTTCCTCCTGCCCTCTCTCGCCGCATCGCTCGAGAATAGTCCACCAGCGGGGCGTCGTCAACGGGGGCTGCAATCGGGGGAGGGCTGCGGTATAGTAAAAACTGGAGCCATGGAACGAGCGATTCCGAAAGTCACCCGGGGGGCCTTCCTGGTCGCCACCCCCCACCTGCGCGACCCCAACTTCCGGCAGACCGTTGTGCTGATCTGCGAGCACGGGTCCGGGGGCTCGCTCGGCTTGGTGGTCAACAGGCGCACCGACCAGCACATCATGGAGGTGCTGCCGCAGGCAACCGGACTCCACGATAAGGCCGGCTTCGTGTACGTCGGCGGGCCGGTGCAAAAGGACAATCTCCTGGTTCTCCATCGGATGGGGCGGGAGGTCCCGGACGCGCGCCAGATCTTTGACGGGGTGTGCCTGGGCGGCGATCTGGCCGTGCTCGAGGAGGCCTCCGCGGAAGGACAGGAAGGAGACCTGATTCGCGTCTACATGGGCTATGCAGGGTGGGCGCCGGGGCAGTTGCAGTTCGAGCTGGCTACGGGCTCCTGGATCGTGCTGCCGGCTGAGATGAAGATGGTGTTCGCGCGGGACCCGCTCCAGGTCTGGCCGACGATCCTCCGCTCGCTCGGCGGCGCGTACACGCTGTACGCCACCATGCCGCCGGATCCATCCATCAACTGATCTGGGGCTCTATCTTTTCGCCCTCTTCCTGATACGGCAGGCTCACCGCCAGTTGGGCGACGAGTTCCGCCGGCACGGCATACAAGTCGGTCTCTTCCCCGATGCCCTTGAGTGCAAACGTGCACGGCGGCAGATCGTCCGGCAGCACTCCCTGGTTGCGGGCCAGAGCGTAGGTGCGCCGGGCGAGCAGCAGAGAGCCGGCCTCGGCGGTGCTCTCCAGGCGCTGGGCCTTGTTGACCTCCGGCCCGATCACCGTGTAGTCCCAGAGGTATTCGGTCCCCAGGTTGCCGACCGTCACGAAGCCGGTGTTGATGCCGACGCGGATCAGGTGTGGTTCCTGGCCCTGGCTGAGCCAGCGTAGGTTGAGCTCCGTCATCTTCTTCTGCATGGCCAGTCCGGCACGCACCGCGTTGGCGGCGTTACGCTCTACCCGCCGCTCCTCCGCGTCTTCCCCGCCCCCTTCTGGCTCCGCGTCGCCGAAGAAGGCCATGATGCCATCGCCCATGTATTTGTCCAGGGTGCCGCCGTACCCGCGTAAGATGATCGTCATGTCGGTCAGGTAGTCCCGCAGGATCCGCTGGATCTGAAGAGGGTCCGCCCGCTTGCAGAAGGCGGTGAAGCCCTTGACGTCCGCGAAGAAGATGGTCAGTTCGCGTGTGCGGCCCGCCAGCAGGCGGGGAATGGTTTGGGGATTCTCCCGGATCGCCTTGATCGTCTGGGGCGGAAGGAAGCCACCCAGCACGGACTGGAACTGCTCGCGCTCCCGATCCACGAAACGGTAGCGCGCGACCAGGAGGAGAATGGGCGCAAAGCTCAACGCCAAGATGGGATTCACGACCGGCAGGATGACGCCGGCCTTGTTGAACACCAACTGCAGGGCGAAGAGATAGCTGCCCAGGATCGCGATGAAGCCCACCGGGACCACCCACGGACCCCCCGTGAGGGCCGCTCCGGTCAGCAGCAGCACAGGCAAGCCCAGACACAATGCGGATTCGCCCCCTGTCGCGTCGCGCAGGAACTGCCGTTGCAGGAGCATGTTAAGCAGATGCACGTGGAACTCACCAGAGGGGAAATCCCCTTCGAATGGGGTCGCCATGCGGCTGCCCGAACCGGTGGTCAAGTTGGAGAGGACGACGATCTTGCCTTTGAACCGGTCGGGCATACTGGCTTCGCCCTGTGCCAATTTAATCTTGCCCTTGAACAAGTCGGAAGACTTGGCCTTGCCCTTCGCCGATTTAACCTTGCCTTTGAACCGGTCGGGCGGCTTGGCTTCACCCTGCGCCGATTTCAGTTGATCGAGGATCCAGCTATAAGGATAGTGGTGGAAGCGCGCTCCCCAGGGCCCGGCATAGTTGATCCAAGTGCGTCCTTGCTCGTCGATGGGGATGACCACCACTTCCCCTTTGCGGGGCTTGAAGCGGATCGTTCGTCCGCGGTCGATCCGCACGGAAGCGGGATCCACGTCCAGTTGCCGGAAGGCGGCGGCCAGGGCCAGAGACGGCAAAAACCCTCCCTTGAAGGCATAGAGCAGAGGCACTCGCCGCACGACACCGTCCCGGTCGGCGGTGCGCTGGATGTGGCCCAGGCCTCTGGATGATTCGATCAAGCCGGGGAGCGGCAAGGTCACGTCGCCCGCCACTGGGATCTCTCCGAACCCCTGGACCTGGGCCTGCAGGAGGTGCCGGGGCGCCGGGAAGCGGACCAACTTCAGGCTCTCACCCTGGGGAGCGGGTCTCAGGGCAATGGGATAGTAGACCATGCCGGCCTTTTGGGTCGCCTCCACCAGCGCCTTGTCCTCGGCAGGATTCGCGGCCGCATGGTCGAACAGGAGATCGACCAGCACCGCCCGCGCGCCGGATTTGCTGAGCAGGTCGAACACCTGGGCGTGGACGCGCCGGTCCCAGGGCCACCGGCCGAGCCCGTAGGCGTACGCCGCCCGGTCGTCGTAGTCGAAGGCCACCACGGTACCGGAGCGGTCTTGTGAAGGGTCATCCGACACGGGGAGCGGAGGCCGATGCTGGAACCGGAGGTCCACCGTCCAGAGCTCGATGGGCTCCAGGAGCGTAGGCCGCATCAAGTTGAGGAGCAGTGGCAGCCCGATGGCGATGACGCTGCAGGCGAAGATGGTCGTGAGATAAGACCATTTCCACTCGCGGGGGACGAAGCGAATACTCTTCATCCTCCTGATCCTCCGATCGCGGGCGGCTTCGTCGGCGGAGGCGGGGCCGATGGCTCCTCAGAGGGTTCTGACTTCTTGTCGGGTTTCGTCTCGGTGGCCGTCGGGTGCTTTATTTGTGGGCGGTCCGGCTCGTCGGCCTTACCGAAGCCGGGACCTCTCACGCAGCCAGACAGGGAAAGCGCGAACGCACACAGCAGGATGAAGGTAACAAGCCGATATTTGTACATTCCTCTGGTCCTATCGCAACACGTCGGAATGATACGCCAATTGGGGTCAGGAGTCCATATGGCGTCGAAACGGAAGGGGATCACTTAAGGCGCGGTCCCTTCAGAAGGCTCGTCGCTCTTCGGGCGCTCGCTTACTAGGGCGCAGCCCAGCACGCGGTCGAGTCCCAGCAACCCCTGGCCGATAAAGACCGTCACGCGCGCTCCGTTGACCCCGCAGAAAGCGTTCCGCAGGTGCACAGTCCGCCCGGGATCGAGCCGGACGAACACATGGCTGCCCATGACGGCCGGTTCCTGGCTGGCGCCCAAGCTGGTGCCTGGGAGTTCTTGCACGTCGCGCAAGGCGGTGGCGTTGAGGAAAAGGACCGCGACGGCGAGGAGGAGCCCTGTAGCTCCTCCGAGCAGAAGGCGAGCCCAGGCTGGCATGGGCTGTTGGCCCTGCGCTGGCAGCCGTCGCTCGGTGATCCATACCAGCGCGAGACCGGCGGGGACGGTGATCAAGAGCAGACCATGTCCGGCCGTTGTCTGATAGGGGGCCGCCTTCGATGTCTCTGAGAAGATGAAGTAGAGAACTGGCGAGAGCAGAAACAGTGCGGCCGCACTGATCTCGCGGACGTCCACTCGCCGCCCTATCATTCGTCTCCGTAGCGTGTCATGAAGACTTCACTCTACGGAGATGGCGCGTCGGAGTCAATGACAGGCGTGCTATACTCGCCGCCGCCGCACGCGAACCATTGGGGAGGACCTCATTGCGCTTAACTGGGCACGTGATCGGCCTCTTGAAGGAATACATGCGGGACCTCGTCGAGCAGGCGCGCCAAGAAACTGAGGCCCAGCGGTCCTTCGGCTTCACGGCGGCCCCCTACCGAACCGACCATGCGATCTCTGACCTGCTGGCGATCCTGGACGACCGGATCGAATCGGAAGGTCTCCAGGTCGGATTGCCCGACGGGTTCCTGCACCAGATGTGGAAGCTGTGCGAGGAGGCCCGGCCCCACGTCGAAGAGGCCGTCTGGCTGCAGTCCAACCTGAGCGACGCGACACCATCCAAAGCCCTCACGCGCGAGCGCACCTACTGCGCGCTAATGGGGTACATCGAGAAGCAGTCCGGGTGAGCCACCATGTCGCCGCTCATTGACGGGCGCCTGCCCATGGCGGTCGTGCCGCAGCGTTATGATTTGCTGTTGACTGTCGAGCCAGACCGCGGGGAGTTTTCCGGCTCGGTCGCCGTGCACGTGCTGGTTCGGGAGCCGGTGCGAGACATCACCCTGCATGCCCTGGAACTGACCGTCCCCTGCGCTGTGGTAGAGGCCGGCGGGGTGCGATTTCCGGTCCATGTCTCGGTCGATCCTGACTCCGAAACGATCACCCTCACGCCGGATCGCGAGGTGCCGGCGGGTCAGGCGGCACTCACGCTGGACTTTGCGGGTCGCCTGAATCGCCAGATGAGGGGCCTGTACGAGGCGACCGCCGGGGCGGAGCGCTACGCGTTCACCCAGTTCGAGCCGACCGACGCCCGCCGCGCGTTTCCGTGTTTTGACGAACCCGCGCGCAAGGCAGTGTTTCGGATCACGGTAGTGGTGCCGGAGCGGTACCTGGTCCTCTCCAACATGGACGTGGCCTCGGAAACTGTGGATACGGCCGCCGGGCGCAAGACGGTCACGTTCACGGAAACCCCGCCCATGTCCACCTACCTGGCGGCCCTCGCCGTGGCGAAGCTCACGCCCCAGACATCTCTCGTCGACGGCACGCGCGTGACTATTTACACGACGGCCCGGCATGCCGCGCTGACGGGATTCGCCCGCGAGGTGATGGAGGCCTGCTTGCCGAGACTGAACGCGTACTTCGCCGTCCGCTACCCTCTGCCGAAGCTGGACTTGGTCGGCGTGCCCGACTTCGCGGCGGGCGCCATGGAGAATTGGGGCGCGATTTTCTTCCGGGAGAATCGCCTGCTCGTGGATGCCGCCCAGGCGTCCGTCAGTACGCTGCGCGCCGTGGCCGATGTGATCACCCATGAGGTCGTCCACCAGTGGTTCGGCAATCTCGTCACGATGGAGTGGTGGGACGATCTGTGGCTGAACGAGTCGTTCGCCACGTGGCTCGCCTGCAAGATCGTGGACGACTGGCGCCCGGACTGGCGTTCCTGGACGGAATTCGTCCGGGACAAGCAAGCGCCCCTCGGCGTGGATGCACTCTCCTCGACGCGGCCGATCTGCTCGAAGGTCCGTACGGCGGCTGAAGCGGAAGAGATGTTCGACGCCCTGACGTACGAGAAGGGCGCGTCGGTGCTCCGCATGCTCGAGCAGTTCCTGGGCGAGGACGCGTTCCGACGCGGCATACAGCGATACATCGCAGCCCATCAGTACGGGAGCGCCTCAGCCGCCGACCTCTGGGAGGCGCTGGAGGCGGCGTCCGGACAACCGGCGCCAGTGATTGCGAGCGACTGGTTCACACGTCCAGGGTACCCCCTGGTGACCGTCTCCGCGGCCGGGTCGGATCTGCAGAAACTTCTGCTAGAGCAGCGGCGATTTCGAGCCGGCCGGGAGGCGAGGGAGAAGCCCGAACCACCGTGGGCGATCCCGTTGACCCTGGCCTTCGAGGATGACGAGGGAGTCCGGCGCCATCGCATCCTCATGACGGACGCCCGTACCCAGGTTTTGTTGCCGGCGCACGGGAAAGTCCGGTGGGTCTCCGCTAACGCCGGCGAGCTTGGTTACTACCGCACGCACTATGACCAAACACTCCGCTCTGCCTTGGCGAACTCCTGGGCTCGGCTCCCCGCGGAAGAACGGTTCGGCTTGCTCGACAATGCCTGGGCGCTGGCGCACAAGGGCACGCTACCGATCGACGACTTCCTCGATCTGGTCGTGCGCGCCCGCGGAGACGACAC
>Ga0209157_1003820_pt1 | contig 11421 bp, 11 predicted proteins | sample GraSoiAngelo_135_FD_185892 | JGI IMG/M metagenome (GOLD analysis project Ga0209157, IMG submission 185892) | Grasslands soil microbial communities from the Angelo Coastal Reserve, California, USA - 14_0929_05_40cm (SPAdes) (version 2) | ecosystem: Environmental > Terrestrial > Soil > Grasslands ... | reverse complement strand
AGACGCCAGCACTTCCTCCATCGCCCCCGTGGAGAGCCGGTGGCCGGCGACGTTGATGATGTCGTCGGTCCGGCTCATCACCCAGAGATAGCCGTCGGCATCCTTGTACCCGGCGTCGGCAGTCAGGTAGTAGCCGGGATACTGACTGAGATAGGACTCCACGAAGCCCGCGTCGTTGTCCCACAGGGTGGGCAAGCAGCCGGGCGGCAGGGGCAGCTTGACGACGAGGCTCCCCGTCTGGCCCGAGGGGACCTCGCGACCATCCGCTCCCAACACGCTCACGTCGTAGCCCGGCACCGCGCGCGCGCACGAGCCCGGCTTGACCGGGATCGCGCCCAGGCCGAGGCAGTTCGCCCCGATCGGCCACCCCGTCTCGGTCTGCCACCAGTGGTCGATCACCGGAACGCCGAGCCGCTGCTCCGCCCAGTGGAGCGTGTCGGGATCGCACCGCTCGCCGGCCAGGAACAGGGTCCGGAAGCGGCTGAGATCGTAGCGCCGCACGTGCTCGCCGCTCGGGTCGTCGCGCTTGATGGCGCGGATCGCGGTGGGCGCCGTGAACTGGACGCGCACGTCGTGCTGGGAAATCACGCGCCAGAACGCGCCAGGGTCGGGCGTGCCGACCGGCTTCCCCTCGTAGAGAATGGTGGTGTTCCCGTTGAACAGCGGGCCGTAGAGGATGTAGGAGTGGCCCACGACCCATCCTAGGTCGGAGGCCGCCCAGTAGACCTCGCCGGGTTCGACGCCGTAGATCTTCTTCATGCTCCACGTGAGCGCGACGAGGTGTCCGCCGTTGTCGCGGACGACTCCCTTCGGCATGCCGGTCGTCCCCGAGGTGTACAGGATGTACAGGGGATCGGTCGCCGCCACGGGTACGCACTCCGCCGGCTGCGCTCCTGCCATGAGCTCCGACCAGTCGAGATCGCGACCGGGGACCAGCGGCGCTCGCTCCTCTCGTCGCTGGAGGATGATGCAGCGGCGGGGCTTCACGGCGGCGAGCTCGATCGCCTTGTCGAGGAGCGGCTTGTAGGACACGACGCGGTTGGGCTCAACCCCGCACGACGCCGAGACGATGACGGTCGGCTGGGCGTGGCTGATGCGGGCGGCCAGCTCGTGCGCGGCAAAGCCTCCGAACACCACCGAGTGGATCGCGCCGATCCGCGCACACGCCAGCATCGCCACGGCGGCCTCAGGGACCATCGGCATGTAAATGATCACACGGTCGCCCCGCTTGACGCCTTGCCCGAGCAGGACGCCCGCGAACCGGGAGACGCGATCCAGCAGGTCGCGGTAGGTGAAGCTGGCGACCGTTTGCGTGACCGGGCTGTCGTAAATGAGAGCCGGCTGATCAGCGCGCCCGGCAGCGACGTGACGGTCGAGGGCGTTGTAGCAGGTGTTGACGACGCCACCGGAGAACCACCGATAGAAGGGCGCTCGAGAGGTGTCGAGTACCTGATTCCAGCGCCGGTACCAGTGCACGGCTTCGGCGGCTTCGGCCCAGAACGGCTCCGGCGCACCGCGCCAGCGCGCGTATGCCAGATCCTGCGTGTCCTGCATCGCCACCCCTCCTGCGGGATGGAGTCTACCTTACTGGGCCGCGCCCGCCACTCCGCGTTCCGTTCTTGGCTGGCTGGTTGCTTCGCATGCTTCAAGCGTCCGACGACGCCGCCCCTTAGCGCGGGCGAGATCAGTCCTCAGCTCACCGCTTTCTTGACGAGCGCGCCAATCTTTGCCTCTTCGGCGGCGGTGAACTCCTTCAGCGCGAAGGCCGTTGGCCACAGGGCGCCTTCGTCGAGGTTCGCCTTGTCGCTGAAGCCTAACGTCGCGTACCTCGTCTTGAACTTCTGCGCGCTTTGAAAGAAGCAGACGACCTTGCCGTCCTTGGCATACGCGGGCATCCCGTACCAGAGCTTCGGCGAGAGGGCTGGCGCGCTGGCTCTGATAAGAGCGTGGAGCCGCTTGCCCATGGCGCGATCCGGTTCCCGCATCGCGGCGATCTTCGCAAGCACGGCGCTTTCCCCGTCCGCCTTGTCGGCGCGCAGTTCTTGGACGCGCTCCTTCATCGCGGCTCGTTCCTCGGCCGTGAATCCCTTGGACTTCTGCGTTCCCTTCTTGGGGCTCATAGACCTCCTCATACGGCTTACCAAGCGCGTTGGTTCGCCGCCGGCGGATCGGGAATCGTGAGGGTGTCCGGCCGCGCGGTCGGCGGGCCCACGCGGCGCAACGTCACGGGCTTCTCCAGATCCCCACCACTGATCGTGAGCTTGTCGCCGGCGAGCTTCATCCCGTAGACCTGCCACATGCCGTCGCCCAACGTGATCCACAAGCTGTCACCGACGACGCGCCAGCGCGCGACGTCCTGGCCGAACTGCGCCGAACTGTCGCTCCGCACCATGATGTGACGGATCTCATCACCGGCGCGCGCCTGCCAGTCGCCGGTCAGTCGCACCGGCGCCTGGGAGAGGGCGGCTGCGAGCGCCACCGCGACGACCGCCAGCACTTTGGTCATGAGACCAATTTTAGCGGGATCTATTGCGCTTGTGCAGCGGGCTCCGCGAGCACTGCCACCTGGCCTTCCCATTGCTTCATCATGCGCACGAACGCCCCGCTCAACTCCGGATCGAACTCGAGGCCTTTGCGCTCCTCCAGGTAGCCGAGCGTCTTCTCGAACGACCACGCTTCCCGGTAGGGCCGCCGCGTCCGCAGCGCGTCGTACACATCGCAGACATGCACGAGCTTGCTCGCCTGATGACAGTCGCGCGGGTAATGCAGCACCGGGTATCCACCGCCATTGATCATGATGTGATGCTCGTAGGCCACCACGACGGCGAGATCGAGATCTTCTTCGGCCTCGAGCAGCAGGCGCGCACCCGCGGCCGGGTGCTCATTCATGAGCGCCCGTTCCTCGTCGGTCAACTTCCCGGGCTTCGTGAGCACTTCGATGGGAATCTTGATCTTGCCGATGTCGTGCAGCAGCCCGGCCACACCGAACGTGCGGACATCCGTGGCCGACAGGCCGAGAAACTCCGCCAGCGCCATCGACAGCACGGCGACGTTCATCGAGTGCGTCGTCGTGTACTGGTCGAATTCTTTCAGCTGCAGCAGCGGCAACATGATCTGCCGGCCGCCGTGCATCGCCACCGCGAGCGAGCGCACGACCGCTTCCGCCTCGGCCAGCGGAATCGCCCCCGTGGACTGCACCTCGCCCTGTAGCCAGCGCAGCGTATCCACCTCTTCGCCCAGCGAGAAACTGATCGTCGCGGTCGGCAGGGGCTCGGGGGCGCCCTCCGTCTCGCCTTTCAGACCGACGGCTCCAAACCGAATGCTGCTCTGGCGCATCTGCCGCGCTTCCGTACTGATCGCCGACAGGGTGAGCCGCGCCAGCACCTCCTCCAGAAATCCTTCGAAGTCCTCGCGGCTCACCCGATCTTCGAACTCGAGGCGCTGGATGCCGGCCTGCGCGAGCCGCTTGCCCCAGTCCCAGGCCTTCAGCTCGCGGAGCGGCATCCGCCCGAACACGACTTCATCCCCGAGGAACGTAAAGAGCGGGCGCTGGGTCTCGGCCTGCAGATCCTGGATGTGCTGGTAGGCGGCGTCGAGCGCGCGCTCACGCGCCGGGTGCCCGTCGCGATACAACGCCATCGCGGCGAGCGCTTGCGCGAACGCGTTCAGAAACCGTGCCGGATCGCCGCTCATCGTTTCACCGCCGCATTGCGGATGTCGGGATCTTTGGACTCGGCAGCCAGCGTCAGCATCGCCGCCGCGCGCGCATCGCCGCGCCAGCTCGCGGCCAGCGCCATCAGCGCGGCCAGCAATTCGAGTGAACGCGCGGGGAGTCGCCTCCGACCGAACCAAGTGGTACCACCATCGACGAGCACGAGGAGCGTGTTCAGCGCGGCACTATGGCGCACGCGCCCCAGCACCTTGATGGCGAGCACCCGCAACTCCGAGGCGGTCGTACCGTCGAGGGCGATCTCGGTGATCAACGGCAACACCGACGGGGGGCAGTCCTCGAGCGCCGCGCTCAGCGCGAGTCGGACCGTTCGCGGGTCAGCGTCGCGTAGCGCGCCCACCAGTGCGCGCTCGCGTTCCGCCGGGATCTTGAGTGCCACCTTCACGGCCTCGCGCCGGACCCGCGCGTCCTCGTGCGCGATGAAGGTCGCCGCCGTGAAGCCCTCCGGAAGCGCCGCCAAGCCGTCGAGAATCAGCAGCAGATTGCGCGTGACGTACCAGGGGATGCCGCGGGACAATCGCGCGGCGATCACGGGGCCGAGCTCGCGGGGTGCCTGGGAGAGGCGATCGAGCAGCCCACGGCGCGTCGTGCGCGACTCCGAGGCACCCAGGACATCGAGCAGCGGCTCGAACGCATCCACCGACAGCCGCGGCATGACGCGATCCAGCGTCTGAAAATCGGGCGGCTCGCTGGCCGCGAGCTGCCGGATCACATCCGGCGAGGTGACGCGCGTCCACAGGGGCGCGATGTCGGCCCGCACGGGTGGGCGTGACGATTCGGGAACCGCGGCAGGCTCGGCGAGCAGATCGACGAGTTGAGCGACGTGGTGCTCGGCGACCAGCCGCTCGATCGCACGCCAGGCGCCGTATCCCAACGTGCCGGTCTCGACAGCCGTCTGCACGATGCGCAACGCTTCGGCGGACTGCGGCCCGCTCTTGCGCGGGGCGGCCGCGGCGGCGAGGGGAGGCGACGCGGCGGCCATTTTGTGCAGCGCCTGTCCATACGCGTCCGGAGTCGGATCCTCGAGCGTCCATCCGCGCAGCAGATCCCGCACCTGTTCACGCAGCGCCTCGTCCGCCTGGGGGCGCGCTTCGGCCGTCCCCTGCTCCGCGTGTTGCGCCAACTTCGACAGCATTCGCACCAGCGGATCGGAGACCGTCTTGTGGGACGCGTCCGCCATGGCTCGCACGATGTCCAGGACGGCGTCCACGGCCAAACCGTGCGTCGCGTCGATCGCGAACTTGGTGCGTTGCGCGCTGTCGCCGCCCATCTCGATCAGGCGGCGCAGCGTACCGGGCTGCAGGGCGCCAACCAGCTTCGACGTGCGGCGCCGGAGGGCCGCCGCCTCCGCGCCGCCGGTGTGCTTCAGCTCATCCGCGATTTGCAGCAGGTAGCCCACGATGACCTGGTCGTAGGCCGCGCCGCCCGGATGCTGATCGATCGCCTTGGCTATCACAGAGGGTTCGGTGGGGGGCGGTGGCGCGTCGTCGCTTGCCATCGCCTCGGCGGCGAGCGCGGCGCGCGCCAGTCCCACCCAGAGCTGCGAGCCGCGCAGCCCACGCTCCTGTGCGCCCTTGTCATCGGCGGCGGGCGACGTTTCGTCCTCCGGGAGCAGCTCCAGCCGCTCGTACGTGATCGAATGCAACCGGATGTGATCCCACGCGCGCAGCCGCTGCGGCGGGCCTAATCCTAGCGGGTCGCCAGAGCGCTCGCCGTCAATCGCCAACGTCTTCAGCACATCGGTGACCTCTGCGACGCGCAGGCCGCGATGGAATGTGACGGCGCCGAGGTGGTGGCGATGGAGCCGGCCGGCAAGCTCGGCGAGGAGCGGGTTCTTCGGATCGGTGGCGACGCCTTCGATGACGAGCTGTTGCCGAGCGACCCCCAGGGCGAGCGTCGTACGACCTTCGAAGAGATGCTCGGCACGGCGCGTCACGCCCGCCGCGGCAGGCGCGAGCGACGGGTGGCCCTCCGGGTACATGGCGTGCTTGTGGAGCGCGATCGATAGCTCAATAAGGAAGTCGGCCAGCTCTCGTGAGAGGGCTGCCTTTTCGTGGACAGTCGGCGCGGACGGCGGAGGCCCAGCCATGGCCTTCCAAAATAGTGCTCGGTCCGGTGCCGAAGCTCACTTTCGCAAAACGCAACGCCCCGGGGAAACCCCGGGGCGTCTTGTAACTGCCTGCAAAGTCTACCTGCTGCGTCTGCTGCGTCTGTGCGTCTAGGCTTTAATACATACCACCCATGCCACCGCCCGGCATCGGCGGCGCCTTCTCCTTCTCCTTCCTCTCGACCACAACGCACTCGGTCGTGAGGAGCAGGCCCGCGATGGAAGCGGCGTTCTGCAGTGCCGTCCGCGTGACCTTGGTCGGGTCGATGACGCCCGACGCCACGAGGTCCTCGAACTTATCGGTCGCGGCGTTGTAGCCGAAGTTCCTGTCCTTCGACTCCTTCACCCGACCCACCACGATCGAGCCTTCGGCGCCCGCGTTCTGGGCAATCCACCGGATCGGCTCTTCGAGCGCCTTGCGCAGGATGTCCACGCCGGTCTTCTCGTCTTCATCAGCGCCCTTCATCTTGTCGAGCGCGCGCTGCCCCCACAGGAGGGCCACGCCTCCGCCCGGCACGATGCCTTCCTCGACCGCCGCGCGAGTCGCATGCAGCGCGTCCTCGACACGGGCCTTCTTCTCCTTCATCTCGGTCTCGGTCGCAGCACCGACGTTCAGCACGGCGACGCCGCCGGCGAGCTTCGCCAGACGCTCCTGCAGCTTCTCTTTGTCGTAGTCCGACGTCGACTTCTCGATCTGAGCCTTGATCTCCGCCTTCCGGCCCTCGATGTCCTGGGCCTTGCCCTTGCCGTCGACGATCGTGGTGTTGTCCTTGTCCACGATAATGCGCTTCGCGCGGCCGAGATCGTTGAGCGTCGTGTTCTCGAGCTTGAGGCCGAGCTCTTCCGAAATGACCTGCCCGCCGGCGAGAATGGCGATGTCGCGCAGCATCTCCTTGCGGCGATCACCAAAGCCCGGCGCCTTGACGGCGGCGACCTTCAGCGTGCCACGGAGCTTGTTGACCACGAGCGTCGCCAGCGCTTCGCCCTCGACATCCTCGGCGACGATGAGCAGCGGCCGGCCCGACTGCGCCACCTTCTCGAGCGCAGGCAGGAGGTCCTTCATCGTCGAGATCTTCTTGTCGTAGATGAGGATGTAGGCATCCTCGAGTGTGGCTTCCATCTTCTCGGGATCGGTGATGAAGTAGGGCGAGAGGTAGCCGCGGTCAAACTGCATCCCGTCCACCGTCTCCAGCGTGGTCTCGAGGCTCTTGGCTTCCTCGACCGTGATCACGCCATCTTTGCCGACCTTGTCCATCGCGTCGGCGATCTTCTCACCGATTTCTTCGTCGCCGTTGGCGGAAATCGTGGCGACCTGCTTGATGTCCTTCCGGCCCGAGGTTGGAACCGAAATCTTCTTCAGCTCAGCGACGATGGTCTCGACCGCGGTGTCGATGCCGCGCTTCAGCGCCATCGGGTTCGCGCCGGCCGTGACCGACTTCAGGCCTTCGCGATAAATCGCCTGCGCGAGCACGGTCGCCGTGGTCGTGCCGTCGCCCGCGAGGTCGGACGTCTTGGTCGCCACTTCCTTCACCATCTGGGCGCCCATGTTCTCGATCTCGTCGTCCAGCTCGACTTCCTTCGCGACAGTGACGCCGTCCTTGGTGACGGTCGGACTGCCGAACTTCTTATCGATGACGACATTCCGGCCCTTGGGCCCGAGCGTCACCTTCACTGCATCGGCCAGCTGATCGACGCCCCGCTTGAGCCTGGCGCGGGCCTCGGTGCTGAACTCCAGAAACTTGGCTGCCATGTCTGTGCTTCCTCCCTGAGGGCTGCTTACGCGAGCTTCGCGATGACGTCGGCTTCTTTGATCAGGATGATCTCTTCGTTGTCCAACTCGACCTGCGTACCGCTGTACTTCCCGTAGATGACGCGATCCCCCACCTTCAGCTCCATCGGGATCGTCTCACCCTTCTCCCGCCGCCCCGGACCCACGGCGATGATTTCGCCCTGGATCGGCTTCTCTTTGGCAGTGTCGGGGATGTACAGCCCACCCTTCATCGTCTCGGTCTCCTCCATCGGCCGGATCGCCACGCGATCGGCCAGCGGGTAGACCTTGTACTTCGTGGTCGTCTTGGTTGCCGTTGGCATGATGCTCGAACCTCCGTAACGCTTTGAATTGATTAGCTGTTAGCACTCGCAGATGGTGAGTGCTAATTGACGACGGGGGGGAATCTCTCCAGACTGCGGGGGCGTGTCAAGGGGCCAGCGCGCGGACAGCGGCGACGGCTCGGGCGTGTTGGGTGGCGGTCGTGGAGTCCAGGGGGATGGTCGCGGCGCTCACAACCACGCCGGACCGCGTATCGGCCAGACGAACATGAAACCAGGCGGGCTGCCCCGGGCCGGCATCTCTGAACGTAAAGTACAAGAGGGCCGCCGTGCGCCCACTCCCACCCCGAAGCTTCGGCCGCACTTTGATCCCGCGCGCGCGCAGGGCGCGGGCAAGCTCGACGCTTTGGGGGTCCTTCTCTTCGACCACGATGCTATAGCCGCGAAGCTGGTCTGGCAGCCGATTGGAAGCGCAGGCGAGTATTAGCAGAATGCATGTCGGCAGGACTGCACGTGTCATTGTACGATCCGTCGCGCCCCCACCCACCGCGTCACCCACCACGCGCCCTCGGGATCCCGGGCCTCCAGCCGCGACAACTTGACTCCGGTGTTCGAGCTGTGAATGAACTTCTGCTCGCCGACGTACATCCCCACATGGGTGATGCCACCACCCGGCTGCGCCGCGAAGAGGAGAATGTCTCCGGGTCGCACGGCCTCGATGACGGGCATGACTTCTGTTCCTGAGCGCGCCTGGTCGCGACTCATGCGCGGCACACGAATGCCGTGCTGGCCGTACGCCCATTGCACCAGCCCGGAGCAATCGAATCCATTCGCTGCGGTGCCACCCCACACGTAAGGCGTGCCGAGCGCATCGAGCGCTGTCTTCACAATGTCGGCGGCATTGCCAGTGATGATGCTGGGCGCCACGAGGAGGAGAGGAGGCGTCGCCTCGTTGCGCCGTGGACTCGGCCAGCGGCGATCCACGGCCTTGCCGATTGTCACCGAGAAGCCGATGGAGGCCCCGAATCCGTCGCGGGCGCTTGGAGTCGTGCGCCAGAACCCGCGCGGCCCGACGTCCTGCAGCCGGTACACGACTTCGGTACCGACAGCCGCCCAGGGGATCGGGCGCCACTCCACCCCTGCGCCGAGCGTCCAGAGTGCGGCGAGCTCCTGCGACGTGGTATCTGTCGACACGCCGAGTGCGACGCCCGCGAGGCCGTACGGTCCCCATGTGGAGCGGCGCCGCCACGCATGCAGCTGCCATCCCGCTCCATAGAACGCGTGGTGGCGGCCGAGACGGTCGTGAATCAGGACCTGCGCGGTCAGACCGTGCGAGAAGATGCCGGCGAGTGGTGCGTCGGTGCGCAGCTCGTACGTTGTGGACTGATTGCCTTGATACCAGCGGCCCAGTCGAAGATCGACATCACGACCCCCCCCCACTCCTTGGGCGGGGAGTTGGGAGACGCCGGCAATGAAGAGGACCAGCTCAATCCGCGGCCGCGATCGCGGCATGTTCCTCGGTGGCTCGAGGCGCCATGTGATGCGAGAGCAGGTGGGGCAGTCGTCGCATCAGCCGGACCCACGTCCACAGTACGGCGAATCCGAACACCAGCGCTCCGGTCCCGGCGATCGCCAGCATCAGGACTGGACTCTCGAACCGCAACGCCACGAGCGCGCCGAGCCAGAGGCCGACATGCGACGCCGCCCATGCCCACGCGGGGGTCAGGAGCCACCCCACCACGACGAGCAAGTGCGCTAGCCACCGCGGCATGATTCCCTACCCTTTACGCACGATGACGGCGACGGCGAGGATGGTGAGCACCAGCGTGAACCCCGCGCCGGCGGCAACCGGGAGATAGATGTGGAGCCGGGCGAGCGTGAGGGCGAGGGCGATGATCGCCGCGCCAACGACCATCGGGAGGGCGAGCGCAGGAATCGAGACGTCGCCACCCCGCGCCGCTCGACCCGCCGTCACCACGCCGCCCATCCAGGCAAGGAAGGTGCCCAGCATCCACCAGACAGGCAGGTACCACCAGGTGCTGCCACCGCCGACGGCATCCCAGGTCCAGGGAAACGCGTGGAAGGGCCGCAGCAGCACGATGTCGATCGCCATGAAGACGATTGTACCCCACAGACCCATGGCCGCGGCGCTCGCGATGCCCTGCGTCGTCCGTGCGCCGGCGAAGAAACCGGGCAAAAACGCCGCCGCGACGCCGCCGGCGAGCACCAGGACGGTTTCGACCAGCGACGCCACGATACCGGGAGATAAGAGCCGTGCGACCACGAGATAGAGGATCACCGCAGCGGCGGTGACCACACCGACAATGGTTCCGCTGAGCAACACGTGGCGGAACTCAGAGCGTTCCATGGTCGCGGAGGTCATGCGGCTCCTTATGAAAGCAGTTGATCGAGGTTCCCTCAATCTAAACGACGCATCTTACGTCGCAAACACATACAGAACCGCGACATCAGTCACAGCCCACGCGGCCAATGCCCGATACATCCCGCGCTGATGTTGCTCGGGGCGCCGCGTCGCATGCTCGAGCAACCAGGGTACGAGCACCGCCAGCCACAACACTAGAGGCGCTATCAGCCATCGGCCGTCAGCCTTCAGCAGGATCGCCGCCCACGCGAGCATCCCGAAGGCCAGCAGTGTGCATACGATCGCCACGATCAAGCTCGCGCGCATTCCCAGGATCAGCGCCAATGTGCGATCGCCGCGACGGCGATCCTCATCGAACTGATACAGTTGGGTGAGCGGATAGAGCCCGGCGAACAGCGGGCAAAACGCCAGCAGCACGAGGCCGTGACCGACATCAAGGGGTCGCCCGGTCGCGGCCCACGCGGCGTACGGCGTGATCGTACCGAACCCCCACATGTTGATGACCCAATCCACACCCGCGACCGCCTTGAAGCGAAAAGGCGGCACTGAATAGAGGATGGACAGCGCAAAACAGGTCGCGTAGGCGAGCTGAAATCCGCGGGGCAATGCGAAGGCCAGCACTTGTCCGATCACGAGCAGCGCGACGCTGAAATGCAGCAAGTATCGCGGCAGCGGCGGCGGCGCGTGCAGGTACCCGATGTCGCCCTCATCCTTATCGAAGACGCTATTGATCGCGAGGGTCCCACCGTTCAGAAAAATCACCCAGATCGCGAGACCGCCCAGCGCCTGCGACAACCACGCACCACGCACCACGCCCGCGAATCCGACCGCGAGCACGTAGCCCAGGACCGTATGTCCCGCCATGATCGGCCATTCGGCGGGACGCATGTGCAGGATATAGGAGTAGAAATCGCCGGGCAGGAGTCGGTAGCCCCACCGCCGCCACGCGTTGAGTGTCCCGGCAGGGGCGGGGGGGGCGTCTCTCCCGCTCACCACTTCAGGCCGAGCGCCGATGCCGCGATCCGCAGGCCAATCAGCGTCAGATCAGCGCGAACGGATTCGATTTCCTTGCACAGCGGCACGACCAGACCGGCGAGGCCCCCGGTCGCCACCACCACCGGCCGCGTCCGGGAAGGCCACTCGGCCTTGATG
>Ga0209157_1003818_pt1 | contig 11424 bp, 14 predicted proteins | sample GraSoiAngelo_135_FD_185892 | JGI IMG/M metagenome (GOLD analysis project Ga0209157, IMG submission 185892) | Grasslands soil microbial communities from the Angelo Coastal Reserve, California, USA - 14_0929_05_40cm (SPAdes) (version 2) | ecosystem: Environmental > Terrestrial > Soil > Grasslands ... | reverse complement strand
TGTATCTGGTGCATGGCGGTGGACTTCCAATGCCGGATTTGCCGGATCGTTGTATTGAAGTGGGCCGCTATCTCCGCAAGCGAGTTGTCTTCAGCGTGAAAGAGATAGAGCGCCTGGAAGTGCCGTGGGTCCTTCACGGCGTCGTATATTTTGGGGTACAGCTCGTCCCGGCGGCTCTCGTCCTCGAGCAGGATAAGCATCTCTTCCTGATCACGGCGCAGGTCGACCACGTCCTGGTGCAACTCGACGACTGCAAAAGCCCCTTTGCCGGCCTCCTTGCCTGTCCAGACGTCGAGCTGATCGCGCTCGCCCATCACAGATTTCTTGTAACGTTCGATGGCGTTCGTGGTCAGGTCGCGGACTTTCTCGGCAAAAGCGATCTCGAGGAACTCTGCCTGGGCGCAGTTCACATCCGACCAGACGAGTTTGAAAATCTTCGCTTCGACTTCTAAGCCGATCTCTTCTCTTATGACATCGTCGAAACCCTTCACGTGGCTTTCGCAGATGCGGATCGTCCGTGCGTTCAGCTCGGCCTGAAGGTGTCCGCGAATATCGTCGTCCTTCAGCCCGGATTTCCGGATCAAAAACACCAGCGTCTCGTTTTTGAGCTTCTCCTTAAGGGCAATCCAGCCGAATGGCGGACGGCACCATACCTCGCGAATTTCCGCCTCGACGTCCGCGAATCGCGTGTACAGTTTGCCGGCTGCGGTCTTAGCGGTAAGCGGTGGAACCGGTTTGGCCGTAGTCGGACACGATCGAGGGACCAATTAACCGAGGGTTTTGAGATGCGAAGAGTCGCCATTCTTGCGGCCGACGGCGTGGTGGCGCTTACCGTAGTGATGAAAAAATCTACCGTGTACGGATGATTGGCGTCAAAGGTTCCGCGAAAAGCGCCCCACTATTGGCGATCAATCTGCTCTTTCTGTCTCTAATCTGGGATCTCGGCCTCGACGAGTTTCGCAAGAAGAGTGAGCGATTCCTGCCAGCCGAGATAGCAAGCCTCGGGTGGAATGACAGATGGCACGCCTTCTTGCACTACATTCACCTCAGTCCCGACAGACACCTTCTTCAAGGACACTGTCGTCTGCATTTCTCCCTTTAAGTTTGGATCATCGAATTTGTCGGTATGACGAATTCGTTCGTTTGGCGTCAGTTCCAGATACTCTCCGCCGAAGGAATGGCTTCGGCCGGTTGTAAAATTTGTGAATGACATCTTGTAAGTGCCGCCAACTCTGACGTCGACATGATGAACTTTGCCGGTGAACCCGTTCGGTGGAAGCCACTTGACCATGGCATCGGCATCAAGGAATGCTCGATAGATTTTTTCAGGTGTCGCGCGCAGCACGCGATGAAGGCGAATGGTATTTGTGGACACGATTGCTCCTTTCAATTTGGATCTTGTGAGTCGCATTACCGTGGCCTTCCTTTCTTCGGGCGGCCACTTTCGCGTCTCCGTGGTTTAGTCGGACGACGCCGAGCCGGATCGACACTTCCCGCAAAAAATGCGAATCGGAGTCGATTACCTCCTCAGGTTATAGAGAGCGAGGAGAAAGCAAAGGAACGACAAGACGTCCAACGGTTCCCGGAACCACGTCCAGAAAGTCCAGTTCGCCACGCGCGCTGAAAGTTCCGGCGACGGCGGCGCATCCAGCGGAATCTTCTGGAACGTCAACATCTCCCGGATGAAATACACTCCGCTCCAAACGCGCATGACAAAATACGAGCCGAGGCCGATCAAGAGAAAACGGCGCACTGCCGCCTCACTAAACGTCAGCACAAGCGCAGCCACGACGAACACCGTGATCGCGAGATGCACCGGAATCCAGAACCGCTGCAACGGAACGCCGGTATTCGGCTGAATCACCGAGAACGACGCGGGCGGCGATCTTTCCACAGGGGCGTCAGGACGATGTGTTCGTAAAGGCCGCCTCCAATGGCTCCAGCCATGGAAAAGCAGAGGAGTATCAGCGACCATTCCCCCAAATACGCTTTCATCATAACCTGCAAACCTCAGGTCAGAGACTCGGGACGCTTTCATACCCTGGCTCCAAATCTACTGAATGGCCGCGGTCCTTGGCCAATGATAAAACGTGATGTCTAATATCACCGCTACGAATCTTTCCGGAATAGACATGAACCTCTTTCTGGTGCTGCACGCTGTGCTGAAGGACAAAAGCGCGACTCGCGCCGCGAAGCGGCTGAACCTGACGCAATCTGCGGTGAGCAATGCGCTCGCCCGATTGCGCGTCGCCTTTAACGATCCGCTCGTCGTACGCGCGGCCGAGGGCTAGTACCAACGCCCCCGCACCGTTGAACTTTTGCCGTCGCTGGAGTAGCCCGCCATCGGACATTTGCAGACTGCCGTGAGCCAGGATGGGAGCGATCCGGCGGCGATCGTGCGGTGTTTCACCCTCGCGTGCGCCGACGCCTTCCAGATCTGCGACGCGTGCCACGGTTGGTCGAAGCGCTATCTCGCGGGATGACGCGCGCCAGCCTGCGCGTCGTCAGCATTGACTACCTTCATGCGAGCAACGGGCTGCAAAGTGGCGAAGTGGATATGCTGATAGCAATGAAGCGCGACGCAAAGGGATTGCATTGGGCCGGCTGGCCGCCGCACTGACGTGGGCGAAGGTTCTATATCCCAAAGTTGCTGTAGAATCGTGATTGAGAGGTGCCTATGAATAACCGAAGAGTTTGTATCCTAGCTCTGTTTTCGGGTTTGGTGGCGGTTCTCAGCGTCGATCTGATGGCGCAACGAGGTGGATTTCGGGTCGGAATCGCGCCAGCTTTCCGCGGGCCCGTGGTCACCCCCGGCTTCGGCCAACCCCTGCCGGTGCCATTTGGGGTAGCGTCATCCACGTTTGGTTTTTCTGCGCCCCAAATGCCCTTCATTGTGAACGCCGGCGGGTTCGGGGTATTTCCCGGTTTCGGTAGCGTGCCATTTGGTTGCTGCGCGGTTCCCCAAGTCATCGTGCCCGGACAGGTCTCCTTTCCAGGCCGAGTTGTAGCTCCGGGAGCTTTGGGTTTCGGCCCGGGCATCGTCCCTGGACGGACTGTCTTTCCCAGCTTCTTTCCCAGCTTCTTTCCCAGCTTCTTTCCCAGCTTCGCTCCCAGCTTCGCTCCGGGCCAGATTATTGTTCCGCGACAGACGGTTTTTGTGGCAGGGCTGCCCCCAATCGGGACACCCCGTGAGCAGGTCGTGAGGCAGTTCGGTTCGCCAACGGTTTCCATCGTCACCAGCACGGGCGAGACGCTGCACTTCAGTGGCGGCGTTAGCGTCTTCATTCAGAATGGGCAAGTCGCCAGCCCAAGGTGAGTTTGTTGAATACCGGCGTTGTCCACCCGGCACTGGCTTCGCTGCCGGCCAGTTTCGCAGTTCGGCTTTCTCTGTATCAAGGTGGAAACTGCCAATCTGGATGGACATCGGAATAAGTGAACAATCTCTATAAATCCTTTCTAATCTATGGATTCCTCATTCACTCTATTTGGAACGAAGAGGAACAATTGGAACAAACGTTTATTCCTGCTTGTTCCAACGATAGGAAACAAGTAATTAACTGATAATACGAGGCTTATGCTCATTGTTCCCTTCGTTCACTAAGATGCGGATGTAAAGGGCCACTGGAAGGCCGAGAAAGAAATGGAGCACGCCACAACCGGCATGGCCTCGAAGCACATGGACATCGGACCGCACATGAAGATGACCAATGCGGTTCAGCCGAACGACAAGGAGCGGGCCGATGAGATTGTCCGAACTGCACGTCGCGTGCTTGAGCAATACAAAGACTACAAGGTCGCGGAAAACGATGGCTACCGCATCTTCTTACCCAATATTCCCCAGCCGATGTATCACTTCACGAACTACCGTTATGGATTTGAGGCCGCCTTCCGATTCAATGCCGAGCATCCGACTTCATTGCTTTATGAAAAGCGCGGTGACGGCTACCGGTTCATCGGTGCGATGTATACCGCGCCTTGGCGCACCAACGAGGACGATTTGGATAAGCGAATCCCGCTAAGCATCGCGCAATGGCATCAGCATGTGAATTTCTGCTTCCCACCAAAAGAAAGGGCTTCGGAAATGTTTGTTCCGAACCCGCGCTTCGGAATGCTCGGTTCAATTACGACGAAGGCGGAATGCGATGCGGCGGAGGGCCGATTTTTTCCGCGACTGTTTGGCTGGATGGTTCACGTCCATCCCTTCGAGACGGACCAAGCGAACGTCTGGTCCGTCGAACGCCAGATGCCGACCGGACAGCACAACCACCATTAAGCCGTCACCGTGCGATCGCGACATTAACGACCAAAGGGTGCGGCATTTTCCGAGTTTAACTTCGTTCAGCTACCGGTAGGACATCCGTGCCGACTGCACCTCCAGCACGGCCGCCACTGCTGACCGCGCAACAGCAATCGACCAGTTTTTCAGTTTCCGGCCCCTTATCGGGAAGAAAAACTGGGAAACTACGCTTCGGTCAAAACGGCCGCTGGATGGCAGCCTCGGTCCTGGCCCTCAATTTTCCCGAAGTGTTCGGGGCAGGGCTATGTCATTGTCCCGATCTGTACACCTGGGCGTATCTATCTCTCTTTTACATTTTCAAAATATATGCACCCCACGAACACATTGGGACAAGGTCAGGAGCTTCGCGTGCTATTTCTTGTTGAGAGCGGCGGGCCAGTTCATAACGACAGTAATCGGCGAAAACGTATCTTTTGAGGGAGCCTCAATTAGGAAACGACTTCCTCGTTTCTACAATTCAAGTCATTGATGAACAACATCCCGTTACGTCATCCGAACTGATCTTTCCGCACCTCGCTGACGGCGGCGGATACACCACCGATTTTGTACTGTTCAGCGCCTCAGGACCGGCGGCCGGTACACTTCAATTCAACTCGCAATCCGGTGCCCCTCTGCAATTACAATTGCGATGAAGAGACCTTGAATGGGATTTGGTTTTACTATCGGCAGTGGCCCTTTTGGAAGCTCGCGCCTGCGCAAAACCGTGCTCAGACATTTCGGCGTGTCGGCCGGTGAGATCGCGACGGCAGGACGCCAGTTTCCGATAACGGCGCGGGTGGATATCCAGTCGGCCCTCGAGGATCTGTTGCAAAACCGTACCGGCACAAAGCTTCTCGGAATTGTGTCGCCGAATCGCCATGAGGCGCCGGCGCTCGCGCAGATACTGGGAGGGCATTTTCCACTGGATGGCGGGACCCTTGAACACGAGGAGATTGACGTGGGTGAGCCGGTCCCGGTGCGCTGTCTGAAAAATGGCTTGTGGCTGTCGCGTGAGAAGGATTTGCCGTTCGCGATCATGATGGCGCCCGGCGGGCGGTTCGGGCTTTGGACCGGCGTTCAGGTTGAAATAGCCGTCCCAGCAGGCGGACGCGGGACAGAGTTCTCACAGAATTTGTTCCGGGAACTTGAGCTTCTGGTCAGTCAGGCTCGAACGTACCGCGGCCGGATCATCTCTCTGGAGGGGCATATCGATCCGATGGGCGGCGGCAGCATGGTCAAGGTGCATCGACTGGCAAGGGTCAACCGGGATGATGTTATTCTGCCGCGTAAGACTCTGGCTATGCTCGACCGCAATGTGGCTGGATTCATGATGGCGCGGGAAAAGCTAAAAGCGCTTCAGTTTCCGGCGCGGAAGGGGCTTTTGTTTTACGGCCCGCCGGGTACCGGCAAAACATATACGATTCATTATCTGGCTTCGCAGTTGGCGAACCACACGACCTTGCTGGTGACGGCAGAACAAGTCGGGTTACTCGGCGAATACTTCCGGCTAGCGCGTTTTCTGCAGCCCTCCATGATGGTCATCGAGGACGTGGATCTCATTGCGCGCGAACGTACACACATGCACGGCCCGAACGAGGAAGTTCTTCTCAATAAGCTGCTGAACGAGATGGACGGGCTCCGAGAGGACTGTGAGGTGTTGTTCATCCTCACCACGAATCGTCCTGACCAGATCGAGCCAGCGCTGGTTTCGCGCCCCGGTCGGATCGATCGGGCGATTGAGTTTCCACTGCCCGATGAAGAATGCCGCCGCAAGCTAACGAAACTGTATGCGCGCAGCCTGGAGATCTCCGAAGATCTCCTGGGACTGATTGTCAGCCGCACGAAGGGAGTCAGCGGGGCATTCATCAAAGAGCTCATGCGCCGATGCGCCCAGTTCCAAATCGAATTCTCGTGTGGCAATATTCTGACGCAGCCGGCCGTGGACGCGGCAATTGAGGAAATGCTGTTTACAGGTGGAGCGCTGAACCGGCGTTTGCTCGGCGGCGAAGGCGCTGAGCAGACTCCCAACCAACCCGCCAATTTCCTAACTGGAGACCCTAAGGAATTCGCAGCACATCAACAGAATGCTGCAGTGAGGATAACCTCGATATACATGTCGCGGCACCGGTCCTGTATTCGTGGCGGCAAGTGCCGATGGACATATCGAATTCTAAACGGTTTTGAATTTCGTCCTGTGGTCGCTGATCCTCAGCATCCTCTCGATCAGACAACTTTCCTCAATTCGACTGACGCTTTCGCCCGCATGCGCACTCTAACGAGTAACGGTCTCGTCTCGAAGTGCCTATCGGGCAGCACGACTTCCTAAAGGACTGTGCCGGAATTGTGCTAGAACACCAGCCGAAGCCACCCAACCTCAACCAAACACGAAACCGTTAATGCGCGTCTTTCACCGGTACTTGTGCGTTGTCTTTGGTTTCTCCGATTGTCGATTTCGCCCTCATAACCCAAAGGTCGGAGGTTCAAATCCTTCCCCCGCAATTTCAGGCTGGCGAAGGACCGGTTGCCGGTCCTTGGCCGCTTCAGCACGAGCATGAAGGGAAAGCCAAGCCGTCCCGGTCGCCCTCGCTCATTTGGAATGCCAAGGCGCGTATGTCTTCATTCAGGTGATCGAGTTTTGACGTTCCCACAACCGCGTGAAAATTCGGCGCGGTTTGCAATATGTAATTGAGCGCGATAACCGACAGCGGAACGCCATACTTCCGGCCGAGAGATATGAGCCGACTTATCCTTCGCTCGTGCTCCGGCTTGCGTTCAGCCAAGCGGCGGTCAATACATCTCTTTAGGCCGCCGCGCCCCAGCGGTGAGTAGGCAAGGAAAGGAAGACCGTTTTCCCGAAGATAGTCCACATATGTCCCGTCGCGGGAAATGTTCTGCGCACCCTTCCACCGCTCCCCATCTTTGCCCGGAAGAGCGTTAAATTCATTGCTCACCCACGGCACGACGTTTGCCTCCCGCAAGTAGGCCAGAAACTCCTTGAGCCTGGCAAGAGAGACGTTGGAATATCCGACATTATGGACCTTTCTGGATCTCAAGAGTTCAACGCTCCATTCGGCAATCGCCTGCGCAGGAACTTTCGGATCATCATAGTGCAATAGATAGACGTCGATGTAATCGGTGCCAAGGGCTCGTAACGAATCGTCCAGTTGGCGCAATAGCTTTTTCCGCGTCAGCGGCGTTCTCCAGAAAAGGCTCGGGTGTCCGCCCTTCGAGATGATCCGAAAAGCGCCGCGACCCAACGGATGTTTCCTGACGAAGCGCCCGACAACCCCTTCGCTCCAGTACATCCTGGCCGTATCGAACGAGTTGATGCCCATCTCAACGGCACCGTTCAGGATGGCATCCGCCCGCTTTGTCGGTGCGATATTCCAAGACGCAAGATTCGGCACGGCAATCATCCAATCGGTGCCGAGAACTATTCTTGACATTTCGGATTTCATGTCGCTGCATTAGATGTAGGTCTTGATCAAGCGCTCCGCCAAGCGATGGGCGAGCGCCATGATCGTAAGCGTGGGGTGCTTCTCGCTGAGAACCGGTATCACGCTACCGTCACAGACATAAAGGTTCTTACTCTTAAAATATTTCAGGTCCTTGTCGACCACGCCACCTTTCGGGTCAGCGGCCATTCGGCAGGTGCCCACGTAATGAATGCCTGATCCCGGAGGAGACCCGACGTCATCCACGATGTAACCGCTGGCTTTCCTTAGCATTCGGCGGGCCAGCGCGGCGAGCCGCCGGCCGTGGTCGGCCTCGATCTCTGACGTTTCGTAATCAATACGCACCTGATGTTGTCCGAAATGATCTACCCCATCGGCCAAAACGACCTTGTTCTTTCGCTGCGGAACGGCCGGGCTGAACAATACCAACGTCACCGTGCTCTTAAAGACTTGCCGGGAAATGGTTTCCAACAAGAATCGGGGCAATCGGGGCATTTCGGCGAGATAATAGGGAACCTTCATGAAATCCGACCAGAATTGGCCCACGAATGGAAAGCGTTTTCCTTGGGAATCCTTGATCTGACCGCCCAGCAATATGTGATCGCCATAACCGCGGTCTTCGTTCGCCGGCCTGAACCACAATCGAAAGAGACTGGTGCCGACGACCGCACGCGGGCTATCCTGCAAAAACTCGCCGACCTGCTCGGCTTTGCTTCGATCGTCGGCGAACGAGTTCAGCAGCAGCCGCGGCGATTCGATTGCGCCTGCACAGATGATGACCACGTCCGCTTCAATCTCGACGATCCGCGCGGTGCGTTCGTCGATCGCCACGACATGGGAGATCGAGAACCCCTCGGCATTGTCACAGTCGACGGCGGTAAGTTTGATGGCTCTGGTATGTTCGAGCAGCCGAAAGTTCCGCAGCGCTCTTATCTCCGGCAGGAGATGCGTGGAGAATTTATAGACGCTGCCGGAACGGCACCCGCGCCCGCAATTGCCGCAGGCCACGCACTTTTGCGTAGAATCCGGCCGCAAGTCGACGGCTTTCCTGTTCTCAAAAAAGAACAGATCCGGGCCGAGCGAGCCGGCGTTGCTGTCGATGAAAACGCGATCAATTTGTCTGGCGCTGCGGGGCGCGAGAAAGGATCCGTCCGGAAATTGACGCAAACCGTTGCGCTCACCAGCCACGAATGCGGACCGCTCGACCTCAGAATAGTGATCGGCAAGATCGCCCAGAGAAATCGGCCACCGGCAGTCCTCACTGTAGGAGTGGCAGTTAGCAAAATCGTCCTCTGAATACCTCAGGCAGATCCCATTCCAGAGGTTCTGCAAGCCGTTGACGTGGTGAATTTGGTAGTGATGGAATCCGCCTTCCCGCGGACATTCCATGGAGCTCCGGCTACGGGCGTCCGCGAGGAGCGGATGAACGATATAGATTTCCGGCCTGACCGGGAAAGTGGTATGAGGGCCTATTTCAAAATGGCCCTTCTGTTCAGGGCTCAGCTCGTTTTGAAATTCGGATTGCGCTGGAATACCGCCTGAGTTGATGACCAGCACATCGGCACCCGCCTTCGCCAGACGGTAGGCGAGGATGCCCCCGCCGGCGCCGGTGCCGATCACACAAAACTTCGCGCGAAGCGCCATCAGCGTCTCCGGGCCGAGCGCGCAAAGGCATCGCTGGCAAAATACAGGTACTCCACAAAATCGCAAAGCACCTTGATTTGGCCCCGGGCGAAATATTGCCGCGGCGTCAGATCAGGAGGCGCATTTTGCCGCCACGCCGTCCATAAAGGGCGGAGTTGGTCGTTCCGCTCCATGATCTCCGGAATCAGGCCGATGAGCGGCTCGATGCGGCCGGCGTATGGCGAGACCTGGCAGAGTCGCTTGGCCAGCGAGTCATGGTCGCTCATTATCCGACAATCATCCTTAAGGCCCATCCGGACGGCCATGGAGTCGCGTAAACAACCCGCCACGATTTTGAAAGGTTTTCCACCGTAATTACTTTAAGCGCTTACCCCTCCAGGTGAATTTGAAGAACTCTACCACGGTTAAGGCGTCGCGGTTGAATACTGTCCTCCGCAAATATGTTCGACGGTCCTCTCTGGGTCACGCGGCAATCTCCTCGAGCCGGTATTCATGATGTAATCCGCCGAGAACCGAAGTCACGACGATCCGACGATTCTTAAGAATCGAATGACGATCGGTTTGAACCTCTGAGTTCGGAGAACTCCGGTCAGGGATTCCTGGGCCCAGGCTGGAATGAGGACGTCCCCTGTTGTAATGTGACGTCCAGGACTTGAGAATTTGACGGATGTACGCTTCGTTGAATGGAATCATGAAATCCAAACATTCTCGCCGTACGCTCCCGATCAGCCGTTCACAGAAAGCATTTGCCTGAGGAGATTTGTAAGGCGTTTTCAATGCAGTAACCCCGAATGATTTCAGGGATGCGTCGAGCTCTTTGGAATAAATACGGTCGCGATCGTGGATGAGAAACTTGTACCCTTCATCGCCGGTGATGCACTCCCGGAACTGTTGGGACCGTCCATTCGGCAGTCGGATGGTGGGTCACGTTGTAGTGCAGGATGCGTCGGGTTTCGATTTCCATGATGACGAACACGTAGACCAGTTGGAACGTTGCCGTCACAACGATAAAAAAGTCACTGGCAATAATCGCCTTTGCGTGGTTGCGGACGAAGGTCATCCAGCGCTGCTTGGGATCTACGGGGCGCCTCGGTTTTGCCGGCATGTAGCGCCGAATTGTGCGGGGAGAAATCTGGATGCCGATTTTCAGCAGCAGTTCATCTTCTGCAACAGTGTGGCGGTGCTCTCATCGTCGAGAGCCATAAGGACGTTCGACGAATACGAGAATGTGCCCGTGGTCGGATCATATAGTTCAGCGGTGTTGATACTTCGCCCGTCGTTGTTCTTGCCTGCCGCTATCAGCACCTGCCCACTGGGAAGCAACGTAACGGTTTGACCTTCTCGGTCATGCTGCAGTGACCCGGTATAGGAGAAAGTTCCTGTGTTTGCGTCATAGAGTTCGGCAGTACTCAGCGTTGCACAACTAGAATAAGTAGCAATGCAAGTCTTACCCCCGGCGGCGACGAGCACCTCTCCGTTCTGCAGCAAGGTGGCAGTATGACGTGCACGGACATGATTGAGTGAACCAGTATAGGAGAAGGTACCGGTCGCCGGATTGTATAGTTCGGAAACGGCCATCGATTCGCCGTCATTGTTCTGGCCGCCTACTATCAGCACCTCTCCGTTTTGAAGCAAGGTGGCTGTGTGGAACTTGCGGTCGTGGTTCAGGCTTCCGGTGTAGGAGAATGTTCCGGTGCTGGGATCATATAGTTCGGCCAGAGCCATTGTTTGGCCATCGTTGTTAACGCCTCCCGCGATGAGGACCTTCCCATTCTGCAGTAGAATCGCCGTATGGAATTGGCGGTCGTGGTTGAGCGTTCCCGTGTACGCCCAACTCTGAGCGAAGCTTGACGGTTCAGCGAAAAGCAACAATATCGGTAAAGCGACATAAGCTACTATGCGTCGATTCGTCATTCTGAGGATAGACCCTTTCCCCGTGTCTTCTTTGTGAAATGCGAAGAAGATTTCTGAAAACGCCTGCAACTAAGATTAAGCGGCAGGTCGGGAATACAGCCGAGGAAAGTCATGATGCCGCAGGTAGAGGGCTTT
>Ga0209157_1003816_pt1 | contig 11427 bp, 11 predicted proteins | sample GraSoiAngelo_135_FD_185892 | JGI IMG/M metagenome (GOLD analysis project Ga0209157, IMG submission 185892) | Grasslands soil microbial communities from the Angelo Coastal Reserve, California, USA - 14_0929_05_40cm (SPAdes) (version 2) | ecosystem: Environmental > Terrestrial > Soil > Grasslands ... | reverse complement strand
AGGTCTCTGCCTCCGGCAACCCAAGCGCTCATTGCCCTGGTCCGCATGGTGCAGGCGCATCTCCTCACAGCGGGACTCGTGTTGGCGGGAGCGGGGATCGGCTTTCGGATGTGGTACAGGACACCCCGTGGCCGACTGACCTGGGACCGAATCCTACTGAAGCTGCCGATCCTCGGAGAGGTGCTGGTCAGACACCATACCATTCAACTCACGCGAACCTTGGGCACAGTGCTCGGTGGAGGAACTCCTCTGGTCGATGCGCTCCAGATTGCTCGGGGGGCGGTGTCCAACCGATTGCTGAGCGCTGGTCTTGCCACCGCAGTCGGGCAAATTCGCGAGGGAGGCACGCTGGCCGTGGCGCTGGATGCTCCCAAGATTCTGCCCCGTCTGGCTCTGGAGATGGTCGCGGTGGGAGAAGAAACCGGTTCGCTCGAGACGATGCTGCGGGATGTGGCCGAATTTTACGAGGGTGAATTGGATCTGAGGCTCAGCCAACTAACGACGTGGATCGAACCAGTGTTGCTGCTGGTCATGGGAGTGTTAGTCGGAGCCATCGTGATCATCATGTATCTGCCGGTGTTCCAGATGGCCGGGACGCTCTAATAGCGAGTAGGCTCAACGGGGGAGAGAGTCGATGGGACGTGTCCTGAATCGTAAGCCGCTCGGCGACGTGCTGGTCGAGCAGGGATTTCTGAACAGGAAAGATCTGAGCATGGCCATCGCTCGGCTGGGGTCTTCTCCCGGCTCGCTGGGCCAAGCGCTGGTTGCAGAAGGGCTGATCACTGAAGAACAGCTCGTGAGCGCGGTGGCCGGGCAGCATGGTCTTCCATTTGATCTCCTCATGAACTTTCGAGTGGACCCGAAATATTTTCAGACTATCTCTGTCGATCTCATGCATCGTCATCCGTTCGTACCCCTGGGCGAACACGACGGCGTGCTGACGATTGCCATCCCCGATCCTCAGAACCTGCTGGGATTGGATGAGTTGGAGTTGCTCCTGAACCGTCCGCTTCGACTGGTCGTCACTCCTCGCGTCGCGATCTTGGCCGTTCTGGCTCGGAGCGAAGGGTCCAGTCAAGCTCTCAAGGAGCTTGAGGCTGAATATCGCTCGGTCCTGGTCAAGGAAGATGAACGGGGCGAGGAAGTGCTCTCGGTTGAGAAGATCACCCAGGACCTGAGTCCGGTGGTCAAACTGATGGATACGATCCTCTTGAGCGCGCTGCAGCGGCGAGCCAGCGATATCCATATTGAAGCCACCGGCCGAGCGACACAGGTCAAGTTTCGCGTGGACGGCATTCTCCTCCCGGCCCTTGAGCCGCTGGACATGAAGCTGCATGCGCCGCTCGTGTCCCGCCTGAAAGTGATGTCGGACCTGGATATCGCGGAGCGACGGGTGCCGCAGGATGGCCGATTCCGCATGAGATTGGACCGCAAGACGGTCGATTTTCGGGTCTCGATCCTGCCCAGCGTGTTCGGCGAATCGGTGGTCATCCGGATTTTGGATCGTGAAGCGATCACCACCGGGGTTTCCGCTCTACGGCTCGATCGGCTGGGGTTCAATCCTGAGGATCTTCGACGTTTTCGCCGCGCGATCACCGAGCCCCACGGGATGGTGCTGGTCACCGGGCCGACCGGCAGCGGAAAGACCACCACGCTCTATGCCGCGATCAGCGAGATCAACACCGGGGAAGACAAGATCATTACCATCGAGGATCCGGTGGAATACCAACTACCCGGCGTGGTGCAGATTCCGGTCAATGAGAAAAAGGGACTGACCTTCGCGCGAGGGCTCCGCTCGATTCTCCGGCACGACCCAGACAAGATCATGGTCGGCGAGATCCGGGACGCCGAGACCGCCCAGATCGCCATCCAGTCGGCCCTGACCGGCCACTTGGTGTTTACCACGGTCCATGCCAATCATGTTTTTGACGTGATCGGACGGTTTGTCAACATGGGCATCGAGCCGTACAACTTCGTGGCGTCTCTCAATTGCGTGCTGGCCCAGCGGTTGGTGCGGGTGATCTGCCGCGCTTGTCGTGAGCAGGTCCTTCTGGACAAAGCGCAGGCGGAGGAATCGGGGATCGACTATGAGCGGCATGGAGACGTCCCACTCTATCAGGGCCGCGGGTGCGGGGAGTGCCACGGGACTGGCTACCGCGGCCGGCAATGCGTGACCGAGTTCCTGGATCTGACCGAGGAAATCAAGGAGATGATTCTGGCCCGCAGACCCATCTCTGAGATCCGGTATCGGGCGATGACGGACGGCATGACCACGCTTCGCCAGTCAGCCCTGGCGAAAGCGCTCCGGGGCGAGACCACATTGCGAGAGATCAACCGCGTGACCTTTATCGAAGCGACCTGAGGAGCGTGCGCATGTGGGAAAATAGTCGCTTGCACTATTGCCTCAAGTTGGGACCGCGCGAGGCGGCCTGGGCGGAGTCGGGCCGGAACTGGTGGGGACGGCGTCGTGATCGGTGCCGTCTGGCCCAGCTGCCGTCAGGTCTCATTCAACCGTCGCCGGTCGAACCGAACATCACGGATCCGGTTGCCCTGGCGACTCGCCTCCGTGCGCTGATTCAACCGGAGGCCCGCGGGGGCTCGGCCGTCCACAGGCTGATGGCACAGGCACAGGTGCCGCGACCCGTGGCACTGATTGTGCCGGACCTCTGCGTCCGAGCGGTCATCTTCCGGCTGGATAACGTGCCGGCTCGGTCGGAGGAGCGCGAAGCCTTGATTCGTTGGCGTCTTGGACAGGAACAGCTCTTTCCCCTTGTAGGGGCAAAAGTGGTCTCCCAGCCTCTTTCAACAAACGGAAAAGGGGCGACTGGCCCGCAGACAGTCCTGGCCGTGGCGATCCAGGAGGCGGTGCTGCACCAATATGAAATGGCCTGTGAGTCGGTGGGGCTGGCTCCGATGCAAGTGGATGTGGCCAGCTTTCGTCTGTTCAATCTGTGGGCCAGGGCCTCCCAGGCCACTGAAGGGAATGGGGCTGAAAACCTCCTGTGGCTGAGCCTGCTTGACGATGGCCTCACCCTCTTGATCTTCCACGCCGGGCAGCTCGTGTTTCTTCGCAGCAAACTGCAACTGCGAGGAGCCCGTGTCGCGGACGAATCGGGCCGTCTGGAAACTGAGCAGGTTGACAAGGTGGTGACGGAGATTGCCGCCTCGCTACTCTCCTGTGCCGAGACCTATCCCGACCTCGCGGCCCAACGCCTCATCCTCGTCAGTGAAGGGCCACAACCAGGGCTTGCTCGTCAGCTCAGCGGGGAGTTCGGTGTGGAGGTAGAGGAACTCGGTGTGGCTCAGGCGGAGTACGCCGGCTGGAATTCAGCGCATGCCTCCATGCCAAGAGGCGTCCTTCCAGCAATTGCGGGGCTCTTGGGCGGAGGATGATCGGAACCTCGTCTCACATGGGTGCGATGCAGAGACCATTTCGGATCAACTTGAGCAGCCGCCATCGGGCCTACCTGGGCCCGCTCCGTAGCGGGCTTGTGGCGCTTGCACTGATCTTGGGAGGCGGGATTGCGTGGAATCTCTTTCAGGTGCTGATGATCCATGGCGAGGCCGGTCAGGTCCAACTCGCGCTGGAACGGGTTCGAGAGCAAGACCGTCTGCTCATGGCTCAAGCTGCAAAGGAAGGGATTGATCTCTCAGATTCGGCATGGCAGCGGCTGGTGGAAGAAGTCGCCTTCGCCAACCAGCTGATCGCGGCGCGCACTTTTTCCTGGACGCAGTTTCTCAGCAGTCTGGAGGAGGTCGTGCCGGTCCGGTTGGCGATTGACAGCATTCGACTCGACTCGAAGACTTCGATCAACAGGCTGACGGGAGTGGCCATGTCTCTGGAAGATGTCACCGCCTTCACCCTCGTCTTGCAGGACCATCGCGCCTTCACCGATCCGGTGCTGGTGCAGACTCGAGGGGTAGAGAATGGCATGGTCGGGTTTGAGCTGACCGTACGATATCGCGGGAGCGGACGATGACTCTCGTGATGGAGATGATTGCCCGACTGTTCAAGCAACCCTATGCGCCGCTCCTGCCGTTGATGTTGCTGGGTTGCCTCTTGGCGGTAGTGTTGGTGGGGATTTATCTGCTGCTGGTTGTGCCTGCTCAGGATCGGCTGGCGCAATCAGAGACGGACTGGAAGGCGGCGAGGAGCCGGTTGGCCCAGCATGTGGAAGCCAAACGGGTCCGAGGCGACCTGGCGCAGGTCTTGGCGATCTTCCCGGAGAAGCGAGACTTTGCGCCGCTTGCGCTCGGGATTACCGATGAAGCGAAACGAAACCGGGTCAGTCTCCCAGCACTGACCTACAGGGTGGAAAAACCAGAGGCGGGTCTGGTGGCCAAAGCGATCTTTCAGGGCTCGGTCACCGGTCGGTATGAAGATCTTCGGCGGTTTATCCATCATCTGGAAACGGCTGAGGAACTCTTGTTCATCGAGGACTTGAACGTGGTCGGCTTGCCCGGCAAGCAGAGCGACTCCGTGACCTGTACGATCCGGATTGTGACCTATCTCAGGGGAGAGGCGGAACAGGTCCCTGCTTCGTAACAGCGTGACGATGATCAATCAAAAGCAACTTCTGGTGATGCTGGCTCTTGGCGGGGTCTGGGCGGGGCTGCTAATGTGGCGCCTTGTCAGCACAGAGGAGCCGGCGCATGTTCCGCTGGTCCATCTGACCGGCCAGTCTGCTCACCGGACGGTGGCCCAAGGAAAGACCGGAGCTCCCTTACGCGTGGATCTGGATCTACTCGCAGCCAGCCGCACACAACGAGAAGGGACGTTCGCCACGCCCAAAAACATCTTTTCCCTTACTCGACCAGGGGAACCTCAAACCGAGTCATCGGAACCACCGTTGCCGGTCAACAGGCCTCTCACCACAGAAGAGCAACTCAGTCAGCAAGCAACGGCGGATGATCTGGCCCAGTTCCGGTATCTTGGCTTTTTTTATCTCGGCTCTCTTCGCCGAGAGGGGCGAGAGATCGCCTTGCTGGTGAAGAATGAGGATTTGCATATTGTCCGAGCTGGTGAGATCATTCAACAGCGCGTGTTGGTCAAGTCGATCACTCCCACAGCCGTGACACTGCAGGAGACTCATTCCCTGGTGGAACAAACGGTCCCGCTGGCGGAAGGGGAGAGCTAAGGGGTTCTGGATACATGGTGCAGCAGGCCAAGCAAGGAATGGGATTAGGGATTGGCAGCATCGTTCTGCTTGCCTCCTGGGTAGTCCTGGCAGCCATGGTCGGCGACGGCACGGCGACTGAACCATCTCGAGCCCAACCGGCTCCTGGCCGGGGCGCCGCTGCTGATCCGACCACGCCCGTGCCATCCGGCGTAATTGTGAAGGGAGGAAAACTCTCGGTCTCGCTGCGAGAAGCCAGGTTCCAAGATGTCATGGAAGCGATCAGTCTTCAAGGGGGAATCGAGATCAGTGTTGTGGGCGGGGCCGGTCAAACCACACTGACCGCGTCCTTTAGAGGGCTTCCATTAGAAGAGGGGCTAGTTAGTCTCCTGCAGGACAAGAACTTTGCCTTTGTGTATTCTGAGGTCGAAGGAGAACGACGAGTCTCTCGAGTGATCGTGACGCCACGCCGCAGCGGCCAGCATTCCGAAGGACCTCCCCCGACGACCGTCTTCCGGCCGGAGAGTATGCCAAGCACCTTGGATACTCTCGGGACCGTGCCCGTTCAGCCACCGATTGGAGCCATGCCCTTTCAGCCACCGATTCCTTCATCCCCAGGGGTAGTGGAAGATCCAACATTGCCGATGGGAACCACTGGATTGCCACAGACTCCTCCTGGTGCGCAGCGTCGCGGGCCTGAAGGCGTCAGATGAGCGGGCGAGAATTACCAGGATACCTGGCGGCAGTCTGGAAGAGGAGCCCAGGCAGATCTGACAGGGACTATCGCGAGCAAAGCCGGCTCCGCAACCAATGGGGTGCGACCTATCTGTTTGCCATGTTTTCTGTGGTCGTGATGGGGCTGACGCTTTCCCTGGCGGCCAAGCAATGGAAGATGGTGGTGCAGCGAGAGCAAGAAGCGGATCTCCTGGCCAAGGGGATTGAAATCCAGTCCGCGCTTGAGGCTTATTCCAATACGATTAAAGCGGGCCGCGTCATGCCGGGCGAAGTGTATCCTCTGTCACTGGCTGAGCTCACCAAACCGCCCAAACCGTTTTTGCGGAAGGTCTACAAAGATCCCTTTGGAAGATGGGACTGGGAATACCTGCGCGCTCCCAACGGTGGAATCAGAGGGGTGCGGAGTCGCAGTACGGCCACGCCGATCAAAAAGCGCGAGTTTCCGCTTGCGGTCCGACACTTTGAGGGCTTGCCACGCTATAGCGACTGGGTCTTCCAGTATCCGAACGCATCCCTGGTGCCTGTCCCGCAGGCACCGGGTGGGGCCCCGCCTGGAGGCGCTCCCGGCGGGGCCCCGACCGGAGGTGCGCCCGGCACTGTGCCTTCCTCCACGAATCCTCCTGTCCCATTAACCCAACCGTCTTCGACCTCCCCTGCAACGGCTGACCCAAAACAATAATAGAGCTCAAGGTGATGGCACATCGGATCTGTGGCTGTACCCCTTTGTTGCGTGCGCGCGACGGCCCGGCGGGCCTGGGGCTTGCCGGAAGGCCCTGGGTGACATGGGTTCGCTGACCCACGGAGCGAAGCGGGCGTTGCGCGCCTTCGTGCCGCTCGCGGTGCGCAAGCGGGCGGCGATCTGGCTCGGGGGCCGCACATTGCTCACGCCGCGGCACTGGTGGGTGACGGAGCTGCTGCGCGATTACGCGGCGCGTGATCCCGACGGCTATCACCGCTTCCTGTGGGCGCATCACCTTGGCTACGCCGAGACTTATGAAGTGGCGCGGCGCTTCGGTGCGGAGAACATCAACGAAACCCGTCGGCTGCTGTTCGCGGACCTGCGGGAGCACCTAACCGGGCTCGGGATGGACCCGCAGCGGGAGGTGCACTCGGTGTTCGAAGTCGGCTGCTCGATTGGATACTTGTTGCGCTTCCTCGAGACCAACGTTTTCCCTGCGGCTGAGTCGCTCGAGGGTATCGACATCGACCGCCACGCGGTCAGGGCGGGGAGTGCGTGGCTCGCAGGGCAGGGCTCGAAGGTGCGGATCACCGTTGCAGACATGGCCGATTTGGACCGTGTCGTGGGCAAGCGCCGCTTCGACGTGATGCTCTGCGCTGGCGTGCTGATGTATCTGCGCCGGGAGTCGGCGGCGCAGGTCGTCGGGGCGATGTTGCGGCGGACGGGGCACGTGCTGGCGCTGAGCGGGCTGGCGCATCCCGAGCGCGACAACGCCGAGCTCGAGGAATCGGGCGTGCGTGCACGGGACGGCACGTTCATTCACAATCTCGACGCCATGGTTCGGCAGGCGGGCGGCCGCGTCGTTCGACGGCGGTGGGAGGGCGCGCGCGTAGTGGACGGCAATACCATTTATTTCGTGTTCGCGGAGCGGGCGACGACAACCAGCGGGTCAGGGAGAGAGCAGGGGACATGAAGGAAGCTAAGGGCCCGCGCCGGCGAAGCGCCGGAGCCGTCTGCGCTTGGCGGACTATCTTTACTAATAGCTTAGGCGAGGCTTTTTGGGGATAAGCAGGCCATTGGTAGGACTTTTCTTTAAAAGCCACGCTAGTGCTTTTTTTAGCATGCGCATTGTCATCATTATAAAAGGAAGTGGGTCCCTCCAACTGAACCACGCACTTTCTTCTAAGCCTTTAAAGGAACGCAGCCAATCTGCAAACCTCAGCTTGCCCTCCCGGTAATAATCCAGTGACGACATCAAATCAAAATCCTCAATCACCCATCGCCGGCCCTCTCTGGAAAAGATCGGATGCTGTTTCTGACCGGTAAGGTTAAGATAAAGCGATTTGACCACATCCATATCATTTTCGGCAACAAAGAGCCGAAAGGCCTGACCCACACGCGGATTGATATCCAGCACCTTATACTGGCCATCCCGTGGATCGAATCGATACCCTATGTCCAATATCCCCGAATAGTTAATGGCTTGCATAAACTTAATAGTCATCCCGGCAACTGCCTCGTTCCAGCGGCATTCCCCCAATGAGGCACACCCCACGTGTACCGGATATTGACGAATCTTAAACCCCGTAAAACCGGCAAGGCATTCGGACCGCTCATTAAAATAGCCATTGAAGATGTAAACCCGATCATCACCGCCAGGAATATATTCCTGCAACATGAGATTAGGCAGAGCAGGATTCTCCATCTGTTTGTAGTTTTCAATCAGCTCGTCCTTGGAATAAGCAATCAATATTTCCCTCCCATTCCTGACTTGGAGACGGTGGCCATAGATACCCTTCAACACGACCGGAAACTTACCTCCCTCCACATACTCCATGACGTCATCGAGTTTATTTGGGAAGATCGTATAGGGTGTCGGAATGTGATGTTCAAGGGCAAGTTTGTACATCTGCTTCTTACTAACCAGTTGCTCGATGGTTGAAGCAGAACTCCGAGGAGAGATGTAATACTTGCTTAATTGATCTCTATTCTTGGCGACAAAGAGTGCTGTTTCATCAGACGTCGGAATCAGAATTGAGGGTTGGCCTATTTGCCTACCCACTTTAAGTAAATCATCTAGCAATTTGTTTGGACGGGGTTCGTCTAAATCGATCATAAATCTCTGTCTACAATAGCCAGAAAGCATGGCTGGTGCCCATCGATCACTATCTATTCCATAGAGAGTAATGCCGAAAGGTCCTAAACTTCTCATGATCGCCAGAGCCGCAAGCTTGCAGCTCAGGACAACAACTGGGGTTCTGGTGTTGGCAATGTTTAGGCTCATATCGGGTTTACTGCTTCAACTCGGCCCGAAACTGGAACTAGTTCACTCTGTACAAGGCACGGAACGAGATAAAGATCGTCAAAATGGTCAAGAATAAACTGAAGATCCTCTTCTTGACCAGATTGGCGAAGATATTCAGCACTCCTTCCCCATGCAATCGCTTCTGGGCTCACCCCTCGCCAACGATCGACACATTCAACAGTCTGCTTATTTTCCAGAAAGTAACCTAACTCAACCAATTTCTCAGCAACCCAAGCGCATCCCATTTGATCTTCAAGCCTAAACTGGCCCCGGGTCCTTGACCCCATAAGTGCAATGCGTTCATGCCTGCCAGCTAGATAGCAAGCAAGAGCTGTAATATTCCGAAAACAGCCAGTATAAACCGCATGACTGCCAGCAGCCTCCATCAGAAGCTGTGTCCCGGATGAAGAGACCAGAACGATTGGGCGGTGTACATCCTTCCTCTTGGCAATCTGTGCTGGGCTGTTGTTCAAATCAAATCCGTCAGGCATATGACCACCCAGTTCACCGACTAATAGAGGATCTTTCAGTGATGAGGCAATTTCAAATGCCTCATGGGCTGTCCGAGCAGGAAACACTCGCCTTCCTAGACTCACCGCTGTCGTTGCTGTCGTGGTTGCGCGGATGACATCGATCACCACGATAGCATATCGATCCCGAAAACGCTCTGCACTCTCTGGGAAACTATCAATAACAACTTGTCCTTTCATCATACTCTCCTATCAGGCTCCGGGTCCCTTCGGCCGTAAATGATCATGCTGGAAAGCATCTGAGTGAAGACCCCTCCGATAGATTTCAACGCGAAGTAATTCCTCAAGCCGGACATTGCTTAGATGGACTTCAGGACCGAAATGATTCAGTAAAGCAAACTGACTAGATTTGTCCGGCGCTTCAAAAATGGTTTTTTCCATCCCAAAAGCTTCTATAAATCGATCCGCTAGCTTTGGATCAAACCGTCCCTTGCTATCGAAAAGCCCTACATCCTTGGCACTTTCCCTTGCCTCAACAACGATTTGTTGTGCACCCGCATCAAGCCATGCCCTGCCTTGGTCAATCAGTTGTTTGACCATATCCGACGTAAACGTCCCTCCGTGTTTCTTCCCGATTTCAAACTGTACCTCCAGACCACGATCTGATGCGAAATAAATGATCTCCTGTGGATCCAGATGCTTATCGGTAAAGCCTTCACCAGCTTCAATCCTGTCCACACCTATATCAGCGCACAAATCCAAAAATTCTGGAAGTTTGCCAAAGGTAACAGCAATTTCAAAGGGCCCTCCCCCCGTGCAAACACGAACGTTCAGACGGCGTGCTGCTGCAATTTTCTGACGAGTGGCTTGTTCTTTTGCAACCTGCCAGCATGCCATTGAGATTTTAAGTACCGAGATTAAGTGACTGCTCTGTTCAAGATGGCTTTGTAGTGTCATAGGATCATAGCCAGGATCGAAGGGACTTGTACGGGGAGGCATTTTGGGAACACCAATCATCTGAAGGTAGTCCCAGGTGTGACGTACCTTGTTATTCATACTGTCCTCTAGGCTTAATGCTGATCAGCTTACGCGAGTGCTCTGGCATGGATGTCGGTATGACTGGAATAGCCGTAAGTGAATGTTGTTACCTTAGAATTTACCGGCCAGATCAGCAATTGGTCAGAAGAGGGATTATCTCTACGAATGCGGGGGTTGTCCCTACGAAAGTAAGAGGATTTACGGTAGGCCTCCCCTAGAGGACTTCTTCGGGTGGGTACGGCCATTGGAATTGAAGGAGAATGGCTGGCTATCGAAGGGGGGCGCGAGGTCGATCTCGGCGAAGCCGCACACATGAGGGCGCAGGGGCTTTCAATTTGCCAATCGCCGACCTGCTAGGTGTCACGCGTTCAACTGTGACCAAACGGTTGCGACAGAACCACCAGACCCCACTCATTCATGCCCATCATGCCCATGTATCTCGCGGTAAAGGACCTCGCCCAACAACTCTAGGCTGAGCTCTCCACGGTCTACGCCGAGGCCGCTCAGGGCGACATGCCTTGAATATCATCCCTATTGATGCCATATAAAGGGAGGTTAGAGAAGCATCAATTCAAGACAAGGTAACTCCGGCTGGGTGAGCATAAAAGTTCTGAAATCGTTCGCGCACTCACAGGAACTGGTGAGCGCACACGAAGAGACACTTTCAGAGGCGAAGCGCTGCGCTTGACGAGGTTCCGGCCGGCGCGATATTCTCATCCTGATTCCCTTTACCTGTTTTGTAGTATGTGAGGGTTCATGGACAAGGTCACCCAGACAACCGAGCAGGAGTCTCCGCCGAAGACGCCGCAGGACTACATCGAGGAACTGGTCAAACAGGCGAGGAGTGCGGCCGGCCGACTCGCGATCCTCTCCACCGCCGTGAAGGACCAGGCCCTCCTGGCCATGGCCGATGGCTTAGAAGCCAAGGTCGAGGAGATTCTTGCGTCCAATGAGCGGGACCTTGATGCGGTTGGAAAGGGGAAAGAGCAGGCAGCGCTAGGAGACCGTCTCCGTCTCACCAGGGAGCGGATTGCCGAGATGGCCGCCGGCATCCGGGAGATTGTGAAGCTGCCTGACCCGCTC
>Ga0209157_1003809_pt1 | contig 11437 bp, 11 predicted proteins | sample GraSoiAngelo_135_FD_185892 | JGI IMG/M metagenome (GOLD analysis project Ga0209157, IMG submission 185892) | Grasslands soil microbial communities from the Angelo Coastal Reserve, California, USA - 14_0929_05_40cm (SPAdes) (version 2) | ecosystem: Environmental > Terrestrial > Soil > Grasslands ... | reverse complement strand
CGGTCTCTTTTCCTACCACATCGACAAAGTTTGCCTCCAGGTAGATGTTGAAGGTTCGAAGTCTTCCTCTCTCCCCGACAGCCTGCTTCTCGGCCCGAACCGTCGATGTGACCGCGACTCTGTCTCCAGGGCGTGCAGAATCGACAAGATCATCTTCCAATCGTATGTCCAGGTATCTCGGCAGCTGACCGGGCGGAAGATCTTCAGGTCTCTCCTGTATCCGGGCCTCCTGGGTGTTCTTGAACTTGGACTGTTCCTCGATGAGCTCGAACGAGGTGCTCTGTTTGCAGAAGGGGCAGTGGCTCCCGGGACCTCTGATCAGTTCTCCTTCCTGATCCTGGACAATCGTCTCTAGACACTTCCGACAGCGGAAGACAGCACTGACGATAGTTGGTCTGACCTGTGTTGATCGTACTACGATCCCGTCGACGAGGGCCAGCTTCTTGATGTGCTCCGCACCAATCTTCCGCAATGCAGTCTTCTCGGGGAAGCGTCGGAACCGTGCGAAGATCTTTCCAACATGCTCGGCGTACTCGGGGTCTTCGACCCGCATCTGGGCAGTGGCAGCCGAGCTAGCATACGTAATGTAATCGTCGGGCCTCTCCACAATGCTACGTGCTAGAGCGGGGTCGAACGAGATGAGATCGTCAAAGTCTATGATGAGAGATTTACCGTTGGAGACCGAGACCTGTGCGAGCCGCTTCCGGTACTTTGAGCCCATCCCGTCTGACAGGTAGGATCGGAAAAAGTCCTGGAAGACCTCCTCTGGAAGCGCTGTCTTTACGACTGCTGTCAACTCGCCTCACGCCCTAGAATGTCCCTTTTCCACGCATCTATCGAGCTCCGGATGCTCTGGTAGAGGGCCAGCTCTTCAGCCGTCAGGTTAGAAGTCAGCTCGGTAGGCTGCTCCCCCGAGGCGCTCAGGGAGGCTATCTTCTTGATCCGGATATTCACGATGTCTCGCGATAGTGAGAGTGCTTTGTCCAGGTCGCGGCCTTTTGCTCTATCCTTTGCCTCTAGCGCCTTTAGCTCCTTGATGAGTCGGCGGACTTGGAAGTAGAAGTTCTTGGCTAGTTTCGGTATCTGTCGTGAGCCTGGAAGGGTCTCCTTGTAGTGAGTGGTAGATAACGTGTTGAGTGTGAGCTGGTCTTCTTCTCTGAACTTGGCATATCCCATCTGGACAAAGTGGGTCGCGATCCACAGCGGAAGCTCCACCTCTTGGCCCTGCCGGTAGGGGCCTAGGACCCTGTCTCCCATCCGCGTCTCGGGAAATTCTCTTAGAAGATTGATCCGGCTGGGCGAATTCTCGAATTCCGTGTCGACAATCGTGACTATTGATGGTTCTTCGTGCAGACTGTTCGCCCCTGGAGGGAGTTGGACGGTTCGGAGACCCCACTATATTTGTTCTTGAACAGAAAGAGCGATCTGATCCTCAGGATATTTCGTGTAGAGGTGAGTGAAACAGTCTTTAGTAATAGACCCGGTCCCACGGCAGTGAAATGTTGACGCTGATGGAACCGGCTCTCTGGACTGAGAAGTATCGGCCCAAGACACTCGGCGAGATCATAGATCAGGAGGAGATCGTCTCCCGCCTCCAAGAGTTTGTCAAGAGAGCGGCGATGCCACACTGCCTCTTCGCAGGACCCCCGGGCACGGGCAAGACAACGGCCGCGCTCTGTCTTGCACATGATCTCTTTGGAGTAAGATTTCAGGATGTGTTCATGGAGCTGAACGCGAGCGACGAGAGAGGAATAGACGTCGTCCGCACGACAGTGAAAGAGTTCGCGAGGATGGCCTCGCTCAGCTCTGTCCCTTTCAAGATCCTCGTACTGGATGAAGCGGATAACATGACCTCTGACGCGCAGTCTGCGCTGCGACGGACGATGGAGAAGTATACTGACACTTGCCGGTTCGTACTCTGCTGCAACTATTCGGGTAGGATTATCGAGCCAATCCAGTCGAGGTGTGCCCTCTTCCGATTCACCCCTTTACCAGACGAAAAAATCTTAGAGAACCTCCATCGTATCGCGAAGAATGAGGGGTTGAAGTTCACAGAGACAGGTCTAAAGTCGATAGTGGAGGTGGCAGAGGGGGACTTGAGGAAGTCGATAAACACACTCCAGGCCGCCTCATCCATGTCCAAGGGAATAACCGAGGAGAGCGTCTACCAAGTAGTTGGAAGGGCGAAGCCGACTGATGTACATGAGATGCTCAATCATGCCCTGAAGGGCGATTTCATAAAGGCCAGGGAGGAGCTCCGACACCTGCTCGTCAAGTACGGGCTTTCAGGCTCGGAGATTGTAAGGCAGATACACTCCGAAATCTTCCGACTCGCTATTCCGGAGAAGAAGAGAATCGACCTCGTCGAAGCTGTAGGGGAGATCGACTTCAGACTCGTACAGGGCGGAGACGAAGAAGTCCAGCTCAGCGCGCTACTCGCAAAACTCGCCTCAAACGCCTAGCCGTGGCGCAAGACTTGGTTGAGCCCTGGACGGTCAAATATCGACCACGAACAAGTAAAGATGTTGCTGGAAACAAGACAGCCATCGAGAAGCTCCGAGAATGGATAGACTCGTGGTCGGAAGGCAGACCTGGCAAACGTGCAGTCTTACTCTACGGTCCTGCTGGAGTTGGGAAGACTACCGTTAGTGAGGCACTCGCAAGGGAACGAGGCTGGGACCTTGTCGAGATCAACGCCTCTGACAAGAGGAGCGGAGAGATTCTGTCGAAGATCGCCGGGCTCGCGTCAACGCAGACGACACTCTTCAGCAAGGGGAGACTCATACTGCTCGACGAGGTTGATGGAGTCAACCTTCGAGAGGATCACGGCGCCATCACCACGATACTCCAGATCATCAAGGACACACAATATCCACTCATTTTGACTGCAAACGATCCCTGGGACACGAAGATTCGGCCTCTGCGGGAGGCTTGTCTTCAGATCGAGTTGAAGCGGTTGGGAGTCCGGGACGGACTTCCACTGCTGAAGAGCATTCTCTCTAGAGAGGGAGTGAAGACAACCGATGATGCGCTTAGATTCATAATCGACAAGGACCGTGGTGACATTAGATCGATCCTCAACGACATCCAACTCCTCTCCGGCAGAAACCGGACGCTTACCATGGATGATGTCAACCTCCTCTCAGGCCGAGATCGGACTGAGTCTGTCTTCGAAGTCCTGCGCGTGATCTTCAACAGCCGAACAGTCGCCGCGGCAAGGAGAGCCCTTTCGATATCGGATCTCGATCAAGAGATGTTGTTCCAGTGGATCTTCGAGAATGCGCCTTATCAGATTCCGAAGCCTGATGAACTTGAACGAGCGATATCGGCTCTGGCGGATGCAGACATGTACTTTGCGAGGATAAGGAAGACCCAGTCTTGGCACTTGCTATCCTACGCGCTGGACTTGATGACAGCAGGAGTGGCGGTAGCGAAGCAGACTCCTACGAGCGGCTGGGTCCCGATGAGGTTCCCGCAGAGAATAAGCTCAATGTCACGAACAAGAATGAGCAGAGATCTGAGAAAGAGAGTTGATGTGGCGATCGGGCAGAAGAGCCACGTCTCGGCGCGTCGAGCCCAGCAGCTGTACCTGCCGCTAATCCGCTTCGCTTACGAGCATAGCCCAGAGGAGTTCGAACAGATTGCCGTTTGGCTCGATTCTAAGGATGAGTTGAACGAAATGCTATCCTCGGAACTCAAGTAGCTCTGCTAGCGGTTTCGCATTATGAGAGCCGCGCCGATGAAGGCGATGACAGTCCCTATTGCTATCGACCAGCCCATCTGTACAAGCTGGGCATCAGTAATCAGAGCTCCGGCCCCCATCGGGGTCGTGGCGGCAATGGCCATTAGGCCTCCGCCGAAGAGTAGGAGAGTCCCGATCGTGAGCATCGCTTCGCGCATGGATTCGCACTAGCTGGGTGGTCTACTGGAACAGAATTAAGACTTGCTCTCTAGAAAAAATGGGCCATCCCCTTCGATCCGCTCATTCATTCAAAGCCATGTTGATGAGCTGAGAAGCGACTCCGAGGTAGCTTGTGTAGTCGAGGGCCGCTTTGATCTCTCCGGGTCTGAGCCTCTTTGACACGAATACATCATCTCCGAGAACTTTTACGAACGGAGCGCCGGTGTCGATGGATTTCATCGAGATCTTCCTGACCCTGTCATGAGCATCTTGTCGTGCGACTCCCTTCTCGACCAGCATATTGACAACCCTCTCAGCCAGAACTGCTCCCTGCGATAGCTCCAAGTTACGCTCCATGCTTCGTGGCATGACCTCAAGTCCCTTCAGAACCTGATACTCCAGGCGGAGCATTTCGTCGGTTAGTATGAACGACATTGGGAATAGAAACCTCTCGTTCGCGGAATTCGAGAGATCCCTTTCGTGCCAGAGGGGAATATTCTCGAGCGCAGGGATTGTCAGTCCTCTCAGAAGTTTGGCAAGGCTCGACACCCGCTCGCTGAGCTCAGGATTTCGTTTCGAGGGCAGGGCCGAGCTTCCTACCTGTCTCTTCCGTTCAAAAGGCTCTAGAGCCTCTGAGATCTCGCTCCGCTGAAGGTTCCGGATCTCGGTAGCGAACTTGTCTAGACTGGAACCGAGGAGGGCGAGATAGGCTACGACCTCGGCATGGATGTCACGCTGAATTACCTGAGTTACAAGACCAGCCGGCCTAAGTCCTAGACGACTTAGTGCTTTCTCCTGGATCTTCAACGCGTTCTTTCCAAGCCCAGCCCCCGTCCCGACAATGCCGAGGATTTTTCCAACGAGAGCTCGTTCTCGGACCTGTCTCAAGCGTTTCTTCTGGCGTTTTATCTCGGAGAGCCAGACGGCGAGTTTCAATCCGAATGTTATGACTCCAGCATGTCTTCCGTGAGTCCGCGCAACCATCAGCAGGCCTCGATACTTCCGGACCATCGAGGCGAGAGTCGTCTCGAGTTGGTCGAGTTCTTTCTCGATGATATCGAACGCATCCTTGAACTGGAGAGCCGTGGTGGTGTCTTCAATGTCCATGCTGGTTAGGCCATAGTGTACGTACTTCTTGCCCTCTCCCTTGCAAGCCTCCGTCAGGGCCATGACCATCGACATGAGATCGTGACGGGTCTCTTTCTCGATCTCCTTCGTCCGAGCCAGCGTCACCGCTTTAGTGTTGGCGTTCTTGGCGATATCGTCCGCGGCTTCCTTGGGAATGTCTCCGACAGACGCTTCGGCCTCCGCTACTGCGGCTTCGACGTCCAGCCATTTTTGGAGCTTGTTTTCCTCATCGAAGATATGCCTCATTTCCAGGCTTCCGTATCGTCCAGTGTCGATCGGGAGGATGGGCATTCGTGTCAGGAACGCGTCGAGCATATCATGGTATTAAACAACTGCGAGCGACGATCGATAGACGTTGACAGGAATAGCGGGCATCTTCGGACCCGGAGAACCAGACCTGGCTTCCAAGCTAGAAACGGCGCTCGGCGCAATGGAGAGACGCGGATCGATAATACAATCCGCAACCATCAAAGGGGAAGACGGCATTGTCGGCATCGGGTCCTGCTCCCACCCCGGCCAAGAATCCTCTACGATTAATCCCGAGAAGACTAGCTCCATCATCGATGGAACTCTCCCGGGAAACCTGGAGCTCGAAAAGATAGGTGGAGAAGCCAACACAGGGGCCCTCGCCGAAACTGTCCAGGTCCCGGGAGCATTCGCGATTCTCGCTATCTCGGGCGGGAGACTGCTCGCGCTCAGAGACGTGGTGGGACAGAAACCCCTCTACTACGGAGAGGACATGAACGGGACTGTTGCCTTTGCTAGCCTCACGAAAGCCCTGACGAAGATCGGAATCACTAACATCAATCCAGTTAAACCTGGTCAGCTTGTCGCTGTATCCAAGAGAGGATCGTCCATTGTCGCGGATAGGTCCCTCACTAGACCCAAAGAGATCAGAGTGTCAGAACATGATGCTTCAACACGACTACACGAATTGCTGGCCGACTCGCTAGGAGATGGAGTTCCCAAGGATTCTGCCCTGGCATTCTCGGGGGGACTGGACAGTACACTTGTGGCACAGGCGGCCATGGAGAACGGTCTCCGACCAGAGCTGATCACGGTTGGATTGAAGGGTCAACCTGAGTTGGATCATGCGCGAACAGTCTCGAAGCAACTCGGCCTGGACCTCACGGTGAGAGAACTCTCAGCGTCAGAGGTTCTGGACTCGCTTCCGGACGTCGTACAGACTATCGAGAGCAGCGACCCGACACTCATTGGCGTCTCCGTCCCCCTCTACTTCGTTTGCGAGGTCGCGGAAGAGATGGGAATGGGATGCATTCTCGCAGGCCAGCTCAGCGACGAACTTTTCGCAGGCTATGGAAGGTTCGACAAGCTGGCAGCGAAGAAGAAGCATCGGCAAGCTAGGGAAGAGGTGTGGAATAGTGTCCTAGCGGCCTCAGGGAATGATTTTGAGCCTGGAGATAAGCTGGCCGTCTCGCATCGTCTCGAGCTTAGATGCCCCTTTGCATTCCTCCCGCTAGTTGAGTACGCGCTACGACTTCCCATCTCTCTCAAGCTTCGACTGGTTGGGAGCAATGTTGTGCGAAAACACATTCTTCGACGGCTTGCGTCTGATTGGAAACTTCCGGAGACGGTTGTGAACAGGCCGAAGAAGGCGGTTCAATATTCGAGTGGCGTTCAGAAGATACTGCTGAAGGAGGCCAAGAGGAGAAAAATGACGCTGAGAAGCCTCCTCGAATCGCTTTATCAAAATTGGTAGATTTATCTGCTGGAACGGTCGGTCTCGGCAAATAGCCGAGAAGATAATGTCATCTGTTAGCGTTCAGAAGACTGTGCCGCGAGCAACACACGCTCGCGCCTTACTATCTGGAGGACTGGGTGTTTTCGCCAGCCTTCTAGCCATTGGATGGGCCCTATTCGGCTACAATCTTCCCAGGGCCGTAGACGTCAACTCTTCGCAATCGCAGAATCTCATGCTCCTCCAAGTAGGCCTCGCCTTCATCACCTTAGTGGGCAGCGGACTAATGCTAGCAACGTACACCGCGCCGGGAGGAACCGTCAACATTCTCGGTTCCCTCGGAACCTTCATAATAGGAGTGTACTACTCCAGTGGCTTGGCAGACGCTGCAAGGGCGGATCACCTCACATCGCTACCGTTGCACTTCTCAAGCTTCTACACTGGAACGGTAAGCATACCAACAGACAGAATAGTTTCAACTCTTCTCGTAGTTCCCGTCTTTCCAATCGCAGCTCTCCTTCTGATAAGCGGGGTCGGCGGACTCGCGACCTATCGCTCGAGCCGGAAAATCGGGTTCAGCTGAATGTTCTTGCCTCTCCATGTCGTTTGACCCCGGGTCGGTGTCGAGTTCATTCTTGTCCGTGAAGTTCGTGGTACGACTCGACAGCCTCTCTGGCAACGAAGGCGAGTATGAATCCGGTGGCTAGGTAGTCGACCCACCAGAGTCCGAGAAAGTATTCGACGAGGAGTCCGCCGAGCAGGGAAATGGACATGAAGATGCATGTCAGAGATTCGATGGCGTCCATCGAGAGGATTGAGGAGCGGGTCTCTCTTCCTATCTTTCTCTTCTCCAGCCAGAGATAGGGCATGATGATTACCGCGCCTACCGCAATTGCTATGCCTATCAGTGAGGCTTCCGGTCTGAGTCCGGTAAGGTACGAGTAGACCGCACCCAGTCCGATCACGGGAATGAGTGAGAAGAGCAAGGCGTTTGTTATCTTCTCTGTAAGCCGTCTCGGGCCCGTCCCAGGGCCGCTCGGGCTTCTTCGGAGAAACGTCAATACTGTGAAACCAGACAACAGCTCCACCAGACTGTCACCCCCAAAAGCTAGCAGTGCAAAGCTTCCTGCGATCAGACCGGACCAGACTGAGCCAATAACCTCGATGGTCATCCATGCTGAGCTAAAGTATTCGACATTGATGCCCCTTCCTATCCTCATCTGCCTCCAAGACTGATGAGTATTGTTACAACAGCAAGAAGCGCAGTCAGAGCAATCGATTGGTGAACGGCATGTTGCACAAGAGTTCTGTGCACAGCCGCAAGTCTGGCAAGATAATGATGATGCTACCCAGCCCAGCGACAAAGATCTACTTCACAGCGTGTCATCATCTCGTTAGCTCCTCTATACAAACCCTGTACCACTCCATCTCGGTCCCAGCGACGACGTCAATCAGTACGTCATGATATTGCCGTCAACGTCTTCCTGCTAACCAATGTATTCCAAGGATCACAGACTGTTGTTTGTACCTCTCTTCGCGAGACTCTTCTTGACCTGAATACGTGTCGCGTCTCGATGGAGGCGAGCGTAAGAGCTAAAGCGTCAGGTCCCCTGGCCCGCTCTGTTCAGGGGCCGTCGTCTAGCTTGGTCAAGGGATTAGCCCCGCCCAGAGGATACCAGAGTCCGATCATGGACGGTGACCCTGGGGCGCTGGCGACCTCGAGAAATCGAGGCCAGAGGTCGTGGGTTCAAATCCCACCGGCCCCACCAGATGAGAATGCCCGGGCTCGAATACTTTCTCTCCTGTCAGCAACTCTTATCTCGGACGAGTCTGAGCAGCCAGGGCCTATGCAATCTGTTACTAAAGTTAGACCCGTGCCTCAAGGCTACCATACGGTCACTCCATACCTGATCGTCGAGGGAGCTCCGAAAGTGATGGAGTTCTTGAAACGTGCCTTCAGCGCGGAACAGAAGGACTTCATGAGCGGCCCTGAAGGCCGCGTGGCTCACGCCGAGATGAAAATCGGAGACTCCGTCATTATGATGGCTGATGCAACCTCGGAGAATAAGGCAATGCCAAGCCAGCTCTACGTCTATGTTGACGATGTTGACACGGTGTACAAGCGAGCGTTGGAAGCAGGTGGGACATCGATCAGCGAACCAACAAACCAGTTCTACGGTGATCGAAATGCCAACGTTAAGGATCCGGTCGGCAACATTTGGGGAATCGCTACCCATGTCGAGGATGTGCCGCCTGAGGAAATGCAGAGACGAATAAAGGAACGCGCAAACCAGTAACACTTCAGATCCTTCAAGACCCATGGCGGGATCATGGCGCCTATCTAGCAGGCACTACTTTGAACGACGAAATGCCAGTCTGACCAAGCACTAAGAATTCGATGTGGACGTACCAATTCGTCTGTAATTAGCATTAGGACCCGCGGCCAAATTAACGGCTCCGGCACCTCATCAGAGAGAAGGGTTATGTGATTCTCCTGACGAATGGAACTCGTGCAGATGCAGCAACAACCTCCTTCGATTGAGCAGATTCGGGAATTTGTTATCGCGGGCCATGGAAACCTGGATAAGGTCAAACAGATGCTGGCCGAGAATCCACAATTGCTGAAGGCCTCATATCAATGGAATGACAATGATAGAGAGACCGCCATTCAGGCCGCCGCCCAGGTAGGCAACGCTCAAGTCGCTAGGTATTTGATCGATAACGGAGCACCACTGGAGATCTGCACGGCCGCCATGTTAGGCCAGCGTGACGAGGTCGAACGGCACCTGAAGGATGACCCTGGAAGCGCCAGCGCTACCGGGGCCCATGGAATACCACTCCTACCGCACGCGGTCTGGAGCAGCAACCTCGAACTCGTCCAACTAGCCTTCAGGTATGGTGCAAAGTCGGGTACAACACTGGCACTGCACAATGCAGTGGCGAAGAGTAATTACGAAATCGCTCGATGGCTCCTAGAAAACGCCGAGCCTGATATCGGCTCCAAGAACTTTCAGGGAAAGACCCCGCTGATGGTAGCAACCGAACGCAAGGACGAGAAAATGGCTCAGCTTCTTAGGGGACACGGCGCCAAAGACTAACGAAGGCCCGTATTTTCTTCGGAGAGCCGCATCTCAGCCCTATTCTGAGCTTTTCGCGAAATCTTCGATAACCATGGCTATCCACTTAGCTCCCTGGACGAACACGTCGATCCTCTGATTCTCGTCAGGCGCGTGAGTGTTGCTCCGAGGATGGTTGCAACCGATGGCAACGGTCGGCAACCGTAGCGTGTTTGTGAAATAGTGCATGGGACCCGAAGCGGCCGAAGTCACCAGCGTCACCGGCTCTTTGTGAAACACTTCTTTGCCTGCTCTGGCCGCTATTCTTGCAATTGGTGAGCTGATCGGAGTGCGGGCAGCGGGATTCTCAGCCTGCAGGCTGACTTCGATGTCTTCAAACCCGTGACGTGCGAGATGCTGCTTCAGCTTGCCAGCAAGCCTTGCCGGGTCCTGGTCCGGTACTAGGCGGAAGTCCATCTTCGCCCTGGCAACAGAGGGTAGCACAGTCTTGTGTCCTGGACCCGTGTATCCGGACCAGATTCCGGCGATGTTGGCCGTAGGGTTTCCGTAGAAAGCTTTCTTGAACTCGAAACCTGTGAGTCCGTAGAGGAAGCTCTTGATTCCAAGCTCATCCCGGATGCTATGCTCCTCTAGAGGCATGCTCCGTATTACCTCAAGCTCTTCCGCTGTGAACGGTTTTACATCATCGTACCATCCTTCTATCAAAATTCTGCCGTCCTCGTCCTGAATCGTATCGAGCATCCTTACCAACCGCCAAGCGGGGTTCTCTACGACTGCTGCCCGGGCCGAGTGCGAGTCCTTCAACGCAGTCTGGACTTTGAACTCGACATAGAGCATTCCTTTCAGTCCAAGAGTGACCAAGGGTCTGTCATCATAGTCTAGGCCTCCGAACTCCCAGATTGCGGATTCTCCTGTCAGTCGACCCTTGTACTTGGCGATGAATTCGGCGAAATGAGGACTTCCAATCTCTTCCTCGCCTTCAATTATCCACTTGATATTGCATGGAACGTCTCCTCTGGCTTTTTGAAAGGCGTCGATTGCCATCAGGCGGGAAACGATGTTTCCCTTGTTATCGCTGGCCCCCCGAGCGTAGATTCTGCCATTTTCCACGGCGGCCGAGAATGGCGGATGGGTCCACAAGTCGACCGGTTCTACAGGTTGGACATCATAATGGTTGTACACTAACAGTGTCCTGCTCCCCCGTTTAGATGTGAGTTCGCCGAAAATGATCGGAGGTCCATAGGTCGGCGAGAAGGATTCTGTGGTGAATCCTGTCTCTTTGAGAAACCTCTCTACGAGCTGAGCTGCCTCCGTCATTCCCAGGTTCTGAGCCGAGACGCTGGGTTGCTGACAGAGGACTCTCAGTTTTTCGACAAACTGATCCTTGTTTCGGTCGATATGCTCCGAAATCTCTCGTTGCCTTGTGTCGACATCGCTGAGAGCTTTGGCCAAAGGAATCCTTGCACTGAACAGTTAATGGACCCCGTTATCAATGAGTCGGTTAGACACCTGACCCGGTGTGTTAGTTGCGTTTCGGAGCCTTCTTCGATTGTCCTTTAATAATATGAGATGAGGGTCCGTTCACAAGTCATCAGGGGATGGAGTACCTCTGCCGAGACTGCCTCTCAGAAG
>Ga0209157_1003803_pt1 | contig 11446 bp, 8 predicted proteins | sample GraSoiAngelo_135_FD_185892 | JGI IMG/M metagenome (GOLD analysis project Ga0209157, IMG submission 185892) | Grasslands soil microbial communities from the Angelo Coastal Reserve, California, USA - 14_0929_05_40cm (SPAdes) (version 2) | ecosystem: Environmental > Terrestrial > Soil > Grasslands ... | reverse complement strand
GCGGGTTGGCCCGCTGGGTCCACCCCAAGGACCTGGCCGGTCCGCAGTTGGTCGAGGCCCTGCGGTGGGCGGTAGGCTGCGATCGACGCGCCCACGCGGAGCGGGTGCGCGAGGTGATCCCCTCGTTGGACGGCGCCGCGCAGCTGGTTGCGTACCTGGCCCGCTGGCTCGGGGGCGACTGATGCGCTTCCACTTCGACCCCACTCCCGAGCAACGCGCCGCGCTCGAGGCCCGGCTGGCCCGGCTGCGGCAGCCGGCGGCGGCGCTGGAGCTGCTCGAGCCGATCCTGCCGGCCGGGTTCGCGCCGGCCGGCTCGATCTGCACGCTGCAGAGCGCTCACTCGGATCGGTTCGTGCTGCAGGTGCGCGTGTGCTCAAATGGCGGCGCCGAGCGCGTGTACGCGCTCAAAGCGTACTCGGACGACTTCGGCGAACGGGTGTGGGCGCACGCGCAGCAGCTGGCGCGCCACCTCCCGCAACGGCCGCACCGGCCGTGTTTGCCGATTCACTATGAGCGCCAGGAGCGCGTGCTCGTGTTCGACTGGGTCGAGGGCCAGATCCTGAGCAAGATCGTCGACGCGCGCAAGCCGGAGCTGCTGCGACACGCCGCCGCAGTGGCGGCGGATCTGCATCGTGTGCCGATCGTGCCCGAGCGGCTCACGACCCCGCAGATGCTCGTCGACGAAACGCGGGCGCGGTGCGACAACCTGCGCCCCGCCTGGCCGGGGACGGCGGACATGGTCGAGCCGCTGCTCGCCGAGCTGCAAGCGTTGGTGCCGCAGCTCGATTCGACCGATCCCGCCCCGATCCACGGCGACATGGCGGCCGGACAGTTTCTCTGGACCGGCGATCGGCTGCTGCTGCTCGACTGGGACATGTTCGGCTTTGCCGACCCGGCGTACGATGCCGGCCACTTCGTGGCGCAGCTGGAGCGACGCTGCACGCTGGATCACACGCTGCCGCCCGAGGCCGGCCGCTGGCCGGGCTGCTTCCGGGACGCCTATCTCGCCGCGATGCCGGAGGTCTCGCCGCGCAACGTGTCGTTCTACCGCGCCCTGACGCTGCTCCAGAAGACCTATACCGTGTGCCGGCGCCAGCCGGCCGAGGGGCCGCAACAGGCGGTGCGGCTGGCCGCCTGCGCGCGAGCCGCACTCGAGGACGTGCGCCGTCAATGAATGCGGCGCTGGTCTCGCCGACCGGAGCCGACGAGCGGGACGTCCTGAGCGCCGCGCTGCGCTTGATGCGCGGCCCCGATGCGTCGCTCGAAGACTGGTCGGCCCAGCCGCTCACGAAGCACGGCAAACAGCGCGTCGTTCGCTACGACTTGCGCGCCCGGGCGGCGCCCGGTCGTGACGTGTGCTCCCTCCAGTGGGTGGGCAAGTTGTACGAGGACGACGGCGCCGCGCGGCGAGTCGCGGCGGTGCTGCGAGAGCTGGCCGCCAGAGACTGCGGCGCCCGGGGGGAGATGGCGCTGCCGAGCGTCGTCGCCTACGACGCCCCGCGCCGGCTGCTGCTGCTGACGTACGAAACGGGGGAGTCGGTCGTCTCCGCGATCGCGCATCACCGGGGGCCGGTGGTACCGGCGATCGGACGGGCGCTGGCGGCGTTGCACAGCACTCCCGTGTCTCTGGACACGATCACGACGCCCGCCGGCGTGCTCGACGACCTGCGGCGCCAGGTCGCCGATCTGTGCGCCCGGTTTCCCGGCGACGCGGGTGTGCTGCGCGACGCGCTGACCCGGCTCGAGACCGAGATACCACTCGCGCCCGCCGCGCCGTCATTCCTGCACGGCGACTTCGGCACGGCGAACTTGCTGTGGAGACCCGGCTCCGGCCCCCTGGTCGTGCTAGATTTTGACCGCTGCACGCGGGGCGACCCGGCCTTCGACCTGGGTTATCTGCTCACGCAGCTGCGCCGCGTGACATTGCGCAAGCCCGGTAAGCTGCCGGAGTTCGCGTCGCTGCACGGCGCGATTCTCGACGCGTACCAACGCTGGTCTCCGCCCGACCCGACGTTGGGCCGGCGGGTCGCCTGGTACGAGCAAGCGACGCTGGTGGGCAAGATTCACGTTCTGGCTTTCGATCTGACGCGCCACCCGGAGCCCGATGCACGGCAGCGGCGACAGGTCGAGGCGGGCGAGTTGCTGCAATGCCTGGCAAACGGACGCGATTCCGGCAGATCTTCCTGACGCATCTGCGTCAGGTCAAAGGCCGCCTGGCCATCGCGGCGCTCTGCACGCTGGGAGCCACCGCGATGGAGCTGCTGAAGCCGTGGCCACTCAAGATCATCCTCGATCACGTCATTTACGACAATCCCTTGTCGCGCGCCCTGCGCCTGCTGCCGCACGTCGTCGCCGACGACAAGGTCAGGCTGCTGGTGACGGCGTCGGGCGGGATTCTGGTGATCGCGTTGGGGAGCGGCCTGTTCTCGTACGCCCAGATCTTCATCACCTCGTCCATCGGCTACCGCATGGTGTACGCCCTGCGGCGGGAGCTGTTCTCCCATCTGCAGACACTGTCCTTGTCCTTCCACAACCAGTCGCGGTCGGGCGATCTCCTGACGAAGATCGCGGGGGACACAAACACGCTGAAGGACATCTTCGCGGACTCGATCCTCAAGTTCACGACTTATCTGTTGACCGTCGCCGGGATGTTCGCCGTCATGTTCGCCCTCAACTGGCGGATCGGCCTGATCGCGCTGGCCACGATGCCGTTTCTCTCCTACAGCCTGTTTCATCTCTATCGCAAGACGAAGGCATCGGTCAAGACGCAGCGCAGGCAGGAAGGGAAGGTGGCGTCGCGGATGAGCGAGGTGCTCTCGGCGATCCCCTTGGTGCAGGCGTTTGCCCGTGAGAAGTATGAAGAGGAGCGGTTCGACGCAGTCACGGCTGACACGGTGCGGGAAAGCATCCGCGTGGCGCGACTGGAGGCCGCGGCCACTCGATCGTCGGAGATCATCACGGCGGTAGGGACAGCGGCGGCGGTGTCGTTCGGCGCACTGCTGGTCCTGAAGCACAAGATGCTGCCCGGTGAGCTCACGGTCGTCGTGGGCTACCTGACCAACATGTACAAGCCGATGCGCAGCCTGGCCAAGCTCTCGACCGATTTCTCCAAAGCGATGGCGAGCGCGGAACGCATTTCCGAGGTGCTCGACACGGAGCCGGAGATCCAGGACCGCCCGGACGCCATCGAGCCGGTCTCCATGCGAGGCGAAATCGAGTTCCGCGGGGTGTCGTTCGATTACGGCGACGGCAAGGACGTGCTACGGCAGGTCTCCTTCAAGGTAGCGCCTGGGCAGCGGCTGGCCCTGGTCGGGGCGTCGGGCGCCGGCAAGTCCACCATCGTCAGCCTGATCCTGCGCCTGTACGAGGCCCAGGAAGGGGCGATCCTCATCGACGGGGTCGACATCCGCCATTATCGCCGCGAGTCGCTGCGCCGCCAGATCGGGCTCGTGCTCCAGCAATCGTTGCTGTTCGGCGCGACCATCCGGGAGAATATCGCATACGGCCGCCCTGAAGCGAGCGCGGACGAGATCATCGCGGCGGCCAAGGCCGCCAACGCCGACGAGTTCATCCGTCAGCTGGAAGACGGGTACGACAGCGTCATCGGCGAGCGGGGCGCGACCCTCTCCGGCGGGCAGCGGCAGCGCATCGCCATCGCGCGCGCGCTCATTCGCAACGCCCCAATCCTGATTCTGGACGAGCCGATGACCGGTCTCGACGTGGAAAGCGAGGCGACCGTGCGCCAGGCCCTCGATCGCCTGATGGCCGGTAAGACCTGTCTCATGATCACGCACGACCTGCCCTCGATCACGGACGCAGATCTCGTGCTGTTGCTGGAGGAAGGTCGCATTATCGACCGCGGCTCGCACGCCGAGTTGATGGCGCGGAGCGGCCGGTACCGGCGCCTGTACGAGCTCAATCTCGGGCAGCCGGCGGCCGACCTGCTCCCGTGAAGCAGTCGATGCGGGTGACGCGCCGGGCGCCGCGAGCCGCGGTCCACGAGGCCAGCTTCCCGGCCGACCCGGACTTCCCCCAGCTCGCGGTGGCCAGCGATCCGCAGCGGATGCTCGAGCTGTTCCGCCGCCATCTCGAGCCAGCGGCGGGGAAGCGCTATCGCATCGAGGACTGCGTCCCGTTGCGGTTTCGGTGCCGCCAGTCCACCGCACGTTGCGTGCTGCAATACACTTTGCACCTGCTCGAGCCCGGCACGGGCCGGCGCTGCGACCAGGGAGTGACCGGCCTGTTGTACGCCCAGAAGGGCGCGGCCGAGCGGCTGTGGCGGGAGATGCAGGCCGCCGATCCGTCCCAGGGGATCCCAGACGACTGGCTGACGTTTCAGCCGGTGGGCTTCATTCCCGACCTCGAGATGGTCGTGCAGGTGTTCCCCTACGACCGCAAGCTCAGGAATCTCAGGCTAGTGCTGGGCGGCGCGTTGCGCGATCTCGAGCCGCAGCTGCTCGCGCGCCTGGCGCCGGGTGAGTGGCGTGTCACGGAGCGCACCATGGCGCCGACGCGCTACCGCACGGAGCTCGGCGCCGCGCTCAACTACACGCTGCAGGCGTGCGACGCGGCGACGGGGCGCGCCGCAACGCTGCGCTGCTTCGTGAAGGTGTATCGCAACGACCACGGTGAACACACGTTCGAGCTGCTGCAGTCCCTCGGACAGCGCGGCGAGCGGGGCGAAATCCCCTACTCCGTGGTCCGGCCCGTCGCCTACCGCGCGGACCTGCGCACCCTCGTGTTGGAGGAGGCTCCCGGCACCGCGTTGCAGCGGTTGCTGCGGGGCGGTCATGATGCCGCCAATGCGCTACGCATCACCGCCCGGGCCGTGGCCGCGTTCAATCAGGATGACCTCGGGAACGCGAACGTGGCGGAGAGCCCCCTGGCCGTTCAGCTCGAGGAGTTGCGGCGGGGGGCGACGATCGTCGAGTGGGCGCGGCCCGAGCTCGCCGCCCAAGTTCGGGCGATTACCGCCGCCGTAGCGGCCGGGCTGGAGGAGGTGGCGCCCGCGCCGATTCACGGAGATCTCAAGCCCGACCATGTCTTCTTGGCGGGCGACCGGGTGATCTTCATCGACCTCGATTCGCTGGTGCTGGGTGATCCCGTGCGGGACCCCGCTCATATGTTCGCGTATGTCGCCGGCAGGGTCGGCCTGGATGCGATGCCGGCCGAGGAGGCGCGCGCCGCCGCCCGGCTGTTCGCGGCGGAGTACTTCGAGCACGCGCCAGGAGCTTGGCGCCCGCGCTTTGGGCTGCATTGCGCCGGGGCGCTCGTCGAAGTGGCGAGCGCGATCTTCCGGCGGCAGGAGGCGCAGTGGCCCGAGAAGGTAGCCGCGGCGGTGGCGGCGGCGCGGGACTGTCTGGGGTGACTCAAGTGCGCGCGCGACCGTTGCTGTTGCTCCTGGCGCTGGCGCTCTCGCTCGCGGCGTCCCCCGCCGCCGCGCAGGTCGGGACGACGACCGACATCATCACCGGCACGGTCGTCGGGCCCGATAGCCAGCCGCTGGCCGGCGCGCTCGTGCAGGCCCTCTCGGTCGAGACCCAGATCACGCGCCACGCCACGACCGGTGCGCGCGGCCGCTTCACCATCGTGTTCCCCGATGGCGGCGGACAATACGACCTCACGATCCGCTTCATCGGCATGGCCCCCGCCACCGTCAGCGTCGCGCGCGAGGGAGACGAGGACCGGCTCGTCGCGAACGTGCAGATGGGGGCGTCGGCCGTCCCGCTCGAGGCCGTGACCGTCAGCGCCCGGCGCGGCTCCCGCCTGGTGGAGCGCGTGGGACCGGGCGCGGTCGGGCGCAGCCTGTCCGCGGACCAGCTGTCGCGCCTCCCGGTCGACGCGCTCGACCTGAAGACGGTGGCCGCCCTCGCGCCCGGCGTCCTCTCGCTCGCCGCCACGGATTCGACGGAGGCCGATTTCTCGGTGGCGGGCCAACGCCCCACGGCGAACGCGCTTACGCTCGATGGCTTATCGCTCGGCTCGGGCAGCGTGCCGCCCGATGCGATCCGCTCGACCCGCGTCGTCACGAGCAGCTACGACGCGGCCCGTGGCCAGTTCTCCGGCGGCCTCGTCGCCTCGACGACGCGCAGCGGCAAGAACATCCCGCAGGGGTCCTTCACCTACACGCTGCGCGACCGCTCCCTCGCCTGGGGACAGGTCACCGCGTCGCCGTTCGGACAGGGGTACACCCAGAACCAGCTGAGCGGCGGGGTGGGCGGTCCGCTCGTCCGGAACCGGCTGTTCGTGTTCGGCGCGCTGCAGGGCCGCTGGCGCGGGCAGGCCCTGCCGTCGCTCACCTCCGCAGACGCCGTCAGCCTCGCGCGGTTGGGCGTGAGTCCGGATTCTGCTGCCCGCTTCCTGGCGCTGGCCGCTGCGAGCGGTGCGCCCGCGCAGATCCGCGGGCTCTCGGACGAGCGCACGACCGAAAACGCCATCGCGTTCCTGCGGTTCGATTGGAAGGCGTCGGAGGCCCAAACGCTCACCCTGCGGCTCGACGGGCGGTGGGACTCACAGCAACCCACGCGCGTCAGCCCCCTCGGCCTCCCGCCGACCGGGGGGACACGCACGGAGCGGGGCGGCGGGGTAATGGCGTCGCTCACGTCCCACTTCGCGGGGAGTCTGATCAACGAAGTGCGCGGCTATCTCTCGGCGGATCGACGGGACGCGACCGCCCTCGTCACCGTGCCGGCCGGGCGAGTCCAGGTCGCCTCCGATCTCCCGGACGGTCGTCAAGGCGTGGCGACGCTCGCCTTCGGCGGCAATTCCGGCCTGCCGCAACGGGTCGACAACGTGAGCCTGGAGCTGAGCGAAGAGCTCTCCTGGTTGCCGGGTGGCGGTGGGCACCGTCCCAAGCTCGGCGCTCTGTTGAGCGGCACCGGCCTGGACCAGAACCAGACGCCGAACCAGCTCGGCACGTTCGTCTTCCCGTCGCTCAGCGCCCTCGCGGCCGACCGCCCGGCGAGCTTCTCGCGCGTGTTCGCCCCCGTGGTCCAGGGCGGCACGGCGTGGAACGCAGCCCTGTACCTCGCGGATTCCTGGCGCAGCGGCGGCCTCCAGCTCACGTACGGAACCCGGCTCGAATCGGCGCGCTTCAGCGGCGCGCCGCCCTACAATCGCGCGGCGGATTCACTCTTCGCGTTACGAACCGACCGGATGCCAGAGCACACCCGACTCTCGCCGCGCATCGGCTTCATGTGGACCGGTGGAGGTGGAGAGGGCGGGGGCCCGACGATCCTGCGCGGTGGCGTGGGCGACTTCCAGAGCCCGACGCCCGTCGCCCTGTACAGCGCGGCCCTCGGGGCACCTGGACTCTCCAACGCGGAGACGGAGCTCGTCTGCATCGGAGCGGCGGTCCCGATTCCGGATTGGGTGGCATATGCCTCAGATCCGTCCACGATTCCGGGGCAGTGCGCGGACACCGGCAACACGGTGGCCATCAGCCCGCACCCGAACGTGACCGCCTTCGCACCCGACTATGCCGCGCCGCACGCGTGGCGCGCCTCCTTCGGGGTGCAGCGCCGCCTGCTCCACGCGTTCACGGTGTCGCTCGATGCGAGCTACGCGCGCGGCAGCAGCCAGTACGGCTTCCGCGACGTGAACCTGGTCGCGACACCGCGCTTCACGCTCCCCGACGAAGCCGGCCGCCCGGTGTACGTGCCGGCGGACTCCATCGTCCCGGGCACGGGCGCGCTCGGCTTCACCGCCTCGCGGGTGCACCCGGAGTTCGGGGAGGTGCTCGTGATCGGATCGGATCTCCAGTCGGACACGCGGCAGGTCACCCTCGGAGTCGGCGCGGGTACGACGCGGGGCGCGGCGTTGCGCCTGTCGTACACCTTCACACGCGCTCGTGATCAGTCGTCGTTCTCGTGCTGCGCCGTGTCCCACGGATTCGCCGCGCCCACCACCGCCGCCGACCCCAACGTGCGGGAATGGGCGACGAGCGATCTCGAGCGGCGCCATGCCTTCCTCGCCACCGTGACCCTCCCGCTCGGCACCGCGCTCGAGCTCGGCGCCATCGCCCGCCTGACATCGGGTGCGCCGTTCACCCCCCTGGTCGGGTCGGACATCAACGGCGACGGCGCACGCAACGATCGCGCGTTCATCTTCGTCCCCGCGACCGCGCCCGACACGGCGGTCGGGAACGCGATGCGCACCTTGATCGCGGACGCCCCCGGCGCCGTGCGGCGGTGTCTAGTGACCCAACTCGCCCGCGTCGCCGCGCGGAACTCGTGCACCGGTCCCTGGCAGCCGTCGTTCGACCTGCAGCTCAGCTGGCGCCCCGCCTGGTTCGGGCTCGAGCGCCGGCTCACGCTCTCGGTGCTCACGGTGAACCTGCTGGGGGGCCTGGACGAGTGGCTCCACGGCGCGGCGCACCTGCAGGGGTGGGGGCTCGCGACCGCGCCGGACCCTGTCCTGCTGTACGTGCGCGGGTTCGATCCGGCGACCGCCCGGTTTCGCTATGCCGTCAACGGCCGTTTCGGCGCGAGCAGCGCGGGGAACGGCGGTGTTACGGTCCCCTTCCAGATCGGCCTGCAGGCGCGCCTCACCCTCGGCCCCGACCGCTTGCGCGACCGGCTGCGCGCGTCGGACCGCCGCGCCAGCGCGGAGCGGGACAGCGCCGCCGCCACGCCGGACTTGGGCTCCCTGGCCTCGGCACGGCAGCCGCTCGCCAATCCCGTCGCGCGAATCGTGTCGTTCCGAGACTCGCTCGGGCTCTCCGCGGAACAGGTCGCTGCGCTGCACGCAATCGCAGACTCACTCGACGTGCGGAGCCAAAGCATGCAGCGGGCGCTCCAGCGCGCCCGTGCCGTGCTCACGCCCGAGCAGTGGCGCAAGGTCCCCGAGCCGCTCAAGTCTCCGGAGGCTCCGTAGAGGGCGCATGAGACCGACTGCCGACCTCCCTGACGATCCCCGGCTGCCGGGACTGATGGCGATCCGCGACAGCGGCCTGGCTCGAGCGATCCCGGCCCTGGGGCTCGAGCAGGGAGGGGGAGGGGGAGGGGTCGAGCTCGTGCTGTGTGGCTACCACCCTGGTGCGCGGGCCACGCTCGACGCGCGGGTGGGGCAGCGTCGGTTCGCCGTCAAGACGTTCGCGGACGATCCGGCGCCGGAGGCGGCGCTGTACCAGGCGTTGGGCGCGGCCGGGCTCGCCGGGGACTCCGGCGCCCGGGTGCCTCCGCTCTTGGCCTGGGATCACGATTTGCGCGTGCTGGTGATCGGCTGGCTGGAGGGGCCCACGACGCACGACCTGGTCAAGCAGGGGCAGGGTCGCCGCGCCGGCGAGCTGGCCGCGCAGTGGGTGCGGCGCACGGCGTCCCTGCAGGTGAAGCTCGGTCTGCCCTTGGGCGCAGCGGGGATGATGCACGAGACTCGCGCCTGGATCGGCACGCTGGGCACCGCGGACCTCTCGGTCGGCGCTGCCGCCCGCGCGCTGGCCGAGGCGTTGGCACGCACTGAGCCACGGGACGACGGCGTCGTGGGACTGGTGCATGGGACGCTCTACGCCCGCCATATCCTCGACGCTGGGGACGGCCCGGGCGTGATCGACTGGCACCGCTTCGGGCAGGGGCCGGCGGAGCTCGACGCGGGGATGTTTCTGGCCACCCTGTCCCGGCTGCGGCTGCTGCACCCGGTGCACGCCGGCGAGGCGCTACTGGCGGAGCAAGCGTTTCTCGAGGGGACGCGCGGCCTGCTGGACGAGGGCGCGTTGGCCTGGCATCGGGCGGCCGCGCTGCTGCAGCTCACCGAGCGGCTGCCCGACGGGCGGGGGGACTGGCGGGCGCGGGCGCACGCCTTGCTGGCCGAGGCTGCGCTGCTCACCGAGCGCGCGGCCCCGCGTGAGCCGATCGCTCCGCGCAGGCGCGCGGCGTTCCGGTTCAAGGCGCCCGCGCTCGAGTTGGTGCTGCGAGCGCTGTCCACCAGGCCGGCCACGCCGGAAGAGCTGGACCAGATCCGCGCGTTGCTCCGTGAAAGCCACGACCGAGTGTCGGAGGTGTGACCGATGCGAGCGGACGATCCGGCGGTGTGGATTCATCCGCGCGATCCCGGCTTGAGCCTCGTCCTCGGCACGGACAAACAGGGCGGGCTGCACACCTACAACATGGACGGGGCGGAGCAGCAGGTGATCCCCGAGGCCGCCCGGCCCAACAACGTGGACGTGCTCTACGGCTTCGAGCTGGACGGGCGAACGGTGGACCTCGCCGTGGCCAGCCTGCAGGCGTCCAAGAAGCGAGGAAGCCGGGGCGTGAAGGTGTGGGCGATCTGCGGACAACGACCTCGCATTCCTGTACGTCGCGGAAGAGCGCGTCGGCATCTGGAAGTTCGGGGCGGAGCCTGACGCGGGCGGCTCGCGGAAGCGCGTCGCGCAGGTTGGCGAGAACGGGCTGACCGCGGACGTGGGATCTACTTACGCGGCGGGGGGACGCGGCTACGTGATCGCATCGAGCCAGGGAAACAACAGCTAGAAGGTGTACGAGCGCTCCGGCGAGAACCGCTACGTCCTCACCCTTGACCCGAAGGGAGGCCGAATCGACGATGTGAGCGACACCGACGGCCTCGAGGTGACGAGCTGCCCGACGTCGCAGCCATTCGCGGAGGGCGTGTTCGTCGTGCAGGACGGCGAGAACGCCGGCGGCAACCAAAATTTCAAGCTCTACGCCTGGGAAGACATCGCCGGAACGAGCCTGCTGATCGATACGACGTGCGGCGTCGTGCGTCCGGCCCCCGGCGGCTCCCGTGTGATCGGTGCCACGCAGAGGTGATGCAGCAGCGTGCGGCGAAGCTGCCACGCTAGCGTCGTGGCGGGGCCGCGGGCTGCTGGGTCTCTGCGGAGGTTCGTTCAGGCACATCCATTGCTATTTGAAACGCCAGCGCGTCTGCGGCTGTAGCGTGCGACCTCCATCGAGCGAATCGAGGCGGGCTGCGGGACGAATGAAACCGACCACCGAGCTTCCCGCTGATCCCGCGCTGCCGGGGATCGAGGCGATCCGCGCGTTGGGCCTGGCCCGCGCCATCCCGCAGCTCGAGCTCGAAGAAGGTGCCGGGGAAATCCGCCTCATGGGCTACACCCCGGGGGCCCGCGCCACACTCGAAGCGCAGGTGGGGCCCCGGCACCTCGCCATCAAGCTCTACGCGTACGACCCCGCACCCGAGGCCGAGCTGTACGAGGCCCTCGCCCGCGCCGGGCTCGCCGGCGACGCCGGACCCCGCGTGCCGCCGCTCCTCGCTCGGCAACACGACCTGCAGATCTTGGTCATCGGCTGGCTAGAGGGACCGACGTTGCACGAGCTGGTCAAGCTGGGGAAGGGCGCGCGCGCCGGCCAGCTGGCCGCGGATTGGATGCGGTGCGCGGCCGCGCTCCCTTTGAGTCTCGGGCCGAAACTGGGCTCGGCGCGCGTGCTGTACCGGGCGGGTGAATGGGTCGCCGACCTGGTAGCGGCGGATC
>Ga0209157_1003802_pt1 | contig 11453 bp, 13 predicted proteins | sample GraSoiAngelo_135_FD_185892 | JGI IMG/M metagenome (GOLD analysis project Ga0209157, IMG submission 185892) | Grasslands soil microbial communities from the Angelo Coastal Reserve, California, USA - 14_0929_05_40cm (SPAdes) (version 2) | ecosystem: Environmental > Terrestrial > Soil > Grasslands ... | reverse complement strand
CTCGGCGAGCGCGGCCGGCGCGCGCTCTCCGCCGCGCCCGCGCTGCAGACGAACTGAGGAGGAGCCGTGGAAAATCGAGCCTATGCACTGGCCGCAGGATTGTTCACCGTGGTCCTGGCCGCGGCCCTGGTGGCGGCGGGACTGTGGTTTCGCCGGGACGACATTCGGTTCGCGCAGTACGTGGTCACGACGGCAAGCTCGGTCGCGGGCCTGAAGGTCGAGGCTCCGGTGCGTTACCGCGGGGTCGACGTGGGGCGCGTCGAGTCGATCAGGATCGAGCCGGGCGTCTCGGGCCGCATCAGCATCCGCATCGGCGTGCAGGAAGATACGCCCATCACGAAGAGCACCTACGCGCAACTGGGGTATCAGGGCGTGACCGGCCTCGCGTACGTCGCGCTCGACGACGAGGGCGCGTCGAAGGAGCTGCTCAAGGCCGAGGGCGGCGAGCCGCCGCGCATCGACATGCGTCCGTCTATCTTCGATTCGAGCCTCGACGTGGTCGCCGCCGTGAAGCAGCTCTCCGGCCGCATGAACGAACTGCTGAACGAGCAGAACCGGAAGCTGCTCACCCGCATGCTCGGCGGCATCGAGCAAGCGTCGCGCCAGACCGCGGCCCTCGCGGAGCGCCTGCAACCCGGCGCGCGGGAGTTTCCTTCCCTGATGGGCGACGCGCGCGGCGCCCTGGCCGACCTGAGCAGACTCTCGCGCAAGCTGGAAGAACGCTCCGCGGCCCTCGACCGCATGGCCGCGAGCCTCGAAGAGGTGGGAGTTGCCGCGCGCTCCTTCAACGACGAAACTTTGCCGCGCCTCAACGCCTTGGTGGAGCAGCTCAATCGCGACACGCGCTCGCTCGACCGCGTTCTCAACGCCTTGGGCGAGAATCCGCAGAGCTTCGTGTTCGGCGCCCAACGAGCAAAGCCCGGACCGGGCGAGCCGGGATTCAAGGACGGAGCGCGTTGAGGCACATGCTGCGCTCGTCGCGAAGAATCGCCGCGTTGACACTGGTTCTCGCAGGCGGCGGATGCAGCCTGGCACCGGCCCCGGGGCCGGTGATCGCGAATTACGATTTTGGTCTCCCGCCGGAAGGGCGCACGACGCCGGCCCTGCGTCAGGCCTTGCTCGTGCACGACGTCAGCGCTCCGGGCTGGCTGGGTTCGCCCCTAATCTACTACCGGCTCACGTACCAGGACGCCACCCGGCCCCAGGCCTATGCGGACAGCCGCTGGGTCAGCTCTCCAGCGGAGCTGTTTACGAACCGCCTGCGGGCCCGGCTGGCTGCGTCCCCGGGAGGAATCATCCGGCCGGGCGACGACGCGCGCGCCAAGTACGCGCTGCGCGTCGATCTGGAGGAGTTCATCCAGGTATTCGACGCCCCGGGAAAGAGCAGGGCGCTGGTGCGCTTGCGGGCCTCGGTCATGGGGAACCGCAGCCTGATCGCGCAACGCGACTTCAGTGTGGAGCGCCCGGCAAACACCCCCGACGCGGAAGGCGGCGTGCGCGCTCTGATAGGAGCAAGCGACGAAGCCGTCGATCAGCTCATAGGCTGGACGGTCGGCGCGCTCAAGGACTGATCTCGCCCGGCGGCGGCCGTGGGCTAGAATGGGCGGCGCACCGCATTGGGGACCGCAATATGACTCACTGGAAAAAGCTCCTGTCGGCGTTCGGATTGGGTGTGTTCGCTGCCGTCTTGGTGCTTGTCTTGAGCGCTTATCTCAATCCTGCGATGTTGATCACCCTCGCCAACCTCCGGCTCTGCAACTGACCCCTGCTGACTTCGTCGAAGTGCTCGATTTCTGGCTCGGTACGCCGGGTTCGCGCGAGCGGGGCCGGCCGCGCAAACTGTGGTTCCAGAAGTCGGAACCTTTCGACGCGGAAGTCCGCCGCCGGTTTCTCACTACCTGGGAGCGCGCTGCGGGCGGCGAGTGCGAACGCTGGCAAGCGACCCCGCTCGCTTCGCTTGCGCTGGTCGTCGTGCTCGACCAGTTTCCGCGCAACATGTTCCGCGGCACGGCGCGCTCGTTCGCGAGCGACTCCCTGGCGCTCGCCACGGCGAGGGAAACGATCGCCCGGGGGTTCGACCTCCTGCTTTCACCCGTCGAGCGCCTCTTTATCTATCTGCCCTTCGAGCACGCGGAGGATCTCGCCGCACAACGCCGTTCTCTCGCTTTATGCCATGCGCTCGATCCGGAAGATATGCAATACGCGAAGCGGCACTACGAGATCATCGCGCGCTTCGGCCGCTTTCCGCACCGCAACGCCATTCTCGGCCGCCAATCCACCGCCGAGGAGGCCGAATTCCTGAAGCAGCCCGGGTCTTCGTTCTAGCCGGAAAGCCGGGTCGGAATCACGACCTCCGAATGCAGCGTCCGGTGCACGGGACACTTGTTGGCGATTTCCAGCAGCTTCTGCCGCTGTGCCGGGTCGAGTGTGCCTTCGAGGGTTATGAGCCGCTCGATGCGGTCGATCTTCCCCTCCTTGGTTTCGCATTCGGCGCAATCGACAGCGTGGATCTTTTCATGCTTCAGCTCGACGCTGACCCACTCGAGCGGAATGCCCTTCAGATCGGCGTAGGACCGGAGGGTCATCGCGGTGCAAGCACCCAAAGCGGCGCACAGCAGATCGTAAGGCGACAAACCCGTGTCCAGGCCCCCCGCCGCCACCGGCTCGTCCGCGCGGATCACGTGCCGGCCGACGATGACCTGGTTGGTGAACTTGCCTTCGCGCGTCTCGCGCACCAGGACCTTGCCCGGCGGCGCGGCGGGGAGATCCTGGGGCTTCATTTGAAGATAACGCTCCGCCCAGGCAGCGAGGACATTACCGGCGTAGAGCGCGTCCTCGCGCTCGGAAAGGAGATGGTCGGCGGGATCGAGCGAAACGAAACTCTTCGGATGCTTCGCAGCCATGAATATTTTCGTGGCGTTGTCGATGTCGACGATGGTGTCGCGCGGCGAATGCATCACCATGAGCGCTTTTCCCATCCGGGCGACGATCTCGCCGAGCTTGTGGCCCTGGATGTCGTCCAGGAACTGTTTCTTGATCCGGAACGCGCGCCCGGCGATTTCGACCTGCGCTTCACCGTCGCGCTCGATGGCCTGCGTCGAGTTCCCGATCAGACCGAGCACGTGCCTGGGATCGAAAGGCGAGCCGATCGTGGCCACGGCGGTGCATTCGGGAATGTCTCGCGCGGCGGCCAGCACCGCGGTCCCGCCGAGGCTGTGGCCGACCAGGATCGCCGGCGCGCGATAGTGCTTGCGCAGATGACCGGCTGCGGCCACGAGGTCTCCGACGTTCGAGGAGAAATTCGTGTTGGCGAACTCGCCCCCGCTTCCTCCGAGCCCGGTGAAGTCGAACCGCAGCACGGCGATGCCACGCTCGGCGAGCGCGGCGCTGACGTAGGTCGCCGCCTTGCTGTCCTTCGAGCAGGTAAAGCAATGGGCGAACAAGGCGTAAGCGAGCGGAGGTTCCGCGGGCGCGTCCAGTCGCGCCGAAAGCGGGGCGCCGGATTCGCCGGGAAAGCTGATCGCCCGAGTGTTGGGTGCCATGGTTGCTCCTCCAGGGAGAAATCCCCTCCGAGTGTTGCACAATGCACGGTGAGGACGCCAGCGGCTGCGCCGCGAGATAATCGAGGCCATGTCCTCGCAATCGCATGAGTTCGATTCGCCATCGCCCTGGGTGCGTCGCTGGGCCGCGTTGATCCGGCGCGGCGGGCGCGTTCTCGACGTCGCCTGCGGCCATGGCCGGCATTTGCGCTATCTGAGTTCCCTGGGTTTCGCCGTCGTCGGAGTCGATCGCGATGAGGCGGCGCTCGTTGCGCACAGGGGAATCGGCGGGGTCGAGATTCGCGTTGCGGACATCGAGGCGGGGCCCTGGCCTTTCGCGCCCCTCTTTCCGGATCTGGTCGGTGCATTGCGTCCCGGCGGCGTGCTGATCTACGAAACCTTCGCCCTGGGCAACGAGCGCTACGGCCGACCGAGCAATCCGGCGTTCCTGCTGCGGCCCGACGAGCTGCTCCACAGCCTGGAACCCTTGGCCGTGGTTGCGTTCGAACAGGGGCTCGTTTCCGAGCCGAAGCAGGCGGTGATTCAGCGCGTCTGCGCCGTGCGGGAGGGCGGGGGCTCGGTGCCGCTCGATGCCCCTGCCGCGTAAGCCGCCGACAAGGCGATTGCGTTAGAATGAAACGCTCAAATCAGGAGGCCCCATGCTTTCCGGGTCGATAGTCGCGATCGTTACACCGATGCAGGAGGACGGGCGGCTCGATTTCGAGCGCTTCAAGTCGCTCATCGATTTCCATATAGAGCGGGGCAGCGACGGCATCGTCGCGGTCGGCACCACGGGCGAATCGCCGACCGTCGATTTCGACGAGCACAAGGAACTGATCCGGCTTGCGGTCGCCCACGCGCGCGGCCGCATCCCCATCGTGGCCGGCACCGGCGGCAATTCCACGGCCGAGGCCATCGAGCTCACTCAGTCGGCGAAAAACGCCGGCGCCGATGCCTGCCTTTCGGTCGTGCCTTACTACAACAAGCCCACGCAGGAGGGTCTCTACCGGCACTTTCGCACCATCGCGGAAAGGGTGGAGATCGCGCAAATCGTGTACAACGTTCCCGGCCGCACCGTCGCCGATCTCGCCAACGAAACCACGCTGCGCCTTGCGCAGATCCCGAACATCATCGGCATCAAGGACGCTACCGCCAGCATAGAGCGCGGCTCGGATCTGCTGCGCCGCGCGCCCAAGGGTTTCATGGTCTACAGCGGCGATGACGCCAGCGGGCTCGCTCTCATGCTCCTCGGCGGCAAAGGGATCATTTCGGTGACTGCCAACGTCGCCCCTCGGCTGATGCACGAAATGTGCTCGGCGGCGCTCGCCGGCGACCTGGCGAAGGCGCGCGAATTGAATTTCAACCTGCTGGGACTTCACACCAAGCTCTTCGTCGAGGCCAATCCGATCCCGGTGAAATGGGCGGTGGCGCAGATGGGACTGATCGGCATGGGCATCCGCCTGCCGCTCACGCCGCTGTCGCAGCAATTCCACGAAGTCGTCAGGGAAGCCATGCGCCAAGCCGACGTCACGCCCGCGAGCGGCCTGCGCGTCGTCGAGGGAAAGGCGGGATGACGCGGTACGGCTGCGCCGTCGTCGCGGCAGTGCTGGGGCTCACGCTTGCCGGCTGCGGCACGCTGTTCGATTCCGCGAAGGTCGATTACAAGTCCGAGAAGAAGCTCCCGCCGCTCGAGGTTCCGCCCGACTTGACCACGCCGGCTCGTGACGAGCGCTATCAGATCCCGGAAGGGAGCCCGACCGGGACGACGACTCTTTCGGCCTACAACGCCGAGCGCAGCGGCGCATCGCGGCCCGGATCGACCGCGATCCTGCCTGAAATCGACAAAATGCGGATTGATCGATCCGGCAGCGAGCGCTGGCTGGTCGTGTCGGAGCCGCCCGAGAAAGTCTGGCCCATCGTCAAGGATTTCTGGCAGGGGCTGGGCTTCGTGATCAAAACCGAAGTTCCCGAAGCCGGGGTCATGGAGACCGACTGGGCCGAAAACCGCGCAAAGATCAGACAGGATCCGATTCGGAACCTGATCGGCGGCATTCTCGACGGAGCCTACTCCACCGGCGAGCGCGACAAATTCCGCACTCGCCTGGAGCGCGGCGCACAGCCCAACACCACCGAGATCTACATCACTCACCGGGGCGTGGCCGAGGTCTATGTCAACCAGTACCGCGACAGCACGGTGTGGCAGCCCCGGCCCCCGGACCCGAGCATAGAGGCCGAGTTTCTGCGCCGGCTGATGGTCCGCTTCGGAGCGGAGGACGCGCGTGCGCGAGCGCAGCTTGCGGTGAGCAAGGACGATGGACGGGCGAAGATCGTGCCGGCTGAGAACGGGGTCGGCAGGCTCGAGCTCGCCGAGCCGTTCGACCGCGCCTGGAGGCGCGTCGGACTCGTGCTCGATCGCGTAGGGTTCACCGTCGAGGACCGCGACCGCTCGAAGGGTTTCTACTTCGTGCGGTACGTCGATCCGGAGGCCGACGCGCTCGACAAGAAGAACGACAGTTTTCTTGCCAAGCTCATGTTCTGGCGCTCCGCGCCTGATCCCAAGACCGAGCAGTATCGCGTATTCGTGAAGGATCGCAACGACTCGAGCGAAGTGCAGGTCCTCAACAAGGAAGGCGACCCGGCATCCTCCGATACGGCGCGCAGGATTCTTTCCCTGCTGCAGCAGCAACTGAAGTAGCCTTGCGCGGACTGATCCGGTGGATCCGGCGCCGCTTCCCTGATGCGCTTCGCTTCGCTTGGTAGTGGCAGCCTGGGCAACGCCCTCGTCGTCGAGGTCGCGCGGACGCGCCTCATGCTCGACTGCGGTTTTTCACTGCGCGAGACCGTTTCACGTCTGGCTCGCGTCGGCCTCGAGCCTTCCGATCTCTGTGGAATAATCGTCACGCACGAGCACGCCGACCATGGCGAAGGCGTATTTCCGTTCGCGCGCCGTTTCGGTGTCCCGGTGTGGCTGACGCACGGCACGCTCGCCGCCCTGCGCGAAACGCTCGACGACGCCGATGAGGAGTGCTCGTTCAATCTGATCGATTCACAGTGCAGTTTCCCAATCGATGACCTGCTGGTGCAGCCGTTTACGGTGCCGCACGATGCGCGCGAGCCGGTCCAGTACGTGCTCTCCGACGGCGCGAACCGGCTGGGGGTCCTGACCGACACCGGCTGTTCGACTGCGCATATCGAATCGAATTTGTCCCGCTGCGACGCGTTGGTGCTCGAGTGCAACTACGATTCCAATATGCTTGCGAGCGGGCCTTATCCGGCGGCGCTGAAGACGCGAATCGCGAGCCGCCTCGGGCATCTGGACAACCGAACTTCGCGGGAGATGCTCGCGGCGCTCGATCGCAGCCGGCTCAAGCACGTGATCGCCGCGCACCTCTCGCAAACGAACAATACCCCGGAACTGGCCCGAGCCGCGCTCGCAGAGGCGCTGCACTGCGAGCCTCGGTGGATATCGGTGGCGAGCCAGGACGAAGGCTTCTCCTGGCGCGGTCTGTAGGAAAACCGGGGACAGACCACGTTTTTCTTAAATTGCAGTTCGCCCTTCTCGTCGGCTCGACGAAAAAACGTGGTCTGTCCCCGGTTCTACAACCCGGTCGTATTCACGGACACCGTCGGAAGCGACGATTCCCAGATTTCGTCGAATCGCTCGCGCATCGGCTGGCACTCCTTCGGGTCGTTGATCACGAGCACCCCGCGAGGCTGCGTCGTCACCGGCCGGCGCACCAGATGGTCGCCATCGGCGAGCACGAAGCAATCTTGCACCTTGGCCGCTTCTCCATGCGTCTGGAAGATGAAGATGGCGGACGTATAACTCCCCATCAGGGTGATCAATCGCGGGCAGCGTTGGGTGACATGCTCGACGTCATGAAGCGCGACGTAGATGCGACGCGTGCGGCTTTCTCGAAGGAAGCGCGTGAGCGTCTCGACGCGATTCGTCGAGTTCATTTCCAGCTCCGAGAGATCCGGATCGAAGATGCGCAGGTCCCGGCGCGCAAGGCCGAGAAGCCTGTTGAAGCCTTCCAGATAGTCGCTCCTTGCCTGGAGCAGAATCCGCTCGGGAACCGCCCCGGCGGAGGGCTCACTCATGGCGCTCTCCGATGCGAAGCCAGCCGGCGAGGTACCAATCGTGCAGCAGCCGAAGGAGCGGCAGCGGGAGGCGCTCGCCCGGCGGCAGGACGCGCTCGTCGGCGAGACGCGCGAGGAATCTTCGCAATCGTCCGGGCGGCTCGACCCGCTCTCCGTTGACGAAGAACTCCCGCTCCCGGAACAGCATCCTGGTGCGCAGGTCGAGCCGCAGGCCCCGGGCGCGGCACAGCGCGGCGAACCTCGCTGGCGAGCGCGGACTGCGCGGCCGCGAAAACACGATTTGCGGCTTGGGTGCCGACAGGTACTCGCCCAGAAAACGCGCCACGTCCCGCACGCGCCAGCGAATTCTCCGGGCTAGGACGGCGGCCTGTTGCACCATCCTTTTCGGCACCTCCGCCGGGCGGCGCTGGGGCTTCGCTCCCCGATCCGCGTAGGTACCGTCGAAGGCGACGCGGTCCTGGAGGAAAGCGAGAAATTCCCGGGCGACTTCCTGATCGGACGGCGCCCGAAAGCCGATCGAATAGGTGAAGCAGGGCTCCAGCGCAACGCCGTCGTGCGCCCAACCCGGAGGCAGGTAGAGCATGTCTCCCGGTTCGAGCAGCCATTCCTTCTCGGCGCGGAAGTTGCGAAGGACCCTGAGCGGCGCCTTCGGGTCGAGCTCCGGCTCGCGCTGCTTACCGACGCTCCACCGGCGTCGCCCCGGACCTTGGAGAAGAAACACGTCGTAGGAATCGAAGTGCGGCCCGACCCCGCCGCCTGCGGCGGCGTAGCTCACCATGACGTCGTCCAGCCGCGCGTAAGGCAGGAAGCGAAAGCGCCGCAGCAACGCGTCTGCCTCGGGCAGCTCGAGATTCAGCCCTTGCACCAAGAGTGTCCACCCGGACTTCGGCAGGCGCGCGATCTGGGTGCGCGAGAAAGGTCCCTGCTGCATGTGCCAAGCGCCGCGGCGGCGGCATACGAGTCTCGATTCGACGTCGTCGCGTAACGACAGCGCAAACAATTCAGGCGCTTGCAACATGCCCTTAAAGTTGGTAATCGCGTTGCGGACCAGCAGCGGTTTCTTTTGCCAGAATTGTGACAAAAATTTTTCTCCGCTCAGCCCACCCAGCAGTTGCATTCTCATCGCCGCGATTATAGTCTGTTGATGCATTGAAACTGGCGAGGAAAACTTGGAACGCGCAGACCAAGCGTCGCTCAGGACGACCGAACGCCCGCCTGATGTGCTGCAAGCGGGCCAGCCGGCACCGCTTTTCTCGCTTCCCGACGCGGACATGGAAACGGTGGACCTCGGCCAGTTCCGGGGCAAGAAACACGTCGTGCTCTATTTCTATCCCAAGGACGGCACTCCCAATTGCACGCTGGAGGCGACCGATTTCTCCGACCACGAAGACGAGTTTTCCCGCCACGACTGCGTGGTGCTCGGGGTCAGTCCGGACGATTGCCTTTGCCACGCCGGTTTCCGGGACCAGCACGGCGTTTCGATCCGGCTGCTCGCGGACACCGAGAGCGAGGTGTGCAGGAAATACGGCGTGGTGCACGAGAAGGAAGCCAACGGATCCAGAAAGTCCTGCATCACGCGCTCCACTTTCGTCATCGACAAGCAGGGCACCGTGAGGCACGTGTTCTACGGCGTCAATCCCCGCGGGCACGCTGCTCAAATGCTGGACCTCGTCAGATCCCTGCGTTGAGTCGGGCGCCAGGCCCTATCCGAGCACTTGATCATCGCAAAAGACACGATCGTCTCGCTCGACGTCGAGCTGTCCGACATCTGGGGTACACTCATCCAGCGCTCCGAGGAGCCTCTGCAGTATTTGCACGGCGGCTACGGGAACATATTTCCGGCGGCCGAGGCCGCCCTCGAAGGCAGGAGTGTCAAGGATCGCGTCGAAGTGCGCCTCGAGCCCGAGGATGCTTTCGGCGACTACGACGAAAATCTTCTCAGAGTCGAACCGCGCAGCCGCTTTCCAGAGGTCCTCGAGGTCGGAATGCGCTTCGAGGGCGCTGCGGGCGGTGACGACGCGGACCTGATCTTCACGGTCACCGACATGGCTGAGGACAAGGTCGTGCTCGACGCCAACCATGCGCTTGCCGGGATGGCGCTCAAGTTGTCCTGCACCGTTGTCGGTGTGCGCCCGGCCACCGACGTCGAGATTCGAAATGGCTCGGCCGACGACCCGCAGTCGGTGATCCTTCGCATCCTGCCCTGAGCGTTTTCAACGGCCTGCTGGCTCTTCGCGAAAGCGGCGCTGCGCGTTTTCGCCTATCATCTGGCGCGGGCAGCGCAACGCGGTCCGCGCGGAAATAGACCGGAGAGGAGGGAAAGCGTGTCCGGCATGCTGGGCGTCGTCTCATATGGCCTCGGGACCCTGATCGGGTTCGCCTTGCTGGCGTTTCTCGTGATCGTCTTCATTCAGGACATCACTCAAAAGAAGCACACCGTTCTTCGCAACTATCCGGTCATCGGGCATCTGCGCTATATGCTCGAGAAGCAGGGCGAGTACTTCCGGCAGTATTTCTTCATGAACGACCGCGAAGAATTGCCCTTCAACCGCGCCACTCGCGGCTGGGTCTACCGCCTTGCCAAGGCCGAGGGCGGCGTGATCGGCTTCGGCTCGACCAATAACACCAATGAGCCCGGTTCGATCCTGTTCGTCAACCATCCTTATCCGGTGCTGGAGGAGGACCGCCTTCCCACGCCGCCGCTCGCGATCGGCGAGGATTTTTGCGAGAAGCCGTTTCTCGGGAGATCGGTGGTCAACATCAGCGGCATGAGCTTCGGGGCGATTTCGGAGCCCGCGGTGCGCGCGTTGTCGCGGGGCGCGGCGCTCGCCGGCTGCTGGATGGACACGGGCGAGGGGGGGCTCTCGTCTTTCCATCTCGAGGGCGGCTGCGACGTCATCATGCAAATCGGCACCGCCAACTACGGCGTGCGCGACGAACGCGGAGACTTTTCGCGGGAGCGGGCGAGAGAAGTCGCGGCGTTTCCGCAGGTGAAAGCGTTCGAGATCAAGCTCTCGCAGGGCGCGAAGCCCGGCAAGGGGGGCGTGCTGCCGGCGGCGAAAGTGACCGAGCAGATCGCGGGCATCCGCGGCATTCCGCCTTGCCAGGATTCGATCAGCCCCAACCGTCACCGCGACGTCGCCAACGTCGATCAGCTGCTCGACAAGATCGCTCTTGTCCGCGACCTCACCGGCAAGCCCGTAGGCGTGAAGACCGCGATCGGCGGCTGGCAGTTCATCAACGAGCTCTGCGACGCGGTCAACCGCCGCGGCCCGGAGTACGCGCCGGATTTTCTCGCCATCGACGGCGGCGAAGGCGGCTCGGGCGCGGCGCCCCAGGCGCTGATGGACCATATGGCCCTTCCGATCGCCGAGGCTCTGCCGCGCGTCATCGACTCGCTGATCGAGTCGGGGCTGCGCAGCCGTATCCGCGTCATCGCCGCGGGCAGGCTGGTCACTTCGGCGAAAGCCGCGTGGGCGCTGTGCGTCGGCGCCGATTTCGTCAACACCGCGCGCGGCTTCATGTTCTCGCTCGGCTGCATCCAGGCGCTGCGCTGCCACCAGAACACCTGTCCGACGGGGGTGACGACGCACAACCACCGCCTGCAGCGCGGACTCGTGGTCGAGGAGAAATACCTGCGCGTCGCCAACTACGCGACGGGCATGAACAAGGAAATCGACATGATCGCGCACTCCTGCGGCTGCCGCCATGCGCGGGACCTGAAGCGCGAGCACGTGCGCATCGTGCAAACCGCGGGCCACAGCGCGGCGCTCAACATGTTGTATCCCTACCCCGAGCCCAACACCAAGCGCC
>Ga0209157_1003797_pt1 | contig 11466 bp, 12 predicted proteins | sample GraSoiAngelo_135_FD_185892 | JGI IMG/M metagenome (GOLD analysis project Ga0209157, IMG submission 185892) | Grasslands soil microbial communities from the Angelo Coastal Reserve, California, USA - 14_0929_05_40cm (SPAdes) (version 2) | ecosystem: Environmental > Terrestrial > Soil > Grasslands ... | reverse complement strand
ATAGCATTCGTGAATCGGATTGGAACAGCTTCAGAGAGAAGGCCTCCTTTCACCGACCGTCTCGAGATGGTTGCTTGAAGAAAACGAACCCTCCAGTCAATACTTTACGCTTACTGAGCTGATGGGACGGGACAAACAGGACACTTCTGTTCGAAAGGCTAGAGAGAGGATTGGGCGAGAAGGGTGGGCCGCCAAGATTTTCGCGAAACAGAAAGATAACACGTACTGGGAGAACAAAGAGTCATGTTACGTTCCAAAGTTCAGCTCCACAGGATGGCAGCTAGCGGTCCTCGTGGACCTCGGAGTAACATCAGATGATCCAAGATTCGCGAACGCTGTCGAGCATTTTTTTGACCTTCACAATGTTGAGACAGGCGGGTTCTCTATGCGTCCCAAGAGTCAGAAACCGTTCGAGCCGCATGTTTGCAACACTGGCAACATGGTTCGGGCACTTGCAAAGGCGGGGTATGCAAAGGATGATCGAATTCTGAAAGCGATGGGCTGGCTTCTCTTCAAGCAGCTATCCGACTCCGCCTGGAACTGTGCCCCATCAGGCAAACACGGGTCTTTCCTCGCCACCGTCGAGCCAATGTGGGCACTCTCCGAGATGATCAAACATGAGCCGAGAGAGGAGTGGAAAGAGGCGGCGGCAAAATCTTCGGAGTTCGTTCTTAAACACAAGGTCTACAAATCCGATCGGGACGACTCAGTTATCCTGTTCGATTTTCTGAAAATACACTATCCCACGCACTACTGTTACGATTTCCTTCATGGGTTACGGGTCCTGGCGGAGCTAGGGGTCCCGAGAGATGATAGAATGGATGATGCGCTGAGAATGTTGCGTGCCAAGCAACTTGTAGATGGACGATGGCCATTGGAGGCGGTGTACCGTGGCTGGCGACACTCTTATCCAATGCATGGAACTGAAACGGTGTCAAGACCGGAGGAGCGCGAAGTCGTAACGGAGGGATGGGGTATCGACCGGACTTTGCAGCTGGAAGAGGCAGGTAAGCCCAGCAAGTGGGTGACGCTCCAGGCCTTGCTTGTCCTGAAGCGATTGGGATTGCTTGAACAGTCATCCTAGGACGCTAGAAAACGGATCTGATGAGTCCCCCGTCGATTGTGAGCATTGTCCCATTGATGTAACTAGCTTTCTCGCTCGCAAGAAAGGCGACGAGATACCCTACTTCCTCTGTGAGACCGTATCTTCCTGCCGGAACGTCCTGGAGCATCTGTTTCATGGCCTCATCTAGGCTTTTTCCTGTTCTCGATGAAACGTCCTGGGCAAGCTGTCTCTGCCTATCGGTGAGTATGTGTCCCTGCATGATCCCGTTCGAGGTTATCCCCCTCGAACCATACTCGAGTGCAAGAGACTTCGACAGCCCAGCAAGACTCAGCCTGACCGTGTTGGACAATACTAGATTCGGGACAGGCTGCCGCAGTGTGGAGGATGTGATGTAGATGAGCCTCCCCCATTTGCTCTGAACCATCCCTGGAAGGACCCGTTTCGTGAGCCAGACCGCGCTCATGAGGAGGAGTTTCACGCCTTGCTCCCAGTCAGCATCATTGAGATCAGCAAACGTCGCGGGTTTCGGTGGACCGGTATTGTATGCAAGAATATCTATCGTGCCAAACTTGCTTGTTGCCTGATCAACGAGAACGTCAACGTCCGTCTTGACGGCCAGATCTGCATTGACCGAAAACACGTTTTTGTTTCTAGTTTCATTCACAATCGTTTCCCGGGCCTTTGAGATCGAGTCCTGATTCCTTGAGGAGACTACTACCTTGCAGCCTTCTGCGGCGAGAACTTTGGCCACGCCGAGCCCTATTCCCTTGCTCGAAGCCGGGACCAGAGCTACCTTGTCCTTGAGTCCGAGTTCCAAGATGCTCCAGCCTTATCGACCTAAGGAGATTAAAGTTGGTACGAGCTGCGAGACGCTAATGGACGCTAAGGCCTACTTGGAACGAATCGGGTACCGTGGGCGAATTCGACCCAGCCCTGACATTCTGCGCGAGTTACACCGGAAACATTTGCTCTCGATCCCCTTTGAGAATCTCGACATTCACCTCGGCCGGCCAATAATCCTGAGCATGAAAGCGTTCTATGACAAGATCATCGAGCGTCATCGCGGAGGATTCTGCTACGAGCTGAACGGCTTGTTTGCCACTCTACTAGATGAGCTTGGCTTCAAAGTATCTATGCTCTCAGCACGTGTCGCCCGGAAGGGTGGAGGTTTCAGTCCAAACTTCGATCACATGACCCTGCTTGTGCAGCTCGAACATCCGTGGCTCGTCGACGTGGGATTCGGCGACTCCTTCACAGAACCAAAACGACTCGACATGTCAGGTCCACAAGCCGACCGTGAGAAACAGTACCGTTTCGCTCGAAGAAATGGCTGGACTCTGCTGTCTCGGAGGCCGAAAAGAAGTGGTGTGTGGGAGCCTCAATACCTGTTTAGCCTGCGGCCGCGAAAGCTGAAGGAGTTTATTCCGAGATGCCGCTGGCAACAAACCTCTCCAAGATCGCACTTCAGAAAAGGCCGCATATGCACTCGCCTCACTTCCAACGGGAGACTATCGCTTACTGATACGAAGTTCATTGTGACCCGAGGAGGTAGGAGGAGTGAGCGACCGGTCAAGGACATTGAAGAATTCGCCATGCTGCTACGACGGCATTTTGGCATCGATCTAAACTGAGGTGATTCAGTTCATTGCGAGATACTTGTTCTCGAGGTAGCCAACGAGTCCTGATGGATCGTATCCTTTGCCGAAGATTCGGTTAAGCAGCTCCTTCGGCGAATATGTTGACCCGGGTTTGTGGATGTTTTCCGCTAGCCAGCTCTTTAGAGGAGCAATGCTCTTGTCTCCTTTGATCGGGAGCAATCCCTTCTTTGTCAGAGCGCTCCAGAGCATTCCGGCGATGATGTTTCCGAGAGAATAACCGGGGAAGGTGGCGAACTGTCCCCAGCTCCAGTGTATATCTTGGAGAACTCCATCCGCGTCCTTGTCAGGCCTTTTGCCGAGGTAGTCCTCTATCATGTCATCCCATACAGATGGGAGCTCTGAGACTTTGATCTTTCCCTGTAGGAGTTTCTTCTCAAGCTCATACCTCATTGCGATATGGAAGTTGTAGGTGAGCTCGTCCGCTTCTACCCTGATCAGGCTTGGTTTTACAGTGTTGAAGTACGAGTAGAGTTGCTTCTGGTCATAACCGGTTACAAAGCTCAGGTTAGCCTTCAGGAGCGGGTAGAGCAGCGGGACGAACTCTTTGCTCCTTCCGACAATATTCTCCCAGAATCTGGATTGCGATTCATGAACGCCCGCAGATACGCCTGAGGCGGTTGGTGTGAACTGTAGCTCGTGGTCTACTTGAAGCTCGTAGAGGGCGTGGCCGCACTCGTGCATTAGTCCGAACATTGATGCCTTGAAATCCTTAGGCTCATACCTAGTGGTTATCCTCACGTCATCGCTTCCAATTCTGACCGCGAAGGGATGAGTGGAAACGTCCTGCCGGAACCTCTTCTCAGGCATGCCCAGCAGCCGAAGAATCCTCTCATTCACCTGCTTCAACGAGTTAACATCATAATCTGCATCCTCCAAAGCATGTTTCTCTGGAAAGACGCCCTGGGAGAGAGTCTTGGAGAGGATTTTCTTGAGCTGGGGGATAAGTTCGGAAAAGATCCTGTCAAGGTCAGTTGTTGTCAGTCCTTCCTCGGACAAGTCTAGGAGTGCATTGTACGGGTTTCCCGACGGGTCGAGGTGGTTTGCTTCTTCCCGTTTCAGCTCGGTTATTTTCTCGAGATGGGGCCTGAAAATAGTGAAGTCGGATTTCTTTCTCGCTTCTCTCCACGGGATATTCGCATCAATTGTAGCCTTTTGTAATTCTTCCACTAGTTTCGGCGGAACTTTTTGGTAGTAGTTGAGTTCTCTCTTGACGACGCGGACAACGCCCTTTTCGGCATCGTTGAGCACCTTCAGCCTCTCAGCTTTCTCAACAGGACCCGTTAGGTCGATGGTCATTTTCTGCCGGAGAAGCTCGATCTCTGATTGTGCTTGGCCTCTGGCACTGGCTCCTGCTTCTGGCATGTTGATCTCGAGGTCCCAGCCCAAGAGGGACGAGGCGTGGGTCATCGCGGCGATCGATCTGTATCTTGCTAGTAGGTCGAGGATGACAGGATTATCGAACGGGTTCACGGAAGCGACCGGGCATCTCGACTTCTAACTGCCTAAAAACCTTGAAGGATTATGACTTGGACCGAGCTGGTGAACCCTTCTCAGGGATTTTCCCAAAGAAACTCGAGAGATAAAGGGAATTTCCTCTCTAGTAAGAGCTAAAACTGATCAGAAACTACTGCCAGAGCCGTGGCGAAGGGTGTGGCTGATTTCGTCCGCGTTGCCTCTGCCAGCGAGATTCCTGATGGAAAGATGAGAAAGGTTATCGTCGGTAGTCAACAGGTTCTAGTTGCCAACGTGAAGGGGAAATACTACGCTATTGGAAATGTCTGCACCCACCTGGGTGGGCCCTTGGACAAGGGTATCCTTGAAGGCCATGAGGTAGAATGTCCTTTGCACAGGTCCCATTTCGATGTCACCAATGGACAGGTGAAGAGAGGTCCCGCTATGAGGCCGGAGCCAGTCTATGAAGTCAAGATAGAAAGTGGCAGCATCCTAGTAAGACCGACACAATAACGGTAGTCCACGATACGCTCTACTCTTCCTTCCAGTTCATTAGCATAGAACCCAAGACGATGAAGAATGCTGCAAGGCCCAGCGCTATTATGGTGTTTGTTAAGGCCTGGGCCGGTTCCGCGTAGATCAGCGCGTCTCGCAGTCCATCGTTCACGTACGTCAACGGCATGAAGTTGGCTATGATCTTCATGATATCAGGCAGTGTCTCGCGCGGCCAGAAGGTTCCGGCCAAAAACATCATTGGGAAGGTTATCGCGTTGGCTGCGGCGTCAGCGCTCTCCGCTTCCTTTACGAAATTCGCGAGCACCATGCCGATGCCTGGGAAGAGCAGTGCGGCGGCAACCACCAATCCCACCGTGTAAATGTCGATGGTCGCTGTGACCCCGAATATGGCGTAGCCGAAGAAGAGGATTACAACGAGGGAGATGGTGGCTAGAATCATCTGGTAGCCCACCATTCCGAGAATCCATTCGATCTTGCTAAGGGGTGTCGTGGCGAGTTTCTTGATGATCTTCAGCTCGCGGTAGCGTCCGTTAGTATTCACCGCACCAAAGACACCTGTGGTGAGAAGCGTCATGCCGATGACTCCGGGGATGAAGAAGTCAATGTAGCGAATGTTCCGGGTAACTAGATTCTGTTGCTGTATGTCGATACTGGTAGTTGAGTTGGAGAGATTAGCGGCATAGGAATTAGTAGCTGCAAATACGATCCCCTTCAGAGACTGAGAAGCCTGGTCGCTCTGGTCGAAGTATAGACTGATATTCGCTTTCTTTGTCGTTCCTAGCTCACTTGCAAAACCCGCTGGTACCACCAGCAGCCTCTGGCCTCGATTGTGAAGTTGCGCATCATTCTTGACAAAGTCTAGAGCTTGTTGAACCGTTTGTCCAGCAGCGACCATATGGAGGTTGAAGGCTCCCGTGTTGTTTAGGACACTAACATATTGAAGAGAGTATTGAGTTGGCGTGTTCGCGTTAAGGTCTTGGTTCTGGAGGTAAAGATCGAACTTGGTGCTTCCGTTTCCGAATATTGCTCCGAAGAGGACGATGAGGAGCAGTGGGAAGGCGATTGTCCAGAAGATGTTGCTCTTGCTACGGTACCAGCTCTTGAAATGTCCACTGATGATAGTGTAGATTCGACTCCTCATGGCTAGTTTCCCTCCTCCGAGACCCTACGCCCGGTAAGGTTGAGAAAGACGTCGTCTAGAGTGGGACGTCTAACCTCTATCTCCTTGTCGTGCAGTGGAGTTGCTCCCAAGCTCATGAGGATGTTTGTGAGTTCTCCATTGTTTAGCGGAACGGCAATGTCCCCGGCGTTTCTAAGCTCGGCTTTAGGTAGGCCAGGCGGTAGTTGTTTGAGTCCCTCCTCGCCAGCTTCTCTGATGATTAGTGTTTTCTTTCCGCCGTGGGTGTCTATCAGCTGGTCCGGTGTCCCGGAGGCGATTATCTGTCCGTGGTCGATTATCGATACGATATCGGCGAGGTATTCTGCCTCGTCCATGTAGTGTGTTGTGAGAAAGACTGTTTTTCCCTGGCTCTTCAACCGCTCGACGACGCCCCAGACATCCCTGCGAGCTCTAGGGTCTAGACCAGTGGTGGGCTCGTCAAGGAAGACGACATCAGGGTCGTTTACAAGGGAAACCGCAAGGCCGACCCTCTGCTTGAGACCACCTGACAGCTTCTTGAACTGCTCGTCCCGTTTGTCCTTGAGATCGACTAGCTCGATGAGCTTGTCCGCGTCGAGCTGGTGTTTGAACATGGCTCCGAAATAGTTGATGTTCTCACGGACGGTAAGACGATCGATGGCGTTGAAGTCTTGGGGCAGGACGCCGATCCGTTTCCGGATCTCGGCCTGGTCCGAGCGTTTGCTGACATCGTAGCCTAGGACTTTCGCTTGACCCCCCGTTGGGTTTCGGAGACATTCTAGAATCTCTACCGTGGTGGTTTTTCCCGCGCCGTTTGGGCCTAGGAAGGCGAAAACCTCGCCTTTTGTAAGGCTAAACGATATGCCGTTGACGGCCAAGTTCTCGCCATACTTCTTAGAGAGATTCTCTACCTGGACAATCTTGTCAGACTGCCCTGGGAAAGGTCCTGGTTGGCCGATGCTCATTGACGAGCATCTCCTACCGAGCGATTCTCAAGAGGTTCGTAATAATCATCGTCGCCGTGATTGCTTCCGGCTTCGATCGAGTGTGAGTTTCCATCAGATTTCACCACGATTACCGTATTGGTCTCGTTGTTGCTTTTAATGGTCGGGCACGTCTCGTAGTCACATAATGTGATTACATCTCGCTGACTCGCGAGTTCCGTTTCAACTGGATGCATACCGTTCATCTCGAATTTTCTTTTCCATTGTGGAAGAAACTAGGAGAGATGGGTTAGTTTTGCGCTGACGTCCCATAGTCTCTGGGCGATCTCCTCATTATAGGATTCGTCTGACGATTTCTTCACTTTCAACTTCTCAAGATATTCTCCATTGATGCTCTTTGCATCGGGTGATGAAGCGAGATACACGATCGTCTCCGCACCTTTCTCGGGACTTGTCATGAACAATTTTGGGAGCGCCATGATGAAACCCACTGGACCAAAGGGTCTAGTCCAGATGTTGGTCGCAACAGTTCCCGGGTGTACTGCGTTGACTGTTACCCCTGTTCCTTGAAGTTTCTTGGCGAGTTCATGGGTGAAGAGGACGAGGGCTAGTTTCGACTGCCCGTACGCCTTCCATCCACCATACTCTTTTTCCAAGTTGAGATCGTCGAAGTTGATGTGCCCATTGTAGTGTCCCACGGAGGATACATTGATGATTCGGCTTGGAGCGCTCGCCTTCAACAGGTCCAGTTGGAGGTTTGTTAGAAGGAAGGGGGCGAGATAATTTGTAGCGAAAGTATTCTCATAGCCGTCAGCGGTGACGTGGCGTCTCTGGTTGAAGAGCCCAGCGTTGTTGATCAGGACGTGAAGTTTGGAATATTTTTTCCGGAACTCTGCTACAAGCTGCCGTACCGATTCAAGAGACGATAGGTCGGCGAGTAAGAGATCTATTGAATTGTTCCCGGATTTTCTGACTATTTCGGATCTTGCGGCGTCGCCTCTCTCCTTGTTACGTGCGACCATGACCACTGTAGCGCTTTTTTCGGCAAGGGCTAGGCTTGCTGACTTTCCAATCCCGGAATTGGCTCCGGTAACCATGACAACCTTGTCTTTCATCGTTGTCGTATCTGAGACTTTTTCGTTCTGCATTATCCGTCGCTAAACTGACTGGTGAGTCATTATTTAAACGCGTCGGTCATTTTTAAATACAACGCACGCGCACATGTCACAGTAGAAAAATGCCGCGGGTCGTCCCGGAATACAAAGAAGAAGCCAGAACACGAATCCTCGCAGCTGCAAACCAAGTCTTTGGCGAAAAGGGTTACCGCCAGGCAACCATGGATGATGTGGCCAAGAAACTAGGTGTTAGCAAGGGAGCGCTTTACCTCTATTTTGCGAGCAAGGAGGAGTTGTTCGAGGCGATCGCCCGAGCGGAACCCTTGGCTTTCAAAGAGATCCTATACTCCACCTTCAGCGAGAAGAAGAACCCCCTGGAGAGCGCTGGCGAATTCTTCGACAAGATGCTGAAGCGCTACGGCTCGAACTCCGGACTGAGCTTCGAAATATTCTCAGAGGCATCCCACAACCCCGGCCTTCGAAGAGTGCTCAAGAAAACCCAAGACGAGTATGCTGCGACCCTGTCGAGCTATCTGGAAGAGGGACGAAAGAGGGGCTTTGTCGATCAAGACTTGAACTTGCGATTGATAACCTACGCTCTCATCGCCTTGTGGAACGGAATCGAAACAATAATTGTAACCGGGCTGCCAGTTGAAGATGCGAGACAAGCATGGCTGGAAGGATTCAAAGCCATATTTCTGCCGAAGAAAAGCCTTCACGCATCACGAAATCTCTGACATAGCGATTTGAGACTGTGGTCCTTTGTAATCACTTGTAGACGCCCCGAATATATCCGTTGACAAGTTCTGTCTCCACGAATAATCTTTGAACAACAATCTATTCCCACAGAACAGAATATACATCATAACACGCGTCCTACGATTGTCGACAATTCTGCTTGTAATCGGATTGAGCGCGCTCTACTCTATCTCAAGCGCAAGAGCTGCAAGCTTCACGTTCACGAACTATGAACTAGGAAACACACTGGGAGTAACCTGCCCCAATACACAGGGAAACTGCTACAATTTCGCTGCAGAGCCCGCAATCCGAGCGGACCCGGCCGGCAACTTCTACTCCTCTTCGGAGAACGGATTGTCAGGAGGAACTGATGCCTGGAAATCCACCGACGCCGGGCTCCACTACATCTCGCTAGCATCACCAAATAGCGCGTCCGCGGCCGGAACCCAGTTCTCGCCAGCAGGTGGAGACACGGACTTGGCTGTCGCGTCAGCCCTGAACGGGAACGGCGTCTACAACGTCTACGTAGCAAGCCTCGCACTGACAAACGTCTACGTGAGCACTAGCACTGACGGCGGCAGCACATGGCTTCTCAATCCAACAGGCGCTTCCGTACCGGGCGACGACAGACCATGGATCGCTGCCGAGGGGGCTGGCAAAGTCTGCGTCTCGTATCACAGCATTACTGCCACGAACGACATCTTCGTCACCTGCAGCACTGACGCCGGCATGACCTTCGCCCAGACAGGAAACGCGTTCGATGCAAACCATCTCTGGCTGGCGTCCTTCCAGAACGAGATAGGAAACCTCGCAATCGACCCAGCCAACCACAACATCTACCAGTCGCTTAGCGGCATCGCAAGCGCAACAGAGACAACGTGTCTTAACTGCGGCCTACACGCGGTTTGGCTTGCAGTGTCCACAGATGGCGGCTTGACATTCACTGACCATGCTGTGTACGTCAACCCGAACACTTCCGTGACCTATGGACACCAGTTCGTCAACGTCAGCGTCGACCTGGCAGGAAACATTTACGTTGTATTCACAGACGACCACAACCTCTACTACAGCTTCTCCACTGATCACGGAACAACATGGTCTGCTCCATCGCAGATCAATCAGAGCCCATCCGCTACCGCCATCATGCCCTGGAGTGTTGCTGGTGGAGCAGGCAAGCTTGACGTTGTCTGGTATGGAACATCCTACTACGATGGCGTGAACAGTCCTGACAACTATCCCTCAAGCGCTGCATGGTACGTCTATTTCGCACAGAACCTCCAAGCCACAACCGCTGGAAGCTCGTTCTCTCAGCAAGCAGCGACCCCGGTGATCCATAACGGTGGAGTCTGCGAGTCAGGCGTGAGCTGCACTGGAAACCGGGACCTGTACGATGACTTCGGAGTCGCTGCAAGCCCAACGACGGGTCTAGCATCTATCGTCTACAGTGATGACCAGTACAGCAACACGCCGACACATCCTGCCGGGCCTAACTGTACTCCAAGCCGGACCAACACAGGCTATTGCGACAGCACCAATATCGCAACACAGACATCTGGTACAGGAATATTTCCCTAGGAAAATCCCAATCGAGAGCTAGGAGGCATCAAGCCTCCCTGCCCCTTCTTTTCCCGTGCGACCCCAATTATCCCAGAGCGTGTCCGTATTCAAACCGCGCTAAGCGGCTTGTCTTGGGGATGGTTGAGCGTATAGAGGCTTCAGCTCATCCGGAATGGCGTCCCTTGCGGTTAGTTGCTCGTCAGGCTTCTGAACGAATATCTTTGCGACGATCTGACCTTCGGTTTCTTCCAGCTCAACCCTCGTGTCAAGGAGTGCGAACACGGATTTGACGAATTCAGCATAGAAAGCTGACGCACGGGGTCCACTATCATGCCTGAGTATCGCAACATAGGCTTGTCCATCTTGGGTGTACTCGAATTCGAAATTGTGGTTGTAGTGCGAGGCTACCCGGTCCAACGATTTTATCACGTTTTCCAAGTTGAAATCCTTGAACCAGAAGGTGACGAGAGCGACTCCTTCATGTTCGCCGGATTTCCTACCTAGCGCCCTTGCCTGCTCCTCCGACATCAGACTGAAGAATGTCTTCAGGAGCCCCTTGGAGATGGTGACTAGGCCAAAATTTTCCGCGTAGGCATCGTATTCCACATGCTTTCTGAGCGCCTGGTTTGCGATAACCTGAACGCTAATCTTGTTCTTCTGCGCGAGCTCGTCAAGTTGCTCGGCTACCTCAGTGTCGATACGGAAGATACGGGTCCCAATTCGCCTCAATTTTGCACCCGTGACAATCCTCGGGAAAAATAGATACGGGAATTGTAACCAAGCCCACAGCCATATGGGATTCATTGGACCTCGCAGAGAGAGACCGCACGCATTAATTACAGACGGCCAAACCAGCGACGCAAGTCGAAAATCTGGGGTCTTGATGAAAAAAACGACAACTGGGAGAGAGCAAGCTGGCAAAAAACAATCGGAGACTGCTGCTCGGCTTCTTGTTCGATGCTTAGAGAATGAAGGTGTCAAGTATGCCTTCGGGATACCAGGCGAGGAAAATATTCATGTCATCGACGCGTTAAACAATTCGTCTATCCACTTCGTTCTAGTCCGTCACGAGCAAGCTGCCTCGTTCATGGCCGACATCTACGGCCGCCTGACCGATCAGGCCGGAGTCTGCGTAGCGACTCTCGGGCCGGGAGCGATCAACCTCTTACTAGGAACAGCGGACGCGAACAGCGACAGCGTCCCCCTGGTCGCGATCAGCGCGCAGGGCGGCTTGAACCGGATATACAAGGAATCTCACCAGATAATCGACCTAGTAAGCATG
>Ga0209157_1003793_pt1 | contig 11474 bp, 14 predicted proteins | sample GraSoiAngelo_135_FD_185892 | JGI IMG/M metagenome (GOLD analysis project Ga0209157, IMG submission 185892) | Grasslands soil microbial communities from the Angelo Coastal Reserve, California, USA - 14_0929_05_40cm (SPAdes) (version 2) | ecosystem: Environmental > Terrestrial > Soil > Grasslands ... | reverse complement strand
TGCGCACGGGCGCCGGTGATCCCTTCAGCGCCGCTGACGGTGACGGCGGAGGAATTGGTGATCCTGCTCCGGGAGCGGGAGATCGCCGTCCAGACCCTGAAAGCCCAGTTTGCGGTCGAGGCGTCCGGCGCGGCGTTGAAGGCCCCCCAGCGCATGGAAGCGGCGCTCGTCTACCGGCGTCCTGGAACCATCCGGTTGCAGACCTTTGCCCGGATGGGCTTTGCCGTGTTTGACCTGGTGCTCGCCGACGGTCAGTATCACTTGCTGTTCCCCATGCAGGGAAAATCCCAGAAAGGATCGGTCGCCGAGCTGGATCACAAGAACGCCCTTGGCGCGCCGATTTCGCTGGGCCTGCTGGCGACCCTGGGGAGCCTGGGCGGGACGTTCCTGCCGACGGATCAGGTCGTCCTGCGCGAGGAGAACGACCAGTACGTGCTGGATGTGATGCCCGTATCCGACGGGGGCAACGTCGCGCGACGCCTGTGGTTCACGCGCAGCACGTTGGAAGTCGCCCGCCAGGACCTCTTCGACGCGACGGGGGCCTTGCAGGCGACGATGGTCTATCAGGACTATCGCGCGGTCGGCTCCACTTCGGCGGGCCCCCTGACGTGGCCCACGCGCGTGCAGGCGGAGGACGGCCTGGGACGCGCCAAGCTGGTGCTGACCTTTCATGACGTGATTCCGAACCCGGAACTGACGTCGCAGGATTGGGGCTCGGTCGAGGTGGGAGGAGACCATTGATGCGCATGCTGGCGATCGAGACCGCGACCCCTGCCCAAAGCGTGGCCCTGCTCGACGATGAGCGCCTCCTGGCCGAGGCTTCGTATGACGCGAAAGGCTCGCGCGGCGGGCTGCTCCTGCCCACGGTGGACCACGTGCTCCGAAAGGCCGGCGTGGCGGCCAAAGATCTCAACGCGGTGGCCGTGTCGATCGGGCCTGGATCCTTCACCGGGTTGCGCGTCGGCCTGGCGACGGCGAAAGGCCTCGCGCTTGGGACCGGCGCGGCGGTGGTCGGCGTCTCCACGCTGGAAGCGCTCGCTGCAGGCTACGAGCCGGCCGCGGAGATTACGATCTGTACGCTGCTCGACGCCTACCGGGGCGAGGTGTATCTGGCCGTGTTCAAGCGCCGGGCCGGGCGCCTCGAGCGGCTGCACGCGGATGCCGTCCTGGCTCCCGAAGCCGTCAAGGAGGCGCTGGCGGACGTCGAGCAGCCGGTGCATCTGATCGGCAACGGCGCGGCGCGCTATCGCAGGCAGTTCGAAGCGGCGCTTGGCAAGACGATCCGCGTGACCGAACGAGGGCTTGGCGCAGTCCCGTCCGCGGTGGTCGTCGCCCGGCTGGGACGCAAACGGCTCGCCGAGGGCATCAGGCCGGATGCGGAGGTGGTCCCGGTCTACCTGCGCCGGACCGAAGCCGAAGTCAACTGGGACAAGGGGCTCATCAAATCGCCAGTGGCCCGTCTGACGTCGTGATGCTGGATGGATCATTCAGACTGCTTCCGATGCAGGAGAGCGACCTCGATGAGGTCCTGGCCCTGGAGCAGCGGTCGTTCAGCGAGCCCTGGAGCCGCAAGATGTTCCTCGGCGAGTTGCTCGGCAACGCGTTCGCGACGAACCTGGTGCTGCGGGCGGGCGAGGCGGGATTCGGGGAGGGCGCGGGGGCGGGCGCGCTCCTGGGGTATATCATGTTCTGGATGGTCTTTGAGGAACTGCATCTCATGAACCTGGCTGTCCGACCCGAAGTCCGGCGCCGTGGTCTCGGCACGGCCCTGGTCCGACACGCGCTGACGGCTGGAGCAGCGCCCGGCGCCCGGATGGCGCTGCTCGAGGTGCGGGCGTCGAATGCGGCCGCCCTCGCGATGTACCGGAAGCTCGGGTTTGTTCAGAAGAGCGTCCGCAAGGGATATTACGATCACCCACGCGAAGATGCGGTCATCATGATTCGAGAACTGTTGGAGAAAGGAGGGCACACGATGCTGAGCGAAGACCCTGCCATCTTGGACTTGGTTCGCAAGGAGTCCCCTGAGTTCAGAACGCTGGAGGAGGCCCATCAGCGGCTCGAACACCAACTCGCGGAGCTCACCCGACTGCATTTCCTGACTCCGGAGGAGGAACAGCGGAAGAAGCGCATCCAGTTCGACAAGCTTGCGACCAAGGACAAGTTGGCTGAAATCATCCGTCAGTTCAAACACCAGCGATCTCTGGCGGCCGGCCCGTCGTCCTGAGCGTCTCGATGGGCAACGCCTCGGCAGAGGCTCTCCGGGGAGAGCCGGTCCGCGCGCCGCTCCAGCGGCACATTGCCGACCTCAAGCGGCGGCTCTACTGGTGCGGGTTCACGTTCATCGTGGCCTGCGTCCTCACGTTTCCCCACGCCGACGAAATGATCGCCTGGCTCAAAAAACCCTACCACGACGACCTGATCTTTTACGCGCCGACGGAAGCCATCTTCGCGGCGATCAAGGTGGCGCTGCTGGGGGGCATCACCCTGTCCATGCCGGTCTTCCTGTACCACCTGTGGAAGTTCATCGAGCCGGCCCTGTTGCCGGGCGAGCGCCGTTGGATCGTGCCGTTCCTCGCCATCGCCTCTGTCTTCTTTGCAATGGGCGTGTCCTTTGCGAATTTCGTGATCGTTCCGCTGGCGCTCCAGTTCATGCTGCAATTCGGCATCGACCGGGCGCTGGTGCCCCAGCTCGGTGTGGGCTTTTACGTGGACTTCAATGTGAAGTTTCTCCTGACGTTCGGCTTCGCCTTCGAGCTTCCGTTGGCGATCACGTTGCTGTCCCGGTTGCGGGTCGTCACTCCGGAACTCCTGGCGCGGTACCGCAAGCATGCCATCATGGTGAATCTCATCCTGTCGGCAATCCTCACGCCGACCTCGGACCTGTTCAACCTGCTGCTCATGGCGGGGCCACTGATCATCCTCTACGAAGTCGGTATCCTGAGCGCACGCCTCTTCGGCCGTCCTCCAGTCCCTCCCGCAGAAGAAATGGACGAGCCAGTCAAGGTTCCCGAAGGGACGGCGGGCAGGAGAGTTCTTTTCTTCGTCGTCCTCGTGGCGGGATTGGCCTCTGGGGGCGCGCTCGCTCAACTCAGCCCAGGGGGCGTGCTGGACGAGCTCGGCCCGGAGAGCTTCGTCAGCATCCAATCGCTGGCGTTGGGCGAAGGGCAGACGGTCTATGCGGGCAGTTTCGGCAGGGGTGTCTTCAAGAGCGAAGACGGCGGCAAGTCCTGGACGGCCGTCAACGAGGGGATGACGGACCCCTATGTCTACGTGGTCGTGGTCGCGCCCGACAAGGCCGTCTTCGCGGGCACGCTGCGCGGCGGGATCTTCCGGAGCAAGAGCGGGGGCAAGTCCTGGGCGCCGGTGAATGCCGGCTTGGAGCGCCTGGAGACCCAGGTGCTGTTCCACCACCAGGGCGTGCTGTACGCCGGCACGGGGTCCGGCGTCTTCCGGTCCAAGGATAGCGGGGAGCGATGGGAGGCCGACAACCACGGCCTCAGCAATCTTCTGGTGCGCGCGCTGGTGGTTGATCACCAGGGCACCATGTACGCCGGGACCACGGGAATGGGGATGTACCGCAAACTGGCCGGCTCCGCGCAATGGACCCGCATCACGCCGTCACGGCTGTCGCATCCGCGGGATCAGCTGCCGGCGAATTTCGTGCGCTCGCTGGTCGTGGACAAGACCGGCACCCTCTATGCCGGGACGGCCGACAACGGCGTCTACGTGAGCACGGACCGCGGGGAGACCTGGCGCATCATCGGCGGGCAACTGGCGAACGCCTCCGTCCGGGGGATTGCGATCGGCGAGTCGTCCTGGTTCGTGGGGACCGGCATCGGCATGTACCGGAGCAGCGATCAGGGCAAGACCTGGATTCAGGTCAACAACGGCCTGACCGAACGGGCGATCCAGTCTTTCGCGATGGGCAAGGACGGGACGGTGTACGCCGGCACGAGCGGGGGCGTCTTCAAGACGGAGGACCACGGCGCGCACTGGGTCTCGACGAACCAGGGCATCGCCACTTCGCGCAACCCCGCTCCCCGGCATTAGCGCAGGGGTCAGATTCCCGTGAGCGTGGCGAAGAAAGATACGCGTGCGGTCATTTCCACGAAGTACGGGGAGCTCGAAGTGAAGTTCTACTTCGACGTGGCCCCGCGTCATTGCGAGAATTTCCTCAAGCTGGCGGCGGTCGGGTTTTATAACGGCACGACGTTCCACCGGGTCAATCCTCCCGGTCTCAAGGTCGTCCAGGGAGGCGATCCGAACAGCAAGACCATGAACCGGGCCACGCACGGGCTCGGCGGCCCCGGCTACACGATTCCCGCTGAGTTCAACAGCCGGCCCCATCGCCGTGGCACGCTGTCCATGGCGCGCGGCAACGATCCCAACAGCGCGGGCTCCCAGTTTTTCATTTGCGCCGACGACTGCGGCAGCCTGGACTGGCAGTATACGGTGTTCGGCGAAGTCGTCCGCGGCATGGAGACCGTGGACGCCATCCTGAAGGCTAAGAAGGACGGCAACGACAATCCCTTGGAACGGATCGAGATGACAGTCACGGTAAAGGAGGGCGCATGAACGCCAAAGCCTCCCTGTGGGGTCTGTGTGGGATGCTGCTCGTCTCGCTGTCGGGCTGCGCCTTCGGGACGGCCGAGATGATACAGGAGCATGAGAGACAGGTGATGGGGCTCCGGCGCCAGGTAGATCAGCTCAATCTGCAAGTGAAGGCGAGGGAGGAGGAGACGAAGCGTCTGGCGCAAGAACTGGAGAAGGCCAAGAAGCTGGAGGCGCAGGTCCTCGGCCTCGAAGAGCGGCTGAGGCTGATGGACGACCTCGTGATGACGAAATCCGAGGAAATCGCCCGCCTGGAAAGCCAGTTGGAGGCCTTGAAAGAAGCGGGTGCGGCGAAAGGGACGCCCGCAAAAAAGGCGAAGCCGAACGGGGGTGCGCAGGGCAAGCCGGCGCCATGACTCACGCGACTGACAGACTGGGCGTCGCGTACCGTTTCATCCTGGCCGGGGTGGCGGTGATGGTGGCGGCCTGTGCACTCGATTATCGCGCCACCGTCCCTCCGGTGGAGGACGAGGTTGTGGTGCAGGCGGTTCCTGACGCCCAAGCGGCCTACGACCAGCCGGTGCGGTTCTCCGAGCAGGACCTGACGAGAATATTGAAAAGGGTCCGGGTCCAGTTTACGGCGCACTGGCTGCAGAGGCTTCTCACGGGACCCATCAAGCCCGTTCCGCTCTTCGACGATCCCACGTTGGCGAAGGTGGTGCCGGTACTGGCCCCGGCTATCGGGAAGGCGGGCGCGCAGGAGCGGATCGTCTTTTACGTGGCGAAACGGCGCGGGAATGATCGCCGCGATGTCACGACAGGCGCGCTGTTCGTGAAAGACCGGCTGCTGACGCTCGTGCTAGACAACTATCAGAATCGGGTGGACGTCATCCCGGGACTCCCGGCGTATGACCGGACGCATCCAGAGATGGCGGTGGCTCCGCAGTATTTCACGCTCGCCTTTGATCCCCCCGAGTACGCCGTGGCCCAGGACCGGGATTGGGTTGTGCAGGTGTTCGGGGCCGATCCTCCGTCGCTCAGGCTGGACTACATGCGGTTTCTCCGATCTGCCCTCATTTTGCCTTGACCCAGCCTGTTTTCCCCGCCTGGCCGTCGCGAAGCCCTACACGTCCACCACGCACTGCGCCACCCAGAGGCCGTTCGGCGCCTGCCGTACGGACAGGTTCGTGTAGGTGGCGCCTTTGACTTCCACGGCCGGCTGATGCCGGGTGACGTCGGTGCGTTCGCCCCAGGCGGTGGCGACCAGGTGCCGGCCTTCGATTCTGATTGTGAACCGGCCGAACAGCATGCGGCGGGTTCCGATCTCGTAGACCAACGCATTCAGCCATTCCGTTAGCAGCAGATCGTCGTCGGGCGCCTCGCACGTGATCGTGATCGGCTGGTCCGGGCGGACGGTCTGCGGGTCGGTGATGACTGCGATCAGCGCGAGGGCGGCCTGCTCGAAGGCCTCCTCGCGGGTCGTGCCGATCCCGCGCACGCCGATGTCGGCCTCATGGGCAAAGTGCTCCCAACGAGTTACTCTTTCCACCGGAAGTAGGCGACCTTGGTGCGCCCTGGGATGACCGCCACCCGCTGCTTGATCTCGGCGCGATCGCGCCGGGCAACGCTGATGTCGTAGGTGCCGGCCGGCAGGTCCACGAAGAGCCAGGGGCCCGTCACCTGATCACCGGGGATGCGCACGCGCATGTCCCTCTTGGTGGCCTTGATGGTGACCGCCACCTGGGTCACATAGGCTTTCGCGCCGGCGATAAACACCAGCTTCAGCGGGAACCGCGGGTACTGGGCCGTCCGCTCTTCCATGCCGATGCCTGTGCTGAAGTACCGGGCGGAGCCTTTCTTGTGAAGAGGAATGAGTTCCTTGACGCTCTTGCCGTCCTCGCCGACGTATTCCAGTTCAATGCCGTCTCCCGCCTGGGAGATCCGTGCGGTGATGGCGGCATGGCTGAGGCTGGAATCGAACAGACCAAGGGAGCCGAGCGCCACACCCAGGACGATTCCTGCAATGATCAGTCGCTGTCCCCAAAGTCTCATAGCAACCTCCATGCTCTGTGATCAGCCAGCAGTAGCATAGCATGAGGCCCTTCCGGTTCTCGACCAGGGGAGGGAAGGTGCCTGCCGGAGGCTTGATAAAGACGTCAGGCGAAGGGGAGAGGGAGTCGCGAACGTCCAGCGATTGACGAGCGGAATCAGCGCTAAAGCGTCGCGGAAGAGCTGAGCGCGCGCAGCGACAGTTCGAGGCGTGGCGCCGCGGCGTCCCGCTTTTTGCGGAGGGTCACCTCGACGATCCGGTTGTCGTTGAGCCCAAGGGCTTCGCAGACCGCATCCTGGGCGATCTTGAGCCCGCCGTCGATGTCCCGGCGAAGGTCCGATTCGAAATAGAACCGCAGGTCGAGCGCCAAGGGGGCCCCATCCAGCATCTGACCGAGCGGGGGACCGGATTTTCGTTCTGCCAGCGCGCAGAGGACTTCCTGCCCGACCAACGCCTTGAACCGGCGACCAGCATAGGAAAGCACGCGCCGTCCCTGCACGGTGGCGTACTGGTGATTGATGCTGGGGGGGAGGGGCAACACCAGGCGCAGGCCGTGCTCGGGATCGTCGTTGACGAGGCGACGCGCCGGCCAAGGGGAGGCGGGACCGTTGACGGGTTGCAGCGTATGGTGACGGGCCCGTTTCACCGCGCCGGCCAGCAACAATTGCCGGATCGAGTGCTGCACAGCCGCGCGGTCATTCCCTCTCGTGTCGTGCGCGCCCGGAGTGCGGAAGGACGTCTGGCGGAGGACGGTGGGATGGGCGGGTGAAGTGCGGGTGCGCTTCACAGGGGCGGGCTACAGCAGATCCATGATCTTGCTCATCGAGTCCTCGTGGCGGTTTTCCGTCTGGGCGAGGTAGCGCCGCCAATCCGAGGGCTCCCAGATCTCGAAGTGCTCATACATGCCCACCAGGACGATCTCCTGATCGTCGGCCAAGTTGATGTGCTTGCGCAGCTTGCCGGGAATGAGGATGCGGCCCGCCTTGTCGATCTCCGACGTGGCGGTCTCCGAGACCACGAAGTGCATGAAGAGGCGGCTTTGCTCTTCATCGAGCTTGGCCCTGGTCTGCTTCAATAGATTAGTCCACGCGGACAGGGGATACACCTTGAGCGACGTCGGGTCGGACCTCTTGAGGAAGACGACGCTTTTTTCCCCGGCTTGCCCGTCAGGGCACAAAAGATCACGGATGGCCGAGGGGAGAAGAAAGCGGCCCTTCTCGTCCAGCTTGCATAAAAATTCCCCTGAGAACATGAGTCGCCTCCTCAGGTGGGTTTTTTCCGGGAGTACTCCCGGCTTTTCCTCCGGAGCCACATGTCCAGCTCCGACTTCACGAACCGCCAGTCCTTGCCGAGCTTGAAGGCCGGCACGCGCTTCTCCTGAATGTAGCGATAGAGCGTCCGAGGAGCCACTTTCAGGTAGCGGCACGTCTCGGCGGTGGTCAGCACCTCATCCCGTACCGCCTTGGCCATCGAACATTCCGGATGATACGGTCGCCATCCTAATGGGCAAGGCTGAATTTGTCAAGTATTTTTACATGCCAGTCATTGCCACTCCTTGCCAGTCACCGCACGTTGAGCCCCTTCGTGCCGCGCCGTCAGGCCCGTCGGGTGAGGGTCAGGACCGTGACGGATTCGACCCCAGCCCGGCGGAGCGTCTTTGCGCACTCGTTGACGGTTGCCCCAGTCGTCAGGACGTCGTCCACCAGGAGCACCCGCTGGCCGGCCAAGCCGGCCGCGTTCGGCACGGCAAAGGCGCGCCGCACGTTCCGGGCGCGTTCCTTGCGATCCAGTTCCGTCTGGGGTCGGGTCGCACGGACCCGCACGAGTTGCTCAAACGACAGCGGAAGGCCGAGCCGGTCGGCGAGTCGATCCGCCAGCAACAGTGCCTGGTTGAACTCTCGGCTGCGCAGGCGGCAGGGATGGAGCGGGACGGGCATGATCAGGGAGACGGATGGCAGCTTGTCCACCCAGACGAGCATCAGGTCGGCCAGGGGTGTCGCCAGCGCATCCCGGCGCCGATACTTGAACAGGTGGACCGCTTTCTCCAAGACGCCCTCGTAGCGGTACGGGGAGAGGGCTCGGTCGAACGCGGGAGGTTTTTTCCGGCACGGGCCGCAGAGGTGTCCCGGACTGGAGGTCAGCGCGAGCGGCGAGTCGAACGGGCGTCCGCACCGGGGGCAGACCTGGCCTTCGATGGGTCGGATCGTCTCCCAGCAGTCCCTGCAGAAGAAGGGCAACCGGCGGTCCAGTGCTGGCCGCTTGCAGACCGCGCAGTCGGTGGGAAAGACCCAGTGCAAGATCATGTCCAGCACATCCGGCATGGCGGCTGTTCTCTTCCTTGGACACCGCCCCGGCGCAAGCCGTCACCTCACCTTCCCTACATTGTCGGGACTCGCGCCTTTGTGTTATAGGTGGGCGGGCAGCTTGTGAGGGAGCGTGGTCAGGCTGGAAGGAGTCTCCAAGGTCTATCAACGGGGCGCCTCGATAATCCGCGCAGTGCAGGGGGTTTCGTTGGAGGTGGCCAAGGGGGAGCTCCTGGCCATCATGGGACCGAGCGGCAGCGGGAAGAGCACCCTCCTCAACCTGATCGGTGGCCTGGACCGGCCCACGCAAGGCGATGTCGTCATTGACGGACATTCCACTCGCGGGTTCGCCGAAGCCGACTGGACGCAGCTCCGGCGGGAGCGGATCGGTGTCGTCTTCCAGTTCTTCAACCTGCTGCCGGGGCTGACCGCGCGGGAGAACGTCGCGCTCCCGCTCCTGCTGCGCGGCGAGGCCGACCCCGAGAAACGGGTGGAGGAGTGTCTGGCGGCGGTGGGCCTGGGGCACCGGGGGGAACATCGCCCATCGGAGTTGTCCGGGGGAGAGCAGCAGCGCGTCGCGGTGGCGCGGGCGCTGGTGCATCGGCCGGCCCTCCTGCTGGCGGACGAGCCGACGGGCAACCTAGATTCGAAAGTGGGGCGGGAGATCATCCATCTGATTAAAACGTTGGCGAGGCAGGGCGGGCAGACCGTGATCCTGGCCACGCACAGCCGGAGCGTGGCGGAAGAGGCGGATCGGATCGTGCTCATGCGAGACGGCTTTGTGGATGGGGAGGATGTGCGAGCATGAGAACAGCGATCGTCGCGGTTATGATTGCGACTGGCGCCACGCTAGTGGTTGGCGTAACGCTCGCAGAACAGAATCAGCCCAGGCTCCCCTTGGCACAGGAGCATTCGATCATGATCAACGCCACGGCGATCGTGCCCCCTCGGGCCTGGAGCGTGCCGGGAGTGACGGAGCCGCTCCAGTCGGTTCGAGACCGCATGATGACCGATAAGGTCGCGACCCTCAAGCTCAGGCCGGGCCGCTATATGTTCATGACGACGGCCTTTTCCTTCGAGTTCATCGTGAATCTGGACGGGAAGCTGGACTTCCGGAACCTGGACAAGTGCGTCGAGGGACGCGGCACGGCGACGCTGGTGGTCAAGTGTCGCGTCTCCCAACAGATCGTGCAGTGACCCCCTCACTCGACACGGTCGACCTTTCCTGCACCATCGCCGGTGTCCGCTTTCCCCTCTGCCTCATGAATGCCTCCGGCGCCTTGTGCGTCACGCGCGAGGAGCTTGAGGCACTGGGGCGGTCCCGCACCGGAGCCATCGTCACGAAGTCCATGACGCTGGAGGCTCGCACGGGCAATCCGGAGCCTCGGTATTATCCCTTTGCCGGCGGCTCGATCAACTCGATGGGGTTGCCGAACCTCGGCTACCGGGCGTATGCGGAGCTGATCCCGGCGCTCAAGACGTTCAAGAAGCCGGTGATCGCAAGCGTGGCGGGCCTCTGCGAGGACGACTTTCCGGAGATCGCCAGGACGATCGCTCGCGCCGGCCCCGATCTCGTCGAAGTGAATCTCTCCTGTCCAAACATCGCCGGCAAGCCGCAGATCGGGTATGACTTCGAGGCCTCGGAGCGACTGATCCGCCGCGTGCGGGCCGTCGTGAAATGCCCGCTGGGCGTCAAGCTTCCTCCGTATTTCGATCCCGCCCACTACGCCGCGATGGCCGAGGTCCTGAAGCGGGCGCCGGTGGACTTCCTCTCGCTGATCAACTCCGTCGGCAATGCGCTCGTGATCGATCCGGACCGTGAGTCGGCCGTGATCAAGCCGAAGGGTGGATTCGGCGGCCTGGGCGGCCCGGGGATCAAGCCGGTGGCGCTGGCCAACGTGCGGGCCTTCTGGAAAGCGTTCGACGGGAGGATTCCGATCATCGGGGTCGGCGGCGTCGTGTCCGGCACGGACGCGTTCGAGCATCTGCTAGCCGGGGCCTCGGCCGTGCAGATCGGCACGGCCCTCGTGGAGGAAGGACTCAAGGTCTTCGACCGAATCGCGGGCGAACTACAGGCCGTGCTGAAAAAGAAAGGTTATCCGTCCACCACCGCCGTCGTGGGTCGCCTCAAGGAACTGTGACCGTCTTCCGTCTCCTGGTGTGGCGTCATGTCGCCGGGGAACTCCCGCGCACGGCCCTTACGGTCGGCGGCGTGGCCCTCGGGGTCGCCGTGTACGTGGCGGTCGCGACGGCGAACGTCGAGATCGTCCGTTCGTTCGAGCAGGCCGTGCTCGGCGTGGCCGGCCGGACGACCTTGCAGGTCTTCAATGCCACGGACTCCCTGGGCGGCTTCGACGAGCGCATCATCGAGCCCCTCAGCCACGTGGCCGGTGTCTTTCTGGCCACGCCGGTGCTGGACCTCACCGGGATCTGGAGGACCGAGGGCTCGGCCAGGGGGATCGTGTTGCCGATCTTGGGCGTGGATCTCCTGGCCGAATCCTCTTTCCGCGACTACCGGGTGGTCGAGAGCGACCACGACAACTCCGGCAGTGAATCCGATTGGGAGCGGT
>Ga0209157_1003792_pt1 | contig 11474 bp, 7 predicted proteins | sample GraSoiAngelo_135_FD_185892 | JGI IMG/M metagenome (GOLD analysis project Ga0209157, IMG submission 185892) | Grasslands soil microbial communities from the Angelo Coastal Reserve, California, USA - 14_0929_05_40cm (SPAdes) (version 2) | ecosystem: Environmental > Terrestrial > Soil > Grasslands ... | reverse complement strand
CATCGGCCAGCGGGCCCCGGTGGCCCTCGGTGATGACGTGATCGTGCACGGCGAGTACGTCTGGAACGATCAAGGCGGGCTCATCCACTTCACCCATCACGACCCCGCGCCGGCACACGAGGGCGGCTGGATCGAGCTACACGGGACGCGCTACCAGTAACCTCACGCCGGTCGCGGCTTCAAGATCAGGTGTTGGTGGCACCCCCTTCGTTGCCTTCCTCGCAAGACTGAGAGCCGTCTTTGCGAAATCGTCGTCATGGGTGTGCGCTCGGCGCGCACGATTGGAAAAAATCCGCTGAGGCGACGGCGGGAATCGAACCCGCGGTCGGGGTTTTGCAGACCCCTGCCTTGGCCACTTGGCTACGTCGCCTAGGAGCCTGGAAACGGCAAACCGCAGTTTGACGATTTCAGGCGACGACGGCGACGAGGCCGCGCAGCGGCCTACGGCGCCATCGGAGATTTCAGTTTACCGACCCGGACCCGTCAGGCGGGCGAGTTGCATACTCCCTGCGCCATGCTCCCGATCGGAGACGAAGACCAGCCGGGCGGCGGACTACCGATCGTCAACCTCGCCATCATCGCGATCAACGTCCTCGTTTTCATCTTGCTGCAGCTTCCGAGCGACGCGTTCACGATGGGCTTCAGCGCGATCCCGCGCGAGATCACGCACGGCATCGACCTGACCGGACCGCAGACCGTCGCGCTACCCGACGGCACGTCGGCGGTGATCGATGAAGCGCCGGGGCCGAGCCCGATCTGGCTCACGCTGTTCAGCTCGATGTTCATGCACGGCGGATGGCTGCACCTCGGCGGCAACATGCTGTTCCTCTTCATCTTCGGCGACAACGTCGAGCGCCTCTACGGCTGGCTCAAGTACGCGGTCTTCTATCTCATCTGCGGTCTGGTCGCCGCGTACGCGCAGATCCTCTCGAACCCGGAGTCGGTGATCCCGAGCCTCGGCGCATCGGGCGCGATCAGCGGTGTGCTCGCCGCGTACCTCGTGAACTTCCCGAACAACCGCGTGCGCGTGCTCGTCGGATTCCGCTACGTCACGCAGGTGCCGGCGCTCGTGATGATCGGCCTCTGGGCGCTGCTTCAGTTCGTGAACGGCATCGGCTCGATCGCGGTGACCGACCAGACCGGCGGCGTCGCGTACTGGGCACACATCGGTGGCTTCATCGCCGGGATCGTGCTCGCGTTCCTACTGAGGCTCGTCATTGGACGCGGCAGCGGCGCCGCGCCGACGTACGCGAGTTAGAGGATCCGGGCCAGGCGCTCGACGTCCTCGGCGACCTCGCGCCGTCCATCGAGCCGATACGCGTGACCGAGGAGCGTGCACTTCTCCTTCGCGACGTCGCGACGGCCGAGTGCGCAGTCGACCTCGATGAGGAGTCGCTGCGCCTCGCGGTCCGCGAAGCCGTGCGCGATGAGGTCGAGCAGGACGTCGGATGCGGTCTGCAGCTTGCCGAGCGCGAGGAGCCGCTGCGCCGCGTCCAGCGCGGCCTCGGTCGCGCGCTTGTCGCGCGCGCTCGTGAGCAGCGCGGCGCGTGAAGCGGCCATGGCCGCCGCGTCGATGCCGCTACCTGTCGGCGTGAGCGTCTTGAGGAGCGGCTCGATGTCCACACCTGGGCGCGCCTCGGGCTTCGGCTTTACCACACCGGTGCGGATGAGCATGTCGACGGGCGCTTCGGTCTCCACCGGCTCGGCGTGCGTGAATGTCCGCGCACCCTTGAGGAAGACCGCGGTCTCGGATGCTGCGTGGCGCGTCTTCGACGCATCCTTCGCTGGCGCTGGCTCGGCCTTCGCTGGCGCTGGCTCGGCCTTCGCCGGCGCGGGTTCGGGTGTGGTCATCGTCTGCATCGCGAGCGCCTCGAGACGCGGATCGGGACGAGCTTCGACGGGGGTCGGCTGAGGCGCCGGCGCGGCTTTCGCGGTCGGCGCGGTCGGCTTCGCCTTCGCCTGAGGAGCCGCTTTCGCGACGGGTGCCGGTGCGGGTTGCGCGAACGTCAGCTCAGGCTGCGAGCGGGGTGCGGCGGGCTGCTTCGCCGAGGAAGGCGGAGCAGCCCGCACGCTCGTCGGGGCGGGGGGCATGTTGATGCGGAACTCCGACGACTTCGTCGGTGCCCGCAGCGCGGCGAGCCGGAGATCGACGGGACCGTCGATGCGTCGCGGTTCACTGATCGGATCCATACGCGGAGCCATCGGGCTCTGCACGCGATCGACGAGGGCGACAAGACGGGGAAGATCGCCAAGCGTCTCGCGGCCATAACTGAGCTCGAGGAGCGCGCGACGCGAATCGCCGATCGCCATCGCGGCGTCGACGAACCGCGCGTACTCCTCGACGGCGCCTCCGAGGTCGCCTTGGTTGGCGAGCGCGGCCGCGAGGCGGCGATGTGCGGAAAGGTCGAGCGGCACGAGCGCGACCGCCTCCGCGAGGAGGGAGACCGCGTTGCCGCGATCGCCGGCGCGCGCCATCTTCGCCGCGCCTTCGCGAAGCGTCTCGACCGCGGCGGGCTCATCTTCGAGCGCCGCCTGCGCGCGTGCGAGGCCGATGTACGACTCGCGATCACCGTGCTTGGTGACGAGCTCGAGGTAGGCCCTCTCCGCCTGACGAAGCTTGCCGGAGGCGAAGAGCTTCGCCGCGGCGTCGCTCGCGAGCTTGTGGCCGCCGCCGGCCTTCGCACGAGCAGTGTCGCCCTCGCACCGCGCGAGCGCGTCCGCGAGCTCCGTCGCCCTGTCCGCTCCCATGAGACGGACGGCGTGCTCGCGGACCGCTTCGGCGAGTGACGCGATGTGCTGCGGCTCGACCGTGTTCGCGCTCACGCCGAGCGCGTGCAGCTCGGTGGACAGGAACTGCTGTGAGGCCGGGCCGAGATAACCCTTGGCCACACCGAGCAGCTGCTGCGCGAGCGCGTTCAGTCGTCGCCCCCAGCGGGCTCGTCCGAGAGCGCGTAGAAGCGCAGCGCGTTGAGCATCCGGTCGAAGGCCGACGCGACCTCCCGCGTGATGTCGTCGCCGGTGCGGGTGTCGAACGCGGCGACGCGCAGGTCGACGTCACCGGTCGACACCGCGGTCGCGTCGCCGACGAGGCGGCGCAGCGGACCGACGAGTGATCGCGTCAACAGAACGCCGATGACGAAGGAGAGCAGCAGCCCGATGACCACGACGGAGAGCGCGTTGAACGTCGCGTCGTCCGCGGCCTTCGTGTACGTCGTGATCGGGACAGCGAGGATGTACGCCCATGGCTTCGCGACGAGACGCGTGACGACGCCGCGCTGCTCGTCCACACCGGCGCCATATGAGAACTGCGCGGTGGTGCTCTTGCCCTTCGGCAACGCGTCGAGCGCGGTCTTGAGCGTCGGGAGCGGATCGATGATCAGCTGCTCCGGCGTCTTCTGACCGAAGCGCTTGTCCGCGGCGAGCTTCTTCGCGGTGTCCGCCTCGATCGGCGCGATCGGCTTGTAGATGAGCGATTCAGCCTGGTCGCGGTGGCCCTTCGTCTCGGAGACCGCGAGGCGGATGCCGTAGTCGTCGACGAGGAAGCCGTGCGCGCCCTCACCGACGGAACCGGCGTCGGTCTCGACGATGTCCCAGACCGCCGCCATGTTCACGCGCGTGCGCACGACGGCGTACACGAGCTTGCCGTCGGTGATCGGCGCGGAGAAGAACAGCGCCGGCTTGTTCGTGATGACCGAGTAGCTCGGGTCACTGATGTAGGGCGTGCCCTTCAACGCGGTGAGGAAGTACTCGCGGAACTTCACGCTCGTGCCCTCGTCCGTCTGGATGGACGCGGCGACGATCGTGCCGTCCGGGTCGACGACCGCGATCGATTCGTACTCCGGTGAGCGCGCAGCCGCGGCGACAAGCGCCTGACGCGCCGCGTTCTTCGCCGCGGTGTCCCTGAGGTTCTGTCCGAAGCGGACGACGTCGGGCAGCTTGCCGACGAGGATGATGTCGCCGAGGCGGCTCTGGAGGTACGCGTCGATCGCGCTCGCGCTCGATGTGGAACGCTGCTGGATGTTCGTGACGCCGAGAGTCGTCAGGTTGTTGCGAGTGTTTTGGATGGAGATCGCCGAGACGAGCGCGATCGGCACGACACCGACGATGAGAAGTGCCGCGAGAACCTTCTGCCAAAAACGAGGACGCAAGATGGACATGTCCCCAGCCCTCCAGCGCGCGCTCCGCCCTAATCAGTAAGAGGAACGTCACTTTGCCGAACAGACGTAGGCGGGCGCGAGTCACCCTTTCGGGTGCCACTCGTACCGGAAGAGGGCTAGTACTCGACCGTCAGCGGACGAGTCGTGGGTTGCGCCGCGCGTCGCGCAGGAGGCCGCGCAGCAGCTTCTTCGATGACTCGACGTCCTCGCGGTCGGCGTCGGTCAGACCAGTCCGTTCGGTATCGACGCGCCACCAGCACTCGAACCCCCATAGGCGCTCTTCCTCGACCCGCAGCCGCGGGATCCCCCCGCCGGCCCGGCGCGGCTCGCCGGTCTCGAAGTCGAAGAAGCCCTCGAACACCGCTGGCGCCCCGCTGCGGTCCGGCTCCCCCTCGCGCGCGTCGACGAGGATGAGGCACGACGTACCCGAGCGAACGTCGTCGGCGCTGCGCGGCGCGCGTCCGCGGCCGCCGCGTCGCGAGCGGCGATCGCGGACGAAACCGCTGCGGTCGCGCGGCGCGAGACGGCGATCGTCGCGCTGTGGTCGATCGCCGCGCGGCGCGCCGGCATCGGGTCGTGCCGGCGCCTGCTGTGGTCGCGCCTGCTGTGGTCGCGGCGGGCCGCGTCGTCTGCCGCCACGTTGCCGTCTTCGCTGTGGTCGCGGCTCGTCGGGCACACGCTCAGTGTCGCATGACCTCGCTCGCTAACTTTCGATCGTGATGTTCGTTGGCTCGTGCACGCGGACCTCAATCCATATGCCCTCGCGCCGTACACTTGAGTTCTCACATGACGCAGGACGAGGGCATGCACGAGGTCTTCGACGAGTTCAAGCGCCAGCTTCCCGACGTCGATCCCGACGAGACGCAGGAGTGGATCGAGTCGCTCGACGCGCTCGTCGAGCAAGCGGGCCCGGAGCGGGCACGGTTCGTCCTCTACAAGCTCCTCAAGCGCGCCCGCATGCTGCAGGTCGGCCTGCCGCCGCTGACGCAGACCCGCTACATCAACACGATCTCGCCGGAACAGGAGCCCGATTTCCCCGGCGACGAGGAGATGGAGCACCGCATCCGGCAATTCATCCGCTGGAACGCGGTCGCGATGGTCGTGCGGGCGAACCATCACTACGAGGGCATCGGCGGCCACCTCGCGACGTACGCGTCATCCGCGACGCTCTACGAGGTCGGCTTCAACCATTTCTTCCGCGGCAAGGACGATGAGGGCGGCGGCGACCAGATCTATTTCCAGGGTCACGCGTCGCCGGGTATCTACGCGCGCGCATATCTCGAGGGACGGCTCACCGAGTCGCAACTCGATCACTTCCGTCGCGAGGTGAAGCCGGGCGAGGGACTCTCGTCGTATCCCCACCCGCGCCTCATGCCCGACTTCTGGGAGTTCCCCACGGTATCGATGGGGCTCGGACCGCTCGCCGCGATCTATCAGGCGCGCTTCAACCGCTACCTGCACAACCGCGGCATCAAGGACACGGGCGGGCAGCGCGTGTGGGGGTTCGTCGGCGACGGCGAGTGCGACGAGCCCGAGTCGCTCGGCGCGCTCCACGTCGCGGCACGCGAGGGTCTCGACAACCTCACGTTCGTCGTGAACTGCAACCTGCAGCGCCTCGACGGCCCGGTGCGCGGCAACGGCAAGATCATCCAGGAGCTCGAGTCCGTGTTCCGCGGATCAGGATGGAACGTCATCAAGGTCATCTGGGGACGCGAGTGGGACGAGCTGCTCGCGCGCGACATCGACGGCGTGCTCGTGAATCGCATGAACGAGACGACCGACGGCGAGTCGCAGCGGATGACCGTCGCGGATGGCAACTACATCCGCGAGCACTTCTTCGGCGGCGACGCGCGACTGACGCAGCTCGTCGCGCATCTCTCCGACGAGCAGCTCACGAAGCTGCGCCGCGGCGGCCACGACTACCGCAAGGTGTACGCGGCATACGACGCCGCGGTGAAGCATCGCGGCGCGCCGACGGTCATCCTCGCGCAGACGGTGAAGGGCTGGGCGCTCGGTCCGGGAGTCGAGGGACGCAACATCACGCACCAGGCGAAGAAGATGAGCTTCGCAGAGCTCAAGGTGTTCCGCGACCGCCTGGAACTGCCGATCAGCGACGAACAGCTCGCGGAGGACCCGCCGTACTACCACCCCGGTGCGCAGAGCCCCGAAGTCCGCTATCTCCTGGAGCGCCGTCGGCAGCTCGGTGGAGTGGTGCCGCGCCGCATCGTGATGCCGGCGCCGGTCGACGCGCCGAAGGACGACGCATTCGCGGAATTCCCGAAGGGCTCGGGCAAGGCCGCCGCGTCGACGACGATGGCCTTCACGCGTCTGCTGCGGAACCTGCTGCGCGACCCCAACGTGGGCAAACGCGTCGTGCCGATCATCCCCGACGAGGCGCGCACGTTCGGTATGGATCCGCTCTTCAAGGAGGTCGGCATCTACTCGCCGCTCGGCCAACGCTATGAGCCGGTCGACGCGGAGACACTGCTTCCCTACCGCGAGGCGACGGATGGACAGGTGCTCGAGGAAGGCATCACCGAGGCGGGCTCGGTCGCGAGCTTCACCGCCGCGGGCACCTCATACGCGACGCACGGCGAGCCGATGGTGCCCTTCTACATCTTCTATTCGATGTTCGGCTTCCAGCGGACGATGGACCAGATCTGGGCGTTCGGCGACGCGCGCGGGCGCGGCTTCCTCATGGGCGCGACCGCTGGCCGCACGACGCTCAACGGCGAAGGTCTGCAGCACGAGGACGGACACAGCCACCTGCTCGCGACGGCGATCCCGAACATCCGTGCGTACGATCCCGCATTCGCGTATGAGACCTCGGTGATCGTGCGCGACGGCATCCGTCGGATGCTCACGAACAACGAGGACGTCTTCTACTACCTCACGCTCTACAACGAGAACTTCCCGATGCCGCCAATGCCCGAGGGCGCCGAAGAGGGCATCCTCCGCGGGATCTACCTCTTCAAGGCGGGTGACCCCGCTATGCGTCGCCGCGTGACGCTCCTCGGCTCCGGGCCGATCCTGCTCCAGGCCTTGCGCGCGCAGGAGATCCTGCACGACAAGTACGACGTCGCGGCGGACGTGTACAGCGTCACGAGCTACCAGCTGCTGCGCAACGACGCGCTCGAGACCGAGCGTTGGAACCGCCTGCATCCGATGGAGCGCCCGCGCGTGCCGTACGTCGCGCAGGTGCTGAGCGGGAAGACGCCGATCATCGCGGCGAGCGACTACATGAGGGCGATCGCGGATCAGGTCGCGCGTTGGGCCCCGCAGCCGTTCATCCCCCTCGGCACCGACGGCTTCGGCCGCTCCGATACGCGTGCCTCGCTGCGGCGCTTCTTCGAGGTGGACGCCGAGAGCATCGCGCTCGCGTCCCTCAACGGACTGCAGTTCAACGAGCAGTTCGGCAGCGCCGACGTCGCGAAAGCGATAGCCGATCTCGGACTCGACCCCGCGAAGCCGGAGCCACGCAGCTCGTAGTCGTCGCGTTACCACATCGTGATGCGCGTCCCGCTGATCCAAACTCGGCTTCATTCGTACGCGCGTGCGTGGCGCGCATTCTGCGGCGATGTTCGTCGAAAGAGGTAAACGCGATGCAGCAAGCTGACATGGGTCGCGCACGACGAACGTCCTCGGGTACCGCGTGGGGCACCGTGTTCGCGATCATCGTTGCGATCGCCATCGTCGCCGCGGTCGGATATTTCGTGTTCGCAGGCGCTGGCGGCGGTTACGCCCCCAGCAGCCCTTACCAGTCCGCTGCCCCAGGTTCGGCTGCCCCAGGTTCGGCCGCGCCCGCGACCGCCGCGCCGAGCGCGCCCAGCTACCCCTAGGCCGTCGGCGAAGCCGGAGCGGCGCGCCCGCTAACGGCTAGTTAGCGCGACCGCCGCGAGCCGGCGCTTCAACAGCAAAAGCAGGATCCCGCCCGCCGGCTGCCAGTGATGACCGCTCGACACACCCATCGGGCAGTAGGCGGAGCGATCTGCATGGACCGCCAGGCTCAGACCCGGCGTCCAGGTCTGGTGGTCGGATGCGTCGCAGTAGTAATCGATGCGTTTCACCACGTCTATGCAATCGCGCCGAGCCCGACGAGTCCTCACTCTTTCGGGGCAATGCGTTGATGAGGACGGGTGAGCTCGCGTATCAGGCGCGCGTCAGCGGGCGGTATTTGATGCGGTGCGGCTCCCAGTCGGTGCCGTGCTCCTTGCGCATCTGCTCTTCGTACGCCTGGTAGTTGCCCTCGAGCCAGCGCACGCGACTGTCGCCCTCGAAGACGAGCAGGTGTGTCGCGATGCGGTCGAGGAACCAGCGGTCGTGGCTGATAACGACGACGCATCCCGCGAAATCGAGCAGCGCTTCTTCGAGCGCGCGCAGCGTGTCGACGTCGAGATCGTTCGTCGGCTCGTCGAGGAGCAGCACGTTGCCGCCCGACTTGAGCAGCTTCGCGAGATGGAGGCGATTGCGCTCGCCGCCTGAGAGATCGCCGACCTTCTTGTTCTGGTCCGGTCCGCGGAAGTTGAACGACGCAGCGTATGACCGGCTGTTGCGGAGCCGTCCGCCGACGTCGATCTGCTCCTGGCCGTCGGAGATCTCTTCCCACACCGTCCTTGTCGCGGTCAGCGTGTCGCGCGACTGCGAGACGTACGCGAGCTTCACGGTCTCGCCAACGCGTAGCGATCCCGCGTCCGGCTTTTCCTCGCCGGTGATGAGACGGAACAACGTCGTCTTCCCGGCGCCGTTCGGGCCGATGATGCCGACGATCCCACCGCGCGGGAGCTTGAACGTGAGGTCGTCGAAGAGAAGCCGATCGCCGTATCCCTTGCGCAGCTTCTCCGCCTCGATGACGACGTCGCCGAGCCGCGGTCCCGGCGGGATCGCGATCTCGAGGTCGCGCTCGCGACGCTCGGGCTCTTCGGCGAGCAGTCGCTCGTACGCCTCGATGCGCGCCTTGCTCTTCGCCTGCCGCGCGCGCGGCGACGCGCGCACCCACTCGAGCTCGCGCGCGAGCGTGCGCTGCCGTGCGGACTCTTGTTTCTCCTCGTCGGCGAGCCGCTTCCGCTTCTGGTCGAGCCACGACGAGTAGTTGCCCTCGTACGGGATGCCGAAGCCGCGGTCGAGCTCGAGGATCCAGCCAGCGGCGTTGTCGAGGAAGTAGCGGTCGTGGGTGACCGCGACGACGCAGCCCTTGTACTCCTTCAGATGCCGTTCGAGCCACGCCACCGAGTCTGCGTCGAGGTGGTTCGTGGGCTCGTCGAGCAGCAGGAGGTCGGGGTGCGAGAGCAGCAGACGGCAGAGCGCGACGCGGCGACGCTCGCCGCCCGAGAGCGTGCCGACGTCTTGATCCGGAGGCGGGCAGCGCAGCGAGTCCATGGCGTGCTCGACCTGGCTATCGAGGTCCCACAGACCCTGCGCCTCGATGGCGTCCTGGGTCTTTTGGAAGTCCGCGCTCACCTTCTCCATTTCGGCGGGTGAAAGGTCCTCGGCGAACTTTGCGGAGAGCTCCTCGTAGCGCTTCAGGATCGCGCGCTTGTTCGCGACGCCCGCCTCGACATTGCCGCGCACGTCCTTGCTCGGATCGAGCTGCGGCTCTTGCGCGAGCAGACCGGCGCGTCGCCCTTCCATGAGCCGCGCGTCGCCGACGAACTCCGTGTCGACGCCGGCCATGATCCGAAGGAGCGTCGACTTGCCCGCTCCGTTCGGTCCGAGCACGCCGATCTTCGCGTCCGGATAGAAGGCGAGCGTGATGCCGCGCAGCACCTCGCGCTGCGGCGGCACGATCTTCTTGAGCTGATACATGGTGAAGATGTACTCGCCGGCCATGCGAACACCGTAGCAGTCGAGGCGGTAGGCTCTTCAGACCACAGCGGGGAGGGCCGCGTGACCGAGTACGACCGCAACTTCCGCCTGACCAAAGACGTGCTCCCGAGTCGCTACGACCTCCGATTCCACCTCGATCTCGACCACTGGACCTCAACGGGCTGGGAGCGCATCGCCCTCACGAGTAAGAAGGCCAGCCGCGAGATCGTGCTCCATGCGGTCGAGCTCGACATCACGGCGGCAAATGTCGACGGCATCGCGCTCGAGAACGCGCGTTTCGAGAGCGACGCACAGGTCGCGATCTTGCGCTTCGCGAAGGAGATCCCGGCGGGCGACCACGCGCTCGAGATCGAGTGGACCGGTGGGATCCGTGAGTCGCTGCGCGGCCTCTATCGCTCGGTCCGCGGCGAGGAGCGTTATGCCGCGACGCAGTTCGAGGCGGCCGACGCTCGGCGCGCGTTCCCATGCTTCGATGAGCCCGAGTTCAAGGCAAAGTTCGCGCTCGAGCTTGTTCACCCCTCCGGCAACGCCGCGATCGCGAACATGCCCGTCGCATCCGGCGAAGATATCGCCGACCACCGCACGCGCACGCGCTTCCGCGAGACGCCGGTGCGGATCTCCACCTATCTGGTGGCGTTCACCGTCGGTCCGTACGAGTCGACGCCCGAGACGAAGACGCCGTCAAAGATCCCCGTTCGCTGCTGGCTGCCGCCGGGACTCGCATCGCAGGCGATCTTCGCGCGCGACGCGCACGTCCGCTCAGTGGAGTGGCTCCAGGACTACACCGCGATCCCGTACCCGTTCATCAAGGTCGACGCCATCGGCATCCCCGACTTCGAGGCGGGCGCGATGGAGAACCCCGGCGCGATCACCTACCGCACGCGGCTGCTCGCGGCGGACGAGAAGAACGCGTCGATCGTGACGCTCAAGGGCGTCTTCAGCACCGCGGCGCACGAGCTCACGCACATGTGGTGGGGCGACCTCGTGACCATGCGCTGGTGGACCGACCTCTGGCTGAACGAGTCGTTCGCGTCGTTCGTCGGCGAGAAGTGCACCGCGGCGCTGAACCCCGAGTGGCGCTACTGGCGCGACTTCGTCGCCGACAACACGAGCGCCTTCAACCTCGACGCGCTCGCGTCGACGCATCCGATCTCGATCGAGGCGAAGAACGCCGAGGAGGCGTCGGAACGTTTCGACGCGATCACCTACACGAAGGGCGCCGCGGTCCTGCGCATGATCGAGAGCTATCTCGGCGAGGACGCGTTCCGCGCCGGCGTGCGCATCTACCTGAACCGGCACAAGGAGGCGAACGCGTCGGCCGACGACTTCTGGCACGCGCTCGACGAGGCGTCGGGTCAGGACGTCACGTCGATCATGAACGCGTGGATCAAGGAGCCGGGGCACCCGATCGTCACGATCGAGGTGCGCCGCTCGAACGGCGGACTCGACCTCGCTCTCTCGCAGACCCGCTACTTCAGCGACAAGGACGCGAAG
>Ga0209157_1003787_pt1 | contig 11483 bp, 9 predicted proteins | sample GraSoiAngelo_135_FD_185892 | JGI IMG/M metagenome (GOLD analysis project Ga0209157, IMG submission 185892) | Grasslands soil microbial communities from the Angelo Coastal Reserve, California, USA - 14_0929_05_40cm (SPAdes) (version 2) | ecosystem: Environmental > Terrestrial > Soil > Grasslands ... | reverse complement strand
CGTGAGGCGCAGAAGGAGCTGAAGAAGCTGGGGTCAGGTCTGTGATTTTCTATTTTTTCTTCCGCCTGTAGAGTTTTTCTTCACCCCGTAGAAAAAATCGAAAATCACAGACCTGACCCCATCCTCCATACCTACGAACGTTTTCGTTGACATTACGAATACTTTCGTAGATGATAACGGCGCCTGAGGAGAACATCATGAAAAGCCTCCTGTTCGTCATCCTTGCCGTGGCGATCTGTTTCTCGGTCTACGCCGCCAGCGATTCGCGCGGCGGCGTGTGGACCGCCGAGCTGCAGGACGATCACCTGCAGATGACTCTCTTCCGCGGAAGGAATACCGCCGATCGCGGATTCGGGGTGCGAGACCTGATGGGATTCGACGAAGCCCTCGGCAGTTTCTCCGGACTGTCGAAGGCCGATCTGAGCTCCAACGCGGCCAACGTGCAGTTCGAGCTGCGGCGCGCCGCGGGAACGATCGCCTTCGAGGGCCGCGTGGCCAACGGCACCGGGGCCGGGCACTATCGCTTCGCGCCCAACGATGCCTTCATCCGCGACATGGACGCCCTCGGATATCGCGGCTTCAGCGAGGACCAGCTCCTGCTGTTCGCCGCGCACGATTTCTCGCCGCAGATCATCCGCGACCTGCGGACCATGGGCTATCAGCCCACGCAGCGAGAAGTGGAGGAGATCGCGATTTTTCGCATCACACCCGACCTGCTCCGCGAATTCGGCCGCCTGGGATATCCGAACCTCTCGTTGAGGGAGGCCGTAAATTTTCGGGTCGGCCGCGTCGACGCGGCCTACATCAAAGAAATTCGCGAATTGGGCTACAGCGAACTGTCGGCGCGCAAACTGGCCGACATGGCGATCATCGGAGTGACTCCAGCGTACGTTCGCGAGCTCCGCTCAACCGGATTGACCGATCTCACTGCGCAGCAGCTGACCGATCTGCGCATCGGACGTGTGACGCAACAGCGCATCGCCGAGTACCGCAAGCTCGGTTACACCGATCTCAGCGTGCGCCAGTTGGGGGAGTTCGGCATCCAGGGAGTAACTCCAAAGTTCATCGAAGAGCTCCGATCTCTCGGATACGACAAGCTGACGCCGAGCCAGCTCATCGACATGAAAATCTTCGGCGTCACGCCGGACTACATCCGGAAGCTCAATGAGAAGGGCTACAGCAACGTGCCGTTGGACAAGCTGCTGAAGTTGCGGCAGATGGGGGCGGACAAAATCCTCGGCTTAGCCGATCATCGGTAAATCGACGCCGCGCTCCTTTGCCACCTCGATCGCCTCCCCGTAACCGGCGTCGGCATGGCGCATCACGCCCGTTCCGGGATCGGTCGTCAGCACGCGCTGCAGTCGCTCCGCCGCTACGGGAGTCCCATCGGCGACCACCACCATCCCCGCGTGAATGGAATAGCCGATCCCCACGCCACCGCCGTGGTGCACGGAAACCCACGTGGCGCCGGCGACGGCGTTGAGCAATGCATTGAGAAGCGGCCAGTCGGCGATGGCATCCGAGCCGTCCTTCATCCCTTCGGTCTCGCGATTCGGTGAAGCGACGGAGCCGGCGTCGAGGTGATCGCGGCCGATGACGATCGGAGCCTTCACCTTCTTCTCGGCAACCAGCTTGTTGAACAGCAGTCCGGCCTTCGCGCGCTCCCCATATCCCAGCCAGCAGATGCGCGCCGGCAATCCCTGGAATTCGACCCGCTTCTGGGCCATGCGGATCCAGCGATGCAACGATTGATCGTCAGGGAACAACGTGAGCAACTCTTCATCGGTGACGTAGAGATCATTCGGATCGCCGGAAAGCGCCGCCCATCGAAACGGGCCCTTTCCCTCGCAGAAGAGCGGACGAATGAACATCGGCACGAAGCCGCCGACCTCGAAGGCATTTTTCACGCCCGCCTTCTGCGCCTGTCCGCGCAGATTGTTGCCGTAGTCGAATGTGATAGCGCCGCGGCGTTGCAGCTCCAGCATCGCGCGCATGTGACGGGCCATCGTCTCGTATGACAGTTCGATGTACATCTCCGGACTGCTTTCGCGCATCGCCAGTGCGGCATCGAACGACATTCCCGCCGGCACGTAGCCATTCAATTCGTCGTGAGCGGAGGTCTGATCGGTGAGGATGTCCGGGACGATGCCACGGGCAATCAATTTCTCCAGCAAGTCGACCGCGTTCGCCACGACGCCGATGGAAATCGCTTCGCCTGCATCCCGCGCGCGCAACGCTCGCTCGATCGCAGAATCGAGTGACGGCGCTTCGGCGTCGAGATAGCGCTTGTCCAAACGCCGTTGAATTCGCGAGCGATCGACCTCCGCGATCAGCGCTGTCGCTTCGTTCATCGTCGCCGCCAGCGGCTGGGCCCCGCCCATCCCACCCAGCCCGGCTGTGACCACGAGCTTTCCGCGCAGCGAGTTGTTGAAATGCGTCCGGGCGACGGAAGCCAGGCACTCGTAAGTTCCCTGCAGGATTCCCTGCGTGCCGATGTAGATCCATGAGCCGGCGGTCATCTGACCGTACATCGTCAGGCCGAGGGCGTCGAGGCGACGGAACTCGTCCCAGGTGGCCCAGTGGGGAACGAGATTGGCATTGGCGATCAATACGCGCGGCGCGTTTTCGTGCGTCTTGAAGACCCCCACCGGTTTTCCCGATTGCACAAGCAGCGTCTCGTCGTTCTTCAGGCGTTTCAACGTAGCCACGATGGCATCGAAACACTTCCAGTTGCGCGCTGCCTTTCCGATGCCGCCGTAAACGATGAGCTGCTCCGGCCGCTCGGCCACTTCCGGATCGAGGTTGTTCATCAGCATCCGCAGCGCAGCTTCCTGCTGCCAGCTCTGGCAGGAAATCTCCGTTCCCCGTGGCGCGCGAATCGTTCGGGCTTCCGAGACGGTCGTGGTCATGGTTTGATTCTATGTCCGATGGCTACCAAGAAGCAGGAGCGCGCGCTGGACATCGTCTCGCGGCTCAAGCGCATGTACCCCAAGGCGAAATGCACACTCGATTTCACCAATCCGTTCGAGCTGCTGATCGCCACGATGCTCTCCGCGCAATCGACGGACGCGCGCGTGAACATCGTCACCAAGTCGCTTTTTCGCAAATACCCGAACGCGCAGGCATTCGCCGACGCCCGCCAGCCGGAGATGGAGCGCGACGTGCGCCAGACTGGATTCTTTCGCAACAAAGCGAAGGCGGTCATCGCCGCATCGAAAGCGATCGTGGAGAAGCATGGAGGTGAAGTGCCGCGGACGATGGAAGAACTGACCGCGCTTCCCGGCGTCGGACGCAAGACGGCGAACGTCGTCCTGGCGAATGCCTTCAACACGCCGGTAGGCATCGTCGTCGACACCCACGTCACCCGCGTCGCCGGCCGCCTCGGCCTCACCGCCAACACCGATGCCGTCAAGATCGAGCAGGATCTGATGAAACTGATCCCGCAGAAGGACTGGACGCTGTTTTCGCACCGCCTGATCTTTCACGGCCGCCAGATCTGCATCGCCCGCAAGCCCAAGTGCCGGGAGTGCCTGCTCAACGAGCTGTGCCCCAGCGCGGAGGAGCCGTTGGAGTAGGCGGGCGGCGGGCAGCGGGTGGCGGGTGGGCCCACCGCCCGACGATCAGTCCCCACCCGCCACCCGCCACCCGCCACCCGCTAGGGTGGGTCGGGCGTGTGGAGGGGGGTCCACGGTCCGCAGCGTGCGATGCGCCACGCGGTCTTGGCGCCGCCGATCAGCAGGCCATGTTTTCGGATCGACTCACGTCCGTAGTACGAGCATGAAGGCTCGAACCGGCACTGCACGATGCCGCGCAGATGCGGAGAGATGTGAGCGCGGTACTGATCGATGGCGAACAGCGCGGGGCGAGTGCCGAAGAGTTGCGCCGAAACCAGAAGCAGCGCGCAGGCGGCGATTACGAGTGCTCGGCGGCCTTTGCCTGGTCCCATAGGGCATCCATCTGTTCGAGCGATAGCTGATCGAGGTTGCGGCCCTCGCCGCGGACAGAACGCTCCATCGATTCGAATCGTCGGCTGAATTTCCGATTCGCGGACTGCAGAGCCTCTTCGGCGTTCACATCGAGCTTGCGGGCGATGTTGGCGATGCTGAAGAGAAGATCGCCGATCTCATCATGGATCTTCTGCTGATCCTTCTCTTCGACCGCCTCGCGCAGCTCTTCGACTTCCTCATCGATCTTGGCGAATACGTCCTTCGCGCGTCTCCAGTCAAAGCCGACACGCGCGGCTTTTTCTGTGAGCCGTGAGGCCTTCAACAGTGCAGGCAGCGACTGCGGCACTCCGGCGAGCACGCTCTTGTTCTCCGCTTTGCGCTCTTCGTTCTTGAGTTTCTCCCAGTTGACCAGCACTTGCTCGGCATCCTTTGCTTCGACATCGCCGAAGACGTGCGGATGACGGCGAACCAACTTGTCATGGATGCTGGTGACGACATCATAGATGTCGAACGAGCCCTCTTCCCGGGTGATTTCGGCCACGAATACGACCTGAAGCTGGAGGTCGCCCAGCTCCTCCGCCAGTGCGGCCCGCTGCCCCCGGTCGATGGCGTCGACGACCTCGTAGGCCTCTTCCACGATGAACGGTTTGAGGCTCTCCAGAGTCTGCTTTCGGTCCCACGGACAGCCATTCGGACCCCGCAGCCTGGTCATCAGGGCAACGAGCTCATCGAAGGAGCGTTTTGACATGGCCGGCATTGTCTCCCACGATGGTTATTTCTGTTAGGATCGTTTGCATTCCGCCGATCGATGACCATCTATCTCCACCCTCAACGGCGGCCCCAGCAATGGACACCTGAGGAGCGTCTCCGGTTCCTCTCGAGCGTCCTGGAGTCCTTCAGCGCCGACGTCGAGCAGAAAGAGCTTCTGCGGAGGATCGTAACGATCACTCTGGAGCATTTCGGCGTCGACCGCGCATGGCTCATTCACCCCGTGAGCGAGCAGGCGGAGATCGCGCGCGTTCGCTATTCGGTCAGCACACCAAGCGCGCCTGTAGTCACCGAGAACTCGATCCCCCTCTCCGGTTCTCGCGCTCTGATACGCCGCGCGCTGGAGTCTCCGCTGCCGATCGTGGTCAAGGAAGGCGATGCGGAGCTCGATCGCGATCTGGCGGCGCGCTTCGGCGTGCGCTCGGAAATGGTGCAGATCCTCCGTCCACGCGATGGGGAACCGTGGGCTTTCGGGATCCACATGATGTCGGAAGTCCGGGAGTGGAAGGACGAGGAGATTTCGCTCTTCGCCGAGGTTGGACGTTACGCCACTCTCGCGCTGACGAACGCGCTGTTCCACGACCGCGCGGTGTCCTCGATGGCCAAGGCGATCGCCATTCTCGATCAGATCCCCGAGTCGGCCGCGATTTACGACGCTGACGGTCGGCTGGAGCGGATGAACGCCGCCGCGACGCGGGAACCGTCGCAGATATTCGCCCCCGATCCCGACGGGCGGTTGCGCGGTGGTCATCATCGGTCCATCGACGGCAGCCCTCTTTCGATCAGTGATCTTCCGTCGATGCGCGCGCTGCGAGGAGAGACCGTGAATGCGGAGTATCTGATCCGCGATCCGCGCTCCAACGAAGACCGTGTGGTGAACTTGAAGGCGTCGCCCATCCGGGACGCGCGCGGCCGGATCATCGGCTCGGTGGTGCTTTCCCGCGATGTCAGCGAAGAAAGGGAGACGGCCGAGCGGGAGACGTCACGCCGTCGCCGCGCCGAAGCTCTGGCCAACCTCGGTCTCGATCCGCTGGTGCTGCAATCGAACTTCGAGAACCTCGATGAACCGGCACAGCGCATTGCCAAGGCTCTCAGCGGTACGGCGGGCATTTTTCTCTACCATCCGGCGACAGGAAACCTCGATCTCGTAGGGTTCGCGGGGACGGCGAACACCGAGAAGTTCGGCAGTTACTTCGCGCAGCATCCTTATCGTCCCGGTGAGGGACTTCCGGGAACGACTTTCCAGATCGGCCGGCCGCTCTTCTTCTATGACATCCGCGGCAATGACATCCTCGATTTCAGCCGCGACGAGGAAGAGAAGCAGGTGAAGGCGGCGATGAACGAACAAAGCCTCATCGCCACACCGATTGAGTCCTATGGAGATCGCATCGGAGCGGTCGTCGTCTCGCACTCCGATCCGAAACGAAAGTTCGATGCTGAAGATCTCGAGTTCGCACAGGCTGTCGCGGAGCGTATCGGCGCCGCGTCCCACATTCACCGCCTGGCGCGCATGTCGCTGGAAGGGCATCGCGCGGCAGAGGAGCTGGCCCGCCGCGAAGTCGACGCACGGGTGCGATTCGAGGCGGTGCTGGAGACCGCGCCGATCGGCGTTGCCGCAGTATCGGCCGATGAGCTGCGTTTCGAAATTGCCAACGCGCGCTTCACCGATTTCGCCGGCCAATTCGGCAAGATCTCACCCGACACGCGCCTCATCGGACTGCGGGTCGATGAAGTGATTCCCGATCTCGATCGTGTCATCCGCCACGTGGCGGAATCGGGCGAGGCACAGGTGGATGAAGAGCTGGAGGTCAGGCTGGGAACGCGGTCTCGCTACATCAACCGCATCGTCTCTCCCGTGCGCGGCCGATTCTCGGGAATCACGCAGAACATCACCGTCCTGGTGCAGGACGTTACCGAACAGATCAGCGACGAGCGCGTCACCCGTGAACGCGAATCTCGCCGCCGCCGTCACGCCGAATGTCTGGCCAAGATCGGGCTGGAGGCGGTGGACATCGAAACGACGCTGGAGAACCTCGAGGAGCCCGCCCGGCGCATCGCCGAGGCCACCGGCGGCTCAGCTCTGATCTATTTCTATGCGCCTGGCAGCGGCGAGCTCCGCATGGTCGGATTGGCGTCGCGGTCCGAGGCGGTGGAACGCTTCCGCCAATATCTCGCTCGCAATCCCTATCACGCCGGCGAAGGAATTCCGGGAACTGTTTTCCAGATCGGGCGTCCGCTTCTTTTCTCCGATGTCCGCGGCAATGCGGTGATCGACTTCGGCCGCGATGACACTGAGAAGCGGATGATCGCGGCGATGAATGAGCAGAGCCTGATCGCCGCGCCGATCGAATCGTACGGTGACTCCGTGGGCGCGATCGTTGTCGCCCGGGATGACGACGACCATAATTTCGACGCCGAGGATCTCGAGTTTGTCCAATCGGTCGCCGAGCGGCTCGGAGCAGCGATCCACATCCATCAACTGACACGCGTGTCCCAGGATGGCCACCGCGCCGCGGAAGATCTGGCGCGCCGCGAAGTGGATGCACGCGTCCGTTTCGAAGCCGTCCTGGAAACGGCGCCGATCGGAGTGGCGGTCATCTCCGCCGACGAGCTTCGATTCGAGCTGGCGAACGTGCCCTGGCTGGAATTTGCCTCGCACTTCGGCAAGGTCGCAGCCGACACACGCGTCGTCGATCTTCGTGTGGCCGAGGTCATCCCGGGTTGGGAGCAGGCGCTGAAGCAGGTCGCCGAAACCGGGGAGATGCGCTTCGATGAGGCTTACGAGATCTTCACCAGAAGCGGACCGCTCTACGTCAACCGGATCATCTCCGCCGTGCGCGGTCGCTTCTCAGGAATCACGCAGAGCCTGACCGTCCTCATTCAGGACGTCACTGACCAGGTCAAGGCGAAGCGCGAGATCGAAGCGTTGGCGCAGTTGATGGCCGAGCGTTCCGCCCGTCTGGACTCCATCCTCGGTTCGATGACGGACGGACTGTGGGTTTACGACGCCAACGGCGAAATCGTCGACGTCAATCAGTCCGCCCTGAACATGTTCGGCATCGGATCGCGAAACGAGGCCGTCGAGCTCGGATCGTTCGAGCGCTTCTATCTGCGCTACCCCGACGGCCGGCTGATTCCCCGCGAAGACCTGCCGTATGCGCGCGCTCTCAGCGGATCGACTGTTCCCGACTATCTGGCGATCGGACGGCACCTGCTCACCGGACGGGACCTCGATCTCTCGATCGCCGCGGCGCCGATTGAAAGCAATGGTGTCGTCGGCGCCGTTCTGGTGATCCGCGACATCACTGCGCTCCAGGAGCTGGACCGCAAAAAGGATGAATTCCTCTCCGTTGCGTCGCATGAGCTGCGCACGCCACTGACGACGATCAAGGGCTACACGCAGCTCCTTTCGCAGAGCGCCGGAAACCTTTCCGGCGAAGACCGCGTGACGTATCTCAATGCGGTGCTCAGCGAGATCGATCGCATGATGGGTCTGATCACCGAGCTGCTTGACGTCTCGCGGATCGAAACCAATCGTCTGCAGATCGAGCCACAGCCGATCCGATGGCTGGAGTTCCTCCAGCGTCGGGCGACTGCATTTCGCGTTCAGAATCCGGCACGAAAGATCAATTTCCAGGCGAATGTTCCAGAGACGCTCCTGGTCGTCGATCCCGATCGAATGCGTCAGGTCGTGGACAACCTGCTGTCGAACGCCATCAAGTACTCACCGGACTCAACTGAGGTGACCATTCGGGCCAGAGTCGACGGGAGACAGATGCTCACCTCGGTTGCCGACCACGGCATCGGCATCCCTGCAGACGAAATCCCCAGGCTGTTCGAGCGCTTCCACCGCGCGCGCAACGTCTCCAGCCGCTACTACGGTGGCCTGGGCCTCGGCCTCTATATCGCCAAGGCCATCGTCGAGGCGCACAGCGGTTCGATCTCCATCCAGAGCGAAGAGGGGAGAGGCGCAACGTTCACGGTTCGGTTGCCGATGCCGTAAAAAACAGGCGCTCGGCGCTCGGCGGCTGGCGGTCGGCAGATTCAGCCGAGCGCCGACCGCCAGCCGCCGACCGCCAGCCGCCGACCGCCCGCCTGCACTACAATCTCGCCGCCTTCAGGGAGGGAATTCGATTGGCACGCTTCAACCTCATCCCGCGCGAAGAGAAGTTCTATGGCGACTTTCTGGCGATGGCCGACCAGTTGAAGATCGGGTCGCGCCTGCTGGAGGAGATGTTCGCCACCGATCCGCCGATCGCCGACAAGGCACACGAGATCCGCGAGGTGGAGCACAAATGCGACTTCCTGACCCACGAGATCATCCAGCGGCTCAACAAGACATTCGTCACGCCGATCGACCGTGAAGACATTCACTCCCTGGCGCGTACTCTCGACGATGTCATGGACGCCATCGACGCCGTGGCGGCGCTCATTCCTCTCTACCACATCAATTCCGCCCGCCCTGGCGTGCGCGAGCTGACGAGGATCATCTCCGCGTCGACGGATCAAATCCTGCTCGCCGTCCAGGCTCTGGAGCGCCGCAAGGGAGTTCTGGAGCGAGCCGTGGAGATCAACCGTCTGGAAAACGAGGCCGACCGCGCCCATCAACGCGCCGTCGGGCAGCTCTTCGAAGAGGAGCACGATCCGATCGCAGTGATGAAGTGGAAAGAGATTCTCGACGTGCTCGAAGCAGCGACCGATCGTTGTGAAGATGTGGCTAATCTCCTGGAAAACGTCGTGGTGAAGCACGGCTGATGTCGCCGCAGCTTCAGATCGTCGTCGCCCTTATTTTCGTCGCGCTTTCCTTCGATTTCATCAACGGCTTTCACGACGCGGCGAACTCGATTGCTACCGTCGTATCCACGCGCGTGCTCTCACCGTTACAGGCGGTGGTGTGGGCCGCTTTTTTCAACTTCGTCGCCGCTTTCACCTTCGGCACCGCGGTAGCGAAGACGATTGGCAAAGGCATGATCGACATCTCCTCCGTAACCTTTGCCGTGATCTTCGCCGGTCTGATGGGTGCGATCGTCTGGGACCTCATCACCTGGTACTTCGGACTTCCAACGAGCTCGTCGCACGCCCTCATCGGCGGCTACGCGGGAGCGGCGGTCGCCAGGGCCGGACTCGGCGTCATCATCCCGTCAGGCTGGACGAAGACGCTCCTCTACATCGTTGTCGCTCCGCTCATGGGTCTGGTCCTCGGTCTGCTCATCGAAGTAGCGATCTACTGGCTGTTTCGAAGATGGACGCCCCTGCGCGTCGACCATTTGTTCCGGCGACTTCAGCTCCTGTCCGCAGCCGCGTATTCGCTCGGTCATGGAACGAATGACGCCCAGAAGACCATGGGCATCATCGCCGGGGTGCTGTTCACCGCCGGATATCTGAAAGCATTTACGATTCCGACGTGGGTGATTCTCACCGCCCACACGGCGATCGCCCTAGGCACGCTGAGCGGCGGGTGGCGCATCATCCACACCATGGGGTCGAAGATCACCAAACTGCAGCCGGTCGGTGGATTCGCCGCGGAGACTGCCGGCGCTGCGACGCTGTTCCTCGCCAGCCATCTCGGCGTGCCGGTGTCGACGACGCACACCATCACCGGCGCGATCGTCGGCGTCGGGGCGACACGGCGATTCTCTGCGGTGCGCTGGGGTGTCGCCGGCCGAATCGTCTGGGCCTGGGTTCTGACGATTCCCATGGCGGCGATGATCGGCGCCGTGACCTTCTGGGTCGTGCGGCTCTTCGGCGCGCGCTAGCGGAGAATTTTTCGAATATACTGACCGTTCTCAGAGCGTCTAGGCTACACTCACACCTGAGGTAAGTTCATGAAAACAGAGATCCATCCGCAATATCATCAGGTCCAGGTCCATTGTGCCTGCGGCGAGACGTGGACGACCGGATCGACGAAGAAGGAGCTGCGCGTCGAGATCTGCTCGAAGTGCCACCCTTTCTTCACCGGCAAACAGAAGCTCGTTGACTCCGCGGGACGCATCGACCGCTTCCAGCAGCGTTACTCGAAGAAGGCCACCGGAGCGAAGGCCACCGGAGCGAAGACCACCGGAGCGAAGAAGTAAATGTCATTCCGTTCGGCGTGGCTCGGTTCGGCAAAGCTGTTCACCGGCGTTTTCAACGCCGTGACGAACGGGCTTACTGCGTCGATGCCTGCGGCCGCCGTTGACCGGAACGTCGACATGCTCATCGGAGGCCAGGCGGTCATTGAGGGCGTGTTGATGCGCTCACTGTCCGGCTATTCGATCGCCGTCCGTCAGCCGAATGGCAACGTGGCGATCAAAAAGGACAAGCTGGTCTCCATCACGAAGAAATATCCCTTCCTGAAGTTTCCGGTGATCCGCGGCTCCGTCGTTCTCATCCAGTCTCTGATTCTCGGAATCCGCGCGCTGAACTATTCCGCGAGCGTCGTCTCCGAGGACGAGCAGGGGAAGAAGGAGATGTCGAACTGGGCCGTGGCTACGTCCATGATCACTGCGCTCGGGCTGGGTATCGGCATCTTCATCCTGGCGCCGCTGGGCATCACCAATCTCATCCGGCACTATCTGATGCCGGCGATGAGCAACTTCACTTACAACGTGATCGATGGAGTGATTCGGGCGGTTTTCTTCTTCGTCTACCTCATCTCCATCTCGTTCCTCGGCGAGATCCGGCGCGTTTTCCAGTACCACGGCGCCGAACACAAGACGGTGTACACGTTCGAGGCGAATGAGGATCTGACCGTGGAGAACGCGCGGAAGAAATCGACGCTCCATCCGC
>Ga0209157_1003786_pt1 | contig 11484 bp, 15 predicted proteins | sample GraSoiAngelo_135_FD_185892 | JGI IMG/M metagenome (GOLD analysis project Ga0209157, IMG submission 185892) | Grasslands soil microbial communities from the Angelo Coastal Reserve, California, USA - 14_0929_05_40cm (SPAdes) (version 2) | ecosystem: Environmental > Terrestrial > Soil > Grasslands ... | reverse complement strand
GTTAAGCGAGGCGTCTCATTTGAAGAAGCCACGACGGTCTTTCAGGACGTCCAGGGACTCGATGGTCCCGACATTGAACATTCGGGTGTGGAGGCACGAAGGTTCCACCTGGGCCGGTCGATCTTAGGCAGACTCGTAGTGGTCGCCTATACCATGAGGAGGCAAGACGATGAAAAAGAGGCGATTCGGATCATCAGCGCGAGGCGCGCGAGTGGGAAGGAGCGGCGCCTCTACCAGACGGCGGAGGATTGATTTCTCCGATATCCCGGAAATGTCTGACGATCAGTTGCGGGCGATGCGGCGCGTGGGCCGCCCGACGCTTGGGGAGGTAGCTCGGCAACTCATCGCGATCCGCATTGATCCGCAGGTGTTAGAGGATCTTAGAGACGAAGCAAAACAACGGGACATCGGCTACCAGACCCTGATCAACGATATCCTGACGGACCACACCAAAAAGAAAACGGCATAGGTGGGCGAGTGAAAAATAGGTGCCAGTGAACAAAAGGTGCCACAGAACAAAAAAGGCGCCAGGCGACTTTTCGACGATAATCCCGCCACACGACGGACGGCCGGCCCGCCGTTGGCGTCTCCTCCAAAGAGAGATCGATGGAACGAAAAGCGCTCGCCATAGCGAACAACGATTTGGTCTACCTCTGGTGGACCTACTCGGAGAAAATCCCTGACTGCCTTGGTTTTAGCATCCGCCGATTCCAGAAAGGGAAGGCGCCGGTCGCACTCCCTGCTTTCGTCGGCTTCGCGCTCGGAAAAAAGGGAGACACGCCGGCGGTCAAGCCGACGACCACGGACTACTGGCCGATCCAGTCGTACCAATGGAAGGACCTCTTCGTTCCCGAGGAGACCCAGGTCACTTACGAGATCGTGCCGGTGAGGGGAACTCCCGGAAAGAAACTCCATGCCATTGCCGATCTTGCCGTTCGCACCAGCCCGACCAAGGCGACCGACACCATCGGCCGTCATCGTGTGGTTTTCAATCGCGGCATCATCTCGACTCAGGCGCTCAGCAAACAGCTCCTGCGGAGAGCATCAGGCTCAGCGAGCGCAGCTGCGCTGTCCAAATACATCGGCACACCGCGCGACCCAATTCGCCTAAATCTCGCAGGTGAGGCAATCGGAGCGCTTACGAGCCTCCTGGACCGTGCCCGAGACGACGGGGGAAAGTGTTATTGCGCGCTCTATGAACTCACCGATCCGGAACTCATCGCTGCCTTGAAGAAGTGCAAGGGACACGTCGAGATCATCCTCGCGAATGCCGACAGCACCAGGGAAGAAGACGGCAAGAAGCGGAAGGTTTACGACGGCACGAACGCGGAGACCAGAAAACAGTTGCACGAGGTGCTGGGCGGTGCGCTTCACGATCGTCTGCTGCCGAAGGGAGGCGCCATTGGACACAACAAGTTCGTCATCTATGTGAACAAGGCCGGAACGCCCAAGGCGGTCCTCACCGGCTCGATGAACTGGACGGCCACAGGGCTCTGTGCCCAGAGCAACAACATCCTCATGATCGAGAGTGACGACATCGCGGCCCGATACCTCGACTACTGGCAGCGTCTCCTTGCAGACGACGCGGAGCAGGCACCTAGACTGCGCAGCGAGAACGCCAAGGCATCACCGAAGCTAAGCCTCGGCAACAAGCAGGGGACCGCGCGCGTCTGGTTTGCGCCGAATACGAAGCGGAAGACGAAGCCCACCCAAGATCCGCCTGCTCCGCCAGACATGAAGGAGGTCTTCCAGGCGATCAGCGCCGCCAGGCACGGAGTCCTGTTTTTACTCTTCAGCCCAGGGGCGCCGAGCATTCTGCAGAAACTGACTACCGTCTCGGAGCAGCGTGCCACCGCGACGGAAGAGTTCTTCGTGCGCGGCGCGATCTCGGACGCGAAAACAGCCAGCCAGTTCACCACCCGCGTTTATAACGACTCTCTTCTCAAAGCGCCCAACATGCTGATTACGGGAATCGCAGGCATCTCCGATCAGTTCTCGTACTGGGAGAAGGAGCTGTCGAAGCTTGGCCATGCAGTGGTTCACGACAAGATTGTGGTCATCGATCCTTTTGGCGACGACTGCGTGGTGGTCACCGGCAGCCACAATCTTGGCTATAAGGCCTCCTATTCGAACGACGAGAACCTCTGCATTATCCGCGGTAACCGTGCCATGGCCGAAGCTTACACCGCGCACGTACTCGATGTGGTCAACCACTACAATTGGCGCTACAAGCTGGCCGAAACCAAGAAAAAAGGCGGAGGCACGAAGAAGGCTTTTTCCGACCTCGACGAAACCGCTGGGTGGCAGGACAAATACTTCAAGGGGAGCTTCCTTAAGAACCGAGATATGTTTTTCTTCCCGACATAGAAAGGGAAAACGTGTACCTCCATGTCTCTGCTATAATCCCGCGGCACGACGGACGGCCCGCCGATTCCGAATCTGGCCATATGCCATCAGCCATCGGCTCCGAGGCTCGCCGCCCCCACCCTCGCGCAGCCTGTCACCAATATGAACCTGCCGACAGCTGTGGGGTTTCCCCACGCTCCTAGTTGACAGCAGTCCTCTCAAAAAGTAGCCTATCCCCATTCTTCCTACCCAGACCTGGCCGCAACCTGAAGGTGAACGAGGAGACTTCGATGACGATCGCTTCCGATCTCTTGCAACGACATGTCCAGACGCTCGTTGAGGACAACACGCAATGGCAGACGCTGATCGCCGATGATATTTTGTGGGAACTCGCCTACGCACCTGCCATCGGCCATCCGGCGCGGCTGTCGGGGCGGCAGGAGGTGGTGCGTCACGTCACCTGGTTCCTGGGGGCGGTGGAAAATTTCCGTTTCTTCAACCTCAAGGTGTATCCCTTCGCCGATCCGGAAGGGGCGGTCGCCGAATTCAAGGCGGAGGGGCTTATCAAGTCTACGGGGCGTATCTATCGCCAGGATTATGTGCTGTTCCTGCGTGCTGCAGGCGGAAAGATCGCGTTCCTACGCGAATATTTCGATCCCGCGCGTGCGGCCAAGGCGATGGACACGCCGATTCTTGGTCTCGAATCCTGAGGACAAGCAGCGACGGGTCGGAGGTTTCCTCGGTCCGGAAAAAGAAAAAGGTGCCGGGCTACTTTTCCGCGAGCATCCCGCCACGCCGCTGATGGCCCGCCGCTGGCGGCGGATCCTTCCCACGCCCCGCCTCTCCTCTCGGCCGCTGGAGCTATAAACCATCCCCGCTCGTCTTCTTCCTGTAAACCAGCCTGGGCCGCAACACCAATCAAAGAACTTGACAACTATAATGCTAGTATTATAGTATTATAGTCGTCTCGAGACCTTGCAGGAGAAAAGGGAAGGGCAATGCGTACTGGACCGGTGATAACCGTGTTGATCCCTCTGCCTGTTGAATATAACCCTGACAAGTATGGAAGAAGAAAACCCGTCGAGGACGCGAAGTTCGAGAGGACCGCGAACGAAGTCGCGACGCATTTCCAGGGCGGGGGTGCAATTTGGAAGTCTCGAAGAGGGGAGACGATGACTGGTTATTGGTGGAATAAGGGGGTAGTGGACCTTGACACGAACGCATTGCTCGAACTGGATATGCATGATACGAAGGAAAACAGGCAGTGGATTCTCAGGTATGCTGAAAAGGTACTTCTGAAGCGGTTCAAGCAAGAAGCCATATACGTTCGATTTGTATCAGGGACGGAAAGCTACTTGATCCGACGAGTGGCCTCAACTTAGAAGGTACTTAACCGTTAAAACGGAGTTCCGATCTGAAACAAATGCGGGGCGCCGAAGCTGCAAGTAAAGTATATGAGAGGTCTCAGAACCACACGTCGAGCAACATTAAGAAGGGGGGGTATACCATGGCGAAAGAAAGGAAGCTTGAATCCCCGGTCACACTTTTTGCAGCCATCGAAAAAGAGCAGTACGACTCTCTCAGAGAGATGGCTTTTGAGCGTCGAGTCTCACTAGCTGATATTGTACGAGAGGCTTTGAGTTTCTATTTTGGACATCAGAAGCACTCTAAGCCTACTCCCTTGAGAAGAATCCGAACTGTATAAGAAAGAAAAAGCAACTGTCTTGATTGTCAAGCTGTGGCGGCGACCGCAAGACGCCACGTGCACTGATACTTCATCACGGCGTTGAGGATGGTCAGCAGCTTCCGCATGCACGCGACGAGGGCAACCTTGAGGGCTTTGCCAGTGAGCCGAGAACGCCAAAGTCTGTAAAAAGGTGCCGGGCTACTTTTCCGCGAGAATCCCGCCACACCGTTGACGGCCGGGCGATGGCGAACGCCACCCCACACTTCCTTACCCTCGCGCGCCATGCCGACTCCCCGCTATCTCGCGCTTTAGTTTACCCCCCGTTGACGACGCGAGGGGGCTTGGCTTATACTTTTTACACATGTACAGCCCACCAAGTTCCATTCGCCGACTTCTTCCAACCCTCATGGTGTTGGTTCTTCTTCTGCTAACAACCAACGCCTACGCCTGTTTGGTCCCGTTGTATGGCTGGGGCTCAGGAGCCATGCAGGCCTGTGGGACACCGCAAGCCCCGGTACGTGACTTCTGCGAACCTTTCAGGAGCCTTGGCTTTCACGCTGCCCCGCCAAAGCTTCCTCCTCTGGTATCGCACTACCAGCCTGTAGTTGTGTTTGACCTGATCGCATGGAACTCAGGGCCAGCCTCGCTCGTTGCTTCGGCTATCCCTCCAGTCGAACACGCTCCGCCTGACCTTCTCACTCTGATTTCGGTTCTTCGCATTTGAGCGGTTCGCGCTCGATCTGCGCAGTGCGGCTTGCGCGAGGGTGCCGGGCTTCGCTCGGCGACACCCAGAGATCGGGTGATACCGGGACTTTAGAGAAAGGGAGGTGGACCACCATGTGTCCATTTGAAGAGGCTCTAGGTTACTGTCCGTGGTCCGTGGTCAGTTCGTTCTTGACCTGGCTCGGATGGTAGATTCCTGAGACAAGGGGACGGCCGAGGTGACTCGGCCGTCCCTACTGGTGACAGCCAGTTCCGACTCCCCGCTCTCTGCCACTTGCAGCGCTCCGTGGTTTCTGCTCTAATTCCATCGCGAGGATCCGCATGGTCTCCTTTCGTTCCAGGCCCCTGTCCTCATTCCTCCCGGGTCTGCCAGCGGCCAAACCAATTCTGAGCGTCGGTGAAGGCAACGAGCGTGTCGCGCTGCTGTCAGTCAAAGTAGAAGGTGCTCTGTCACAAGAGGGAGCGCTTGCCTCACTCAGGGAGGGCTTGTCTCGCCTGCAGCAGCTTCTAGCCAATATCAGCAAGGGCGGAGCAGCGTTGCCGTCCGGCACGTTCGAGTTGGGCTTCACCACCGAGCATGACGGCTTGATACGAACGGTTCTTCGGAACAACAGCACTCTTACAGGTAGTGGAGCTGAAGACTTGATGCAACAGTTCGTTGGATGGGCGATGAGCTGCAAATGGCGGTTTGCTCAGAGTGGCGGGCAGAGCCTTGTGCAAGCCGTGTTCGGCATCGGACCGAAGATTTAGCGAGTGACAATAAAAGCTGCCAGGCTAGTAACGGAAAATGGTGCCACGCTAGTTTCCTGCTGCATCCCGCCACACCGCTGACGGACGGCCTGGCGACGGATGATCACCACATGAGCCGGTACGCGGAGGCTTCATGGAGAGCGGGATGGATGATCGCGCCCCTCCTTCTCCTCTTGCTTTCGCCGTTCACTCCTGCCGTGTCGTTTGCCGACACGCGCATCCAGGTACTCGCGACGGATCCGGCGTCGCCTGCCACGCTGGGGCACTGGGAGCAGTTTTATCTCCGCATCGGCTGCCTCAGCGGCCAGCCGATGCGCGTGCGCGGCGATGCGTTCCTGGGCGGGACCCGCGTCACGTCGCTTTCAAGCGGCGCGCCGATTTGCGGGCCGGCAACCGGCGATGCGATCATCTGGCTTGCTTACACTGATCCGGCGCGGGTGGACCGGATCGTCATCACGACCGAGGACGAACGCGGGCACGCGCTGCCCCTTCGAGCCGAACTATCCGTTGACCTGACATGGACCGGCCAGAAACCGGCGGCGCCGCGCCCGCGCGCCGACTGGGTGGCGCAGCTCCAGCGCGAGCAGGACCGCCGCATGAAGGCTGAGATGGATGCGTATCAGGCCCGTCTGGACTCCTCCCCGATCTCCTGGATCATCGCCATTCTGATGCCCATCGTTCCGTTTGCGCCGCTGGTCCTGCCACTCTGGCTCGGCCGCCGCTGGGAGCCGGCCTGGCAGCGCGCCTCCCGCGTCTTCGCCGTCGTCTATGTCGTCGGCTCGGCCGGCATCATCATCTGGGTTTCGCAGACCGGCAGCAACATCGCCCCTCTCTGGTTCTACATTTTTGCGACCGTCGCGACAGTCGCCTGGCTGGCGACCTGGCTCGCGCACACGATCATGTCCCGCCACAACACACCTACTTGAGCCTCTTTCGTTCCCGGCGCGGGAAAGAAAAAGGTGCCAGGCTACTTTTCCACGATAATCCCGCCACGCCGCTGACGGCCCGCCAATGGCGACGGCCGAGCACCACGATCCGACACCACACGCCCCGCGCTCGGGCGTCCGCTGATCTTTAAGGAACTGTTTGATCAGCCGCTGTACAAGGCGCGGCGGGCCATCGATCCGCTTCCGAATCGCCCCTGTGCGCAGCGGGCGGAAGTTTTTGACGGTTTTGCTCCCTGGTGCTATACAAGAGCTATACGAGAGAATGAATCGCAAGCCGCATTCACGCTACGCACGATGGGCGACAAACCAGAACAAGCCGGGTCGGGCAAGCCGGGTGGGCCCACAACCATTCTGGTCGTTGACGACTCCCAAGAGGTCCGCGACCTGCTCCGCACAGTCCTCCAACACCACGGGTATGAAGTGGTATTGGCGGCTGATGGCGAGAGCGCTCTCAAGGTCTACCACCAGCACAGAGGCGTCATCCATTTGGTCGTCATCGATGTGGTGATGCCCGGCATGAGCGGCCCAAAGTTAGCCGCGAAGTTCGTGGCCTTACGTCCAGACATCAAGGTGCTGTTCGTCTCAGCCTTTGTGCAGGAAACCGTGCTAAAGGGTAGGGTCCGGTCTGTAGATAGATTTCTTGCGAAACCCTTTTCACCTGAACAGCTGATCACAGAGGTCCAGGAGATGCTCGCCGCTTAAGCCGGGGCGGAATTCTAGAGAACACCCCTAAACTATCGACGGCCTCCTCTCTCAGGGGGCAGAAAAGGGGCCGCTACTTTTCTGCGAGAATCCCGCCACGCCAATGACGGCTGGCCGATGGCGACGGCCGACCCCACACGATTCAACCCCACACTCCCTCACGCTCGCGGTTTTTTACACTTGATTCTCCTCTGTTAGGCGCCGATCATCTTGCTATAGGCTGTTCGAAGTCGTGCGCCCTCGGCACAAGGAGGTGAGCTGTGGCGCTTCCGAAGAGATTGGCCGCATGGTTGCTCATCATCGCTGCCTCAGCGGCGGGAGGAGTCGGAATCTCCGCCAAGGGAGAGGAAAGTCGGTTCGGAACCCCCAAGGGCGCGGAAGGAACACGGATATTCAACGCCACAGAACATCCATTTTACAGCGGTGAGTTTCGCCTGAAAGGCGATCGAGCCACACTGATCGGCAGCATGGGAGATACTCCACCCTGGGATCATCTCGACTACGCGGGCAAGCGTCTCATGCCGGTCAAAGGGACCATCGACATCGCCGTGAACGAGGTCACCAATACCGGGCTGCTTGAGGTTCATTTCGTCGAGGGACCCGACCATTACCGGATTGTCTTCGACCGTTTTGCGGCCAAACAGCCATATCAGGATGGCGGCATCGCCACCAGGGTGTACGAGCATGGCGACTCAGGCAATGGCGATCCGTTGTACCCGAAGACGTGGCTGTACCTCGCTGGATGGGGAACCGCCTCGCTGTTCAAGAATGATCAGATACTCTACAAGGACTATGCGGCCCACTTTATGGTCATGGAGCGCTCACGCGATCCCAAGACGCATGAGGTCCGGTATCCGGTGAAGCGCACACTTCCGGGAGGCGAAACCGATCCTGCCGGAATGGAAATCGACCTCTGGGTTCGCTCCAAGGAGCAGAACACCGAGAACTTCCCTCCCTACGAAACGTTTGTCCACCTCTACTGGGAGGAAGTTACCTGGCGCTAACCAAGGTGTCAGGCTACTTTTCCACGAGAATCCCGCCACACCGGGGACGGCATGCCGCTGGCGGCGGCCGCCCTTTCTCCCTCACCCTCGCGGCCGCTGATTTGAGCGAATTGGCTATCGGTAGACGTCCTTGCGGTGCTCGATCGAGAGCACATCCAACCATTGGGAGCCGGTGCATCGATAGAGGACCCGGTAGGGCCACACGCGGTAGGACCAGATCTTTTCTTTCTGAAACTTCCCTTTGAGCGGCTTGCCGTCGAGCGGATTCTCGGCGAGATGCCGGAGGGCTTCCTTGATCTTTTCTTTCGTCTCGGCGTCGAAAGCTTCGAGGTCTTTGAGTGCCTGCGGCGTCAGGCGGACTTGTCTCACTGATCCTCGCCCAAGGCTTCCTTAAAGGAGCGGAACTTGCCGGCCTTGGCCTCTTTGAGCCCCCGCTCCAACGCCTTCACTGCCTTGGGGTTGGACATGAGCTCCAGCGTCTCAACCCAGCTTTCGAACTCTTCCGCGCTCATGACGACGGCCTTCGGCTTGCCGTTCTTCGTGACCACGTATCGATCGGATAGTCGGTCAACCTTGTCTACGATCTTGGAAAACCGGTTCCTGGCTTCCTTCAGCGAGATCGTCTTATTCATGGCTGTCTCCTTCGAGGAAGAGTGTACACGATTGTGGCGCCCTCTTCAACTATCCAGAAAGGAAACGGTGCCAGGCTAGTTTTCTGCGACATTCCTGCCACACCGTTGACGGCCTGCCGACAGCAACGCGGTTGACAGTCTTTTCCCTATAAAGTAGCCTGAGCTACCCCGGGTTTCGTGGACACCGGGTTAAGGGTCACTGATCCGTCGTTCGAACTCCAGCGGACTGAGATAGCCGAGGCTCTGATGGAGCCGCTGGCGGTTATAGAAGCCTTCGATGAACGCAAAGATGTCTCGACTCGCCTCGTCCCGTGTGTGATAGGTCTGGTGATGAATCAGTTCGTTCTTCAGCGTACTGAAGAAGCTCTCCGCCACGGCATTGTCATAACAGTTGCCCTTGCGACTCATGCTCGGCGTCATCCCCAGTGTGACCAGGCGCTGGCGGTAGGCCAGACTGCTGTATTGGGCCCCCTGATCCGAGTGATGGATGAGGCCCGGGCGGACCCGCCGTTGCGTCACGGCCATCCGCAGGGCGTCGAGTGCGACCTGCTGATCGGGCTTGGCGCTCATCGCCCAGCCGATCACCCGCCGGGAGTACAGATCCAGGAGCACGGCGACATAGAGCCAGCCGGCCCGAGTCGGGACGGCCGTCAGATCACCGACCCAGACCGTGTTGAGGTGCCTGGTCACAAACCGCTGGTGCAACAGATTCGGCGCCGGCGGCGGGAGCTGATGGTGCTCCACGATCACCCGAAACCGTCGGCTTCGCCGTGCTTCGAGGCCCGCCAGCCGCCGCAACCGCGCAACGCGATGCCGCCCACCCGGGATGCCGACCTCCTTCAGCGCGTGCCACAACTTGATCGCCCCATACTCTTCCCGCGCCTGCCGATGCAGGCGGCGCAGCACCGGCAGCAACCGCTGATCGGCTTCGGTACGGGCACTCACCGGCCGGTGCCGCCAGGCGTAGTAGCCGCTGCGGCTCACGCCCAGGGCGGCACACAGGCGGCTCACCCGATGCGCGCCCGCGTGGGCCTCAATAAAGCCGTACCTCACCCGGACTCTCTCGCAAAGTACGCGGCGGCTTTTTTTAAAATCTCGCGCTCCTCGGTCACCCGGGCCAGCTCACGCTTCAGCCGGGCGATCTCGGCCGCCGAATGGGCCTGTCGGCCAGAGCCGGGGAAGGCCCCGCCATGCGCGGCGACCTCCTTCTGCCATTTGTACAGCCGATTGCGGGGCACGCCTAACTCGCGGGCAATCTCGGCAGCGGGGCGCTGGCCCGCGTTGAGCAATTGCACCGCGTGCCGTTTGAATTCGGGGGTGAACCGGCGACGCTGGCCCATGAGGCACCTCCTGGGGGGGGTATCGTGCCCCCTTTTGGGGTGTCCGTCAAACCCGGGCTAGCTCAGCCTGACCCCATTTCAGTTTGGCCCCATTTCAGTTCGTTGGATCTTGGATCGTGACCTAGGGAGGCCAATGCATGAATTGGACGGAGATCCTGTACCCGGTCGCATGGCTGTGGAAACCAAAGCTGTACCTCACCTTTCTGTTTTTTGTTGCCGCTGCCTACTTGCTCATCGTCTTCAATTGGTACTACTCGGACGGAGACCAAGCGGGCTACCTGCTGAAAGTTTCGAGAAAGGGGTGGGTCTGCAAGACATACGAAGGCGAGCTCGCCATCACCACCTGCCCGGCGTTGCGCCGATGGTCTGGAACTTGTCTGTCTCGGATGACGCAGTGGGGAAACAACTCTCAAGCGTCCCCGGCAAGCGAGTCGTGCTTCACTACAAGGAGTTCCGCTATATCCCCACGACCTGTTTTGGTGAGACCACCTACTTTGTGGACCGTTTCGAGGTCACGGAGTGACGTCTTATATGGAGGAAAGAAAAAGGTGCGCGGTCGGCCTAGCCTTGGCTGAGCAAAATGTCTCATCAACAAGGGAGGCAACATGTCTAATTCCGCGGGCGTGATATGGCTGAAGGTCGCCGTTGTGTATTTCGTCATTGGGGTTGGTCTGGGAATCGTCATGGGCATGTCTGGAGACCATGCCCAATTTCCGACCCACGCTCACATCAACTTGCTCGGCTGGGTATCCTTGGCGTTGATCGGTCTTATTTATCGCCAGTTCCCGGATATTGCCGATAACAAACTGGCCAAAGTTCAGTTCTGGCTTCATAACCTGGCGTTGCCCGTCACGATGCTGGCTTTGGTTGGTGTTCTACGCGGGAACACCGCGCTGGACCCAGTCGCAGGAATAGGCTCGTTAGTTATTGGCGTTTCTGTCCTTCTGTTTGCGGTCAACGTGTTGAAAATATCTCCGAAATAGGGATTTAAATGGGGACAGTGTGAGCTTGCCCAGGCTGCTTTTCTGCTATAATCCCGCCCCATCATGAAACCACGAATTACGGTCATTACCTTGGGCGTGGATGATTTGGAAAAGTCGCTCGTGTTTTATCGCGATGGGCTGGGATTTCCGACGGAAGGGATTGTCGGCACGGAATTCGAGCACGGTGCCGTGGCCTTTTTCGATTTGCAGCCGGGGCTGATGCTAGCCCTGTGGTCCCGAGATAATATCGCTCATGACACGACCCTCGACAAAACCGCTCACAGCCCTACCGAGTTTACCATCGGCCACAATGTCGGCAGCAAAAAAGAAGTCGACGCGGTGATGGAGCAAGCGAGACGAGCGGGGGCCA
>Ga0209157_1003778_pt1 | contig 11490 bp, 10 predicted proteins | sample GraSoiAngelo_135_FD_185892 | JGI IMG/M metagenome (GOLD analysis project Ga0209157, IMG submission 185892) | Grasslands soil microbial communities from the Angelo Coastal Reserve, California, USA - 14_0929_05_40cm (SPAdes) (version 2) | ecosystem: Environmental > Terrestrial > Soil > Grasslands ... | reverse complement strand
ATCCACCCATTCCTCAAATTCTTTGATCTTCCCTTTCTTCGCCTTTCTGGTTACGATCACTGTAACCGGGCCGGTATCATCGCCTGCGCCATGTTTACTATCGTCCTCATGAAGATTCAATATGGTGTGCTCCTAGTTGTGTCATGGCGTTACCTTGTCTTTAGGTTTGTTAATCTGAACTTGTCTCAATTGATATGTCCCAACTTACCAACCAGAGTCGGTTACCATAACATGGCACAATCAAACGATCTAGCGTTGATTTCACGTAATAAAAAAGGAAAAAGGATTACTGAGCGACTAGAGCATCGCTCCGCATCCTTGATATGAGGATTTTGGCTGCAACAACTGCACCAACGGCTGCGCATGCGGCAAGCCCCAGCCATGGCAGTATGCTCATGACATCATGAAACAGGGGAGTTCCGTTCCCAAATGCTCCTGGCTGAGTGGCAGCCTGCACCTTTTGCTGAGCCAGCCTCAACAATTCAGTGTATTCAGGAGGCAGTCTTGAATTGGTGCTGGCTGCGAATGCCACACGAACAGTAGATAGGGCTGCTAGCATCGCTGTCGCAGTTACAGCAGCTATTCTCGGAAGCATTTTCTTGAATCCACCGAGCATGCGACATCACCGTCACTTGTATTTAGTGAACAACAAAAATAAATTCTTTACTTCATAGTATTTCTTATACATCAGGTGCAGACTTGAGTCTTCAAAGTTGCCTTTAGAGCAAAATTTAAATCGGCCCCTTACAAAATAAATCCGGTAACTAACATAGGTGAAATAAACTATGTCGGTCACAACGCAACGAGCTCATAAAGCAGTACTGGTTTCCCCCAAAAATAAAGAGGAATCCTATCCTCCTTACGATCGGTACGGAAGAACACCTAAAAGGTTCTTTTGCAGAAACTGCGTTATATTCATCGACACCGAAATAGTTGCTGAGAAGCATAGCGAAGTGACAGGTCATACAGTGGACGAAATTCTTTAACTACACAAATCAAATCTTTTTAATGAGAACTAGTTGGCTTGCTACTCAGCAATAGTTTGGCTTTGCTCGTGCATGAACTGCGTCAGGTAGTGTGGCCCGCCCGTTCCCCTGCCAGTGGTGCCTGAGTCCTTCCACCCGCCAAATGGCTGACATCCGACCATCGCGCCGGTAGTCGCACTCGCCTGCCTGTTTACATAAACAACGCCAGCTTCAATGCAGTCAAGGAACTCTGTGATCTCCTCCTGCTTTCCGCTGAATATCCCGGCAGTCAGACCATAGTCGGCTTCGTTTGCAAGCTTTATCGCGTCGTTAAATTTGTCGTAATCAGCCACGCACAAAATGGGCACGAATAGTTCCTCCTTGAATAGCCGGTGCTTCTTGGGCAGACCTGTAACAATGGTGGGCTGGACGTAAAAGCCGTGCTTTAGCTCGCTGTCTTTTCTGGCAGAGCCACCCACCAGAACTTTGCCATCCCTGTCAGCTATCCTGATGTACTGCTGGTATTTTTTGTAAGCATCTTCATTGGCAAGCGGGCCGACAAAGGTGTTGGGGTCAAGTGGGTTTCCCACCGGTAGGTTCTTTGTCTTTTCGACAAGCTTCTTGAGGAACTCGTCTTTTACTTTTTTGTGCACATAGACGCGCGAGCACGCGCTGCACTTTTGCCCCGAATAGCCAAATGCCGCCTTGAGCACACCGTCGACTGCCTTGCCGATGTCCGCGGTCTCAGTCACTACCGCCGGGTTTTTCCCGCCAAGCTCGGCTATCAGCGGCCTCGGCCTTGTTTTGCTGAATTCTTGAGCCATGCTATAGCCCACTTCGCGCGAGCCGGTGAACACGATGCCCGAAACATCCTTGTTGCTTACAATCTCGCCTCCCACCTTGCCACCAGGACCGATCACCAGATTAAAGACTCCGTCGGGCAAGCCCGCCTGCTTGAATATCTCGGCTAACTTGCATGCAATTATTGGTGTGTTGCTTGACGGCTTGACTACCACGGTATTGCCGGTAATGATCGCACCTGTGCTCATGCCAACTAGTATGGCGGCAGGAAAGTTAAATGGTGCAATGACTCCCCACACGCCGTAGGGCTTCATGACGCTCCTGCTCTTTTCGTTTGGCTGGGCGCTTTTCATAGCTGTTTCAAAACCTTTGTACTTCTCTATTTCCTCGGCATAATAGCGCAAAAAGTCAACAGCTTCGTCGACATCTGCTATGGCTTCATAGCGGTTTTTGCCGTTTTCATACGAGATCCACGCAGCGAGCTCGAACTTGCGCTGACTCATAATGTCAGCCGCTGATCGGCATATCCGCACGCGCTCCTGATAGGAGGTCCGGCCCCAGCTCTCAAACGCCTTTTTGGCTGCCGCCACGGCCTGCCTGACGTGGCTTGCACTTCCGACCGGAAGGTGGCCAAGTAATATCCTGGTGTCTATTGGAGAGATCTGGGCTGAGGTAATTGGTGTCCTTACCTCCCTGCCACCGATTATCATAGAATATTTCCTACCAAACTCAGACCGCACCTGTTCCAACGCCCTCTCGTATCTGTCATGGAACTGCCCTTCCGCCCTTTCGGTCATGAACCGGCGCACAGTGTGCTCATTTTCAAACATCTATTACTGATATGGTGACAGAACCTTAAAAATCATGAGTGATAGAAAGGAATACTAATTAGTTTTGCCTGTTAATCCATAATGAGTGCTATAAGCAGCAAGTCGCGGCTAGTACTCTTTCTGTTATTAGTGATTGCGCTGGTCGTTTTCATAGTCAGCTTTGCCGCCGCGGCGTTCACAAACAGTGTCACCAGCAACAGCCAGCAGACAAGCTCGCAGGTCAGCTGCACGATAGTGCGGACCGGCGAAGAAAGAGTGTTTGAGGATTGCAACTCTTCCTAGTACCTTAGTCGATTCCACGCCATCCCTGCTGCGAGGCCAGCTGCGGTCAGAACTGCCGCAAAATTCCTCTATGTCACAGAGCAGCCGCGACAGATGATCTTGCTCTTGATGAGTCCTTTTTTCTGCGAGCAGTTGCTGCACACCTTTCTGTTGCATATACTGCACATGCCGCTATGGCCAGTACACGCAGGCGATCTGCATATTTCACACCTGACATAGTGAGCGGCACAAAATGTAGAGTTGCAAATGTAGCATATTGCGCGGTGCTCCGTGCACGCCGGCTCTAAACACAACTTGCAGTATGCAAGGTGGGTGCTGCATAGCAAGTTGCCGCAGCTGCATGCAGATCCTTCCGCAAGTTCCAAGGAGCATGAAGAACATCTGCCCCACGTCCCCTGTCCGGTGTAGGCGCTCCACATCACATCGCCATAATGCTCCTTTGAGTCGTTCACGAGTATCCTAGCTCGGTATACTGTCTCAACGAGCCAGCCGGTGACGCCAAAACTTGTCTTGCTCCTGACGTTGCCAAGTGCCTGATGGAATCTGCCTTTTTCTTCCTGCTCGATCTCTTTCAGATTATCTTCAAGCGCCTTTCTGTTGGTGTGCAGCTGCTCTATCTTTCTCCTTGTTGAACCAATCTTTTGCTTCTTTGTATCGATCCTGTTTTCTGTCGATATCAAGCGTGCCTTGAGGCTCTTTTTCTTCTTGCTTTCCTTCTTTAGCCCGTTGTACAGCTTTTCATACTCTTTAACCGTGTCAATGTCTGTGTTGATTGATTGCTGCAGTTTTGCAGCATTTGCATCAATGTCGGCAATCTTGGCACGCGGCTTTTCTGACTTTGCTGCAAGGTTCTCCTTTCTTTTTTCTTCGATAAGGATGTCAAACTTATGCTTGAGATCTTTTTCCATTCCATTCACTGCTTTTTGGATCTCGCCCTTCCACATCTGGGCTTCCTTGCGCGTTTCTGTAGGGACTGTGCGGTGTGAAGTTATAGTGTGCTCTGGAAGTTCAACAAGACCATCACCAAGCGCAGCAAGTTCAGTTATTTTGTCAAGTGATTGTTTTACGTAATCTTTGTCAAAAACTGAAGCGTTCAGCTCAAAGACCGCATAGAATCTTTCCTCCGGCTCTGCCGACAACACTTTGACCGACTTGAGGTTACTGCCAAGTTTAATAAAGCCTGACAGGTTCTTTGGCTTGAATTTCTTTTCCAGCAAGAGAAATGTTTCGTCTTCGCTTGCTGCAAGTACTATGGGGCCTTCGTGCGATACAACAGGCAGGAACTTTGCGGCCTTTTCTGGCTCTTCGACTGCTTCTTCAATTGTAGATTCGCTTTCCTTCTCTTGTTCCACGGCAGGTTCATTTTTCTTGAACTGGGCCATCAGCTCGACTATCTCGCTGTTCTCAAGTGGCCCCCTGTGGTAAGTCAGCGTCCACCTTGATTTGATGACGTTTCTGAACTTCGGGTCAAAAATGTTGCAGAAAAATTCGCCCGGCCGCAGGCTTGCGATCTCCCTTTCTGCATCAGAATCGAGCTCCAGTCCCACGCTTACGCGTTGTATATCGCGCTGTGCGCCAAGCCTTCCGATAAAGCGGACGTTGGCGTTAGAGATCACCTTGTAGTCAAGGTCGACTGCATTCTGGCTTGCAAGCAGCATGCCCAAACCAAACGCTCTTGCCTGTTTGATCAGTAGCAACAGCAACTTTTTGGAGGGCGGCTCCCTGACAGGTGGACAGTAGCCGGCAATTTCATCGAAATATAGAAGGTATCGCAGCGTTTGCACACTGCCCTGCTTGATTAGCCACTGGAACAGTTGCTGCAGTATCAGTTCGACAAACAGGTGCTTTTCCTGCTCTGACTGGATGTTGCGAAGATCCAGAACATTGATTGATGGACTGCCGAAGAGCTCTGAAAAATTGATGGATTCAGCAGACGACCAAGATCGCAGCTTTGGGTCTGAAATCAGCAGATTTATCCTCATTGCAAGATCTTTCCTTTCCTTTTCAGATACCACCTTAGAAACTGGAAGTGAGCCAACGAAGCTGAAGGATGGGCTTTCGATATTCCTTATGAGATCCTTTACCGTGAGATTATCGCCGTTTTTCCATGCATTCTCAAGGGTTGTGGAGACAAAGGTTATCTGCTTTCTGTCGCCTTCTCCATAGCCGGCAAGGCGAAGCAGGTTAAAAGAAGTTAGGTCAAGTAGGTCTGCAGCTGAAGCAATGTCGGTGCTCAGTAGTCGGTTGAAATCTTTTGGCGCTGACAAGTCGGGTGAAATTCCGACAGCGAGCCCGACCGATGACTTTGGCGTAAAAATCCTAACGGTAATTTTTTCAAAGTTTGAAGCTGTGCTTGGCGCCACCTTGAATTCAGTTGCCTTGTCGCGGTATGTTTTCTGTAGGCTGGCAGCATATTTTTCCCTGTTAATCTTTAGTGCGTCTGCCTCCTTGCCCGACCACTTTGTGAAATCGAAACTGGCTGACTTGAACGCAAGGTTGGCAATATCCCCTTTTGGGTCAATGGCAAAGGTTGGGATTCCCTGCAGTGCGGCCTCTTCGACAATGACCTTGGACAACACGGTCTTGCCCGAACCGGTGGCTCCAAGTATTATCGCGTGTTTTGTTAGCGACACACGGTCGAGCTCGAATTTCGAGCCATCCATTGCCTGTCCTATGTTGAATTTGGCGGGACTGTACAAGTATGAAGTGCAGTATGGAATGACGTCTTAAAAAGTGCTGTGGAATTATGCTTGCAAGGGCAAGCGTCAAGATCGCTATCAGTCGCCGTCTACGTAACTGCAGTTCCAATTAATTTCGGATGGTAATTGTTGCAATGTTTAACATATTCTTCGATGGAAGAAAACGCTTGTCCACATTCATTGCATGCAAAATCATATCTTCTATTGTCCAGCTCTCCCATTATGTAGAGATGTTCTTGTGATGATAAAATGTTTTTGGTAATGTGTTCTAGATATTGTAGTGCAGCAGAAGCTCGCCAGTCTTTTTCCGCTGTACTTTGCCCAGCTTGAGCCGTATGCCCTGCGCGATTTCATCAAACCCGTCTCCCTCAACAAGTGTTGTTGCCAGCCTGCCGCCAGCTATTTTTGGAGCTATTGTAACAGTCAGCTCGTCGACAAACCCAAGGTACAAGAGAGACCAGTTGAGCTCGCCTCCGCCTTCAACCAGTATCCTTCTCAGTCTCATCTTTTCCAGCCTGCGAAATAGCTCTTTCAGATTGACTCCGTGGGGCACGGCGGCGCTCTGACCTCTTTTTCCTTCGCTTATGACCAGCACCTGCGCGCCCATATCCTTTAGCTTGACTATTTTTTCCTTTGGCGCTTGGTCTGTTACCGCTACGATAGTTTTGATCTTGGACGCCATTCGCATTATTTGTGAGTCAATCGGAATCCTGCCCCTGCTGTCAACTATTACTCTGGCAGGGTTTTTGCCCTTTACCAGCCTGACTGTGAGCCTTGGATCGTCTGCCAAAATCGTCGAAATGCCTACCAATATTGCATCGACAGAGGCGCGCAGTCTGTGGACCCTTACAAGGTCTTCATTTGACGAAATTTTCGAATCACCGCTTGCGGTGGCAATCTTGCCGTCGACCGTCATTGCGCCGTTCATTATTACCTTCAATTTACTGCCTCCACGAATCGTCCATCGATCATGATGGCTCTAATCGAGCTTTGGCTCAGTCTATGAACTACCGCAGCATATGGATCGTGCATCGGGTAGAGGTCTGCATGTTTTTTGTCAATGAATATCAAGTCTGCCGCGCGGCCTGACTCTATGCAGCCAGAGTTTAGGCGTAGAATTTCTGCGGCGTTTACAGTTGCCATTTTTAACAGCTCGCGCGGCTCAATCATTTCATCCTCGGTTGCCCTTGACGCCTTCCAAATGTAATCTAGCTCTCTCAAGATATCCGGCGAGTTCAGCATCACGTTGTCCGTGCCGATGGCTACGAGGCAACCCTGCCTGAGCAACAGGGCAACTCTTGGTATGCCTGCACCCAGCACACCATTTGCCCTTGGGCAGACTACAACACCTGTTCGCCTTTTTGAAACAAGTGAAATTTCGTCTTCTGTCGCATTCGTCATGTGCACTACAAAGTCCGGTTTCAAGTACTCGATCACCCTGTCGACTTCGCTTCTGCCGGTGTGCACCTTTGAAAACTCGGTTGTTTCCTTTGACTCCGCAGCGTGTATAGCAACCAGTTTTTTTCTTGCCAGCTGTCTATATTGCAATAGTGTCATGTCGGTGTTTTCGTTTGCACCACTAATTCCAAGCCCGTCTGCCATTTCTAACAATTGTTGGACCTGCTCTATTGCTTCGTGCGGGAGGCCGGCAGCATCTCTTGGGTTGCTATAGTAATTTGCTCTGCCAAGTACCACACATTTTACCGGAAGGCCGGCGATCGCTTCTTTCAGAAGCACTGCACCCTCCCGTCCATTTTCGCGGAAGTCAGCAAATGCAACAATGCCTTTTTTCATCATCGATATGGCAGAATTTCTGATGAATGCCTTCAAGTGCTCCGGCTGGCTCTTTTGCAGGATATTCTTTTTTGCCCCAAACACAGGATGAACTCGAGTGTCGAGTCCATCGTTAGCGGCAACATCTTTCGCTATCGAGTCGGCAATGTGCGTATGCGCATTGATAAATCCTGGTATGATCAGAAACCCTTTGGCGTCCAACCTCTTGCCGGAACCTTTGTAATTGCCCGCAGCTGCATTGCTGATTCTAGTGCCTTCAATTGCGATGTATCCCTTCTCAACATAGTCGAGCTCTTTGCCCAACAACAGGTTGGCGTTAGTTATGACTAGAGACATCTTATTTCATATATTGGTTGAATTTTTCCTTGTCTGCGCAGGTCTCTAATGGTGTCAAGAGCCTTAGTTGCTCCCTCGGCTGCTTTTCTACCTGTTTTACCTATCCCTATTCCACAGTTGAGCTTGATATCGGTTCCCGCTGTTACTTTTTTTATCACCGCGTCTGCATCCTCCTTTGTCATGCCATTTGAAATAACCATAAAGTTGTCGCCGCCAAGGAAGAATGTGAGCGAGTTGTGTTTAAGGAACTCTTCTGCAAGCCTGCTGTAGATCTTGATTACCAGCGCAGTTATTTCATATGGAGATAAGCGACCGCCTACCTTTGTCGAGCTATCGATATCAATGTGCATTATCTGCGCTATGTCGGCATCATCAACAACATTGCCAAATATTCTAGCTTCATTGTCAAGCATCTTACGTTCTTTTCTTGCGCTGTAGGCGCTCAGATTCGCTTCAAACGCAGTTTTACCAGCACCAATCGCCATGGACATCTTCAGGTCATCGTACAGCTCTGCTAGGTTGTGCTGAATCTCCTTGTGGTCGAGAGCATCAAGGCCATTCGTTATTGCAAAATACTCGTCAAACCTATTGAAGAAGACAATGCAATTGTTTTCAGAAAAAAGCCGCTGCACGTCCTGGTAGATTCTTGCCTGCAGCATTTGCAGATGTGTCTCCCTGTCGCTCCCAAGCGTGACCGTCCAAGGTCCGTATCCTTCGATCCTAATTATTGTTAGCTGTATCATCTATTACCACTGTTCCCCTCCCGACTGCCTTTTGTAGCTTTCCCAACCTCGCAACCATGTTGACGGCCGCATTTACCGCTCTCACCGGCATGAGGTCGGCCCGCTCCCTTGCCTGCTCTACTGTCATGCCTGGACCCAAAACTCCGAGAGCGACTGGCTTGCCGAATTTTAACGAAAGATCAGCTATTAGCCGCGCAGCGTTTTCAGCTACAATGTCGTCGTGCCTAGTCTCGCCCTTTATCACCGCGCCAAGTGTGACCACGGCGTCGACATTTTTCTTTTTCAATAACCGTTCAACTGCAAGCGGCATGTCAAAAGTGCCGGGGACATACAAGACGTAACTTACCTTGGCGCCCACCTCGTCTGCATGATTTCTTGCGCGCTCAAGCATCTTGAATGTTATTTCGCTGTTAAACTCGGAAACTACTATCGCAAGACGTGTCAATTGCTGGTTATGCCACCCTGGCGTGAGCTTTGAGCTCGCTTGCATCAATCAATGGGATGTTGAACTTAGTCGCGTACTCTTGCGCGGCTTCGATAGAGAGTGCCATGTGTGTGGCAGAGTCCATCATTTCACATATGGCAACTGCGGGCGTAAGCCCTGCAAGCTGCATCAGGTATACGCACAGCTCGGTGTGACCCATCCTTTCCCGCAGCAGGCGCTTTGACGCTATAAGAATTGGCACATGACCCGGGGCAAAGAAATTCTTGGCGAAATCCTCCACGCCGCCGTCATCAATTTTCATGCAGACATTTGCCATCTTGGAAATTGTCAATGCCCTGTCGTGATCGGTGATCCCGGTGTATGTCGAGCGGTGGTTGACCGAAATCGAAAAAGATGGCTTGTCCCCATATGCTGCTTTGCCCCCTGTTAATCTTGAAAACACTGGGTTTACTTTGCCCATGGCGGCTATCATGTCGTGCATGTAGACAAGCCCGAGCTTGGTCGTGATCTCGTTTGCAATCGCAAGACACACAAGGCCACCTGCATCATTCCGCATTGTGGCAATGTGATGAGGTTTTACTTGCTCCGCTGCGACTACCATGTCTACCTCATTCTCGCGCCCCTTGTCATCGTGGACAAGAACGAACCTTCCGGCCTTGAGAGCAGTTATCGCTTCAGTAAGGGACAATGGATAGCTTTTGTCGGCAAATCTAATTAAAAGATTACTAAAAAGTTGGTTATTACCATCATTTTGGTAGTGTTGCCTTGACGGGTGTTATCTTCGGGTGTTGCAGTTTGGGTGTTCAGTTTACGGACAACGTGGGTCTTGCAAGAATATGGATACGTCTACTTTTGGTCCATAAATAGCAGTGTTGTTTGAACCTAGAAGGGAATAACACCTTATTTGAAAGTAGGTTGATTTTCCATCAGGGTGCATCGTTACTCTCAAGAAAGCTATTTTTGCCCGTGGATCGTCAGCGAATGTATACGTAACGTAAGTTGTGGAAGGTGGTTGCGGGTCAGGTTCACGCTCTACTGCGACCTTATAGGTAGGATATTTATCTAGGAAAATCTTGACCTCATCAAGGGTATTTGCTGCGCGAATAAAATCATCATTCCAACGAAGAGGTCTGCCATCGGCAGACCTTCCTATCAAGGTAATGGCTAGAATGAGAATTACGCCAATAGCCAAGCCAGCAAATACCACTGGCAATATCTTCTTAGGTGACCACACCGGAGCTCAAGAGAAGTGCATTAGCTGACTACTTCAAGCTTGTTTTGTAGTGGAGAGCTTCAACAGTTCTTTCCATCCCCTTGCTTCCAATCCCGCTGCTTGAGCTGGTGTTTGGTCATCTAACGCCATGTGTGGCTTGACAAAGTTGTAGTGTATGCGCTGGCCTTCCGCGATCGGTGTCTTGGTAGTTTTCCAACCGCGCTGCACCTTGACGCGCTCTCGTAGAGTGCCGTTCAAACGCTCAATGCGATTGTTATTTTCACGCTTGCTAATGCCACAGTTTTCGACGCGCTTTGCATTGGCGAAAATCTTCACTCCACTGTTATAATGCCTGAGAGAATCGGTAAACACTTTTTCAGGATCTATTCCATGAGCGTTCTTTGCTGCATCTTCAAACTCGGCAACAGTATCACAATTTTGGCGAGTTGCGGGTTACATACTTGCCAAGAATATCTGTCTCGATGTTTACGCTTTCGCCTTTGCGCCTTAACCCGAGCGTCGTCGCGTTCAGGGTATGGGGTATGAGCGAAACAGAGACACGGTCGGCTTCAACGTCGACCACTGTGAGGCTGACGCCTTCAACTGCTATCGAGCCTTTTGAGACAATCGATTTTGCCAATTCTTTATCTAGCTTTATCCAGATTTTTGTCTCGGACGGCAAGTTTTGTATGTCCTCAATTATGCCGGTGTCGTCCACGTGACCCAATACGAAATGGCCCTCAAGCCTGTCGCCGACCCTCATGGACCTTTCGATGTTCACCATGTCACCCGGCTTGACTTCGCCAAGGTTTGTCCTTCTTGTTGTTTCGGCCACCATCTCAAACTCGGCCTCACCTTTTGATAGTCCTGTCACCGTAAGGCACGCGCCGTTTATGGAGACGCTGTCGCCGCGCTTGAGGTTACGCCCAAGCTTTCCAAGCCTGACCCTGAGAGAGGTGTCGGCTCCTTTCTTGCTCTTTGAAACAGACCTGACTTTGCCCATGCCCTCGACGATGCCGGTGAACATCCATTATGACTAATGAATTTTGAATATTTAACATCAACTCTTTAGCGATTTCAAAGAATGTGGTGATATGGTTAGAAATCTATTCATGCGGTTCCTTCATGCGAAGACGAGGAGAGGCTCTTCATGTTTGTTTCTCAGCTTGCTTCTATGATTAGCATTTCTAGGATGGCTTCGAAGCTTCAGCCCGCAACATGAGCACCATACGCCTGGCCAGTTCATGAACATCATGCAAGTCTGGCATCGTTTCTGGCCAAGAGAATAACGTCCTACGCCAGCTTCCGCCGGCGGCCTAAAGGCCCTGTGACGTTCGCAGATTCCTTTGCAAACCAAACCATCTGACGACCTGTTGGTTATG
>Ga0209157_1003776_pt1 | contig 11494 bp, 8 predicted proteins | sample GraSoiAngelo_135_FD_185892 | JGI IMG/M metagenome (GOLD analysis project Ga0209157, IMG submission 185892) | Grasslands soil microbial communities from the Angelo Coastal Reserve, California, USA - 14_0929_05_40cm (SPAdes) (version 2) | ecosystem: Environmental > Terrestrial > Soil > Grasslands ... | reverse complement strand
AGGATCTTGGGGATCTGCGTGTTGGCGTGCGTGCCGGCGAGGTCGTCCTCATGGCGCTCGAGCGGCTCGAGGAACGCGCGGTGCTCGAACTTGTAGGAGAGCGCGAGCCAGCGCGCGTCGCCCGTGTCGGCGTACAGGTCGCACATCACCTCGTTCATGCCGCCGAACTCGGTGTTCAGCATGTGCTGTAACTGCGTGTCGTCGAGCCCGGAGAGGATGCGCTCGGCCCAAGCGGCGAACTTGATCTCGACCGCGAGCGCCGTGCGGTTCCCGGTGTGACGATACGCGTCGCGTAGCCCGGCGTACGTCTTGTGCAGTGTGTACCAGGGGGACCACTCGCCGTTCAAGTCGAACGCGGCCGAGCGGATCTCACCCCGGGCCAGCTCGCCGAACGCTCTCCGGCCTCCTTTGAGCGCGCTCAGGTAGCCGTCCCCGTGGGCGTCCTGCACCTGTTTCAGCTCCCCCACGATGTAGTCCGCCCGCTGCTTGAACCGCGCGTCGCCGGTGGCGGCCCACATCAGGCTCACCGCCGAGAGGTGATGACCCGCGATGTGACCGGTGAGGTTCCGGCCGTCTCCGTCCCAGCCGCCGTACGGCTCGGCCTTCGGCGGGAGGCCGGCGCGGTCCCGGTAGTACGCCAGCATCCGGTCGGGCTCGAGCGCGAGCAAGTAGCGGGCGTCCAGCTCCTGGGCGTGCTTGAGCGGTCCCGCCTGCAGCCGGACAGCGCTCAAGGGGAGCGGCCGGGCCTTGACGACGTCGGATGCGCGGGCGCGGGGCGCTCGGGCCTCCGCTTCAACCAGCAGGGGTGAGTAGCCCAGCAGCGGCAGTGCCCCCGCTCCCGCGCCCAGACCGAGCTTGATGGCGTTGCGGCGCGACAGGGTCATGCTCCCCTCCTCAGCCTGTGAAGTACAGATAGGCGAGCAGGATAAGCCCGAGCACGATGCCGGAGTTGATCACGTCCCAGCGGTTCCAGCTCGCCCGCGACTGTTCGCGGCTTTCTGCCGTCACCGTGCCGAACGTCAGGTTGGTGACCTGCGCCGCCTCGGGCGCCGTCGTCGCAGAGCTCACGACGATCATCGTGAGACATGAGACGACGAAAATGAACAGGCTGTAGTACTGAAAATAGATGTTGTTGACGATCCAGAGAAACGAGCCGGTCGGGTACCCCTGGGCGAAGCCCGCCATGCCGAGACTCACCGGCGTATCGACGGCGAGGCGGAAGGCCCCGAGCAGGAAGCCGACGATCAACGCGGCGAGGCAGCCTTTCGCGTTCAAGCGTTTGAACGTCACGCCTAGAAAGAACACGGCGAAGATCGGCGGTGCCAGATAGCCCTGGACGCCCTGCAGATAGTCGTACAACCCCTTCGAGCCCTGGATCACGGGGATCCACAGCAGACTGATGAGCACCATCGCGACGGTCGCCAGCCGGCCGACCCGGACGAGCTCGTGCTGGTTCGATTGTGGCTTCAGTCGCTGGTAGAAGTCGATCGTGAACAGCGTGGACGAGGCGTTGAACGCGCCCGCCAGCGAGCTCATCAGGGCCGCCAGCAGCCCGGCGACCACCATCCCGCGGATCCCCGCGGGCATGACAGTGGTGACCATGAGGGGGAAGGCGGCCTGCGCTACGTTGGGGATCGCGCGGCCGTCGGCGCCCACCATCATCGCGAGGCCCGGCGCCCGTCCCGTCTTCGCCAGGGCGAGGGCGATCATGCCCGGGATGATGAAAATGAACACGGGGAGGAGCTTCAAGAACGCGGCGCAGATCGATCCCCGCCGCGCCTCGCGCTCGTCCCGCGCCCCCAGCGCGCGTTGCACGATGTACTGGTCTGTGGTCCAGTACCACAGCCCGATGATCGGGGCGCAGAACAGCATGCCGAGCCACGGGTAGTTGCCGTTGAAGTACCACGCGATCCGCGTGGGCTCCTTGACCGCGGCCCACGTGCCGGTTAAGCCGTGGGGAACGAGCGGCTTCCACAAGTTGAACATGTCCGGATCGAGGACCGCACGCAGCTCATGCCAGCCTCCGAGCGCCTTGAGGCCGAAGATGGTGAGCAGCGCGGAGCCTGTCACCAGCAGTATCGTTTGCAGGGCGTCGGTGTACGCCACGGCCCGCATCCCTCCCAGTACCGTGTAGAGTCCGGTCAGCAGCACGACGGCCACGGATCCGATCCAGAAGCTGTTGAACGCTCCGATGCGCAGCTCGGGGAGCAGCACGCCGAACACGACCCCGCCCGCGAAGATGCCGACGGCGAGCTTGGTCAGCACGTAGGCCACGAGCGAGATGAGCGAGAGCACCGAGCGGGCCGCGGGGGAGAAGCGCCGCTCGAGGAACTCCGGCATGGTGAACACCATGGTGCGGGCGTAAAACGGTACCATCACCCACCCGAGCACGAGGAGGCACCAGGCGTGCAGCTCGTAGTGCGCCAGCGCGACGCCGCTCGTCGCCCCGGCCCCGGCCAGGCCCACGAGATGCTCGGAGCCGATGTTGGACGCGAAGATCGACGCGCCCACGACGAACCAGCCGAGGTGGCGGCTCGCCAAGAAGTAGTCGTCGGCCGTGTCGCGGCGTCGTTTCAGGACCCAGGACGTGAGCGCCGCGATCGCGGCGAAGTAGCCTGCGACGATCAGCCAGTCCAGCGTGCTCATGCGTCTCCATTCGTGGTGGAAGGTCGCCCGTAGCCCCTAGCGGGCACTCGTCCTGCGGTTCGGATCCCAGACTGCCACGCCGACGCGGGAGTCGGCCGTTCCGTAGTACAGGTACCAACGGCCATTGAACGGAACCAGCCCCTCAACGAACGTCGTTCCCTCGACGTACTGTCCAGTTCGCTCGTAGTCCTCACTCGGTTTGATGAATGGCTCGTCCGAGCGCGCAATCAGCCTGAGCGGATTGCGCCGATCGTAGAGAGCCTGCCCGCCCGTGTAGATCCGCGGCGGAAGACCCGGATCCCCGTAGGCTCCGCTGTTTCCCGCATTGTAGATCACCAGAATGCCGTGCTCGGTCATGATGGCGGGCGGGCCCGCCTCTACCAACCAGGAGTCGAAGTACCCCGGGCGAGGAGACAGGACCTTCACCAGTTTTCCGTCGGTGTCTTCCAGCGGCGTCCAGTCTACGAGGTCGTCGGACGTCGCGATGAGAATGTCGGGGACGTTGAAGTACATCCAGTACTTGCCGTTCACCTTCGTCGCGATGACTCGGTTCCCCTGCACGCGGGTGAGGATCGCCCCGGATTTGGATTCCAGGTTGCGGTACTTCCCCCCGGCGATCTTGGCGAATGCCGGACCATGCTTAGTCCAGGTGATGAGATCCCGAGAGGTCGCCACGGCGAGTCGGGGGATGTCGCGGTTCCACTGGGTGTAGGTGAGCACATAGGTGCGGTCCTCCATCTCGACGATGCGCGGATCCTCGACTCCCCCAGGCCACTCGAAGCTCGCCTGCGCGTCCTTGTCGGGGTACAGCACGGGCGCGCTGCCGCGTGTGAAGCGCAGGCCGTCCTGGCTCTCCGCCAGCCCGATCCGCGAGGTGTGACGGCCGATCTTCATCTCGCCCGTCGCGTCTTCGGCGCGGTACAGCACGTAGACCTTGCCGTCCTTCACCACGGCGGCCGGATTGAAGGTGGCGTACTCCTCCCAATGCACACTGCTGTCACCGAGCGGCGAGCGGAATGTGGAGGTGGCTCTCGGCGTGATGGCCGGATTCACCAGTGCGGGCTTCACAAAGGGACCGAACATCCACTCGCGTCCCTGTCCGCGCGCGGGCTCGCCCGTCAAGGAGCTGAGGAGGGACGCCAGCGCCGCCAGCGCGGTATCGCTTCTCATCATCGACCAAGGAATGCACGTGAGGTGTGAGGCGTTTCGGAACACGGACCCCGCTTAAGCTGCCGGCCGACGGCGCTCCCCGCAACCGTGGCCAGCGCCTCGGAGCCGCGCAGCTTATCTTGCCTACCCCGGCATCCACGGAGCACAGATGACCCGCCGTGCCTGGAGACTTGCCCCGCTCATCGCCCTCGCGCTCGTCGGGTGCCGGCGCGGCGAGCGCCCGAGCGCCGCGACGGGCCGCGCCGACTCGGCGACGGGCGCCAAACCCGACTTCTCAAACCCCGCGAGCGCCGCCATGCGGCAGCGCGCACCGGGTACGTTCCGCGCCCGGTTCGAGACCCGCAAGGGCTCCTTCGTCATCGCAGTCCAGCGCGACTGGGCCCCGCTCGGCGCCGATCGGTTCTACAACCTCGTCAAGAGCGGCTACTTCGACGGCGCGCGCTTCTTCCGCGTGATCCCCGGATTCATGGCGCAGTTCGGCATCCACGGCGATCCGCAAGTGGCTGCGGCCTGGCGCGACGCCACGATTCCGGACGACCCGGTGCGTCAACACAATACCCGCGGTGCGGTGAGCTTTGCGACGGCGGGGCCCGGCACGCGTACCACGCAGCTCTTCATCAATTACGGCGACAACAGCCAGCTCGACGGCATGGGATTCGCCCCGTTGGGTCAGGTCGTCGAGGGTATGGACGTTGTGGATGCGCTGTATGGGGGATACGGCGAGGGCGCCCCCCGCGGCCGTGGCCCCGATCAGGGCCGCATCCAGCTCGAGGGCAACGTGTACCTCGAGCGCGAGTTCCCCCGGCTCGATTACGTCAGAGTCGCGAGTATCGTCACGCCGTGAACCGCTTCCTGCTATGACGACGACGCACGTCGCTGCGGGCATTCCGCTGCCGCCGCCTGTCGCGCGACCCCAGGACGCGCCGCTCCGCCAGGACGTTCGCTGGCTCGCGGCGACGCTGGGCCGGGTGGTACGACGGCTGGCAGGTGAAGACACCTTCCGGGCGGTCGAGGACCTGCGCCGGGGCAGCCGCGCCCGACGCCTCGGCGTCCCGGGAGCGCCGGACCTGGACGCGCTGCTCGCGCACACCCGATCCCTCGCACCGGAGACGGCGCGGCTCACGGCACGCGCCTTTACGGTGTTCTTCATTCTGATCAACGCCGCGGAACAGGCCCATCGGGTGCGGCGATCGCGGCAGGACGACCTGGCGGCGGTGCAGCGCGGATCGGTGCGCTGGTCGCTGCGACGCCTGCGCGAGGCCGGCCAGCGAGCCGAGGAAGTCGCGCGCGCCCTGGCAGCGGTGAAGGTCCGGCCGGTCCTCACCGCGCATCCCACCGAATCCGCTCGACGCACCATCCTCGATCTTCAGTCGCGCCTCGCCGAGGGTCTGCTGGCGCGGGACGGCACCGCGGAGCCCCAGCGTCGCGCCATCGAGCGTCGTCTCGAGGGCGAGGTGGAGCTGCTCTGGCTCACCGAGGAGGTGCGGCGCGACCGGCCGTCGGTCATGGACGAGGTGGCGAATGCCCTCTGGTACCTGGAGGACCGCCTGCTCGAGGCCGCGTCGCGCGTGCACGAACGACTCGCCCAGGCCTTCGAGGACGAGTTCGGCTGCGGACTCGCCCCGGTGACCCCACTCACACTGGGGAGCTGGGTCGGGGGTGACCGGGACGGCAACCCGTTCGTCACGGCGGAGATCACGCTCGCCGCCGCGCGTAGCGCTCGTCGGGCGGTGTTGGGCCACTACGGGAGGGTGCTGGCCGACCTCGCGGCGCGGCTGTCCGTGTCCGAGCGGCTTGCCGCCGTCGCGCCCGAGCTGCTGGCTTCGCTCGAGCGTGACCGCGCGGAGCTGCCGGGCGTGTGGGAGCAGAATCGCCGCCGCAATGCCGACGAGCCCCTCCGTCTAAAAGTCAGCTTCATGCGGGCCCGGGTGGAGCGCGATCCGCCCGGTTACGGCTCGCCCGGGGAGCTGGAACGCGATCTGACGCTCGTCGCGGACGCGCTTGATGCGGTCGGTGCGGCGCACGCCAGGCGTACTCTGGTGGAGCCGCTCCTGGCCCAGGTACGCGCCCACGGCTTCCACGGCTACCGCCTGGACGTGCGAGAGGACGCCGCCGTGCACACCCGGGCGCTCCACGATCTCACCGCAGCGGTCGGCATGGGCGAGCTGGACGGCGCGGCCATCCGTCGGGAGCTCGCCGGCCGGCGTCCGCTGCACGCCCAGCACGTCGTCCTGGCGGAGCCGACGGATGAGGCGCTGCGGGTATTTCGGGCCATGCGGGCGATCCAAGACGAGATCGGGCAGGCCGCGGCCTCGACCTACATCGTCTCGCGCACCCGGTCCGCCGACGACCTGCTACGCGTGCTGCTGCTGGCGCGTGAGGGAGGGCTCGTGGACCTGTCGCGCGAGCCCCCGCTCTCCCGCATCGACATCGTCCCGCTGTTCGAGACCCTCGAGGATCTGGAGCACGCGCCGCTCGTCGTGCGCTCGCTGCTCGACGACCCGATCTGGCAGCGGCACCTCACCGCCCGCGGGCGACACCAGGAGGTGATGCTCGGCTACTCTGATTCTGCCAAAGACGCGGGACTCTTCCCATCGGCGTGGGCCCTCTACCGCGTGCAGGAGGACGTCGCCCGAGCCTGCGCCGGCGCCGGGATCTCGTGGACGCTGTTCCACGGCCGCGGCGGCACCGTGGGCCGCGGGGGAGGCTCGCCGGTGGCGCGGGCGCTGGCCGCCCTTCCGCCGGGAACGGTGGCGTGCAGGAGGACGTCGCGCGGGCCTGCGCCGGCGCCGGGATCTCGTGGACGCTGTTCCACGGCCGCGGCGGCACCGTGGGCCGCGGGGGAGGCTCGCCGGTGGCGCGGGCGCTGGCCGCGCTTCCGCCGGGAACGGTGCACGGCGGGATCAAGATCACCGAGCAAGGTGAGATCGTGTCCCAGAACTTCGGCCTTTTGTCCATCGCCGAGCGCAGTCTCGAGCTGATGCTGAGCGGTGTGCTGGTGCATCGGTTCGAAGACTGGCGGGACGCCCTGGAGCCGGGGGAGGAAGCGCGGTTCCGGGAAATCATGGATCGACTGGCGGCGGAGGCGTTGCCCCGCTACCGCGCGCTGGTCTACGGCAGCGGGGAGCTGTTCCGGCTCTTCCTCGACACGACGCCCATTCGGGAGCTCGCCGACGTGCGCTTCGGGTCCCGGCCGGCCTACCGCGCGCTGGGGGAGGAAACGATGGAGGGAATCCGGGCGATCCCGTGGGTCTTCGGGTGGACCCAGACGCGGCTCATGCTCCCGGGATGGCTGGGCGTCGGCCCCGCCCTCGAGGCCGTCGCGAGCGAGGCCGGCGGGCTGGCCGTGTTGCGCCGCATGGCTCACGCCTGGCCGTTCTTCGACGACCTCCTCGCCAAGGTGGAGATGGTCTGCGCCAAGGCCGACATGGCGATCGCCCGGATGTACGTGCGCGAGCTGGGCGGCGACCTCACCCTGTTCGACCACCTGGAAGACGAGTTCCGCCAGACAATCGCTGCGCTGCTTCGCGTCCGAGAGAGCGACTACCTGATGCGCGACAATCCCATGTTGCAGACGGCGATCGGCCTCCGCAACCCGTACGTGGATCCGCTCTCGCTGCTCCAGGTGACCTTGTTGCGGCGCAAGCGCGATGGCACCCCCGGCGACCCGGCTGCAGCGGCGGTGAGCGCCGGCCTCGCTTCCACCGTCAACGGCATCGCCCAGGGGTTGCGTAACACCGGCTAGGGGTTGGAGACTTGGGCCTCGGGACTAGGGAGGAGTGAACGATGACTGGGCGGCGCGATTTCATGAAAACGTTGGGTGCCGCGGCACTGGGCCACGCTCTGCGGCCCCGAGCCCCGAGCCCCGACCCCCGAGCCGTGCCTCGCAAGCTCAGTCGCATCGGGCTCGAGCTCTTCTCGGTGCGGGACGCGATGGCCCGGGACCCGGAGCGCACCCTCGCCGCCGTGCGCGCGAGCGGCTACACCGACGTCGAGCTGCTCTGGTCGTTTGGCAACTTCGGCCGCACCACCGAGCAGGTGCGCGCGGCGCTCGATAAGGAAGGACTGCGCGCGCCCTCGGCTCACTGCTCGCCGACCATCCTGTTCGTCGGATGGGACCGGAGCCTCGCCATCGCGCACCGGCTCGGGCACGAATACTTGATCGTGCCATCCTTCACCCCGGACACGGCGCGCTCGCTCGACGACTGGCGGGAGTGGGCTGACCGCTTCAACGCCGCGGGCGCGGCCGATGGGACCGGAGCCTCGCCATCGCGCACCGGCTCGGGCACGAATACTTGATCGTGCCATCCTTCACCCCGGACACGGCGCGCTCGCTCGACGACTGGCGGGAGTGGGCTGACCGCTTCAACGCCGCCGGCGCGGCCGCCCGGCGCGCCGGCATCTGGCTCGCGTTCCATAACGAGGCCGAGCACATGACTCCGATCGACGGCACGGTCCCCTACGACCTGTTCGTGCAGCGAACCGACCCGACCTTCGTCCGCCACCAGCTCGACGTCGGCAACATGGTAATGGGCGGCGGCGACCCGTTCGTCTACCTCGAGCGGTATCGCGACCGCTATTGGAGCTTTCATCTGAAGGACGTCGTCGCCGACCACTCGCGGGACACCGAGCTCGGTACGGGAACGCTCGACTTCCGACGCCTGCTCGCGGCCGTGCCCGACATCGACCGCAAATTCTGCTACGTCGAGCAAGAGGGCGCGAAGGATTCGCTCGCCAGCGCGCGGCGGAACTGCGATTTTCTCACGAAGCTGGAGTTCTAGGGCAACCGCCGCAGGTCGCTATTGCTGACGAACGCCACCCGCCGGCTGTCGGGCGACCAGGAAGGCACGTTGATCGTCCCCTGGCCGCCGTACACATAGGCGACCACGCGGACGTTGCTCGACCCGCCCCCATCGGCGGGCATCAGGCGCAGGTAGACGTGCTTGTAGAACGGGTGGTCGTCGGGCGCGACGTCCTTCATGAATGACAGGAACACGATCCACTGGCCGTCCGGGGATATGTGCGGGAACCAATTGTTGTACTGGTCGCTCGTGAGCTGCTCCGGGGCGCTGCCGTCGGCCCGCATCCGCCAGATCTGCATTGTCCCGCTGCGGACGGAGTTGAAGTAGATGTACTTCCCGTCGGGCGAGTACTCCGGCCCGTCATCCAACCCCGGTGCGCTCGTGAGCCGCGTCTCGTCCCCTCCGTCTACAGCGATACGGTAGACGTCGAATTCCCCGCCCCGTTGTCCGGTGTAGACCAGAAACCTCCCGTCCGGCGACCAGCCGTGCAGGTATGACGGGCCCAACCTCGTGACCCGCCGCGGCGTCCCGCCCCCGACGGGTAAGGTGTACACGATTGACGCGTCGTGATCTTCTGAGCTGTGGTGGCTGATCCCGAGCGTTCGCCCGTCGAAAGACAGGACGTGGTCGTTGTTGTTACGGCTGGCGAACCCCGTGTTCACGGCGACCGGTCGCCGATCCGCGAGATCGAAGCGATACAGGAGGCCCTGGCTGTTGTAAATCAGCGCTTTGCCGTCCTTGGTCCAGTTGGGCGCCTGGATGGACTCGGGAGACCGGTACACGATCGTGCGGTCCCCGGTTGCGACTTCGAGGACTTCCAGATTGCTCCCGATATAGTCCTGGTACGGCACAAACCCGTCGCGCGCTGGCGCGGTGATCCGGACGTCGCGGAAGGTGGCGCGCTCGACCACGGTGTCGTTGTGCGCGCAGACGAACAGCCCGACGTAGACTTCGTTGCCGAGCGCCAGGTCCGTGATGCGAACCGGCGCCAGGCTGTCCCCGAAGCGGCCCGCGGATAGGACATACGTGTCTCCAACGCGCTCGAGTTGAACGACGTCCGCTCCCCTCACGGGTGATCGGATCTCTTCGGTCGCCCCCCCAGCCGAGCGGCGGAACTGCAAGGCGACGAGCCCGTCTCCATGAACGGCCGCCGTCACGTGCGGCGAGCCGCTCTCGAGACCGGAGCGCACGCTCCACCCAAACTTGCGATGCGGCTCCACGCCCGGCCCGTTAAACCCTGCCCGCGTCGTCAGGATGAAATTCCCCTGGATGCGCTTCCACACGAAATGGAAGTCGTCGCGGTCGAACCACATGTTCGCACCCGAGCCCGCGACCGCGTACTGGTCCCGTCCGGGGTCGTAGGTCACCGAGCCCTGCTTGGTCACGTGGCCGACGTCGCTTTGGCCTTGGAAGAGACCCAGGGACGACTGTTGAGCGGGCGCTCGAGCAGCTACAACTGCGAGCAACGCGGTGACCGTAGACAATCCCAGCAAGCTTGAGGCGCGCATGTGCGAGAGAGGCTAGCATCGTTCCTATCGGTTCGCCACTCGAAGTGCCTTGATCAGCCCTACGCGTTGGGCCGACTAAGGGCGCACTACCTCCGGCCTCAGGGCGGCATGGGGCTCTCTCTAAACGCTGTGATCGAGAGTCCCAGCGAGAAGACAAAATCGTGTTGGTAGGACCAGGTGAAGTAGTAGACGTAGTCGTCGAGCTCCGCGCGCAGCGCAAGCGCTGGTGTCAGCCGAGCGCGCCCGACGGCTCCGAACGTTGGTCCCCAACTGGCCTGGCTGAAATCGACGGCCGAGTACGCGGCACTGCCGCGGCGGGTGACGCGTGCCAAGCCAAGGGCGACGGCGACCGAGGTGGGAGAAGTTCGCGGCACAATGCCAACCAAGAGGCGCGCGCTTCCAGTCGTGAAGTCGGCCTTGTTGCCGAAAGCGCCGCTCGATTGGAGCCCCGAATGATCAAGGGAGAGTTCGAGCGCGATCTGCCTGTCTACCCAAGCCGTGACCCGCGCTCCAACAACCGAGGCGGTGTGCTGGGGCAACTGTCCTTTCGAGTCACCGGGAGAAAACCCTGGGAGGTGAAGTAACCCGGGGCTCGGCGCGTACAGCCCTCCAAATCCCGCAAACTCCAAGCTCCCCTGCGCTGCGCACGGCGTCCCTCCCCCAAGCGCCGCGGCCAACAGCCCTAGGAAACCACCAGTCGTCGCGCGCATGTGTCGTCTCCTCGGAATCGCGTGAGTCGAGCGCCGCCCGTCTCCGGATCGGGGTGGCGTCGGCAGGAGGCGTCAGGGCGATGGAGAGGCTGGCACCCCAACTCTGCGACAGAGTGGGTCAAACGGTCAAGTGTCATGTGCACGCGACGGCAAGGAGTCGCGGCTTTCCGGGAGTGGCACCCGACGCAGCTATCTACGGCGTTCACGCTCCCCGCATGTACGCGCACCCCGCGTTCTGCGCGCGAATGAGGGCGAAGACTCCGGACGGCACGAGAATCACACCTGGTGCGAGGCCATTGCGCACCTCGGTACGGACCGCCTCGACGTCACGGTGCGCCAGTTGCGCGTGGCGCGACGCCCAGTTGTTGGCGGCGATGTTGCAGAGGAGCAGAATCGTGCCGCGCGCACGCAGCGCCTCGAGCTTCGCTTTGGCCGCTTCGGGTGAGCTGCCCGGAGCCGCTCTGAGAAAGGGGTTCCGGTGCGCCGGCTGATGCGTCGCAGGATCTTGAACTTTGATCTCTGCTCCGATCGCATACCGATCCCACAGGCCGTCGCCCAGCGCAAGGGGCGTTCCCAGCTGTCGCATCACGATGACGGCCCGCGCCTGATCGTCGTTGGTGTTGTAGACCTCGTGATACTGATCCAGAAACATCACGGC
>Ga0209157_1003773_pt1 | contig 11505 bp, 10 predicted proteins | sample GraSoiAngelo_135_FD_185892 | JGI IMG/M metagenome (GOLD analysis project Ga0209157, IMG submission 185892) | Grasslands soil microbial communities from the Angelo Coastal Reserve, California, USA - 14_0929_05_40cm (SPAdes) (version 2) | ecosystem: Environmental > Terrestrial > Soil > Grasslands ... | reverse complement strand
CAAAGCACCCAGTATCTCTTTCGCATTAGTTTTTGTAAGCTCGCTCAAACTTGGGTTGAGTTTGGATATTGCACCCTCCTTTGTCCTTACAACGTTATTCCACTCTCCAATGTATAACGGTACTCCAGTTAGATCTCTTGTTTTCAAAAATATATCAAATCTCTTCTTCTGGTACGCATCTCTATCAGGAACTCCATAGACACTTATTTTGAAAGCGATATTCTCCTTATATGAAGGCGCCATTTTTGCCAAGTTTTCTGGTGAGATTTTAATGGGGCTATTCAAGTCAATTGGAACATTCATGCTGTAGATTATCGTTTTACTGGTGGTATTTCTCAACTCTGCAGTAATGAAACTATTAAATTGGCCTATTTTAGACCATTGATCTTTATTGTCAACGTGAGGCTCGCTTAGGATCTCGTACCCTAAAGTACTTGAATGGTTATCGACTGCCAATACTATTTTCTTGAGAAATTTTGCCATTAGTGTCCAGCCATCTTTTCCTTGCTTATCTTTCACCGATCTGTCCCACCAGTCCCCCCAAAAGACTTGTGCTGCTTTATCAGGAGTATTACCGCCACCACCTCTGGAATATTTTGAATTGCCTTGAAATAGAGACCAAGGAAAGCCTGTTCCTTCGTCTTCAAGCCATGAAGAAGTGTGCCATTGATGATTGTCGTAAATTATTTTCACTCCGTACTTATCTGCTGCATGGGCTACTGATTTTATTTCCTTTATGAAAGCCTGGGGATCCTTTTCATATGCTTCCCAATAGAACACGAATCTAGCATGATCCAAACCCGCTCTAGAAATCATTTTTAAGCTATCCTCAATGTAATTCTGGGGAGCTGAAGGCGAACCGTTGTCATCGTGTTTCATATTGACAAAAGCTCCTTTCATGACAACCCCATTGATGGGTTGGCTACTAGTAAATTGACCTGTTGATGCATACGAAAATGAAGTAGCGCTAGTGAAGACGGCAGCTAGAAGAAAGGCCAAAATCATTCCGCTAATTGCTGAAATCAAAGCAAATACGAATAAGGATTCTCGAATGATTTAATATGTATTACTGATTCGTTATTCACGACTTTACGTACGAGTGTGACGTTTAATTTAATGCCAGTTAAGTCGTCTATGTCTATCTGCTGGTATCATATAAAAACATCAACAATATTTCTTAGTTGTACTTCCTTTCTTATTTCCGGATCTTTTATGAAATCTAACTATTTTTGTCTTTGCAGAAAGTTAGGAAATAACAAAATGGGAATCTCCTATACTGTCATAAAGTGGTTCAAAAATTCTTATTGATAAGTGATCATTTAGAATCACATAAGAAGGAACGAAAAGAAGAATCAGAAACTTGCAGACATAAAGGATCATGAAGAGAATTGTCAACCGGTCAAGCAATATTCATGCATAAATGCCAGTTAAATCATATTTTTGAATCTAGAATCTAGAATTGTGTTCGATTGTTGCAAAACTCATTTCTTTTTCTGGTTGCAAAATTAGAGTGCTAGCGTTATCAGTCCCATCTAACCCGAATAATATTGATACCATAATTAGTAAATAAATACAAGGTTAAAAGCATTATCCTTTCATTACTATATTATACTTTATTATGGCAAAATTTGTTGAAATTATACTTTATTATGGCAAAATTTGTTGAAATGGATGAGAGGATAAAATTTAAAGTTGAGACAGAATAAAAAAATAAACAAATTCAATGTACACCAGATAACGTTGAAATTTCTTATATGTGGTCACACGATAATTTTGGATCTTCTTTTAGAGCCAAATCTATCTCTAATTCCATCGAACACGAATAAATTTTTATAAGCATCCTAGCGAGATGTCTATTGTATGTCACCTTTAAAAAGTAATGAGGGAAAGTACCACTTTGAGTGAGCAGAAAGACGGTGTTGATGAATTAGAAGAACTCAAAGTAGAAAGTGCAAAATTAGCAGAATCATACCGCAGAATTTTTTATAAAGTAGATCCTGCCCTAGTTTTTGATCTCGTTACGCGTTTGCAACAAGATCCAAAAAATCCGGCACCAATGTATACTGTTGAAGTCTTTACGAAAGAGGGAACAGATCCAGAAAAATCAAGAGATCATATATTGCAGACGACTGGATCAGTTCCTGCCATCTTTGATAAGGGTACTCACTACGTCTCGCATCACCGCTTGAACTTGGCCATTCTAAAAAAACTGAATGACATTGACTATGTTTTAGAGGTTATGGGGGATTATACTGGTAGTGGGGCATCAATAGGACCACAACATGATATAGGTGATTGGAAGAAAATAAAAGACAAAGTAAGTAATAAGTAATGCACATGCAATATATTTAACACAAAATCAGAATTATCAAGACCCATCCAATAACTGATATTTTTGGAGACTGCGCAATTGCAATTTGGACCCATGATTAACGAATAATTATAGTTTCGATGAGCCTTAAATTTGACCCTTGTTATTTCAATGACGGCATAGGTTTGTTTAATTCTTTTTAGGAAACGCGTATTTTATCATCATTATTTAATATTTTTTGCTGATTATCTTTTACTCTAAAATCGAAAGGAACTTTAAGATCTGCAAAATAATCATGAACTTGGAGCTAATAAATACTAATAAATGCTATTATGATGGAAATTTCACACAAGAGAAAGACTTGAACATTATCTTATTGTTACTGTCATTAGAATTCCTTTATTCGAGTGTTAGCACATCGGATACCACCACCGAACCCAAATAAAATTTAGTTGCCACAAATTAAATAGATTTGATTCGCGATTTTAACTAGTTTTGTGAAAGTCAAGTGGATTTTCCAAGATACTTCCGTTTAATGATATAGATAAAGTACGTCTAGAGATGAACCCTTAAGTATATCGACCAGATAATTAATCGCGTGTATACAGTTTCATGTCGTGATGTTGGTAGAGATTGTGACTGTGTTATACAAGGCGAAACAGAAGAAGAAATCATGAAGAATGCAGCGCAGCATGCAGTCAAAGGCCACGGATACAAGGAAGAAGATATAATGAATCCCGAGATGAAGGAGAAAATAAAATCATATATACGCAAATCTTAGTGCCTGTTATCTAACGACATCCAACAATGGCAATCAACTACAGTAGAGTAAACTTTAGTGATAACCTTCAGTCTAATTATATTCGTTAATTGTACCAATAAACTAAGTGTATTATATAGTTGGTATAAAGTCTGAAGATAGTGTTATGTTAGTAGAACCGTAATTCAAACTAAACAATGTTAATCTTTAAAGGAAAAGGAATATCAAATAATACTACATGAAAAGTGTTATTGAATATCCACCAGGACCAACTTATTTATTCCCATACACATTGGTTCGGAAATTCTTGCGCGATCCACTTAAAATATTAATTGATATATCACATACTTATGGAGACATAGCCCATTTTAAATTCGGAAAACAAAATGTCTATCTCTTAAACCATCCTGATTACATAGAAGATGTATTAGTTACTAACTACAGGCATTTCATCAAAAGTAGAGGATTGCAGGTATCAAAGCGTCTTTTGGGTAATGGATTAGTTACCAGTGAAGGGGAGTACCATGATCAACAACGCCACTTGATACAACCCACATTTTATCCTAAGCGAATCAAATCTTATGCGGATATGATGATAAACCAAGCACTTCGTATGTGTAATAGTTGGCACAATGGAGCAATACTCGATATTCATAAGGAAATGACACACCTTACATTGGCGATTATTAGTAAGACTCTATTAGGTTACGATATCAAGCCAGAAGATGACGAGGTAGGTGATGCGCTCCTGACATGTATGAAATATTTCAACCGTCTTCTGATGCCATTTGGTGAATTAATTGAAAAAATACCCCTCTTACCCATCAATAAAGGATTTCAGAAAGCGAAAAGAGACTTAGATTCAATAGTATATAGAATGATCAACGAACATAGAAAGAAACTGGATAAAGAACACAAGAAAGAAGATGATGATTTATTATTAACTCTTCTGCAAGCACAAGATGAAGAGGCAGGAATTGCAAGAATGACTGACCAGCAGTTGAGAGATGAAGTAATGACCATATTTTTGGCCGGACATGAAACAACTGCGAATGCACTTACATGGACATACTACCTATTATCTGAACACCCAGCAACTGAAACAAAACTTCAAGAAGAGCTTCAATCCGTCTTTGGTAACAACAGAACAAATGTTACAGTAGAGGATGTTCCAAGACTAGAGTATACAGAAAAGATTTTGACAGAATCAATGCGGCTTTATCCACCTGCGTGGGCTTTAGGCCGTCAAGTTATTGACGATTACATAGTGGGAGGATATACAATACCCGAAGGATCAATAATCTTAATGAGCCAATATGTAATGCACCGCGATCCTCGATATTTTCCCGAACCCGATCGTTTTTATCCAGATCGTTGGACAGTAGAGTTCAAAAAACAGTTACCGAGATTTAGTTACTTTCCTTTTGGTGGTGGCATTAGAGGATGTATAGGAGAACCATTTGCATGGTTGGAAGCAATTCTTCTGACAGCTGCTATATGCAGCCAGTGGAGGATGAAACTTGTACCATCTCACAAAGTCGTAATGAAACCATTAATCACGTTGCGTCCCAAGTATGGAATGCATATGAAGGTAACAAAAATATAATTGAATTGGATAGAAAGACATCTGAATCTTTATTTTTAATTAATATATCAACTTATGATATGATGTAGAATGATTTCCTTCACAATTACTTCTAGTTTTGGCACTTTTTGGGTTAAAGCACCAAATACCTCAGATATGTTACTAAAAGTTTTGTCAGCAAAATGGATAACATACACTAGTGTATTACATCCCACCGAACCCGATATAAAATTTACACATTTCTAACATATTTCATGTAAATATTATAAGATAATATATTATGAAAATCTGTTACTTATTTAAGATAGGTTCTATGCACTTAATGCTCTATTTCTCAGCTCTTATTGTTACCTCTATCCATTATATATTACAAAATCTTAAAAGCATAATAATATTATACATTTGTATGCCAAAGCATGGAAACATTCTAAGACTGATGTCTTTTATCGTTACAGTGGCTATATTTTTTATTTTTCCGCCGACACAGATCTATGCAGGAGAAAATGTTAACTGGAAGACATTCAATGAAAAAAATGGTCTTTTTACTATTAAATACCCTTCGAATTGGTTCCCAAGTAAAATCGATGAGTCTACAGAATTGATAAATATGTTTTTCGCTTATCAAGGTCACGGTTCGTCTTTTGCTACTTTGAACCTGGTAGGTGAGGAGAATCTATCTTTACTAATGTAACAGACCTATTGGATTCATATTCTGCACAAAGACAAACGTATGAAAAGTACCAATTGGTTGGAGCACTAGAATGTGATAAATATATGATAAATGGAATAAACGCTTGTAGCCATATCGAGACCTTTAAGTTCGAGCTTCCCGATTACCGGGAGAAACCATTAGTTAACCAACTAACTATTGGTACTATAGATGACGACGGAACAGAATATATTTTGATTTATACCGCACCTAAAAAAATATTTGATAATTTTCTTCCTGTTGTAGAAGAGATGATTAAATCATTCAATGTTACTAGCAGTATTCCATCCTCAGAAGGTAAATCAACCCAAGGAACATCCGATTCTCCAGAACTGCCTCCTTTAACACAATCTCCAACAGTTAAAAAACTATAAAATAAATTTATGGTTGCCCATGATAATGATATGAAAAAATTAAGTACAAGGTTGGTAAGATCGTACTACATAAAAGGCACTAATCGTTAACCGCTACATTTAAAAATCATAAAATTAAATCCAAACTTTATGGCAAAGTTCCTTGATGTCCATAGTTTGAAAGATTTTGATGAGGAAACCCTAAGAAAAATACAAAACTCTCCTAAAGATGAATTTGGTATAACACATGATAATATCATGTATAATGAAGAAGAAGATAGATTCTTTTGTCTCTTAGATGCTCCAAGTAAAGATGCTATAGTAAAGCATCATGAGAAACACGGTTTCAAATGTGAATGGATAACAGAAGTAAAAACAACACGAACTAATTGAAATAATAAATTCTGCGCAAATTGGAGATGTCATCGTAAGGTTGAACTGTTATTTGATCCCTAGACGGACTTTTCTCGTTTGAAAGGGGACACAAAATCTAGAATATTCAAATTAGTCGGAGTTATTAGATTCCAATTATGAGTGAATACAGTGAGGCATTACTGCTATGCAAAAACTGATTTCCTTCGTTATAGTATCAAGAATCTGGAGAATAATATAGGTAAAAATGATAGAAGACTGTAAAACAATAATTAAAAGGTCAATTGCTATTAATGAATTCAAGAACGAGGTTTAATAATTGAAAACTGACCTTCCTTACTATCACCAAATAAAATCAATAATCAGAACGCTAAGAGGTATGAAGTGGAATTTAGATTTTAGCTACTTCAGAAAATGGATACTTATAGGTTTTCTACTTGGTGTTGTTGCGGGATTAGGAGCTGTAGCTCTATTTCTTTCTGTTGAGTTTTTCACGGGCCTATTCCTTGAAATAGGAACAGGATATACTCCTCCTTTACCAGGAGGCTTCCAAGGTAACCTTAGCTATACTCTGTTTATCGAAAAACCATGGTTAATACCCTTGATAACGGGTTTGGGTGGTCTTCTAGTTGGATTAATCACGACGAGATTTTCTCCCGAATCTGAAGGACATGGGACAGATGCGGTAATTGATGCATATCATCACAAAAGTGGTAATATTAGAGCCAGAGTTCCTCTCGTTAAGGCCGTCGCTTCATCTATCACCATAGGAAGTGGTGGAAGTGGGGGCACCGAAGGACCTGCCGGACAGATAGCGGCCGGCTTCGGCTCTCTCATAGGGAAACTATTCAAACTGAATGAAGACGAAAGAAGGATTGCAGTTGCGGCGGGTCTTGGCGCAGGTATCGGAAGCATATTCAAGATTCCTTTAGGTGGTGCTGTCTTCAGCGCAGAGGTTTTCTATAGAAGAGATTTTGAAGTAAGAGCTTTGATACCGGGATTAGTAGCCTCTGTAACTGGTTATACTGTTTTTGGCTTCGTTTTTGGATGGGATCGTCTCTTCACTATTCCTCTTGACCTTGTAAAATATACCCATCCAGTTTCACTAATTCTTTATGCAATAGTAGGTTTGGTCTCTGCTGGAGTAAGTATAGGATATGTAAAGGTTTTCTATACGATATCGGATTATTTCACCAAAATCCGAATTCCTAAATATCTGAAACCTGCTATTGGAGGGGTTTTAGTAGGACTAATGGGAATTGCATTTCCCCAAATACTCGGAACTTCGTATGGATGGTTACAAATAGCAATTAACAAGGACTACGTCCTATTTCCACTATTAATGATTGGTTCTGTAATTATCCTCAAGATCTTGGCGACTTCAGTGACGATTGGTTCTGGTGGAAGTGCTGGTGTCTTTGGACCTTCCATGGTAATAGGCGGCCTTCTGGGTGCATTTATTGGGACAGCATTCCACTTGTTGGGATTATTTACATGGATAGATGTTACTTCTGTAATCATAGTTTCAATGGTTTCATTTTTTGGCGCTACCGCAAAAACACCAATATCGTCTATAATAATGGGAAGTGAGTTAACAGGAGGTTATGCTCTTTTAGCACCTATGATGTTGGCCACTTTTATCGCTTACATAATGTCTGGACAGCATAATTCAATATTCCGAAACCAGGTGCTAAATAGATCTGATTCACCTGCTCATAGAATGGAGTATCAACGTGTTATACTAAGTGATCTTTATGTAAAAGATGTTATGAAAGACCCGATGAATAAACTGTCAAAGGATATATCAATTATAGAAGCACTCCAAATAATGAATAGAAATAACAGCAAAATGATAATAGTAGTTAACGATAAGGATGCACTTCAAGGTGTAGTATACAGATATAAGCTATTTGAGTTTCCCGAAGAATATCGCAAATCAGTTAAATTAGAAAGCATTATGATAAAGGATCCATTTTTTGCGTATAGGTCTGATTCTCTTCACCATGCTTTAGTGAGGCTTTCGTCAAATGACCTTCAAGAAATGCCGGTCTTATCGAATGAAGATAATAAAGTCATTGGAATAGTAACAATAGCAGATTTAGTAAAACTCTATGACACAGAAGTAGAAAAGATAATGAAAAAAAGGAATCAGACTAATCTCAGTATTGATATCAATGGTGATGGAATCAATAAAAATGATGAGCATCATATAACAGATAAAACGACGAATAAATGATTAAAATGATGAAGAAAAAAGATAATTAATGCATATTCTGTGTCAAACCTTGTCTAAACTTATCTGACAGCTTTGATTATAGCCGCCAAGAGTGGACATAAGGTAAATTTCATTGTAAGCTAGGTATATAAAAAACTCGATCGATAACTGCAATTTTAATAGTTTAAATTATTAATAATAAATTCCTTTGATTTTTAGAGAAAAGTACAACCTTTAATCATTTAGTTTGGAATGAACGAATTAAAGGAATGCAAGACGATAACATTTAACGCGCGCTGTGCACAACATAAAAAAGAAAATGAACGACTTTCTACTCCTTGATAAAACCAAGGAACTTCAGAATGTTTGTAAAATAATGTCTAATCTAAAATCGCAATTAATAGAAGAGTTGCCACACTATGGGCATGATGCCCTTTTTTTAAAGAATGATGAGATAACTACCGGCCTCTTAAACAATATGACAGAAATTAAAATCCACTTAATCACTGGAGAGCTGCTTTACTTTCATAATGAGCAAGGATACTGTGTTGACTTAACTAATGATAATTCAATTGAAAGATTAAAAGAAATTGTTACCAGATACGAGCTCAATATGCCACAGACGGCTCCTTTGACAAATCTGCATATTGAGGACCTAACTTATTATCTTGAATTTGCAAAAAAAACTAATAGAAGTCTTGAACTATTCCGAATGAAATTAAGGAACCATTTCACTCAGGTTCATTTGTGGCCACACGGATTTGATTTTTCAGTAGAATGGTTTACTGAGAAGAAAGACGAACAAATTGGCGTAGGGATCTCTCCAGGAGATAATCATTATGAATCACCCTATCTATATGTAAATCCTTACCCATTTAATAAAAAAATCATAGAACTAGAATTATTTACGGGCAAATGGCACACAATTGGTTGGAAGGGAATCAAAGTAGAATGGAAAGACCTTCAAAATAAGCTAGAACAAGAAATCTCAAAAGAAATATATGCATTGTATCTAATTGCACAACGCAATTTTCAATGAAGGCAGGATTGTTGCTTCGGTCCTAAATCGTAAATTTATTTGATTAGATCAATACTAATATTAGTAACAAATCAACATTATGTGAAGTAAAGCTCTCTAAGTATAATCTAGAAATTCAAAAAGAATCGATTCTACTATTGATTGGCATTATCCGCATTCTAATAGAAGCGGTTCTGGTTATACCAAAAAATGCTGAATCACTAGAATAAACCTTATCCCAAATTCCGCCCATCTGGAATATTGATTGACAGGATGTCCACCTTGACATGTTCCTTCATGATATCTAATGCCTTGATCGCCAGCAAATCCTCCTGGTGTATTATCGTACACATTCTGGTCTGATTTATCTAATCCATTTGAGCCAGTAAATGTTAATATCTGGTAAATGACCTGTAATGTACGTGCAAAATGATGATAATTACGATAAGGGTAGAATGCCGACATCTGTAGAAATAGTGGATGTTGCTCCTTCCAATGCAGATAATGACACCGTTTCAAGAACCGAACTGTTTGCCGGGGTCACCGAGTTGAGTAAAGATGAACTATTCCGTCTGTTTCAATTAAGAAATTTAGCTTATGTGGGAACATTATCAAAAGATGGTTCACCTCATATCACTCCAGTCTGGGCAGAGATGGTTAACGATTTAATTTTGATTAATACATTCGAAGAATCAGCGAAGATCAGACACTTAACAAAAGACAAAAGGATAGCACTATCTGTAGTAGAACAAAATAATCCTTTCAATATGGTATCAATAAAAGGAAAGGTTGTGGAGCAGACAAGTGAAGGAGCTGATGAACATTTAAAAAAGCTTGCAAAGAGATATCTGGGAATTGGAAAATATTACTATCGCAAGCCAAATCATAAAAGGGTAATTGTAAAGATAAAACCAGAAAAAATCATGGGTCTTTCAATTCATCCGGCTTTCTATTTTCTTGCATATTCACCATGGATGAGGTGACAGCCTTTGAAATTTAAATAAGGACTAAACTACGAATTTATCAGTTTTGTTTGCACTTTCCAGAGACGTATGAATTACTTGTCGATCTGATCTTTTTGTATCACTGTTATAATTTCCTATTTGTGTTACTAATGTTGTCCTCACTCGCAATTTTTTTCCATAAGTAATTTCTTATCATATCTGTATCTTGACAATCTGGAGTTGAAGGTGCAGACTTGAATTATTACTACTGCATTTATTAATTTAAATTAGAGGCTTTTACTTTACTACAAAGGGTAATCTTGAGTCTAAATTTAATAACACAAAAATAATTAGCCAACAAACCTCACAAGCTCAGCATTAACTTTTTCTTTCTCCTCATAGTAAAATCCGTGTCCAGCTTTCTTGATAGAAACAAGCTCCGAGTCTTTGATACCATCATGCATAACGGTGGCTAGGTCAAATAAACATATTTTATCATCCGAACCGTGAAGAATGAGTGTTGGTATACGTATGGTAGCAAGATCTCCCCTTAGATCCCTGTCCCTTAGCTCAATTGCGCATTGGACTGTAGCATATGCTGAAGCTGCTAAACCAAGACTTAAATTCCAAATTTTGAATTCTGGACTCAGCTTTTGAGGATTTGCAAAGAATATTTCGCTAAAATTCTTGAGCATTAATGGACGATCTGCGTATGTTTGGCGGATAAGATCATCAACTGCAGCTTTGTCTATGCCATATGGAAAATCTTCTCGTTTGGTAAAGCATGGTGCAGCGGCCCCTAACAATGCCAATTTGGTTACACCAGATCCTTGGTGGCGAGCCATGTAGTGGATAGCAATTGCTCCTCCCATAGAAAAACCAACCAGAGTCACACCTTGTAAATTGAGGGCATCAAGAACAGCTCTCAAATCATCTGCCATCGAGTCATAATTATAACCATCCCATGGCTTGTCTGAGTCGCCAAAACCTCGCAAATCTATTCCAATGCATCGATAACCGTGTTTGGGCAGTTCTGTAAATTGGTACTCAAACATTTTATGGTTTACCGGCCAGCCATGGAGGAAAACAATTGGTTTTCCAGTACCAACACCTTCAACATTAATATTTACTCCGTTGACAGCTTTTATCTTGTGACTCAAAGATAATTCTAGTTAGATCTTAGAAGTTTATATACTCTTTACTTGGAGTATGCGCTTAAGTTGATAAGAATACATTAT
>Ga0209157_1003772_pt1 | contig 11521 bp, 13 predicted proteins | sample GraSoiAngelo_135_FD_185892 | JGI IMG/M metagenome (GOLD analysis project Ga0209157, IMG submission 185892) | Grasslands soil microbial communities from the Angelo Coastal Reserve, California, USA - 14_0929_05_40cm (SPAdes) (version 2) | ecosystem: Environmental > Terrestrial > Soil > Grasslands ... | reverse complement strand
GCGCGCTGCCTGCCAGCGCGGACAGAAATGCCTCCTTTGCGCCCGGCATTAACAATTTCTGATAAACGAGCTGTGCGTAAGAATCGTCAACAGGCTTGTTGTCCAACACGAAAAGCGCCTGTTTGACTTGGTGCGCTGATTTTGCGTTTATCACTTTGACGTATTTCCACAGGGCCGGCGACCCCTTGAACGAGTGGGGAAGCGCGCCAGCCGGGCTTATCAGCACAAGTTTCTTTATAAGAGAAGGACGGTTTATCGCGACTTCGGCCGCGACCTGGCCGCCAAGCGACGAGCCCACTATCGACACTTGCCCCATCTGCAAGCGCTTCAAGAACCGGACGACAAATTCCCTATAGAACTTGATCGTATAGTTCATTTTTGGCTTGTCGCTCAGCCCGAACCCCGGCAAATCGACTGCGATCACCCGGAGACTTTTTGCCAACTCGCCAATGTTGTTTGTCCAGCTTTCAATAGAGCCGCCAAGCCCGTGGATGAGCAGCACAGGACGGCCGCTGCCGGCATCCACGTAGCAAATGCGCAGATTTTCAACCGGCACAAAATGGTAGTCCAATTATTGAGTGGGCGTGTGTTTTGCCGTAAATACTTTATTGTAGAGCAAGAACTGTTCCTCTTCTTTTATCATGAATTTTTCAATGAAAGACGTCAGGCGCTTGCTGTCGTGGCATACCAGCTGGAGTCCCTCAAATCTGCCGTCAAGGTAAGCGTTGGTCACAAATGAGACTAGGTGACGAAGCGGGCCGGCAGATGCAGCGTCAAGATATACTATTTGCAGGATGTTTGTCCTGTCCCAGTAGCCATCCCTGTTGATTATTGCGACGCCGTTAACAGGCCCACCGGTCACTATTACGCGTTGTTCCCTTATGAAATCACGGAGCGCTTTTTTGTCAAGCGCGTACCAATGCCATGACTTTACGTACCTTTTTGCAGACAGGCTATAAATCTTGGAATGCTGCAAATATTTCCAAGTGACATCAAGCTCACCGATGGTTGCCAGCCTAGCGCCCGACTTGCTCCTACTCGGCCTGCCGCCGGCGCTGTAGTACGCCCACCTTGAAACAACTGCAAAACCGCTCTTTTCCATCATGCGCTGCGACGCAACATTTGTCACGTCTACGATTGCAAACGCCTGACGCGTCCCCTTCTGCCTGGCGCATTTTATCATTTTTGTGATGAGTTGTGTAGCTATCCCTGATCGCCTGTAGTCAGGGTGCACTCTCACCCCTTCAAGCCACACGCTCTTGCTGTCAGGACATATCGCCAGGTGCGACATCCCGATCTTTCTAATGCCGTCCTCGACTACTAGCAGCTGGCCGCTCTTGTACCAATAGTTCCATATCCTGTCGATATAGTCGCCCCATCCGAAGGTGTTTACGCAAAAGCTCAGGATTTCTTCCCTATCTGACTTGACAGCTGGCCTGATCCTCAATTCCCTTTAGCAGCTGCTTCCATCTCGTGCATAAGGGTTGTGACGAACTTGGCCACGTGGATGTCCACTTATTTGTTCACTGCCTTTGCCGACGACTCTGGGTCTGCAGGAATGATTGTAAGCCAGGGCTTTAGCAGATCGGTGTTCAGCTTTACCAGCTCGATCTTCGCTTCCTTCAGCAGCTGGGAGCCGTCCTCTGGGTAGTCAGCAATAACAACTATTCTCTTTATGCCTACGCTTATCGCCATCTTGCTACACTCTATGCAGGGCGCAAAAGTAGAATATAACGTGGCGCCTCTCGTGCTGCCTGCATTACCAAACAGTGCGCACTGCATTATCGCGTTTGCCTCTGCGTGAGTGCACATACAGCGGTCGAGTCCCTCGCCTGACTTGATCTCGCCCTTTACACGGGCCATGCAGCGGGGGCAGCCGCCTTCAAAGCAGTTCTTTATCCCAGATGGTGTCCCGTTGTAGCCTGTGGCTATTTGCCTGTTGTCTTTTACAATGACTGCGCCAATGTGCCGGGTCAGGCAGTTTGAGCGAAGCTTTGCGATCTCTGCCTGCAGAATGAAATATGTGTCCCAGTCTGGCCTATGCATCCGCAAGCAATAACCGCAAATGCTATAAAAATCGTTATACTAGTTAGCGGCCGCGCCTTCTTCAAGGACTCCTTGCTTTTCCTTCTTTTTGCCGCGATCGCCGGCCTTCTTGCTCATGCTGTCAACTGTTCCTAACGCGAAGACATAACGAATACACTCTGCCCTCATTCCTGGTGAGAGCATGCCGTTCATCTTTTCAACGTCGCTCCTTACGTAATCCTCGGAGTGCTTGTTGGTGCGGGCCACGACGTACTGGAACGACTCGCTCCTATACTTGTGGATTTCATATACCTGCCCCATGGGCTTTTATCGGTGCACAAGGGGGTCGGTCCTTGTGGTCAACAAAAATTTGCAATGGGTCAGTTTTTGCCAATTCTGGAACAAGAATCTGGACCAGAATTGGAAAATAGAAGTGCCCGCTTTCTTGACTTTATGTGCACAAGACCGACATGGCAAGAGTGCTTGAGCCCCCTCTAAGAACGAGCTGCACGAAAGTGGATAAACGCCGGCACCGCCACTCAAACGCCGGCTTAGAGAATTAGTCTATCGGCTCTTTTACTTCTCAACAGAATTTCGTCCTTGGCCAAGCGGAAACCTATCAGCCCCGCCGCAAGTACCATGGCGACAAACCCCGCTAGCGTGTAGTAGTCCGTCAATGGACCCCTACCCCGGCCAGGGCCAGTCGTCGCCTGCCTATCCTCCATGCAGCTTCCATTGCAACGAGAGTGGGCGCAAATCCCAGCACGATCCATCCCATTGATTCGAGCATTTCCATTGCAAGCATATTGACAGCAGATCAGAAGATTAAGGCTGCTCAGAGCTGTGGCATAATTATCATAGCCAGCCGGCATTATCAGCAGCGCTTTAGAGTAGTCTAACATGCTTATGACAGCGCAGGGGCATATATTACTAAGAGTACATCTTGCCTTAACCGCAGGTACAAGTCACAAAAAGGGATTTGACAGTAGATAGCCGGCGAATTCCCCCATTTCCATTTTGTAACTTTCTAAAATTTGGAAATGGCTCAGCGCTAGAAAGCGATCATCATTACCATTTCCACAGTAACAGTGCTTTTTGTTACGGCAACCTAGCAGATAAATGTTAAGAGGCGGGCTAGCCGGTTACTGTTGTTTGGCGAAAAACGCTAACATTGCCAAGGTGATGCGCGACCTAGGCTTTCTCACGGAGGTAGGCGAGGACGACCCAAACGCACAGTTCAGATCCCGTGCCTACTACAGGGCGGCAGACACGATAGCAAGCCTGCCGGAAGATGTCGCCGACATATATAGAAAAAACGGAATCAAAGGGCTTCTTGAAATCCCTTCAGTAGGCAAGAATATCGCCGCAAAGATAGAGGAATACATCAAGACAGGCAAAGTACGTGCCCTAGAGGATATGAAGGCGAAGCTTCCAGTTAACATTGACGAGCTGTATGGCATAGAGGGGGTTGGCCCAAAGACCATCAAGATGCTGTACGACAAGCTGCGCGTAAAGAACCTGGCCGATCTGGAAAGGGTTGCCAAAGAAGGCAAGCTGCGAGCGGTGCCGGGCTTTACTGAGAAAAAAGAGCATGACATGCTCAAGCGTATAGAGTTCTTCAAAAGGGGCAAGAGCCGGCGCATTATAGGCGAGATTTACCCGCTCATAAAGCAGATCGAGAAGAGCCTTTCGCAGCTCCCAGACGTGAAAAATGCGATTGCAGCCGGCTCGGTCCGCAGGATGAAGGAGACAATCGGCGACATCGACTACCTGGTGGCGGCAGGCGACCCGGAGCCTGTGATGGAGTTTTTCACCAAGATGCCTGAGGTTCAGGAAGTTGTTGGCAAGGGTCCTGCCAAGGCGTTTGTCAGGCTGGCAAGTGGAATGGACGCTGACCTGCTGGTAGTGCCGGAGGAAAGCTGGGGCTCGGCGCTTCAGTATTTCACAGGTAGCAAGGAGCACTCGGTCGAGCTACGCAAGATAGCGATTTCGAAGGGATTGCGGCTGAACGAATGGGGTGTTTTCAGAGGCGAAAGGAAGGTCGCTGGAACAACAGAGGAAGAAGTGTACCGGGCACTTGGCCTACAGTGGATACCGCCGGAGATGCGTGAGAACTCCGGTGAAATAGAGCTTGCACGGCAGGACAGGGTCCCAAAGCTTGTCGAATACGGGACCTTGAAGGGCGACCTGCAGGTTCACAGCGAAAACAGCGACGGCACGGCCACGATAGAGGAAATGGCGCGCGGCGCAAAGGCCTTTGGGCTCGACTATGTTGCAATTACTGACCATACAAAGAGCCTTGCACTTGCCGGGGGTCTTGACGGGCAGGAGCTCCTACAACAGGCAAACAAGATACAAGAACTCAATGACAGGCTGGAGGGTTTCCGCGTTCTTGCGTCTGCAGAGGTCAACATCATGAAGGACGGCTCACTTGACATCGCTGACAACGTGCTTGACAAGCTTGACATCGTGGGTGCAGCTATCCATTCGCACTTTAATCTGCCAATTGAGGCCCAGACGGAGCGGCTAGTAAGGGCTGCAAAGAACTCGAGCGTGGACATCCTGTTCCATCCGACAGGCAGACTCATCAACAAGCGGGACGGCTACCCTGTCAACATTGAGCGAGTGATCGACATTGCAAAGGACACCGATACCGTTCTTGAAATTGACGCCCATTACGACAGGCTGGACCTGAGGGACGAGCATGTCAGGATGGCAGTAAGAAAGGGAGTGAAACTGGTCATAGACTCTGATGCGCACCACCCAATCCACTACGCGTTCCTCACATTTGGGGTCGCACAGGCAAGGCGTGGATGGGCAACGCAGCAGGACATACTTAATACACTCCCTCCAGAGAGGCTCCTGCAGGCCCTAAAGTAAATCAATTATATGCCTACTGCCGATACTTTACGGCATGCGCACGACCTTTGAAAGGGATGACCAAACGGCGAGGAAAATATTCCTTGGAGTCTTTTACTTTTGCGCCTTTGTCATGGCGGCGATTACGTTCTATGCCCTGTATGTCAGCCTCAACGAATATTTGCAGACAGGCAAAGTCATAGTTGGCGAGGTGCTGGTCGATACCGAGTTCCCGGTCCAGGGTCTGGCTAAGCTCGTGACATATTTGATGATAGTGTCTGTCGTCGGCTGGTATTGCGTGGTCAGGCTCGGCGCTGACAAGGTAAAGGACATCCCCAAGTGGCTCAAGTCTATGCTGCAGCTGATAGTGCTTGTCATTGCAGTCGTGTCGCTCTACGAGTTTGTCTACAATTTCATAGTATGGAATTCGCTCATAACTGCCGACGCAATAAAGGGCATAATAGACATCGACCAAAAGAACATCAAATACCCTAATCCAGAGACACCGTGGAACCTAGTGTTTGCTACCAAGATGTCGCTTGCCGCATTTCTGATCTCGGCCCATGGTTTTTACACTATGGGCAAGCCAGAGAAGAAGCTAGAGTAGCCACTCTTTTACCCTTGTTCTTTCAAAGTCCTGTTTTTTCTGAAAGTTCTGTTCTGAAGGGGCTTCAAGCCTGAGCGATGGGCCGGCAGGGTTGAAAAAGTCACCCTCAAGGTAGCTAGCGCGTTTGTTGCCAACCTCCATGAAGCAGTAGCCCTGTCCTGCAAATGTCGCAATTGTCGTCCTGCCGCTGATGTCGTCTATAATCTGCTTGGCGGCAACCTTTGCCTGTCCTTCGGCAAATATGCCGGCTTTCGGCAGGGCTAGTGTGCCAACCTTTATCTCGGTGACGTCACCGATTGCGAAGACATTCTTGAATCGAGTCTTCATTGTTTTCCTGTCAATCGCCACCCAGTCACCCTCTGCCAAGCCACCGCTGCTAACTACCTCCGGTACCCTGTGGGGAGGGATGCCGGCAAGAACGTCGTAATCTGCCTTGGCGCCGTTCTCAAATTCTAGCTTGTCGTCCGTGATTGACTTTATCCTGTGCGATGGGTGGAACCGTATGCTTCTCTGAGAAATCATGTCGACTACGTTTGAGCTTATCTGCGGGCCGGCCACCGGCAAGGCTATTGGGGCGGGCGCGTAAATGTCGATCTCGATAAAGCTTCTGGTGCCTTGTCTTGTCAATATGCTGTCTATTATCAGTGATGCTTCGTATGGTGCCGGCGGACACTTGTATGGCATACCCATTATCGCAATTGCCACCTTGCCCCGTTTTAGTGCTAGAAGCCTGTCGCGCAATTTGGGGATCTCTTGCGCGTCGTAGAGGTTGTAGCCCCTTCCAGCAAACCCGGCTATCCTGCCCGGTACAAGCTCGGCACCTAATGCAACTATGAGGTAGTCGTATTCTATCCAGCCGTGATCCTTTGCTAGTACCCTGTTTTGTCCAGTCTCGATCTTAGTCACTTCGTCGTTGAGATACTCTATTCCCTTTGCGTTCAGTCCGTCAAGCGGTGTTTGAGACTCTTCCAAAACGCGGCTTCCCTCCAGTATCCACAATTTTACGAGGCCCATCATGAACGACTTTTTCCTGTCTACTACAATGACCCGGTGGTCCGGACCGAGGCCTTTCCGCAGCTCTGTGGCCGCCGCTAGGCCGCCAAAGCCGGCCCCAAGGATCAGGATTCGCTTGCTCATCAGCAGATAAGATCGGAAGACTGTGTAAAAACTTTTTAGTGATGAACGCGATTGATCAATGATGCCGGAGAAAAAGAAGTACACATTATACGATGACGCGACGTTGGAAAGGATGAAGCATTATTTCCGGCAAGAGGATCATGATGAGCTAATAAGGTACATCAAGACTCACGGGATGCGAAGACACGCCGATGTTTTCGACGAGATAGATTCATCCTAGTCCGACTGTAACATTTGTCCCCTTAACTGCGACACTTGCTTTATCATTTGGCAGGCCCCATTTCCAGAGCACCTTCCAGTGAGAGTTGCCGCCGATTATTGGAGTTGCAGGGATGCAATGCTTTGTCCCCTGCATGTCATAGTACGAGGGACACTCAAACGTGATCTGGCCGTATTGGACTTGTTTACTGGGCGTTGAGACCCCGGCCTGGTAAAAGTAAGCGTTTTGCAAGTCAGGGTTGGCGGTCGGGCTGCCGACCCATATGACGCCTAGGTCAAAGAAGGGGTTCTCTATCTTGGGAGGCACAAATGAGCTGTACTTCGACCAGTTATCCCCGGTCTTGTAGTACCATTCTACTGTCCTGTCGTGCCATTCCATTGCAAGCATAACCAACGAGCTGTAGTCTGTCAGTGGAACTGTTGATTCATGCATTGTAGAGATCCATGGAAAGGCAGAGCAGGCCATGTTCTGGTCGCAAGTCTCCCACGCCCTTGCCACGAGATAGCGCGTTCCGTCTGGAGCGAAAAGAATGTCGGCCCGATAGCCGTAGTCAAGCCCGTCCTTGCAGCAGTTTGGAGACTGCGCGCCGATGCCAGCTAGTACAAAGTCGCCCTTGCCCATCAGGCTGCTGTCAAAATGTCCAAGGTTGAGCCCCACGTCGACCCTTTTAGTGGGAAAATAATGTTGATCGTGGTAGGCCCCTGCATAGTAAGTTGGTTGGACGATGACGCCGTGCCTGTCATTAATTGTCAGATTCATCGGGGCGTCCAGAAGTGGATGCACCGCCCCCAGTACAAAAAGTGCGATCATTGATGAGAACGAGGTCGCGATCGCCAGCTCTTTCCTCCTGCTAGTTGCAATCCTGTGCCCTAAGAGGCTGGCCAGGATCCCAGCGCCGATCATTATTGCCAACATCGACGAGCCCTCTGGCCGCAGGCTGGCAAACAGAGAAGACAGTATCGCCCAGCCGATCAATGCAGAATATACGGCGGGACGTATTCTATCTGAAAATATCGAGCTTCCGACGCCGGCAAAAAAGAATGGCGCGCTTGAGGCAAACGCCAAAAGCACAAGAGCCATCGGGTATGTCAGAAACATCCCAAAAAGTAATGCTACAGGGTAATAACCAATGAATATTGCCGTTGTTGTTCCAAATAGTACTGCACTGATTGTGCTGCCCTTCTTTTCCTGCCTGCTCATCGATTTCCAGCCCCCCATCAAGCCCGTCGCCGCGGTAGCAAAGAGCAAAAACCCTAGTCGAAGCCAGCTACCGCCGTCAGGCCCGGAATAATAACACTGCCGGGAGTCACAGAATTGGTACAGCAACAACATCAAAACTACTGTTGCAGCTGCGATGCAGCCTGCTGCCGCAAATGGAGGGAGGGGCGAGAGCCGGCCGATAGCAAACCCGATGCTCAGCTCTGATGCAACAAAGAACCACAGACGCGCTCCAGAAAATACGTAAAAATCCGGCTCGCGTATTGTATAACGGTAGAATGTGTAGGATTCAAACAGGAATGGTGTGATCACCAAGCCCATGCAGGCAGCGATGAACAACAGTTGCCGCATGCCTGATCTGCCACGGTTATTGTTTTATTGCTTGCTCACTTTTGGCGAGCCCTAGAAGGGAGTGATTCTAGCGCTCCTGACTCGTCGGCCTTACGAGTATCTCGTTTACGTTCATGTGGCTGGGCGCCTCGACGGCGAATAGGATCGCGTTTGCGATGTCCTCCGCCTGCAGCGCCTGCATTTGCTTTGTCGATTCAACAAACTTTTCCAGCGTCTTGTCGGTTATTGTGTTTGTGAGCTCGGTAGCAACTACACCCGGCTCTACGCAGGTGACCCGTATGTTCCCCCTCTGGCTGAACTCCTGTCTTAGCCCTTCGCTGAAGGCCGTTACGGCGTGCTTTGTCGCGCAGTAAACGCTGCCAGCGGGGAATATCACCCTTCCTGCTACGGAAGAAATGTTGACGATGTGCCCCGATTTCTTGTTCAGCATGTGGGTAATCACGGCAGCCGTACAATACAAGACTCCTCTTATGTTGACGTCTATCATCTGATCCCACTCATCAACCTTGAGGTTCTTGAAAAAGCTCAGCGGCATGAGGCCGGCGTTGTTGACAAGTATATCCACGGCACACCACTTCTCTATAACAGCATTAACAAAAGCGTCACAATCTGATTTTTTCCTGACATCCAGCTTTTGGATAAGAATTTCTCCACCATTTCTGACGATCTCACTTTGCAGAGACTCAAGCCTGTCGGTTCGCCTTGCGCCTGCTGCTATCTTGGCACCGGCTTTCGACAATGCGAGGGCAGTCGCGTAGCCTATGCCGCTGCTTCCCCCTGTGATTATCACAACTTTACCTCTTATCATTCTGTCATCATTCAGTTTTGGACGTTGTAATATGCTTTTGCAAAAAAGCGTCAACCTTAAGTATCCTGTCCACGTCTCTAAAGTGTGTGCTCATGAGCCTCGATGACAGTGACGAGCTGGCCTACCTATGGACCAAGGTAAAGTTTACTCAGAAATACATGAGCAAGAATAATTGCAGCTTTGAAGAGGCCGAGCGCGAATTCCATACTTGGATCGAGGGCCTGATGGACAGCAGGATCGAGCGCGCAAACAAGATGCTAAATTCGCATTAGGTGCTCTGCTCTTGCCGCTGTAGCTTTTGCTTCCTTGCCATGAACAGCAAGAGCACGCCAAACATGCCCAGAACTATTGCAAGTCCCTGTGCGCCACCGTTTGGAACTGCAAAAACGTAGGCGATTGCAAACGCGACGCATGTTATCGCCTGCAAAAAGTATGAAGTTCCCGGATGCATGTGTGTTTTCTTGGCGACGTACCCAATGGCAAAGAACGCTGCGGCGGGATAGATGGTGAGCAAGACGTATTGATCTATGTCAATGCCCAGATGAGGCAATGGCTAAAAGATCGCAAATTAGGTATTTAATTGCTTATTCGACGTGTACTTCGACTGCCGCGCCGCCTTCAATTATCGAGCGTGCGTTTTCAAATGGCAATGATGCAACATCTTCCTGCTGGAAGGGTCCGTACTTGTTCATGTCAACGCCGACGAACGCTTCTATTGGCCTCACGAACCTGACCACTATTTGCTTTGAACGCATCCTCGAAGAAATCGATTCGAGCACTTTTGGCCTTCCCTTGACCGTGGCGGCGATAACCTCGCTTACCCTTCCTTCGGACGAGCGCCTGCCGTCAAGGACGTACTTTTCCTCATCGGTGAGCTTTGAGTAGTCGAGCGGCTCATTGCCGGAGCGGATCTTGGTCTGCCTAGTCTCTATCAATATTCGAGCTGCCTGCGACAATAGCTCCGTCATTCGATCTCTCATCTTTGCTTCAACGCCTTCGTAACCCTGCCCCTTCAGGTTGCCAAGCACAGCGGCTATCTTCTTAAAAGTGTCCGGCTCTATGTCCTGTAAGGACGGCGTTTCAATTTCTTTTTTCAAAAGCTTGTAAACTTCCTTGAGTTCGAGGTTGCCGCTATCCTCGGCGTTCATTTCGTTCCGATTTTGCGCCCCAGCTGTTGACATTTCATATCACTTGACAAGACTTAAATTTTAGGATTTTAGTGCCTACTGTTGGGGTATTTGCGTTGCCTTATAAATTGATTGACGGCAAGATCGAACCGTTAACTTTTACTACCGATCAAGTGATGCGGCGGCTCAAAGATGACGAAATCAAGTTTCTTGATCTCCAGTTCACCGGACTCTTCGGCCGGTTCCATCATACCACGATGGATTCCAGGATGTTCCGGGTGGAGGATTTTACCGACGGCCTCCCCAAGCTTGACGGATCCTCCATTCGAGGCTTCACCGAGATTCACGAATCCGATCTTATCATCAGGCCCGACCCGGCTACGTTTGCAACCGTGCCATGGATCGGAACGCCCACTGCAAGACTGATCTGCGACATCCTGAGCGGCGGGAGCAAGCGCGACACATTCCCCCGCGACCCTCGCGGCATAGCCAAGCGGGCTGAAAAGTATGTCATAGAGCAGGGGTTTGACACGTCGTATTGGGGACCCGAAGTGGAGTTTTTCGTCTTCGACAAGCTTGAGGTAAACACCATGACCCCGTACCAAGGGCAGAGCTACCATATCGCATCAAAAGAAGCTCCATGGTCTACTGACAACGTGGGCTATGCTCTCCGGCTGAAAGAAGGCTACTTGCCAAGCGCACCTGGCGACACCCTGATGGAGTACCGCAACGAATGCGTCGACGTGCTTACCAACAACTTTGGCATAGTATGTGACGCACACCACCACGAAGTTGCGACGGCTGGCCAGTGCGAGATCGACATACGCTTCGACAATCTAGTCAACGCTGCTGATGGTGTCCAGAGCTACAAGTACATCGTTAAGAACATTGCCAAAAAGCACAACATGATTGCTACCATGATGCCAAAGCCGATAGCGCTTGACAACGGTTCCGGGATGCATGTTAATGTCAGCCTGTGGAACAAGGGCAAGAACCTATTCTATGATTCTGCCGACGAATATGCAGAAATGTCGCAGACTGCGCGCTATTTTGGCGGCGGCATCTTAGAGCACGCCCAGACATTAGCAGCGATCGTTGCGCCAACAACCAACTCGTACAGGAGGCTTGTTCCCGGCTATGAGGCGCCTGTTTATGTTGCGTGGAGCACC
>Ga0209157_1003767_pt1 | contig 11526 bp, 9 predicted proteins | sample GraSoiAngelo_135_FD_185892 | JGI IMG/M metagenome (GOLD analysis project Ga0209157, IMG submission 185892) | Grasslands soil microbial communities from the Angelo Coastal Reserve, California, USA - 14_0929_05_40cm (SPAdes) (version 2) | ecosystem: Environmental > Terrestrial > Soil > Grasslands ... | reverse complement strand
TCTCTGCCAGATCACCGATCACCGGCAGTTCACAGGGACGAACCCGGTCCAACTGTGCAGGATCAATTTCAAAGTGAACAATCCGAGCATACGGCGCGAAGCGCGTGGGATCGCCGGTCACGCGGTCATCTAAGCGCGCACCGAAAACCAAAAGAACATCGTTTTCGTGCAGCGCCATATTTGCGGCTCGCGTGCCGTGCATTCCGACCATGCCCAGGTAATATGGCACTTCGGGCGGCACTGCGCCCAATCCGTGCACTGTCGCAAATGTCGGAATCTGCAAGTAGTCGAGCAAACTCCGCAACTCAGGAACCGCGCCGGAAAGCTTTACTCCCGCTCCCACCAGCGCGACCGGTTTTTTGGCCTGCTCAAGCAGCGTGATCAGAGTTTCAGTGAATGTCGACTCACCATGAACTTCCGCCGGCTTATGATGCGGCGCGAACTTTACCGGGCCACTGAATTCCATCTTGGCCTTCAGCATGTCGGTTGGAATATCGATCATCACCGGACCCGGCCGTCCACTCCGTGCCCAATGAAAGCCTTCGGCAATCACTGCCGGAATTTCTTCTATGCTCTTAACCAGCCGGCTCCACTTCGTCAGTGACAGCGTCATCCCAAAAACATCAGTTTCCTGAAACGCATCCGTGCCGATCAAGGCGCTACGCACCTGGCCGGTGATGCAGACCAGCGGAACCGAATCCATTTTTGCGTCGGCAATTCCAGTGACGAGGTTCGTCGCTCCCGGCCCGCTGGTGGCAAACGCAACGCCAACTTTGCCGCTGACACGCGCGACGCCTTCAGCCGCGAAGACTGCTCCCTGCTCGTGGCGGGTAAGAATGTGCTTGATCCCGCTGCCTTCGAGCGCGTCATACAACGGCATGATCGCGCCACCGGGATAGCCGAAGACCAGGTCAATGCCCTCGGCCCGCAAGCACTGCAGAACGATTTCGGCTCCTCTAAGCATTCACGACCTTCGCCTCTGGTTTCTGCGCTAAGCCGGGCTTCTTGGTATCTTTCTGCAGCCATGACATCATGCCGCGCAGTTGCGCACCCACGGTTTCGATCTGGTGCTGCTTTTCTTTCTCGCGCAGGGCCGCAAAATTCTTTCCGCCCTTCTTGTTCTCTTCAACCCACTCTTTGGCAAAAGAGCCATCCTGAATGCGGGCGAGAATTTCTTTCATTGCTTTGCGAGTCTCATCGCCCACGACTTTCTCGCCGCGAGTCAAATCGCCGTACTCGGCCGTATTGGAAATTGAGTAGCGCATGCGGCCAAGTCCGCCTTCGTAAATCAGATCAACGATCAGCTTCATCTCATGCAGACATTCGAAATAGGCGATCTCCGGCGCGTAGCCAGCCTCGACCAGAGTTTCGAATCCTTTCTTGATGAGTGAGGTCAGGCCGCCGCACAACACCGCTTGCTCGCCAAACAGATCGCTCTCGGTTTCTTCTTTGAACGTAGTTTGCAGAACACCAGCCCGGGTTGAGCCGATCCCATACGCATAGCACAGTGCGTACTCATGCGCACGGCCGCTCGCGTCCTGATGAATCGCCAGCAGTGAAGGGACTCCTCGCCCTTCTGTGTAAACTCGCCGCAGCAAGTGCCCCGGACTCTTGGGCGCGATCATGACAACGTCCACATCTTTGGGCGGAACGATGGTCTTGAAATGAATGCTGAAGCCATGCGAGACGCCGAAGATCTTGCCGGCGTGGAGAGCCGGCTTGATCTGCGACTCGTAGAAGTCGCCCTGCGTCTCATCCGGCGTAAGGATCTGAATCCAATCGGCTCGTTTAGCAGCCTCAGCCGGTCGCAACACGGTCATGCCGTCTGCCTTCGCCTGTTGAGCGCTCGGCCGCTGTGGATCAAGGCCGACGATTACGTTATAGCCACTGTCGCGCAGATTCTGCGCCTGGGCGTGGCCCTGGCTTCCGTATCCGAAAATTGCAATAGTCTTGCCCTTCAGGGCTGAAGGATTAGCGTCATGTTCGTAGAAAATTGTGGCCACGTTGTCTCCTGTGATTTTCGACTGCGAGAAACCGACCGGTCGGTCGGCTGTCTTGAATCTTAGCGATTCCGCCGCAACCCTGTCAATATCGTTTTTGCGCCTCCTTGCCGCCGATATCGTAATCTGCTGCCAAAAGCGAAAACCCACCACCAGGATCTCTGACGATGGGCTATAAGAGCTTAAAATTCTGTAACTTAGCTCAATATTTCTCCCAGCCACAGATTTGAGGGCAAACTCGTACGGTGACAGTAATTCGCACCCCGTTCTGGCTGAAATAGTTCGACATTAGAAGCGTCCGCTGGACCATCTCGCGTGAATTGCGCAATATCACCCGGCTGAAAAGATCGTCGACTCTTGTTGGGACCGCTTGCGGCTCAAACATCGCGTTGGCATTCGCTTGCCAACTGTATATCCTGTCCGCCAATGACTCGCGAGACCACACTCGATTCTCGCCAAGAAATCCTGCGCACCGCCGCACGCCTGTTCCAGCAGCGCGGGTATCACGCCACTTCGATGAACGACGTGGCGTCGGCTCTCAAGCTAAGCAAGGGGGGGCTGTACCATCATTTTCAGAGCAAAGATGAAATCCTATTCAACCTGATGGACCACGCGATGGACATCACCCAGGAGCGGGTGATCAACGGTGTTCGCGATATTGCCGACCCGGAGGAGCGCCTGCGCATGCTAATCCGGCGGCATATCGAAGTTGTTCTCAGCGTTCGCGATCGCGAAATCACGGTAATGCTGCATGAAAATCATCCGCTGCCCCCGTCACTTCGGCGGCGAATCAACGCGCGAAAGAAAGACTATGTTCATTTTGTAGAGAGCCTCATTGCCGAGGTACAGCGCGCGCGCCAATCGCGTGGAAGCGTCAGCCCTCGTGCGGCGGCCTTTGCGCTACTGGGGATGATCAACTGGATTTATCAGTGGTATCGGCCGGAAGGGACTTTGCAGCAAGAGCATTTGGTTCGGCAATATACGGAAATCTTTTTTGCTGGCGCATTCGGATGATTCTCGGGTGACGCGTGCATTTCAGGAATTGAAATATCTATGGACGGGCAAAGTGGTGGGTTCTTTCAACTCACGGAAATTGAGCAGCAGCGATTGCTCACGGGCAAACGCTATTTCGAGTTTTTGCGCGTTCCGGCCTTCAGCGCGGGTCTCTACGTGTTGCCAACTGGGGGCGCCGATCCGCAAAGCCCGCACAAGCAAGACGAGATGTATTACGTGATCCGCGGCCGGGCGCGCATGAGAGTCGCGAGTGAAGACCAGGAAGTCCGTGCAGGCAGCATCATCTTTGTCGCGGCAGAAGTCGAGCACAGTTTCTACGAAATCAAAGAGGAACTAGCCGTCCTTGTCTTTTTCGCGCCAGCGGAAAGCGCGTGATCGGCGCTAGCTGGCCACAGCTTCCTTCCCAGGAATCCAATAAACCTCCTCTTTGATCGCTTCCTTGGGATAGCCGCGCCGCTTCAAGATGCCTTTACCGTGCTCGATCATCTCCGGGTGGCCGCAAAGATATCCGACAGAGTTGGATCCGTCGAGTTCCCACATGTCAGAGTACTTACGGATGAGATCATCCACGCGTCCGACTTCACCCGTCCACTTTTCGTCGTCCCACGGACGGCTGATCGTCGGCACATAGTTCAGCCAGGGCGTCTCCTGAGCGAATCTTCGTAGCTCGTCCAAGTAGCCAAATTCCCACGAGCGGCTAGCGCCATTCAGCAGAAAAAGTTTCTGCTCACCGCCAAACTTCCCGTCCTTCCAGTCTTTATGAAGTGTGCGGATATAGCTCACAAACGGCGCAATCCCGGTTACGGTGCAAACCAGAAAATGATTCGTGCGCCCGCTCTTAATGTCCAGCGTGAAACGCCCCTTCGGCACCTTGCGCATGAGCAATTCATCACCGACTTGCAGCTGGTAAATCTCTGGTGTCAATTCGCCTTGCGGCACCAGCTCAAAGAAAAATTCGATTTCGTTTTCGTACGGCGAAGACACAATCGAGTAAGGTCGCTCCAATCTTTTGTCAACACCCTGCACGCCCAGCGTGGCGTATTGGCCCGGTATGAACTTGAACTCGCCACCGGCCTGGATGCGGATGGTCCACAACTCGGGCGCGAAGTCGATGCGCTTGGTGATGGTCGCGTGGTAGTGCTTATCTTCGGGGCTCATGGCTCTTACCTCGTGAAGACGAGCCTATAACTTGCCTCACTGACCCGTAGAAAGGCAAGTTGTCACCCTTTGTTGGATTCATCGCGAAGCGGGAGGATGCTCCTGTTGCTGGCAGGTTGGGCATTGCCTTTTCAAGTCGTTCAGTTCCTGTTGCAGCTTTTCCCAATCCTTCTTGTTCTTTTTCGTGTCGATGGGATCATTCAAGTTTGCGTAAAATTCCAACACATTTTGCCGCAAAGCTGCCGACATTGGGTCGGGAGCTTTCCTGGCAAGATGATCCACCAGCCGGGCATAAGTCTTATCTGTCAAGGTGTATTCGCCTGCACGCGTCTCACGTCCGGTATCGAAGTCGCGGTTAGGGAACCGCAGCGTATTGTCCGCTACCTCTTGCAATAGGCGGGAATAATTTTCGACGGTATCATCCACGCTCTTGATGTACATGTCTTCTGTTTGAGTGGTCGGGATCTTGAAGCTGACCGCTCTGAATGGTCCGACTTTCGGAACGATCTTTAAGAAGAAGGCCAGAATGCGCGTTCCGATACCGGGCTTGCGGTAAACCGTCCCCCACTCGCGTTCGTAGCCGGCGCGATTCAGGTAATAGAGAAATTTCTTTTTGCTGAAATTGGGATTTTCCTTCACTAACTGATCATGACGGGAAAGCAGCGCAACTCTCGTCACCTCCGGAATGAATTTGCCGACACCACGGCGATAGCTCCCGATAGCCAGGTCCACATCCCCGAATACATCCTCGAGCTTCAGGTAATAAGTCTCGAAGAAGGCGCGTTCCAGCAGCGGCCTCGAGACCTCGAATCCGATGAAGTCGTGATAGCTGTCGGAGGTGTACCGGTTCTTGGCAACCTGCACCATGTCAAACCCGAATTCCGTGCGAATGTGCGCTTTGGGATCGTTCGCGTAGGTGACCTCCTTGCCGTACTTCTTAGCAAGATTCGGGAACTCGATCGCGGTGATGCGATTGATGATGGGATGTCCACTTACGTCAGAGGCGTAATGCGCCAGCGCGCCCAGGGCGAAAGCGTATTCGTTTAGGTCTGAAGAATCCCGAATCAGTGCCGCTACGAAGTCGCCGCTGCGGACGTAATGAACGAGATCGCTGAAATATTTGTTGCCGAAGGGATAGTAGCCCATGTCTTGCAGAACGCATCCGCCGTACGCATAAGCGTGGGCTTTGCGAAGGTCTTCTTCGGTTGCGTCAGGAAACCGCTTCAGCAGCAACGGCTGGATTTTCTGCTTCCACAATAGGTCAACTATCTCTTCGTGCGTCAGGACTGAATAGGTATTGCCGAGCGACGAGCAGGAGATAAGAAAAATAAGCAGGGTAATTGCGCGCAGATAAATTCGAGGGGCTGGCATGACCAGAAAAAAGTATCTTGAGCAGCATACAGTAGGCGGGCGCAGTCCGGCCTAGCCGGCGAAAGTTTCGGTGCCTGCCCGGGTAAGCGTCTGCACCGTCAAATCAACCGAGTCACGAAGCCTGCCTAGAGAAGTGGTAATGGCTTCCTGCGCGGCTCCATCGTCCTCATTGCTCGTCGTGGTCAGCACACGCCGTCCGTTTTCCGTGACCGCGCTCGCTACTTCCAGGAGGGCAAGCAGCGAATCCGCATGCAGCTTCCAAAGTGAGGCGGAATTCTCGGAACGCTTTAACTCCTCAAGCTCGGTTGTGATTCGCGCAATTACCGCGATTGTCCGCAACAGAGCCCGCGCAACCTCAGCGCGCAGGCTCTTCTCGTGGGCGTAATCGGCGCAATAGGCGTCCGCTTCCGCCGGGGTCAGCATCAGATTGAAAAAGCGCATGGGGACGATCTGGCGAAATTTGGGATCGGCGACGCGCACAAATACTCGCACAGACTCTTCGACCTTGCGAATCTTGGTCTCCTCAGTTGCAATTTGTTGCGGCGTGACGGCCGAGCGCATCGCCTGAACGTCCATCGCAGGCCGGGTCTGGCGAACCGGTGCGGATTTCACCGCTGCAGTCCCACTGGATTTCACAGGAGGCATTGGAATCGGCTGCGTTAGCCGCCGGATTGGGGGCCGCCGCTCCAAAGCCCGTTTGAGCTTCGAGACGCGCCGGAATTTCTCCAGTGCATCTCCATAATCGATTTTCAATAGCTCGCCTTCTTCGAGCGCCGTTACGTGATCCACGGTTACATCCATGCCGTCGACATTGCCTAGAATGCTGCCGCCCTGTTCCTGCAGGGCTTCGGCAAAATTCTTGATCTCCGCTGCAGCCGCGTGAAAGAGCTCGTCGAACTTCTTGCCGAACACCACGTTGTACGGAGCAATCGTGGCGAGCACGCCGGGATGATAGAAGGAAACATCGAGCGATTGCTTCAGCTCGCGCACCCGGCCGATAATGTCAGAATCCAGCAAGGCGTTCAGGTCATGAAAATTTCGCGCTTCTTCTTGTAACGGATCGAAACGGCGCAGAACTTGCACGTGCTCTTCCGGCAGTTCGGGAACGTCGGTGTCGGCGAGAATCTCAATCAGAGCAATTTCAAACGGCGACAGCGGAAGCGATCCGTCAAGACCGTATCCGCGGCGCTCCCATTGCCCAGGCACGCGAGGATGGCGATAGAGAAACGTTGCAACCAGGTCGGTCTTGTCGCGGTGAACATCGCTGGTATCTTTTTTGCGCACGAAATAGCGCAGCATGGCCTCGGCGATTTCGGGATCGGTTTCAGATGTAAACGCGCGGCGCAACATGGCTGGCGTGATTGCCATGTCAAGCAGCCGCAGCCAGCGGCGCATGGTGGCAAGGGTCAGGTTCACATCGCCATCGGCCTGCTGAAGAGAGACTGCCTCTAGCACGTTTGGCACTGGAACTTCGCCTCCGACAGCGTCTTGCAAGAGCTTCTCGTAGAAGCCCTGGACAGTCGCGAGGATGGCAAGTTCCCACTTCGGATCTTCAACCAAACGCAGCTCCCGGGTCTCTAAATCGTTTCAGTTAGTAAAACCTAAGCTGTATTCCAGCACAAGCATGTTCGGCGGGAGAGGTCACCAAAGTCACAAACGCAGGGCGGGGAGCTATCCTGGTGGCTTTTCGTTGCTTCTCAGTCCGTTTGGCGGACCGTTCTCAATCGAACACGACTGTCTTGTTCCCGTAAAGCAGCACGCGGTTCTCGATGTGCCAGCGCACAGCCCGCGACAGCACTACTTTTTCCAGATCACGGCCTTTCTGCAGCAAGTCGTCAAGCGAGTCGCGATGGGAGATGCGGACGACATCTTGCTCAATGATCGGTCCATCATCGAGAACCTCCGTGACGTAATGGCTGGTAGCGCCAATCAGCTTTACGCCGCGCGCAAACGCCTGGTGGTACGGTTTGGCGCCGATAAAGGCCGGCAAAAATGAGTGATGAATGTTGATGATCCGATGTGGATACCGGTTTACGAAATCATTCGACAGAATCTGCATGTACCGCGCCAGCACAATGAAATCCGGGCTGTGCTGCTTTAATAAGTCCAGAATCTTCTGCTCGGCTTCACATTTGTTGTCCTTTGGAACGGGAACGGTGATGTACGGAATGCAGTAAAACTCCGCGATCGGCTGGTTGTCGGGATGATTGGAGATGATCAGCGGAATATCGCACGCTAGTTCGCCGCTCTTGTGCCGGTAAAGCAAATCCACCAGGCAATGGTCATGCTTGGAAACGAGGATGATCATTCGCGGACGATAGCTCGATTGGGCAAGCCGCCAATTCATTTCAAATTTTTCAGCGATAGGTGAAAAAGGCTTCGAGAATTCTGCGAGATCGATGCTGAAATCTGCCGGATCGAATTCCACCCGCATTTGAAACATTCCGCTGTCGAGATCACCATGCTCATCGGCGTGCAGAATGTTGCCATTGTGCCGGTAGATAAAATCCGCAATCGCGGCAACCACGCCTTTGCGGTCAGGGCAAGTCAGCAGCAGGATGGCGGTGTTCTTCATAAGTAGCGCCGGCCTCTGCCGGCTGTCTGGCGGACGTCCTCGCCCGCCCGTTGCGCCGCGCTACTTCTTCAGATCTTTCAAAATCTCTCGCGCCGCGTTCGCTCCCGACCCACCGGTCAATCCCGCTCCCGGATGCGTTCCCGACCCGCACAAATACAGGTTGCGAATCGGCGTGCGGTATCGTGCCCAGTCGAGCAGTGGACGCATGGTGAAAAACTGATCGAGCGACAGCTCGCCGTGAAAAATGTGTCCGCCAGTGAGTCCGTATGTATCTTCCAAGTCCTGCGGAGTAATGATTTGGTGGGTCAGGATCAGCTCCGGCAAGTTCGGCGCGTATTGCGCCAGAGTCTTAACGACGGTATCGCCAAGCGGTACGCGTTCGGATTCCCAGTCGCTGCCCTTCAGCTTGTAAGGCGCATATTGCACATAGATCGACATCACATGCTGGCCTTCCGGGGCCAGCGATGGATCGGTCAGAGAGGGAATTGTGACCTCCAAATACGGCTGCTTGGAGAAATCGCCGTATTTGGATTCGTCGAAAGCACGTTCAAGATAATCAATCTCCGGCCCAATGTGGATGCGGCCTTTAAGTGCCTCTCCATCGCCATTCAGCGCCGTAAACTTCGGCAGGCCGGACAGCGCAAGATTGACTTTTGCCACGGTTCCCGGCATGCGATAGTGCTGAAGCTTTAGCACAAAGTCTGGCGAAAGGTGCGACGGATCGACCAACCGCAGCAGGGTTCGCTTGGGATCAGCGTTGGAAATGACAGCCTTTGCAGTGATCTCTTCGCCGTTGGAGAGCACGACACCGGTGGCTGCGCCATCCTTGATACGAATATGGATAATTTCCGCACCGCTGCGAATCTCCGCTCCAGCCTGCTTGGCGGCCGAAGCCATCGCTTGCGTCACGGATCCCATTCCTCCGGCCGCGAACCACGCTGTACCAGCTGGATGCGGATCGGCCGCAGCACGAATGAGGAGAACCAGGCTGCTTCCTGCGGACCATGGCCCCAGAAATGTTCCGAAGATTCCGCGAGCGGCGATGGTCGCACGCAGCAAATCCGTCTCGAAATATTCAGCGACTAGATCCGCCACCGCCATCGGCCCCCAGCGCAGCAGGCGGTACATATCTTTCTTACCTAGGTTGCGAATGCTGCGCCCGGTCTTGAGCATTCCCCAAAGATCGCCCCTGCTTGGATTGTCTATATTCGGCGGCGCGAGCGTCAGCGCCTTGCCAATCACTTTGCCCATTTTGCCGAGCGATTGCTCGAACTCTGGATATTTGGCTGCGTCTTTCTGAGAGAAGTTGGCGATCCCCTGCGATGACTTGCGAATATCGTTGTAGAGCGTGAGTGCGCGGCCATCGGGAGAGAGCGACGCCACACTCACCTCAGGCGTGATTAGCTTCAGCCCGTGCTTTTCCAACTGCATGTCGCGGATGACGTCTGTCCGCAGCGGCCCCGCCGAGTGCGCAAGTGTTGAACAGCGAAATCCCGGATGAAATTCTTCCGTGATCGCTGCACCGCCGGGTTGCGTGCGGCGTTCGAGCACCAGAGGCTTAAATCCCGCTTTGGCCAGGTAAAAGGCGGTTACCAACCCGTTGTGCCCGCCACCAATGATGACGACATCACGAGTCTCCGCCATCTAGGCCGCCGCCCACCGAAAATCTTTGAGAATTTCGAGCGCCGCGAGCCGTCCGGGAGCGCCCATGATTCCGCCGCCAGGATGGGTCGCCGATCCGCACATGTAGAGGTTCTTAATCGGTGTGCGGAACTGCGCCCAGCCCGGCACCGGACGCAGGAAGAAAAGCTGCTCAAGAGAGAGTTCTCCCTGGAAGATGTTGCCTTCACTCAGCCCCCACTCGCGCTCCAGGTCGAGCGGCGTGACAACCTGCTTGTGCAGAATTATGTCTTTGATGTTCGGCGCGTGCTCGGAAATCGTGTCGATCACGTTGTCGCCGAACGCTTCTTTCTGATCGTCCCAATTCAGACCGGGTCGCAGCTTATAGGGCGCGTACTGCACGAAGCACGAAAGAATATGCTTGCCTGGAGGAGCCACCGACGGATCGGTCAGCGTAGGGATGACCATGTCAATGTACGGGCGGCGGGAGAAATTGCCGTACTTGGCGTCGTCGTAAGCCTTCTCCATATATTCCACGCTGGGCGAAATAGAAATCGCGCCGCGCAGATGCGCGCCTGGTCCGGGCATGCACTTGAAATTCGGCAGGCCGTCCAACGCGAGATTTACTTTTCCCGACGACCCGCGGAATTTGTAGCGGCGGACTTCTTCCAGGAAAGCGTTTGACAGATGGCCGCTTTCGATAAAATTGATAAACGTGTGTCGCGGATCAACACTCGATGAAATCACGTTTGCATAGATTTCATCGCCGTTGGCCAGCACCACGCCTTTCGCGCGGCCGTTTTTCACAATAATGTTTGTGATTCCAGCCTGGACGCGAATCTCAACTCCTGCTTCACGTGCGGCATCGGCGATCGCGTTAGAAATTGCGCCGGTACCTCCTCGAGCAAATCCCCACGACCGGAACGCGCCATCGATCTCTCCCATGTAATGGTGAAGTAGCACGTATGCCGTTCCCGGTGAGCGCACACCAAGAAAAGTCCCAATAATTCCCGACGCCGACATCGTGGCCTTGAGCACGTCAGTCTCAAACCACTGGTCCAGAAAATCGACCGCCGACATGGTCATCAATTGCACCTGGTTGTACTTGTCATCGCTGGTCAGGCCCTGAAAGCGGCGCCCGATAAAGAGCAGCTTCATCAGCTCGCGCGGATCGAGCGTGGCCGGATCGGGCGGCACCATTCCGAGAATCGGCTTCACAAAGCGGCACATCGCCTGCATCGCTTTGCCGAACTCATCGTAGGCTTCGGCGTCAAGCTTGGAGTGGCGCGCGATCTCACGATGCGTCTTGCCGTGATCGTTCACGCGCCACAAATAATCGCCGTTGGGCATGGGCGTGAACGTACCGTCGAGCGGAAGAATTTCGAGGCCGTGGCGCGGGAGGTCGAGGTCGCGAATGATCTCCGGGCGCAGGAGCGAGACCACGTAGGAGCAGACAGAAAATTTGAAGCCGGGAAAAACTTCTTCCGTGACTGCTGCCCCGCCGAGCACGTGGCGGCGCTCCAGCACTAGAACTCTCTTTCCCGCGCGAGCTAGATAGGCAGCGTTGGTGAGACCATTGTGGCCTCCGCCGATCACGATCACATCGTATTTGTTGGAACCCGCCACTAGCTCTTAGCTCCTAAGCTTTTCGCTTTTCAGGTAAGAGAGGAATGATACTCGCGAACAGTGCTTTTGGAAGGCGTGGATCAGAGTCCACTCGGGAGAACGCTCCACTGGATTAGGCGGTGCATTGTAAACCTTAGGTCCGCATATTCTAGACTATAAAGC
>Ga0209157_1003763_pt1 | contig 11534 bp, 10 predicted proteins | sample GraSoiAngelo_135_FD_185892 | JGI IMG/M metagenome (GOLD analysis project Ga0209157, IMG submission 185892) | Grasslands soil microbial communities from the Angelo Coastal Reserve, California, USA - 14_0929_05_40cm (SPAdes) (version 2) | ecosystem: Environmental > Terrestrial > Soil > Grasslands ... | reverse complement strand
CATCGACGCCGCCGAGCGTGACGGCGTCCGTGCTCGCGCCGTCCGCGAGGTCGCGGCCGGTGCCGACGCGATCGTCGTGAAGCCGGGGCTCGTCGCGCTCGATCACGTCATGCGCGTGGCCGGGAGCGCCGGCCGTCCGGTGTTCAGCTTCTTCACGGCCGACGAGCACGCGCTGTACGCGAACAACGAAGCGCTGCCCGACGGCGCGGCGCTCGAGCGCGAGGCGATCGCCGCCGCGCGACGCGCGGGCGCCGACTTCGTCATCTCTTACGGCGCGTTCGCCGTCGCGGAGTCGTGAGAGCGCGCATCGCTCCGCCGTCCGTCGCGACGCTCCTTCTTATCGCGCTGCTCTCACCGGCGATCCCGGCTCCGCCCGCGACGGTCGCGGCGAGTGCCGCGACGAGCGGCGAGCGCGCAGTCCCCGTCGCCCGACGGCTCAGCAGGGAGCCGCAGGACGCGATGCGCGCCGCCGACCTCGCGATCGGCCTCGACGCGACCTTGATGTCCGCGCCGCTTGTCCGCGCCGGCGATGCTGCGTCGCGACTCGAGGCGATCGCGCCGACACCGACACCCGCGCCCACTCGACGACCGGTACCCGTCGTCGTCGCGCCGCAGTCCGCCGTCACCGATCCGTCAGCGGAGCGACGGATGCTGGAGCTCATCAACGCGTCTCGCGCCGCAGGTGGGCTCGTCCCGCTCGCGACCGATGACCGCGCGTCGGCTGCCGCACGCGCACACAGCGCTGCCGAATCGCGGTACGGGTACGTCTATCACGACGGCCCGGACGGCACGGCGGCGTCGCGCAACGTCCCCGCGTGCGGGACCGGCTGGTACGGCGAGAACACCGGCAAGATCTGGAACGACAACGTCGCGGCCCTGCACGTCGAGTTCATGTCGGAGCCGTGGGCCCCGATCAATCACCGCACGAACATCATGGATCCAGCGTTCCGGCGCATCGGCATCGGCGCGGTCGAAGGCCGCGACGCGCTGTACATGACGATGGTGTTCTGCCGCTGAGCGTCATCTCGCGCCCGGGGGCACCTTCCCCTGTTACCGTGCCGACGATGGAATACGAGAAGCGCGTGCTCCCCAACGGCGTGCGCGTGCTCGTTTCTGAGATGCCGGAGGCGCGCTCGGCGTCGCTCTCGGTCTTCGTCGGTGCGGGATCGCGGCTCGAGGATCGCAGGAACGCCGGCACCGGCCATTTCCTCGAGCACATCGTCTTTAAAGGAACGGCGAAGCGCCCGACGGCGGCTGAGATCAGCCAGGAGATCGAGAGCAAGGGCGGCGTCGTGAACGCGGCCACGGACAAAGAGGTCACCGTGTTCTGGTCGCGCGTGCCGGCGCGGCACTGGCGCGTCGCGCTCGACGTCGTCGCCGATCTCATTCACGCGCCGATGCTGCGGCCGGGCGACGTCGAGATGGAGAAGCGCGTGGTCATCGAAGAGCTGCGCATGTATCGCGACCAGCCGCAGGACCGCGTGCACACACTCATCGATGAGCTGCTCTACCCGCGCCATCCGCTCGGGTGGGAGGTCGCGGGGCGCGAGCCGGTCGTGAACGCGCTCGACGGCGACCGGCTCCGCGCGTTCATGCGCACCGGGTACGTGCCCTCGAAGATCGTCGTCGGCGTCGCCGGCAAGGTGAACGCGGGTGAGGTCTTCGAGGCGGTCGCCGAGCTCTTCGGTTCGTCGGAGTCGCGGACGCCACCGAAGGTGAGCCCGGCGCCAGAGGCGGGTGGCGTCCGCATGAAGCTGCTCGGCCGGCGCACGGAGCAGGCGCACGTCTGCATCGGCTGGCGCGGCGTGCCACAAGAGCACCCCGACAAGTACTCGCTCGACATGTTCAACGCGATCCTCGGTGAGGGGATGTCGAGCCGGCTCTTCCTCGAGCTTCGGGAGAAGCGCGCCCTCGCGTACGACGTCCATTCGTACGGCACGAACTACGTGGACGCCGGTCACCACATCATCTACGCGGGAGTCACCCCCGAACGCATCTCCGAGGTGATCGACGCGGCGCTCGCCGAGGTCGCGCGCCTGCGAGATGAGATCGTGCCCGCCGACGAGATCGATCGCGTGCGCGATTTCAACAAGGGTCGCCTGGAGCTGCGGATGGAGGATTCGCGCGGCGTCTCGAACTGGCTCGCTGGTCAGGAGCTCTTCCTCGATCGCGTTCGCAGCGTGGAGGAGGTCTGCGCCATCATCGACAGCATCAGCGCCGAGGATGTGCAGCGCGTCGCGCGCAAGTACCTGACGCCCGATCGCGCCTACATCGCGGCCGTCGGGCCGCGGGCGGCGATCGCGAAGGTCGCCGTGCCTGAGGCGGCGGTCGTGGACATCGAGATCGCCTCGTGACCGACGGACCGAACGTGCAGCGCACGCTCGTGATCCTCAAGCCCGATGCGGTGCAGCGCGGCATCTCGGGGGAGATCCTCGCGCGTTTCGAGCGACGCGGGCTGCGCATCGCCTCGCTGCGTCTATTGAAGGTCGACCGCGCGATGGCCGAGAAGCACTACGAGATCCACAAGGGGAAGTTCTTCTACGAAGACCTCGTGAAGGTCATCAGCGCGTCGCCGGTCATCGCGTTCGTGCTCGAGGGGCCGAACGCGATCGCGGTCGTGCGCGCGATGGTCGGCGCGACACGGCCGCACGAGGCCGCGCCGGGGACGATCCGCGGTGATTACGCGCTTGTCGGTCTGCGCAACCTCGTGCACGCGAGCGACGCGCCGGAGACGGCGGAGTCGGAGATCAAGCTCTGGTTCCCCAGCGGCCTCGTGGCCTACACGCGCGACATCGAGAAGTGGATGAGCGAGGACAAGGCGCCGTCGTGATCGCGCGCGCGTTATTCCGCGCGCATCAGTTGCGTAAGATCGGTCATGGGCAGATGTACCTCGTCGAGCGTGAATGGCTTTCGGACGGGCGCGTCATGCAACGCACGAACGAAGGCCGGCCCGACATCGAGGACGAGTGGAAGCAGATCAGACACTGGTCCGATCTCGAGGCCGAGCGCGCGAACACGGCGCGCGCTGGCTGGGAGTCCGACTACACGTCGGCGACGAGCGTGACGAGGGCGATCTCGTCCTCGAGGCTCACGTCCGGTCCCTGTTCGCGCCACTCGCGCTCGAGACGCGCGAGCCCAGCGCGGTAATCGTCATCAGAGATGAGGACGAGCTGGGAGCCGGAGCGGTCGTGAGCGAGCGCGACGGCGGATCCCAGCGACATGACCGGATGCTCGACGCTGATCGATATCTTCACGCGCGTGAAACCAGCCCCGCGACACCACGATTCGAGCGCAGCGCGTGGCGCGAAGCGACGAAGGTCAAGCTCGCGCGCCGCTGGCCAGTAGCGGTAGGTGAGGAAGCCAGGTTGGTCTGCAGGCGACAGGCTCTGCATGACGAAACGTCCACTTCGGTCGAGGACGCGGCGGACCTCGCGGACCGCGCGGCGGCCGTCGGCGAGGTGATGGATGACGAACTGCATCGACGCGTAGTCGAACGCGGCATCGCCGAACGGAAGCGACGTCGCATCGGCCTCGACCCAGGTGATCGCGTCCAACTTCGCGTGCGCGCGGGCCAGCATGCCGGCGCTCCGGTCGACGCCCGTCGCGCGGAGCCGCGGGAAGCGTTCGATATCCGCGACGAGCTGATTCCCGGTGCCGCAGCCGACGTCGAGCACGCGCAGATCGTCGCGACCGCGCTCGTCGATGAATGCCGCGAGATGGCGGTCGACCTGCTTGTGCCGGATGGCGTCGCGGTCGTAGACGCCGGCGATGCGGTCGTAGTCGACGGTCACAGCGGGCGCAGCGCGCGGATGAACTCGTCCGCGAAGGCGGCGATCGGACGGAGGAACCCGTCGGGCTGCATGCCGCCGACGAGGAGCGCGAGGAACAGCAGCGTGCCGACGACACCCGCGACCGGACGGCTCTCGACGCGCCAATGGTCGGGGGCGACGCGGAAGATCGCGATCGCTGCGCGCAGCTGCGCGATGAGGATCCCAAGCGTCGACAACACCAGCGCGGCCCCGAGCACGCCGGAGTACGAGAACGCGATGAGCTCGACGAAGAAGTGTCCCGGGAACGCGACGAGCGGCGGCGCGCCGATCATCGCGAAGCCGCCGATCACGAATGCGAGCGCCGCGAGCGGGGCGACCGTCGCGCTGGGCTGATCCGCTCCTGAGCGCCGCTCGATCGCGCCCGCGGCCAGCAGCTGCTGTGTCGCGCCGGCACCCGTGACGAGGACGATCGCGATCGCGCCGACGATGCCGGGGCCCGACAGCGTCGCGATCCCCACGAGCGCCTGGCCGAGATTCGCGATGACCGAGTACGCGGTGACGCGGCGGAGCTCGGTCGAGCCGGTGGCGAGGAACGCGCCACCCAGCGCGGAGGCAGTGCCGAGCGCGAGGAGCAGGTCCTGCACCTTCGAGATCTGCACGATCGCGGGAAGGAGGCCTGACAGGGTGAGGATCTCGGCAAAGGCGATGAACGTTGTCGGCACGAGGACGCCGAAGTACAGCGCGAGCGCGGACGCGGGCACCTCCATCGCGAGGAGCGCGGCGTGCGTGTGGAACGGGATCGCCGCGAGCTTGAGCGCGAACGCCACGACGATGATCGCGACGAGCAGGACGAACGTCGCGGGGGGTTGATCGCGCGGAAGGCTGCCCGAGAGGGCGAGGGCGGAGAGCCCGAGGCAGCCGCCGAGCAGCACGAATGAGAAGTGCCGGAACGCGGCCTCATAGCTGCGGTTGCGATGCACCTGAAAGGTGAATGACCCCACCGGGATGAGGAGCGCGAGGATGAGCGCGCCGTAGATCGCGATCGGCGCGGTGAGCGTCAGGACCGCGAGCACGGCGGCGCCGGCGCCAAGCGCCGTGGGGAAGAAGTTGTACGCGGGCTCGTCGATCCACACGGTGAGTGCGAGCGAGATGAGCGAGCCGAGCAGCATCAGGGCGCCGAGTTGCGCGAGCTCTGAGAGTCGCAGCTGCAGCCCGAGGACCTCGGTGGTGGTCCCGGCGTCGAACGAGACGACGAGCACGATCGCCGCGAGGAGGCAGCCAACGGTGAAGGGACCGGCGTACTGCACCCGCTTGCGGATCGCGAACGCGATCACTGCGCCGACGCCCAGCAGCGCGATGGGGAGAGTCATGCCTCGCGGAGCGCGCGCTCGTTCACGATGAGGAACGCGCCGGCGAGCGCGACGACGATCTGCAGCCACGCGAGCATCAGCGCGAGCGCGAACTGCGGACCCGGCACGAGCTGCACGAGCAGCTGCGTGCCAGTCAGCATGAGCAGCGCGCCGAGCGATCCGCGTACCGCGCCGCGTGCCGTGAGTAAGATCGCGACGCCCGACGAGAGGAGCCAGAACGCCGCGGCCTGCTGCGTGACACCGCTCGGATCGGCACCGAGGACGCTGACGTGCACGTCTTCACCCGAGGCCGTCCGCAGGAACGCGAACGCTGCCGCGGTGGTCGTCGCCGCGACGATCGTCGCCACCCACAGCCGCCAACCGGGGTCCTCGCCGAAGCGGCCATCGCGCGCGGCGATGAACAGGATCGCCGTCGTGACGAGGGCCGCGGCGAGCGAGAGCGCGGCCTGCCACACGCTGATGTCCGGTCCCGCCATGAGGTGCGCGGCGATCGCGACGCCGAGGAACGCCAGCGCCATGTAGCGGAGATGCTGCGCGCCGTTCGCCGCGAGCGTCGCGACGGCGACAAGACCGAGCATGAGCATTTAGTGCCGCCTCCCGGACTTCCGTGAGGCCGCCACTAACGCACCGACCAGACGAGGACGCCGGCGATGAGGATGACGGCGAGCCAGACACCGGCGCGCTGCTCGAACAGGGAGAACGTCGAGGACACGAGCGTCGCGGATCGCTCGAGGATGCGGAATGCGGCGAGCGCGAGTGGGACAGGATCGGCGAGCTCGACGACGCGGGCGATGCGCTCGGAGATGTTGATTTGCTCAGGGAGGAGCGGACGGATCGCACCGGCGACGACCGAGAGGATCGCCGCGACGATCGCGAGCGCGGCGACGGCGTACGCGACGGTCGCGAGGTCCTCTTGTAGCGGACGACCGAAGGCGCGGGCGAGCGCGTCGAGCGCGGGCACCGCGAACGCGATCGCGACGAGCATGGCGGTGAGGAACGCCACGACCGTCGCGGTGATCTCGAGCTCGGTGGGCGCTTCGGCGTCCTGCAGGCGCCGACCGACGTGCGCGAGCTCCAGCGCGATGACCGCGCCGACCGCGGCGATGGAGAGGGCGAGCGTGGCGGCATCTGGGACCGCGAGCGCGGCGATACCGATGCCGAGCGCACCCGCGACGATGGTCGTCGTGCTCGCCAGCATGACGATGTATGCGCGGTGCGGCGGCATCCAGAACGCGTCAGCGAGTGCGGCGAACGCGCCACCCACAAGGACCGCGAATGCTCCCGCGAGACCTCCGGGCGTCCCTGTGGCGATGCCGATCCACGCCGCGGCGAGGGTCACGTCGTACCGCGTGACCGGCCACTGATCGGGGAGCGCGAGCGACACGGCCGCGGCGTACGCGACGGTGAGGACGCACGCAAGGACGACGACGTGGCTCCAGTGGACCCACGGGTACCCGACGAACAGCCCGAGGAGAAGGACGAGGAACGCCGTCTGACGTCGCGCGCCGACCCGCCGGCGCCGCAGCCGGAAGAGCGACAGCACGAGGAGCGCGGCCACGACGACCACGAGCGCGCTCGGTACATCGCCGGGAAGCGCGAGACGCGCAAGATCGATGCGCGTCACGCCCACGATGCGCACGAGAACGATCGTCGCCGCGATGCCGGCGGGCATCGTGAGAAGTCCGCGCAGGCTCTCGCGCTCGCCGCTCTCCTCGGCGCGATAGCCCCACGGGACGAACGGATAAAGCCCGGCGAAGAGCGCGGCGCCGATGGTCGCGGCGAGCACGACACCGGGACTCATCGATGCGGGGGAGATCGCATCGAAGCGGAATGACGCGCCGCCGAACCGCGTCACGAGCAGCGCGGCGACGATGAACGCCTGCACGCCGCCGGCGAGGTAAGCGGTGACACGCGCGACCGCCGGCGCCGGCGCAACGAGCAGCGCGACGAAGATCGTGTTCGCGGCAAGCGCGCCGAGGACCGCGGTCACGGCGACGAGATCGTCCGTGACCACGGCAGTCATGAGGACGAACGAGTTCAGCAGCAGCGCGGGCCGCAGCACCGAGGAGCGCGATGCGACGCGCGTGGTCGCGATCAGCGCCGCACCGCAGTAGAGCGCGCCGATCGCCAATCCGACCGCCGCAAGTCCGTCTAAGCGATAGGTCGCTTGCACGGTCGGTCCGCCAACGGCAGACCATTCCCAGAGCGCGCGACCCTGCATAAGTTGTTGGTCGATGAATGGAAAGGACAGCAGTGGTGTTATTCCTGCCAGTGCGCACGCCACCGTGCCGAGACGCGTTCGCCATCGCACAAGACGACCGGTGAAGAGTGATGCGATCGCGATGATCGAAAGTGCGAGAGCGACGATCGCGAGGACGACCTCGCCGCGCACGACCATTGCGGTAAGGTAGCCGATAGTGGATCTCAAACTGCTTCCGCAGCAGCAGCTGAAGGTCACGCCGAAACAGATCGCCGCGAACTACATCCTTCAACTGTCCTCGATGGAGCTTCAGGACGTCATCAACGCGGAGCTCCAGGACAATCCGGCGCTCGATCTCGAGGAGACGCAGGTCTGTCCGCTCTGCGGCGAGCCATTGCAGGGCCGCATCTGCCTCAACTGCTTCGGTCTCGCGAACAAGCCACCGCGCGGCGACGAGCCCGAGACCGAGCCCCTTGAGGGCACGAGCCTGTTGCAGCGTGATGACGAGGAGGACGAGTTCGATCCGATCGTCCGCGCTGAGGCTGAGCAGACGCTCGCCGAGTACCTGTCGTGGAACGTCCGCGTGATGCTGCCGTCGCGTCTCCATCCGGCCGCCGAGTACCTGATCGGCAACATCAACGACAACGGCCGGCTCGAAGGCGTGACGCTCGAGGACGCCGCTCGCGTGATGAAGGTGCCGCTCTCGGACGTCGAGCGCGTGCATCGCACGATCATGTCGATCGAGCCGTGGGGCATCGGCGCGCGTGACACGCGCGAATGTCTCCTCGTGCAGATGGAGCACCTCGAGGAGATCGGCGAGGCGATGCCGGTGCACGCGAAGCAGATCGTGGCCGAGCAGTTCCGCGCGCTGGGCGAGCACAAGTTCGGCGACATCGCGCAGGCGTTGCGCATCACCCGCGAGGAAGTGCAGGAGGCGTGGGATTACATAAAAGAGAGCCTCAACCCATATCCCGCGAACGCCTTCGCCGCGGGACCCGACGGCGCATCGATCGGCGGTCGCGAGGTCGGACTCAGACCCGACGTCATCATCATCAAGAACGAGACCGACGAGTTCAAGGTCGAGGTCATCGAATCGCGCCGTTTCTCGCTCCGCGTGAACCCCGTGTACCGGCAGCTCGTCGGCCAGCTGCAGACGGCGCGGCGCGAGGGGACGACGCCGGTGCCGATGTCAGATCAGGAGCGGCAGCACATCCGCGATTACGTGACGCGCGCGAAGTTCTTCATCGACAACATCAACCAGCGCCGGCAGACGATCGCGCGCATCACCGAGGTCATCGTCGAATGCCAGCGCGAGTTCCTCGCGTTGGGCATCCAACAGCTGCGCCCGCTCACGCGGGCCGAGGTGGGTGAGCGCATCGGCATGCATGAGTCGACCGTGAGCCGCGCGACCGCGGGGAAGTTCGTGCTCATCCCGAGCGGCCAGGTCGTGCCGTTCTCGGTCTTCTTCACCGCCTCGCTCGGGGTGAAGGACGTGATCAAGCAGATCATCGAGAACGAGGATCGCTCGCGTCCGTACTCCGATCAGGAGATCGTGGAGAAGCTGCGCAACGACAGCGGCATCAGGCTTGCGCGGCGGACGGTCGCGAAGTACCGCGAGGAGCTATCGATCCTTCCGGCGAGGCTCCGGAAGCACAGCTAACGCCGCGCGGCGTTCGGTTTGGCGGGCGGCTCTCCCAGCGTGGCCTTGATCTGATCGACGGCGTCGCCCTCGATGTGGTAGCCGAACGCGGTCCGGCGCACACCCGGCAGATCCTTGCCGCGCATGGCGTCGCGGAGCGCGTGCTCGCGCCACCCGATCTTCTGCGCGAGCTCACCCGTCGTGAGCCAGTCCCGGTCCTTGCTCTTGGCCTTCTCGGTCACGTCGGCCTTCGGCTGACTCTTGGACGCTTTTTGCGGTGGCATCACTCGAACGATACCCGGTTTGCCGCGCGCGTCCGCTCACCGTAAACTGCGACAAAGCGCTGCAGCCCCCTCCGTCGGGGCGGGCGCTTGATTCTTGTCCATCACTTTCTTCAGCTCGTGGGAGGGCCTTCGCTTGGACGCCTCGCCTCTGTTGTGGGTGGTCCCCATCTCCGGCGTCATCGCCGTCGCCGTCGCTGCCTACTTCGCATGGGACGTCCTTCGCTCGGACACGGGGACAGAGGCCATGCAGGAGGTCGCGGGCGCGATCTACGAAGCGGCGGTCGCGTTCATCCGTCGCCAGTACCGCACGATCTTCCTCCTCGCCCTCGGTGGCGTCGTCGTCATCGCCGCGGTCATCTACCTCTTCGAGACCGCTCCGGGAGTGTCGAAGGAAGAGCTCGCCATCCGCACCGCGATCGCGTTCTTCGTCGGCGCGGTGTGCTCGATGGCCTCGGGCATCGTCGGCATGTTCGTCGCGGTGAAGTCGAACCTGCGCACGGCCGCGGCCGCCCAGCACAGCATCGCGGACGCGTTGCGCATCTCGCTCCGCGGTGGCGCGGTGTCGGGGATCCTCGTCGTCGCGCTCTCGCTCATCGGCGTCTTCGCCATCTTCATCGCGTATGGCGGCTTCGCGAACCCCGCGCAAGCGCCGTTCACCATCGTCGGCTTCGGCTTCGGCGCCTCGTTCGTCGCCCTCTTCGCGCAGCTCGGCGGCGGCATCTACACGAAGGCGGCCGACCTCGCCGCGGACCTCGTCGGTAAGGTCGAGGCGGGCATCCCCGAGGACGACCCGCGCAACGCCGCGGTCATCGCGGACCTCGTCGGGGACAACGTCGGTGACTGCGCCGGCCGCGGTGCCGACCTCTTCGAATCGACGGCCGCGGAGAACATCGGCGCGATGATCCTCGGCGTCGCGATCTACGCGGTGACGCAGAACGTCGCGTGGATCGTCTTCCCGCTCGTCGTCCGTGGCTTCGGCCTCATCGCGAGCGTCATCGGGATCTTCCTCGTGCGCGGCAACGAGCGCCAGAGCCCGATGACCACGCTGAACATCGGCTATTACATCACGGTCGCGCTCTCGATCGCGGGGATGTTCCTCGTGACGAACTCGATGCTCAACGAGAAGGGCGGCGGCATGTGGTTCTTCTACGCCGGCGTCGTGGGGATCCTCACGAGCCTCGCGTTCGTGTTCATCACGCAGTACTACACCGCGGGCACGTGGCGCCCGGTGAAGGAGATCGCGGAGGCCGCGAAGACCGGGCCGGCGACGACGATCATCTCCGGCGTCGCCGTCGGTTTCGAGACGACCGCCTCGTCGGCGATCGCCATCGCCATCGCGCTCTTCCTCTCGCACTGGTTCGGCGACCAGTGGGGAGCGCAGACCGGCCTCCCGCACGGCGGAATCTATGGAACGGCCGTCGCGACGATGGGCATGCTCATGAGCGCGGCGTTCATCCTCGCGGAGGACACCTTCGGTCCGATCACCGACAACGCCGGCGGCGTGGCGACGATGGCCCGCGCGTCGGAGGAGACCCGTCTCCGCACCGACCGACTCGACGCGGTCGGCAACACGACGAAGGCGCTCACGAAGGGATACGCCGTCGGCTCTGCTGCCCTCGCCGCGTTCCTCCTGTTCTCCGCGTACCTCGACAAGGTCACTGATCTGCGAAAGGCGGCCGGCATCACCCCGGCGGACTTCCACGTCGTCGACCTCGCGAAGGTCGACGTCTTCCTCGGTGGCTTCCTCGGCGCGATGCTCGTGTATCTCTTTTCATCGCTCGCGATCCGCGCGGTCGGGAAGGCCGGCAGCGCGATCATCGAGGAGGTCCGCACGCAGTTCCGCGAGCATCCGGGGATCATGGCCGGCACCGAGCGGCCCGATTACGGCCGTGTCGTGGACATCACCACCGCATCGGCGCTGCGCAACATGATCGCGCCGGGTCTCCTCGCCGTCCTCGCGCCGGTCGTCGTCGGTGTGCTGTTGAAGGCGGAGGCCGAGGCCGCGCTCCTGATGGTCGGCACGATGGCCGGCGTCATCCTCGCGACCGTGCTCAACAACGGCGGCGGCGCGTGGGACAACGCGAAGAAATACATCGAGTCAGGCGAGCTGAAGGACGATCAGGGCAGGGTCATCGGCAAGGGCACGCCCGCGCATGCCGCGGCGGTCGTGGGCGACACGGTCGGCGATCCGTTCAAGGACACCGCGGGCCCGAGCCTGCACGTGCTCATCAAGCTGCTCTCGACGATCACGCTCGTTCTCGCGCCACTGTT